>Ga0194113_10004625_pt1 | contig 17981 bp, 15 predicted proteins | sample TA2MahC200mmetaG_FD_146193 | JGI IMG/M metagenome (GOLD analysis project Ga0194113, IMG submission 146193) | Freshwater microbial communities from Lake Tanganyika, Tanzania - TA2015017 Mahale Deep Cast 200m | ecosystem: Environmental > Aquatic > Freshwater > Lake | place: Tanzania: Lake... | reverse complement strand
CTCTGTCAACGACTACAACACTGTCAGAAAGAACGGATGGATGGTCCATTCCTCGCACCGGTCGCCGGGTTGTGGGTTGAAATCGGCTGGGCTGGGATGGGAGGGCTGGGGCTGGGTTGGGGGGGGGTACGGTACGGGGTACGGTACCGGGTACGGAAGCCGGGACGGAAACCTGTGTCAACGACTATGATGCTGTCGGAAAGAACGAATGGATGGTCCATTCCCCGAACCGGTCGCCGGCTTGTAATCGGCTGGGCCGGAGGGGGGCGGGTACGAGAACTGGCACAGCACAGGGCACGGTGCGGTGTGCAGCTTAGCTTGGAAACCTGGGCTACCCGACCTCGGTGTTGGTGTTTGCCCGGGCGGGGGCCGGGAGGAGAGGAGCGGGTGAGCCTGGGGAGCCTGTGCCTCGTCCGTGTTAATCGATGCGCTGGCCGGCTCGGACGCCGTAGCGAAGAGGGGGTGCGACGCGCTGGTGCGCGCCTAGGTCGGGGGCTGGGCCAGTGTACCCGTCGCTGAAGTTGGGGATGCACTGGCCCGCAGCGACGCCGGGGCTGTTGGGGGCGAGCTGGAATCGGCCAGTCCTGGTTTCCGGGTCAAAGCCGGCGCCGGCGGCATAGACCGGTTCGCCGCGGATTCCGTGCGCTTGGTGGCCCGGGGGCATCTGGCCGTTGTAGAGGTCGTAGTCGTAATCGTTGTCCAGGTTCTGCTTGGCGGGGCTGCCGCAGTGGTTTTGGGGCGAGCGCACGTGGAGGATGTTGTTTCGGGACACGACGTGCTTGACGATGCGGCTGCCGCCTAAGGCGCCGGTCGGCAGCCATTCGTCCGATCGGAACAGGGTGTTGTGAAAGACATATTGATGCCCGGTCATCCAGTGTTCGCCGCCGGCATAGCCCATCTTGAGGAAATTGCCGCCGCCGGCATCGGGCTGGGACTGACTGCGCGCGACGACGTTGCGCCAGATGTAGAGGGGGCCGATGGAGGTGGCGGCGTTGCCGATCATCATCATGGACTGCGTGATGTAGTTGTCCCAGACCCGGACGTTGCGGTTGCCGCCTTCGACCTCGAGTCCATCGTCCCAGCAGTGGCTGACGAGGTTGCCGTAGATGTCCGAGTCGTGGCCTGGCGCACCCTTGAAGCTGCCGTTGCTGCCTCCGCCGACGATGTCGTTGCACATGCGATCAAGGTCCGAATAGCATTCGTTGTAGCGGATGACGTGGTTGCCCGCGGTGTCGAACAAGGTGATGGCTTGCGGCCCCATGGTGTGCGTGGGGTAGGTCGGTTCGTACCACGTGCTGCCGTCGTGGGCGGGATGATGCAGCTTGCAGCGCTGAACGATCAGGCGCTGGAGGTTGGCGCTGCGCGAGAAGATGGCCGAGTCGTAGTTGAACCCGAAACCGGTCGCTGGATTCAGCCGGCCCCAATCGGAGATGTCGCAGTCTTCAATGACAATGTTGTGGCCCGCTTCGATGAGAATGGCGCCCGTAGGCCGGCGGGGAGCCGCCTGGGTCGCTGCGCCGGCTCCTTTGAGAGTGAAGCCGCGCAGGATCACGTTCGATGCGTTGACGGTGATGCAGGTGTCGTGGAGATGACGCACATCGATGGTCGCTCCTGCCCCGTCATAGACCCGAAGGGCTGCCGCCGTACCAGACTCCGTGATGACCAAGGGGGTGTCACGGTTGCCGATGCGAAGGGTCTCGCCCACCGGGAAACGCTCGTTCCAGGTCGTGGCGACAAGCGTGGCGGTCGTTGGGGTGTGGGCCAGGGCCAGTCGGATTTCATAGGTGGTGGCGGGAGTGAGATGGACGATGCTGCCGCGGTAGTCGGCCAGGTCTTCGTCGGTGTTGGCAATGGGATTGTAACGCATGGGCAAGCCTTGCTTCCACTCGGTGGCTCCCTGTTGCCGATAGGAGACCTGGACTTGCTTGTCGGCTGCCCCGCCGGGCGGCGACCAGTAGAGGCCCAGGCAATGAAAGGTGGGGATGGCCAGCGGCGTCTCCGCGGCTCGTGCGGCTCGCAGATGCGGCACCAGCGCAACCGAGGCAACGGCGAGAACGCAACCACAGACGAAACGTGGGAAGGAACTTCTGGAATTCATGGCCATACGCGTGTGTGAGTTCAAGCAGCCGACCGCACACACTGAGCGCGGGAGGGTGCCCCTGTCCAGGTGACTTGGCGGACTGGTTCTGTGCGCCGAAGCCTTAGCGACCTCGAGGTCCATCGTTGGCTTGCCGGAGTCGTTGGGGACCGGCGGGAATCCCCCAGCAGAAGGGGTCCCGCTCGGCCAGGAGAAGGCTGGCCTCGGCGTTGACGAAGGCGGTCCCGGTGACGATGGGGGTGATGGTGCCTTGGCTGCGATCCAACCAACGGTAACGGCCGGCAAAGGTGCTGCCCAGGATGCTCTCTTGGATCCAGACTTGGTCCTCCCCCCATTGGCCTTCGGCGGACAGACAGGCCAGTTTAGCGCTCGTGCCCGTGCCGCAGGGCGACCGGTCGTAAGCCTTGCCCGGGCACAAGACGAAGTTACGCGCGTGCGCTCCCGGCTGCGTTGCGGGGCCGAAGAGCTCGATGTGATCCACCTGCGGGTATCCCTGGCGGTTCACCGCCTGTCGCACTCGCCAAGCGAACTCGGTGAGCTGCTCGACATTCTGCAGCTCGAGGCGCTGCCCGTGTTCGGTCACCAGAAAGAACCAGTTGCCGCCCCAAGCCACATCGCCGGTGACCGCCACCGGGGTCGCGGGGCGGGCGCTCCCTGAGTTCGGCGCCCGGTCCGCTGCGGGCACCTGGACGGTGACGGTGCGCGCCCGTCGATAGCAAGGAACGTTCGCGACCGAGACGGAGCCATCCGGATGGAGCGTGGTTGTGACCACGCCGACCGGCGTCTCGATGCGGTGTTCGCCTTCACGGATGCGGCCCAGATGGGCCAAGGTGACCACCACGCCCATCGTGCCATGGCCGCACATGCCCAAGTAGCCCACATTGTTGAAGAAGATGACGCCGGCGGCGCAGCTTGGGTCGTGCGGTTCGCACAGCAGCGCGCCCACCCACACGTCGGACCCGCGCGGTTCATTCACGAGCGCGGACCGGAACTGGTCGTGGCGGGTGCGGAAGAGCTCGAGGCGCTCCGCCATCGTGCCGCGGCCCAGGTCAGGTCCGCCGCGGAGCACGACTCGGGTCGGTTCGCCGCCGGTGTGTGAATCGATGACCTCGACTCGCTGCATGGCGCGGCCCAAGGGCATCATAGGGCAACCTCGAACAGTTCGACCAGAACGGTGACCTGGAGCGTGGCGAGGAGGTTCATCACGCCGTGCAGCAGCATGGGCACGTAGACCGAGCCCGTTCGCCACCGAGCCCAGCCGAGGAGGAGGCCCGCCACGAAGATCTGGGCGCGGCCGTAGGCGTCGTACTGGGTGTGAATGGATGCCCACAGGGCGCCGATCGCCACGATGCTCGGCACCACGCCCAGCCACGAGTTCGCCCATCCGGCATACACAAACCCGCGAAAGAACAGCTCCTCGACCACCGGCGCCAGGACCACGACACTGAACCACAGCAGGGGCAGCCAACCCGCCGTTCGATACGCTTGGACCATCGCGTCCGGGACGATCGGCCGGTCCAAGGCCAGCGTCAGTCCGTCGGCAACCACCAGCAGCACCAACAGTCGGAGCAGCCAGCGCCACACGCTGCGCCCGGTCACGGTCTTAAGGGCGAGGTACTCCTGCCACGGGAGCCCCGCCCGCAGCCGCGCGAACAGCCAACAGAACGTCAAACCGACCGGAAAGGACGCTAACGTCCCGACCGCGAGGAGCAGGCCGTTCTGGTCGAGGCGATCGAAGGGGAGCTCGTGGCCGGCCAGCTTCAGGCCCAGCACCAACGGCACTAAGGCCAGCACTTGGGCCAGCAACACCGCCGCCACCACGGCCAGCCCAAGACCGGTCGTGGCCCAGAAACCCCACGGTTGGCCGACTTTGCCGCCTAAGTCAGAGAGGGCGATCGCGCCGATGGTCGGCCGGATGAGGTTCGCCGGGTGCAGTTTCTCGGCCGGAAAACTGTGGGCGACTGCCACACAACGCATCCCGGCTGCCTGGGCGGCTTGGACACCGTTAATGGCGTCCTCGATCACCACGCAGCCCGTTGGGGCGAGACCCAGTTGGCGCGCGGCGGCGAGGAAGATGTCGGGCGCCGGTTTCTTATGGACGACATCCTCGGCGCAGATGACGGCGTCCCACCAGGGGGCGGGCAGGCCGATCTGGCGGAGGTTGGCCTCGATTTTGATCCGGTCCGCGCTGGAAGCCACGGCCACCCGCAGGCCGGCCGCGCGGCACTGCTGGACCAGCTCGACCGCGCCCGGGAAGGCGCGCAACTGCGTCGGGACCAAGGCCAGGTAGATCTCGTAGGTCCGGCGCTTGGCGGCCTCGAGGTCGAGTGCGATCCCGTGCTTTTCGGCCACTCCCCCGAGATAGCGGTTCTCGCCGGTCCCCACAAAGGGTAGGAAGTCTTCCGGGGCAACCGTGTGGCCCAGTTCGCCGAACATGGTCACGGCCGCCTGGTTGATGAGCGGCTCCGAGTCGGTCAGCACGCCATCCATATCGAAGATGACGGCACGGAGGTCGAGCCGAGCGTTCATCCGCCGAGCATGTGGGGAGCGGAGCCGCGCGAAAAGGCGAAAGTCTGGCCCAGGAGCCGTGTACCCGCGCCGACAATCGCCCTTGTGTTGGCTGGGGCGCGACCTAGTATCCGCTGCGCGGCCCCCCCGGCGGATTGGCGGCGCGGTGGGCGCGCCACGGACGCGGACGCGCATGGTTCGGTCATTTGCATTTACCACACAGGGTCGCCTGCACACGCGGGACATTCAGGCCTTTCTGATGCCGACGTTGTTGGCGGACACCAACCTGTTTCTCTGGGTGGACCTCGAGAACCCGACTCCCGAGGAGACGAAGTTCTACCTGGAGGAGGTCTTTCACTATCATCCGCTGTCGATCGAGGACTGTGTGATGGTGAGCCCCTCGCCCAAGGTCGAGGAGTACCAGCCGAAGGAGGGCGATCGGTTCTCGCCTTATGTGTTCATGGTGGTTCACGCGGTGGACTACAGCCGCAAAGACGGCGTGTTCGCCACCAGCGAACTGAATTTCTTTTTGGGCAAGAACTTCTTGGTCACGTTCCACGAGGCGCCGCTCAAGAGCGTGAGTTCGGTGGCGGAGCGGTGTCTGCGGAGCAATGTGCACATTGCGCGCGCGCCCGATCGGGTGGCGCACACGTTGCTGGACTCGATTGTCGAGAATTACAAGCCGGCGCTTGAAGAACTCGCCCTCGAGATCAGCGAGCTCGAGGAGCAAGTTTTGCAGCATCCGGGCAAGGGGACGCTGAACCGGCTCATCCAGATCAAGAAAGAGGTCTTGCACCTGCGTCAGATCGTCGGGCCGCAGCGGGCGGTCTTGGCGCGGTTTGCCAATGGGGAATTCAAGCTGATCCGGGCGCATCTGGTGCCGTACTACCGGGACGTGTACGACGGCCTGTTCCACATCGAGGAGTTGGCCCAGACCTACACCGACTCACTGACGGGCATCTTGCAGGTCTACCTGAACATGTCCTCGAACCAGACCGGCGAGGTGGTCAAGCTCTTGACCATGATCACCGTCATCACGACCCCGCTGATGATGTTCGGCACCTGGTACGGCATGAACTTCAAGCAGATGCCGGAAGTCGAGTGGCCTTACGGCTACCTCATGGTGGCCGGGGCCACGCTCGTCGCGACCACCCTGACCTTATGGTACTTCCGCCGCAAGAAGTGGCTCTAGACCCGCGTGCGGGCTGCGCCCAGGTCCGTCCCGGCTGAACCGGCATTCCCACGCTCCCATGCCAGCCGGCAAATCCAGCTTTCTCGACAAGGTCCTCGTCCGGATTGGACGGCTCGATGCCGAGGGTTTGCAGAAGGTGGTGCAGCGCCTGGCCCGCGAGCGCGACTTCCTCGAAACCCTGTTCAACACCATCGAGGACGGCGTGCTCGTGTTGGACACTCAGGGGCGCGTCGTCTATCTGAACCAATCGGTCACGCGCCTTTTGGGCCTGCAGCCCGACACGGCCGAGGGACAACCCATCGCGCGGTACTTGCCCGCCTTGGACTGGGCTAAGGTGGCCAGTTTGGGCCGGGCCGGCGGACGCAAGGTGATCCGGCAAGAATTCGAGATCGAGTACCCGCGGCCGCGGTTTCTCCGGCTGTTCGCGGCGCCGCTGGATGGGGACGCGCCGGAGAGCGCGGGGGTGGCGCTGATTCTGCATGACGCAACCGAGGCGCGGGAGCAGACCTTTCAAGCGGTCGAAAGCGAGCGGCTGCAGGCCCTGACGCTGTTGGCCGCGAGTGTCGCCCACGAGCTGGGCAATCCCCTCAACGCCCTGCACATCCACCTGCAACTCATCGAACGCGAGGTCAAGAAACTGCGCGCCCTCGCCGCCCCGAGCAGTCCGGCCGCGCGGCTGCTGCGGCCGACCCGACCCGCTTCGACGCACGCGCCTGAGTTGGCCGAGTTGGCTGGCAAACTCGAGAGGTACCTGGGCGTGGCCAAGGGAGAGATTTCGCGCCTGGACTACATCATTACCCAGTTCCTCCAGGCCATTCGCCCCACGCAACCCCAGGTCCAACCCAGTTCGATCAACCAGGTCGTCCGGGAGACGCTCGAGCTGCTGCGGCCGGAGTTGGACAACCGGGGTTTGTTGGTCGAAACCCGACTCAAGCGACGCGTGCCCAACGCCGCATTCGACTCCGCCCAAATCAAGCAGGCGCTGGTGAATCTGATCAAGAACTCGATGCAAGCCATGACCCGGGGCGGTCTGCTCACCGTCGAGACTAGCGCGGCCAGCGAGGGGGTGGTGGTGAGTGTGGCCGACACCGGCGGGGGCATCTCGCCGGAGCAACTCAGGCGCATTGGCGAACCGTTCTATACCACCAAGAAGAAAGGCACGGGCCTCGGCCTGATGATCGTGTACCGCATCCTGCGCGAGCACGGCGGCCGTATCGATGTCGAGAGTCATCCCGGCAAAGGCACCATCTTCCGCCTCTGGTTGCCTCTGCACGAGCGCCACCCTCGCCTCCTGGGCGCCGCGACGCTCGAACCGGCGCCGTCCCCGGAGCCGCCGCCGGCCACCGAATAGGCGGTGCGGCCCGAGCGGTAGATGGCGCTAGCTGCTGCGGTTCGCATGCGGCGTCCGCCTGTGCCGCAGGCAACTGGCCCATTGTGCCGTCTAATCGGAGTATGAAAACGATATGTCTCACCTTAGCCTGTATCGTGGCGGGCACACTCGCCGCCCCGGCCCTAGAGCCCTCACGACCGAGCGCGAGATCACTCCGGCCTACGTGCGCGAGCATCCTGAGGAGTTTTCCGTCAGCGTGGGAGTAGGGCAGGACGGCCTCATCGATTTCACCATCGTCCGGCACGCCGCCACCCGGATGTACCACGTCGCACGCCTCGCCGTTTATCATCAGGGCACCTTGCTGGCCAGGAGCGATACGCCAGCGGCATTCAGGGCTCGGGCGGCTGGATATGGATCCACAAGGCGGTCGCTGGGACGGTCAACGTGGACAACGCGTCCATGAAACCGACGTCGGTGATGCCGTGGTTGAGCGCGAATCGATAGCCGAAGATCTCCCGGTAGACCGCGCGCATTCTGACGTATTGCTCTGGGATGCTCGCATGGACATTGGGCGGGGTGAGGTCGGCCGGCTGGACTGGCCCTTCGAGTTCATTCAGCGAGGGGCGTTGGCCTTTGGCCTCCCAGCGCGCGACTCTCGAGAAGAACCGCATGCTTTCAGCCTCCATCTCGTCGACTTCCGTCTTCGACATGGCGTAGATGATTGCGTCATTGAAGAGGTCTGTCGAGAGCGGGTCGGTTGGCACGGAACTTCTCAGCATGGCTAGGACATTGGAATAGCATTGCGTGGTTTCCGCCGGCAGGCCGCCTGTGAAGGCCTTAGTATACATGTCGGTCATGGGCGCCGCCAAACGGCCCGCACCCGCGGGAAGGTCGCTTGGTGTGGCAGTCTCTCGTGCCGCCTCGAGCACGCCGGGTTCGTCGAGCGCAGCGAGGGCGTTCGTATAGGCGATGCCAGCTCCCTGCGGGTCGAGTTCGGGACACGCCCTGGCCGCGTAGGTGTAATCGTTCATGAAGAGGACTCGGCCGTATCCATGAAAGACGGTCACCGAACTGCTTCGGGGCGAAGCTCCCGCGTAGAACCGGCGCACGGTGCCGTGGACGTTCTCCAGACTCAGTAATGCCTGACCGAGCAAGCGCCTGGCCTCCGGCCCTAAAGCCGTGTCCGACTGACCCAGCAACGCTTCTGCCAGACGGTCTTGGGCCGTTTCCGGCCGCACCGAGCTCGGCTCACTCACGGAGATGCCGGGGGCTTGGGCCGCCGATTGAGGGGTCCTTAGCCGCACCGGCACCGGGACGTTGTCCGGGGATGCACGCTCGGGGTTCCACCGCCACATCGCCAGCGGAATCAGCAACAGCGCCAATACCAGTCCGATCCAAAACCACTGCTTGTTGGTTGCCTGTTTCATATAGGTCCGAAAGAACCGGCACTAGCCCGTGAGGTTGCGAGGAGTTGGCCGACGCGTTAGTAATCAGACCATTTCCCTACCCATTGCAGCATCGGGAATGCGTACTTGCGTTGAACGATAGGCATGGTGACATTTTGAATTCCCGAGTCCCCGAGGTAGATCGTATGACTGCGGGCTGTCCCGAAGGACGCCGTGTAGTCTGTGTCATCGCAGTTATACTTCTCTGACTCGACATCGGACTTGAGATAGCTTTCATAGGGCGCTGCAGGGGGGAAGTACCCGGACTTGATTATTGAGGCTGTCCACACCGTCAGGGAGAAGTTCTCGATGATGTTATAGACATACGGGGCGCCAGGAGTCGGCACGCAAGTTGTCGTCATGCGGGCCATCCTGCCCTTGGTGTCACCCACGACGAACGGGTCATCGTGCTGGAAGTACCACTCGGCGGTCCGCGAATCACGTCCGCTGGTCCGGTAGTGGACATTACCCGTCACCGGATCTCTCCGGACAATGAGCTTCATTCCGAAGAAGTAGGGCGAACCATCGTCGTGTGTGCCGTAGAGGCCGTACGCGGCCCACATCCAGACATGCAGGGCATGGGCTGGTTGGATGGTGGTTGTGCCAATAAAGCCTGCGAAAGCACCGTGCAGCGTCCTACCAATGCCGAGATAGGCGTTGATGAGCGGCACACTGGCAGCGCCGGCTGGTCGGCTCCCGGCATCAACGAAAAAGAGTAGGAGCAGTAACCGGCCTAGGACACGATGGGCGAGAACGGGCGGGGACTTTCGGACTGCGCACAGGGACCTACATGAAGGTGGGTTCATACATTTTCAGCTTCCTTTCCTTGGACGGGGACGGAGTTTATCCATAGCTCGTTGGGGTTGTCTTGTCAAGCGCGAGTTTGGGCGAGTTTGCGAGTTTAGGTTCGTCGGGGTTGCAGGATTGCGGGATCACAAGATCAAACCGAGTGTTTGGCGAGCTAGGGCACGGCTACCTTGGCCGCGGGGCAGCGGGCGGGATGCGGGTAAGGACTCGGTTGTGCGACCGGACCTCGCATTTCGAACAGCCGACTTGCGATCATGGGTTCGCAGAGCTCGCCCCTCCAGCCCCCACCCCAACCGCCACGGCCTTGGAGGGCGGAGCTCCGCGAGGCCCTGACTTCGCTGCGGAGCTGGCATTTCGAACAGCCGACTTGCGATCATGGGCTCGCAGAGCTCGCCCCTCCAGCCCCCACCCCAACCGCCACGGCCTTGGAGGGCGGAGCTCCGCGAGGCCCTGACTTCGCTGCGGAGCTGGCATTTCGAACAGCCGACTTGCGATCGTGGGCTCGCAGAGCTCGCCCCTCCAGCCCCCACCCCAACCGCCACGGCCTTGGAGGGCGGAGCTCCGCGAGGCCCTGACTTCGCTGCGGAGCTGGCATTTCGAACAGCCGACTTGCGATCATGGGTTCGCAGAGCTCGCCCCTCCAGCCCCCACCCCAACCGCCACGGCCTTGGAGGGCGGAGCTCCGCTCCGGATCGAGTTGCACGGCGCGGTTCGTGGGGCGTAAGTTGGCGCGTGTCGCCGGGCTCCGTGGGGCAGGCGCGGGGCGCTAGCGGGAGTCTAGGTGCGGCACGAGACAGTCGAGCTAGAGTTGGAGTTGGTGGGTGCGAGTATGAACTTGTGGGATTTGACGAAAGCGACGCTGATCTGCGGCGGTCTGGCGTTCCTGGTGTATAGCGTGCCGGAGGTGAGTCAGGCGCTGATCATTGCGATTCTGACCTTAGGCTGGCTTTCCTGTGCGCACCAAGTCGCCTTGCGGCTGTTGGGCAGGGACCGCGTGCGAAGTGCGTGACGAGGCGACGCGCGGGGCCGGCTACGGCGTGGGGGATGGCGACGTGGCCTGCACGGTGGCGGCGGGCTGCGCGCTCGGCCAGAGCCGGTCGATGACGCCGGTCTTGATCTTGATCGCGGAGCCCACGACGGCCAGGGCCATGGCAATAACGAGCACGACGTTAAACAGCGGCCGCCAGGGCCAACGCCCCGCGCCTTCGCCGAGGTAGCTGTCTTTGTTGTTGAGGAAGTAGAAGGAGACGTAGGCGATCGGCAGCATCGTGAAAGCGACGGCCGAGGCCACGATCGGCATCCAGAGTGGACTGGGCAGCGCCACGCCGAGCAGACCGATCGCGGGCACCAGGGTGAAGCGGCGGTAGCGCGCCGGGGTGTATTCGAGGCCGAACATCTCGCAGCAAGTGAACCCGCACACGACCATGTGCGCGCTGATGGCCCCGCAGGCCATGCCGAAGAAGCCCAGATCGAAAATGACCCGGCCCAGGGCGCTGTTGAACACCACCGCCAGGCTCTGCGCGGCGTCGACCGGTTTGAGGTCGGTGACGCCTGGGTTATGGGGCAGGTTGGTGCCGAAGGGCGGTTGGTGAAGGGTGACCGCCATGGCGATGATGATCAACGAGGTCAAGATCACGTAGGGCATGAGGAGCGATCCGAACAGGTCAAAGCGCGCCAGGCCCTTGTGGTGTTTGCCCCAACCCTTGGCCAGAATCGAGTAGGGGTACAGAAACGTCATGTTAATCCCCACCGCCGCGCCAATGGCGCCCAGGATCGTCGTGACGGCGCCCGGTCGGTCCGGGATCTGGAAGCCGAAGAAGCCCTTGACCAGCCCCGCCCAGTCCAGGCCGTGCGTCACCCATCGGGTGATCACCACCACCAGAAAGGCGAGGATGACCAAGCGAATCACCCAGCGGAGGAACGTCTCGTAGAGCCGAATACCCGCCGGCTTCGAGCCGTAGCTCCAGACCATGTACAGATTCACCGCCAGAATCGCCAGGCCACCGCCAAACTTCACGGCGTACAGGGTGCCTTTGGCGTCCGCCGGCACCCCGGCCACGTTCGCAATGTCCGCAATTGCCGCCCCCGCCAAGCCGTATTGCGGGAAATGCCAGATGATGGTCGAGACGATCGTCGCCAGCGCCCAGAGAAAGGCGATCACGGGGTGGAGTTCCCGCGCCACGACCGCGTAAGCGCGCTCGCCTCGGGTGAGCACCACGTTGCCCAACGCGGCCATCATGGCGATGCCCAACAGCATCGCGATCGGCTGCACCCAGAGTAACTGGTACCCGTAAAACGCCCCCGCCACCACCGACGCCACCGCCGACCCCGCCCCGAGCGTCATCGCGCTCTGCATCCAGGCCGGGCCGGTCAATCGAAAATACCCCCGCAACCGCGGTAGCCAGGGTTGGGCGCCCAGCGCTTGTAGGGTCTGGGTCTCCCGAGCGAGTTGCTCGGGATCCCACTTGCTGGTCATGGGCAGACCCGCCGATGGTCCGGCGCCGGCTTGAGACTGGGTCATGTGCGAATCATCCAAGCCGGCCCGCGTCGCGGCAATCAAAAAACCGCGCGGACCGCCGTCGCGCGGTCTGAGCGAAGGGGCGAGGGGACGAGGGTGAGCGAACGGTCACCCCCACGCATCGGGGTGGCTCGATGGGGCGGCGCCTGTAGCGGTCGAAGTTGGCTCAGCGCGCTTGGGCGCCTGAGCTTGGCTTGGCGGCTCCGGCGAGTGCTTCGAGGTTCGCCACGATGGCGCGTTTGCCGGTCACGCCCACTGTCTGATCGCGCAGTTCGCCCCCTGCGAAGTAGAGCAAGGTGGGGATGGACTGGATGCGATAGCGCTCAGCCAGGGCGGAGTTTTCGTCGACATTGACTTTGGCGACCTTGAGCTTGCCGGCATGCTCGGTGGCAATCTCCTCGAGGACCGGGGCGAGCATCTTGCACGGACCGCACCAGGCCGCCCAGAAATCCACCACCACCGGCTGCGCAGACTTCAGCACTTCAGCATCGAAATTGGCTTCGTTGAGTTCAATGATCCCTTTCATCGTGTGAGTAAGGTGGAGTCTCGGGCGGCAATGTCAATGGCGACCTTGCCCGCAGGGTCCCGAATCCTTGTCGAGGTGCTGGAGGGCTGCCAGCGCGGGTGAGACACGGCAGGCTCCCTGTGGGGCGCGGATCGTCAGATCCGCTTGGCGGACGTGGCCCTTCGCGCTCCGCCTCGCTGAGGATTCGGGGCAGGATGGGGGGGGCCGGGGGGCCAGGTCGGCGGTCCGCTCGTGAGTGAGGTAGCACGCCGGAAGCATGGGCGGGCGCGTTCGGGGATTGACGCTTGAAGCTCGTTGGGGCAAAGACTCGCCTCATGAAACACCTCTTGCTCGTTGGCGCGTTAGCCGGGTGGTGGGCCGTTCTCGCTGGCGCACCGTCGTCCCCGCCCGCGGCCTCAGCCTTCAACGTCCGCGATTTCGGCGCTCGCGGCGATGGTGCCACCGACGATACCGCGGCGGTGCAGAAGGCGCTGGATGCCGCGGCGCAGGCGGGAGGAGGCGTTGTGTGGGCTCCCCGGGGCAACTACTGGTTTGGCGGTACGCTCAATGTGCCTGCGGCGGTGACCTTGCGCGGGGTGTGGGAGTCGGTGCCGGCGCACAACGGGATTCGGGATGCAGGCCTGCCCAAGCCGACCGATGACGGCACGACCTTCCTGGTGACGGCGGGTGCGGGGAGCGAGGCCGGGGCGCCTTTCATCACGCTGAACCACAACAGCACCCTCAAGGGCGTGGTGCTTTACTATCCCCAACAGAAGGTAGACGAGGTGCCGGACCCGTTCCCGTGGGCGATCGCGATGCGGGGGAAGAACCCCGCGGTGTTGGCCGTCGAGTTGCTCAATCCGTACAACGGGATCGACGCCACGCGGAACGAGCGGCACTTGATTCGTGACGTGCAGGGGCAACCGCTGCGCCGGGGGATTCTCGTCGACCAGATCTATGACATCGGCCGGATCGAGAATGTGCACTTCAACCCTTGGTGGAGCATGAAACCAAAGCTGTTCAATTGGCAGATGGAGCATGGCGAGGCCTTCATCTTCGGGCGCACGGACTGGCAATACGTGTTCAACACCTTCTGCTTCGGCTACGCCGTCGGCTACAAGTTCATCCGCACTCAAGCCGGCGTCTGCAACGGCAACTTCCTGGGGATCGGCGCCGACGACTGCTACACCGCGCTGGTGGTCGAGGAATGCGCTCCCTACGGCCTGCTCATCACCAATGGTGAGTTCGTCTCGTTCCACGGACCGGACCCGACCATGATCGACGTCAAGCCGTCCAACTCGGGCGCAGTGCGCTTCTCCAACTGCGCCTTCTGGGGCCCCTGCAACCAAATCGCCAAAGTCGCCGGCCGCGGCACGGTCGGGTTCAGCGATTGCACCTTCGTCCAATGGGACCGGAAGCGCGAGGGCCGACACGCTCTCCAAGCCGCCAGCGGCACGCTCCTGGTGCGCGGCTGCGAGTTCCGCGAGCCCAAGGCCCAGATCGAGCTGGCCGAGGAAGTCCGGCGCGCGGTGATCACGGACAATGTCATGAGCGGCCCAGCGCGGATCACCAACCGCAGCGCCGGCCGGGTGCAGATCGCCAATAATGCCGATCAATGATTCGCCTCGGGGCCCGAGCCCAAGCCCGAATCCCTAGCGAGGCGGAGCGCGGACGGTCACGTCCGCCAAGCGGGTCTGACGACCCGCGCCCCACAAGGAGTTTGTCGGGTTTCACCCGCGACGGCAACACTCCAGCACCTCGCTAAGGATTCGGGGCCCGAGCCAGGGGTGCGCCGCCCCCAGTCGAGAGTCGCATCGGGACCCGCCCCCACCCATCGACAACCGCGCGGGGGTCGTATCGCCGGTTTTCTAACCGGCCCGCCTGCCAGCACTTGGGCCGGCGCGCGCCCCGGTTTTTCCTTTCCAAGCCGGGGTAGCGTTTTTAGGCTGCGCGAACATATGCCGAAGCCACACGCCTACCGATTCTGTTTTGGTCCCTGGAACCTCAGCGAAGGTCAAGACCCGTACGGCCCTCCGACGCGCCCAGCCCAGACCTTCGATTGGAAGCTGAACAAGCTCAAGGAACTCGGCTTCGACGCGATGATGTTCCACGACGACGACGCGGTGCCGGACGTGGACAACAAGTCGGCGGCACAATTGCGCCAGGAAGCCAAGGAATTGAAGCGCAAGCTCGACGACGGCGGTCTGGTGGCTGAGATTGTCGCGCCGCGCCTGTGGTTTGACCCGCGCACAGTCGATGGCGCGTACACGAACACCGATCCCAAGTGCCGCAAGTACGCCATCGAACGGTCCCTGCGCTGCATCGACATTGCCAACCACCTCGACTGCGACCTCATCGTGCTCTGGCTGGCGCGCGAGGGTTCCTATCTCCGGGAGAGCAAGAACGCCCGCAAGTGCATGGATTACCTGGTCCAGGCGATCGACCGGATGCTGGCACACGACCCGAAGGTGCGGATTGCCATCGAGCCCAAGCCGAACGAGCCGATGGACCAGGCCTACATCCCGACGATCGGCCACGCGCTGGCTCTGGCCAACCTCACGCGCGATCCCGACCGCGTCGGTTGCCTGATCGAGTCGGCCCACGCCCTGCTGGCCGGCCTCGACCCGGCGGATGAAATCGATTTCGCCTGCACCTTTGGCAAGCTGTGGTCGATCCACCTCAACGACCAAAACGGGCTTAAGTTCGACCAAGACAAACCCTTCGGCAGCGCGAACCTGCGGGTGGCCTTCAACCAGGTCCGCGCCCTCGAGCGCAATCGGTATGGCCGGAAAGGGGAGTATGTGGCCCTCGATGTCCATCCCTTCCGAACCACCAAAGTCGAGCATTGGACCCTGCACCTCGAGAATAGCCGGCGCACGTTCCTGCGCCTGGTGGACAAAGCCCGCACCTTCCCGGAGGCGGAAGCCCAGGCCCTGATCGACGAGCGCAACTACGGCGCTTTAGACCAATTGGTCATCGAGCACCTGCTGGGCCAATGAGCCGTCCTGGCGCGCCCCCTTGCCAGCGGTCGGGCAACGGGCTTGGCCGAGGGCTTGCGCTGCTCTGGCTGTTTGCCCTCGCCGCTCCAGCGCAAGGCGCGGAAAACGCGGCCCTGCTCGACGAGTGGTTCCGCGCCCAGGCCCAGATCCACAATTGGACGGCGGAGTTCACCCAGACGCGCCACCTCAAAGCCCTGGCGCAACCGCTGGTCGCGACCGGGCGCGTGTGGTACGCGGCGCCGAACCAGTTCCGCTGGGAACTGGGCCAACCCGCCCAGACCATCGCCGTGCGGCAAGCGGACCAGGTCCTCATCCTTTACCCGCGGCTGCGGCGGGCGGAGCGCTACCGCCTCACGGACGGGTCGGCGGGCCCCTGGCGCGACGCCTTGACGCTGCTCGAGGCGGGTTTTCCGCGCGATCGCCCGGAACTCGAGGCGCGGTTCTTCCTGCATTCGCTCACCGTCACCGGCGCCGTGGCCCGCCTCACGCTCGAACCCCGCAGCTCCGCGGCTCGGCGGTTGCTCGCCCAGGTCCGCCTCGAGTTCAGCACCGCCGAGCTTGCGCTCCGCGCCACCGAACTGCAGTTCGCGGACGGCTCGACGCTACGGAACGACTTCGGCCCCGGCCGCAGCAACACCCTGGTCGACCCGGCCCTCTTCGGGCCGGAACTGGACCCGACGTTCACGGTGGCCGAGCCGCTGGCACGATGAACGCCTCGGACCGCACCCTGGACGAGGCCCTCGCGCGGCTGCCGCACGGACCCGAGTTCAGGTTTGTCGACCGGTTACGGGCCCTCGATCCGGGCCATCATGGGGTGGGCGAGTACACCGTGCGCCCGGGCGAACCCTGGCTGCGGGGACATTTTCCTGGGGACCCGCTCTGGCCCGGCGTGTTGCTGGTCGAAGCCGCCGCCCAGCTCGCCGGGGTGGTTGCCCAGAGCGATCCGGGCCGGGCGCCGCTCCCGGGCCTCAGGCTGACCGCCCTTCGCGCCCTCAAGCTGCTCGGCACAGCGCGACCGGGGGAAACGATCCGACTCGAAGCTCGCATCACGGGCCGGTTAGGGGTGCTGGTGCACGCCACTGTGACCGCTCAGGTCAACGAGCAACCGGTCCTGAACGGCGAACTGACGCTGGCCGGGACGGAGCCCCGTGCGGACTCAGGCCAGGTCCGCCGTTGAGGTTGCGCGCCGCGAGTAGGCGGCTCGCCACTGGGCGCGCGAGGTTTTGCCGCGGACGTTGGGGGCGATGTCATCCACGAACCACCAGGCGCGCGGCACTTGCCAGGCCGGCAGCCTTTCGAGCAAGTGCTGCTGCAGCGCTCTTGGATTCGTGGTCGGCGCCGCAGCGACGGCCGCCACAATGACCTCGCCGCGCTCGGCGTGGGCGGCCGGCGCGCCAAAAACCACGCACGACCGCACCTCCGGATGCCCACCCAACGCGCGCTCGATCAGGTCCGGCGACACTTTCCGCCCTGCCACGTTGATCACGTCGCCGTATCGACCGCGGAGGCAAACCCGGTCGCCCTCGAGTTCCGCCAGATCGCTGGTGTGGAAGCAGCCATTCGCCAAGTCGCGGTCCGGCTCCGGCCAGTAGGTTTGGCCGACGGCGGGGCTGCGGACTTCGAGGCACCCGAGTTCGTTCACCGCCACCGTCACGTTCAGGAGCGGCGTGCCGACGCAGGTCTCGTCCGCGCGCGGCGCCGGGCTGTTGTCGTAGGCAATGCCGCCGCATTCGGTCGAGCCGTAGAAGTTGTGCACCTTGAGCCCGTGCTCGAGGAACATCGCCCGCTCGAGCGTCGACGGGAGCGGCGCGCCGGCGGAGATGGCCAGTTGGAGGTGCGGGTGGATGACTCGAGCCTCGAGCCAGGTGCGCCAGAGCGCCGGCACGGCGGGCACGGTGAGCGCCGGCTCCGCCGCCAGCGCGCAGCGCAGCACCTCGGGGAGCGGGGCCGGAGCCAGGATCAGCGGGATCCCGTGGAGCAACAGGGGCGTGACTAAGTTCGAGAAACCGTAGGAGTGCGCCAGCGAAATCACACCCAGGTTCGGCCAGTCCGGCCGCAGCCCCATGGTCGCGACCACATTCGCAGCGTCCGCAGCCAGTTGCGCGGCCGTGAACGCCACCGCGCGCGGCTGGCCGCCGGTAGCGGACGTTATCTTAAGGTGCACGCACCCAGGGGGCGGCCGCGGAACGGTGGGCGGCGCTTGGTCCGGCTCGAGCGGACAGACGACGCGGCCCGACCGCCACGCCCGCACCACCCCCAGGACGAACTCGGCCGTGTGTCCCCGGGGATAGGCTAGGTCTGAGCCGCTGGCCGACGGGGCGTCGGTCGCGCGGTCCAATTCGCCGAACGTCCATTGCCGGCCCGAGGCCAACTCGCATAAGGCGCGTTCGGCCCGGTGCTGGGCAACGATCTGGCGCCAGCGGTCGTACAGCATTGTCAGCGTGTTAGCGCAGGGCTACTTTGCGGCGCAAGCGCGATTTGCTGTGACCGTTCCGCCGCCACCCCAGTCTTGGAGCGACACCCCTCGAGTGTCGTCCGCGACCCAGGACCGCGCGCCGATCGGCATGCGGTCGACTCCC
>Ga0194113_10004624_pt1 | contig 17982 bp, 14 predicted proteins | sample TA2MahC200mmetaG_FD_146193 | JGI IMG/M metagenome (GOLD analysis project Ga0194113, IMG submission 146193) | Freshwater microbial communities from Lake Tanganyika, Tanzania - TA2015017 Mahale Deep Cast 200m | ecosystem: Environmental > Aquatic > Freshwater > Lake | place: Tanzania: Lake... | reverse complement strand
GAAGTTATAAAGTGGCGGCGTCCAGGCCTTTCGATCTCCCAACGAGGTCCAGAAAGATGGCACCAAGGTTTGGAAGTGGCGAATACACTTAACTCGCCTGGCTTCTGCGCCCACCTTCGGTGGCACCATTTGCCGCCAAGACATAAAGTCAAGACCATCAGACGTCCCTAGCTTTGACCCAACACGCATGACGATCTGTTCCCACCCAGCAACTGAAAGCCAAGAAAGCTGTTAGCTGCCTTAAAGACTAATCGTTTGATGAAGTCCTTTTTCGCCTTTCGCCTTTCCCCTTTACCCTTTATTTTTGAACTCTACTATCATTGTCCCAAACCGGTTTTGATAGCGCTTCTCACCCTTAACTTAATGCGTGTAACCCCTAACCCCTCCTACCCACCCCTGCCCCTCCGAGGAGGGGAGGAGGGGACTATTGTCTGAAACATGTCATTTCTCACGTATCACGTTTCACTCGTCACCAAAAAGTCAATCACCGCGTTAATGTGACATCGCCAAATAGATACCATCCTCTGCAAGCCGATTCTGGATTTTTTTTATATCAACATTTTTAGGGGGCACGTTGTCGCGTGCGGCAATGGCCGCGGCAGTACCGACAGCCTGTCCGAAGACCATCATGCATGGTCTGGCACGCATATCACATGGGTCATGCCCGCGGCGCAGATAGGCTGCGCCTCTCCCACACACTAAAAGGCCGTCAATATTCTTAGGCAGACAGATACCATACGGCACATCAAAACCTGATGGTTCGCCATAGTGGTCTTTTTGTCCCAAATGGATATTCCGGAAAAGCGCATCATCACACTTCCGTCCGTCAAAACGATCTTCTAAAGTGAGGGTGTGTTCGCCGTCAATATGTGGCCCTCCACGCATACCTAAGAATGTAGAACATGTTAGCAGGTAGGATTTTTCAAAGCCCGGTGCGTTTTCCCGGTAAAACAAAACTGCTTTAAAAGCCTGTTCGCGCATACTTCCTTCAAGGTGCGCTATCTGCTTGGGGTCGCTTGCGTTAATCGCCCCTCTGCACGATATGTGGAGACCAATGATGCCGTCGCCATAATCTCTAAAACTACGCCCGGTTGACATAGAAATGTTTGGCTCTACCTGAACCGCATGACGAAATTCTCCGCTTACCCACGCACGGCGCAAAGCTGGAACAAGACTTTTGGGATAGCCGGAGAATTGACGTTCACCCCATCCCTCTGTTTCTCTTTCCTTAGAGTTTCTTTTGATCAAACTTTTCTTTTTAAAAGAAAAGTTTGGTTCCCTCTCTTCATCGGTAAGAACTACGTCTTTTTCACAAAACCGCTTGAACTCATCAAAATCTACGCCGGCGACAAGACATAATATCTGTGTGTCGTTGTAATATGTTGGATACCTTTTATCCGAAAAGTTCCGCTTATCCAGAAAACTCCGCCAGGTTTTGTCCACATATTTATCGTCCGGCTCCATATAAGGAATAATGGGCGCTCCGGCGCGCAGAGCAATATCGGCGTCACCCGTTCCATCTACTGTTATTTTAGCCTTCACAGCCATGCGTCCTGACTTACACTCCACAAACAAACCACGCACCGTATTGCCTTCCATAATTGGGTCAGCAGCATACGCCGACAAGAGGAGTTCTACGCCCGCTTTCTTCACCATATCGTAGGCAAGATATGAAACAATGCTTGCCTCTTCTGGGTATCGGTTCAGAGTTCCAACACGCAATGCCTCTAAACGTTCCATAAATTCTTTCGCGATTCCAGCAAGCCCGCCAGGAAGAGTAGTTTCCGCTTCGCCAGCTAAACTGCCGTTTATAATCATGCCCGGGCCAATATTACCTCCCAGGCTGCCAAATCTTTCGATAAGAACGGTTTTCGCGCCGCATCGACCGGCGGTAATCGCAGCAAAGGTGCTACATAAACCTGAGCCTGCCACTGCTACATCCACATCATAAAAAACTGGCCGTTGCTTTGCAGGTTCCGTAACGAAGTCCGATGATTTTTTCTGTGTCATGTTTTGAAGCCCTCCATATTTGTTAGGATGGTAACCAAACTTTTCTTTTAAAAAGACTTGGGTTGAGTAGCCGAAGGCATATCAAAACCAAAGTTTGATCAAAAGAAACACTGAAGAAAAAAGTAAATAAGAAGTTAGGCATGTTTCAAATTTGCTCAAAAATTAGTTGACAAAGTGACAAGATGGCAAGACGGCAAGATGGCAAGATGGCAAAAGTTCTTGCCGTTGTACCATTTAGCCGTCTTGCCGTTTTGCCCTTTAACTGAACTTTCGTGGCAGTTCCTCTTGCCCAATTACCCTTCGCCGAAAGGTCAATTATTTTCTGAAACATGCCAGAGGTTAGTCAGTAATTACTACAACATCCTCTTCAGGTCAACAGAAAATTTCAACACTATTTTTGCGTTGAAAGTATAAATTTCATTATTGAAACTGAACCTTCCAGGTTGTATACTATACCATAGAATATTCTTCCAGTTCAGCGAAAGGAACAGCTATGAGTGATTTGATTATACTGGGAACTGGCGTTCATGCGGCCGAAATGGCCGAGATTGTAGAGCAAATCAACCGGATTGAACCGACCTGGAACTTGCTTGGTTTTATCGCGCCGAACGAGCAGACCGACCGTGCGGGTGAGGAAATCAACGGATATCCCATCCTGGGTACGAGGAAAGTCTTGGCTGACTATCCGGACGTCTGGTACGTGCCGGATAACGGATTCCCAGACCTTGTCGGGATACCTGCTCAGAGGTTAGCGAGCATCGTTGCTCCATCCTCTTTCGTTTCGAGAACGGCACGTATCGGCGCAGGTTGCGTGGTTTATCCCAACTGTTTCATCGGCCTCAACGTTACACTTGGCCATCGGGTTTTTATCCTGAGTGGCAGCATTATCAATCACGATGATAAGCTGGGGGATAGAGTTGTCGTTTGCAGCAGTGTGAGTTTGGCTGGTTTTGTTACGGTGGAGGCTGGTTGCTACCTGGGACAAGCCTGTACCATCAAGCAGTATTTGCGGATAGGCAGGGGAAGCTTAATCGGTATGGGAAGCATTGTCGTCAAGGATGTGCCGCCCAACAGCGTGATGGTTGGCAATCCAGCGCGAAAGCTGCGAGACCGGAATGTCTTGTTGATTTCATAATTGACTATGAAATCAACAAAAATAATGAACCGAGATAACTCGTGCGAACCTACCATAAGACACAATCCAATATTTGAATCAATTGCATTCTATCATTTCGTTGCCTGAATGTCTTGTGCCTTGTGCTCAGATATACGGATTTGAGGCTCAAATCATCAGTGGACGAGTCCAACGCACAAACATATCATCTGGATGAGTACAACGCACAAACATAATTGCGCGAATTGATAGATGAAAAAGACTGAGGGAGGAGGGCGCGAAAAATCGAAGGAAAATTGGAGATTTTACTTGACATCAGGATGATAAAATTGTACAATCAGTTGAAAATTGGCATAAGTAAAAAAATAAAATTGTCTGGAGGTTTTCAATAAAATGAAACCGATAGTTTTTGGTTTATTGTTAATCGGTTTGTTAGCAGCAATGCCTGGTTTAGGTAACGCAACCGAAAAGGGTTTGCTGCTCTATTTTCCCTTCGAAGAAGGAAAAGGAGAGGCGGCGGTTGATGGCTCCGGTAACGGTAACGTTGGAGCCGCGGTGCATTCTAAGAACAAACTCACTACCACTTGGGGAGAGGTACGCTCCATACACATCAACTTAAGAGTGAATAGTTAGTTGGAACAGTGGAAAGTGGCAAGTGGAACGTATGTTTTCCTTCTTAGCCACTTCCTTCCCCTACGATGACTATTGCTCGCAGTGTCTCGGCCGTTGACAACCGCGTCCTACGTTTGTCCATTCGGCAAAGACTCATACTCTCCCAAGCGATTGTTCTTAGCGTCGCAAGTAATCCAGGAGAATTTCTTAAAGTCTCAAGAATCATCGGTGCGACCATTGGAAGAGGAGCCAAAGCCTTGAGAAGACTTCGTTCACGTTTATAAATTCACCATAAATGCTGACGAAATTGACCTGTTAGGAACAAACTCAATACTGTACAATCAACACACACGTGAGAATTCCTTATGCAATAGGCACCACAGCCTTTCGACGTGCGAGCACCTCTTGGTTCACAACAACGGGTGGTTCCATTATGCTATCCCCTGACCATTCTTGTGCAACACGCTCTAAGCCGGGAATACCGCCTAACCCTTTCACCCTCGGGCTGGTATCTACGTACCAGTGGACGGGAGGCTTGTAACCCAATCCACCGTGAGCGCGATACTGGTTGTAATAGGTGACGAAACGAACGATGAATGCCGAAAGTTCCTGTACCGAAGCAAAGTCCTTCATTTGGAGGCACTCGGTGGAAAGGATTTTGATGAACGCTTCGGCTTTACCATTACTTTCTGGGTAATAAGCACTGATGAGCGTATGCCGAACACCGACACTTGAAAGATAGGCTGAAAGTTGCCCAATCGAGTTCTGCCAGACCGTGGTAAAAGCGGTAGCGTTATCGGTTAAAATCTCCTGCGGCATCCCATATCGGTCGAAATCACCAATCATCGCTTGCACGACTGTCTGTGTCTCTGCCGATTCACAGAAATGTATCCCAATGCAGAAGCGGGAGAAATCATCTAGAACAACGAGGAGGTAGACCTGCTGTCCGTTTAGGAGCTTGATAGGCTCCTTGAAGTCGAGGTGCCACAGCTCGTTACTGACACGACGTCGATAACGACGGTACAAAATCCCGTCAGATTTCCCCTTGGGGTGATAGGTCTTCGTGGGCAAGTAATATTGGTGAAAAATTTTGTTCACACTGGTATGGGAAATCTTCGCAATGTCCCTCCATTCTAACTCGGCATGAATGCGAGGCGCACCCCAGCCTGGCAGGGTGCGAATCACTACCACCAGCAGCTTAACTTCGAGGTTAAGCTGGTAATGAATGGTGTTCGGACGCTTTGATTTGTCCATCAATGCCCTCACTCCGCCTTGCAGATATGCTTTCTCCCATCTACGGATGGTGGAAACGTTGACGCTCCATTTCTCAGCCGCTGCTTTAGCGGCATGGTGTTCCCTTAACCCGTTGCGTTTAAGGGAACGATAGTACGCAACCGCCTTTTTGCGTAGCTTGGCAGTTAAAATCGCCTGCCTGCGGCGATAAAACCGCGTACAATTTGAGCGATGCTCTGCATACTTGAGTTGCTTTCGACGCTTCCTTGCTAATGTTCGGTTTCGTGCCGCCTTTGGTTTGCGGCGTTTTTTTCGTTTCACTTTCTTACACTCCTTCGAGATAGAGGGATGAGTTTTCCTCTATCATATCACATCGGAGTACGAAAGAAAGTAATTTTCTCACATGTGAGTTGATTGTACAGGATATGTGGGTGGGAAGTATCAGATTGCTGGGCGTGGGCTACCCCCCCTATCCCCCCCGTCAACGGGGGGGCAGAGTGTGGTCGGGGGTGAAGCGGTTCATCTACAGTTGGAGCGAACAGGGGAGCAGTTTTCCGCCTATTGCAGCGTGGACGGAGAAAATTGGTTGACATGCGGTAAGCTGGCGTTGCCTCTGGTTGATCGACTCCAGATAGGCATCCACGCCATCGGCATGATTGACAGGACAATCTATTGCGGCGCATTCAAGGAAGGCACAGCAACGCTGTTTCGCGGATTTAAGTTGTGGACGCGGTAAACGGAGAGCGGATTGATAAAAATCAGTGTTCAATCTGATGGCTGAACACTGAATACTGAATGGTGGCGATTATATCGTGAAATGTCCAAAATGCAGACTAAATTCGGTGAAGAAAATTCGCAAATAAAGATTTATCCATGTAAATATACGATTTTTTCAGTTATCAATGGCTGTTACACCGAGCTAAAGATTAAGTCTCAAGACACGGTGTTGGTTGTTGTTATGTTAGAAAGGTGTCTCTTCCCCCACAACCAGCACCTATCACCGCTCTAATGGTTTTTGCTTTAATTTTTCGGTAATCGCGGCCGCTAGGTCGTGGCGTCCTCGCCACGACAAATCGCAAGCGAGGACGCTTGCTTGAGCGCGCGGACGCCTGCTAGAGCGATTGAGGTTATTACCGCATTTTTCAGTCAAAAACCATAAGAAATGGTGCTGGTTAGTTTAAGTTTTTAGACCGGTGGAAGAAAAAGCCAACGAAATAAGGAAACAAACCATTAAGTGAAAAAGTCGTGTCTTAACGGAAATTTTAATCAAAAGTGTACTATCACTAAATATTTGAGAATCCGCATGGTGATTATATTTTCGTCTGAAACGTGATGCGCGATACGTGATATGTAATAAAGGTAGTTTACGAAGTAACAACCCCCCATGCGCATCAGTTTAAGCCTACGAATCAATTCGCCGGCTAAAAGGCTAAAGTCGTCTAAAAGACGACTGGGAGTTGATTTAGTCCACTTTTAGTGGACTTTAGCTTCTTAGCCTGAATTTTAATTCAAGGCGTTTGTGACGAATGAATTGCATTAAAAACTCCGTTAAGTTGATACACATGGCCCCCTTACCAGACAACCCCCTTACCAGACAACCCCCCATACTCATCAGTTTAAGGAAATTTTTCGTCAATTCCCCTCCCACAACCCCCTACCCCCTTTGGTAAGGGGGATTAAGGGGGATGGGCAGGGGGTTGTGAAAGGGGGTTGTCCAAAGGGGGGCAGAGCCTGTCCCGATAAATCGGGAGGGGTTGTTCATGCTCATAAGCGGATGAATTTTCTCACGCATTTAGTGATAGCACAATTACGTTGCACTCATCACAACTTATTTCCCCCAAGTCATCAAAGGCTCAAGCGCCTTCAGAATTTCATCCAAATATTTGGAAGAAATTTCGTCTAACGGCATCGCGCCGTTGCGTTTGAGCGGACAATCAATAACACCTCGACGATACAGCACCTCCTTGTAGCATCCGGACAATTGATGCTCGTAGAAGAATAGCGGTGCCATCTCTTTGTAGATATACATTGCACGCTTTTCGTCGCCTGCTTCCAAGGCATTCCAGAAAGCCACTACTACATCCGTAACATGGCATCCGGGCATGTTGCCGCTGGAACCGCGTCGATATTCTTCAATCAGATAGCGTCCGCCTGCTCCGCCGAAGACGCCTTTGCACGAACCGTCATTTTCTTTTAAGACAGCAGTCAGCTTGATAGTAGTAGGTACGGTTTCTTCCTTGATGTACTCGACGTGCTCAATTTCACGGCAGAGCTGAAGCAAAAACTCGGCAGACAGATCGGTTCCAACAGGTGGCCCGTAGTTCTGAATGAATATCGGTATCTTTGCGGCATCTGAAATTTTTTGGTAATAATCGCAAATCAGTTTTCCAGCGATATGATGTATATAAGGGGGCATTGCAATCACACCGTCTGCGCCGATGTCATGGGCGTGATTGGCGAATTTCACCGCGACTTCTTGTGACACACCCGCCACGCCGATAATCGCCGGCAATCGACCGGCATTCTGCTCAACCAGCACTTCCGACAACTGGAAACGTTCGGCATCGCTGAGCGCTGTAAATTCGCTGGCGTTCACTGGAAAAACCAGTCCATGCGCGCCACATTCAATACAAAAATCCACCACGCGGCGGAAACTGGGTATATCAATTTCTCCGTTCTCCTTGAAGGGTGTGGATGGGATGGTAAATATTCCTTGATAAGGTATATTATGGTTCATAAAATTACCTCACAACGTAGCATTTCCCAGATGAAAATTAAAATAACTTGGCCCACCGAATTTCGACAATTCCTATTCAATCAAGGAGGGGCTTCACTTTCGTTTCAAAAGGCGATAAAATTCATCATCATTCCGCTTCCCTATGAGAAATACGGTTACCAATTGCTTCTCATGATTGACGGTATAACCGATTCGAAACTCGCCACTATCCACGCGATATTTTCCCTCGTCCAGTTTGAGACTATCCGGCGGCGTTGGGTTGCTCATCAGACTAAACATCTTCTGAGCAATTTGTTTATACTGTTTTGACTGGAGGGTTCGTAGCCATTTCAAAACCTCTTCATCCACATCCAGTTTATACTTCATGATTGGGCTCCTCTGTATCAAGCTTCTCGCCAAACAGTTCCTCGTATTGCTCGAGCACAGACTGGAATGGAACGGTTCCTCGGGAATGCTTAATGGCGGCGTTGAGGGCTTCTAAGTCGCGTTGGACAGCGGCAGCCTCTAACTGTTGCAATTCTTCTAAGCCGATAAGAGCCACCATTGGCTTTCCTTTTCGCGCGATAATGAACCGTTCACCCGCGTAGGCCGCGCGGCTAATTAGCTCAGAAAGGTGGGTTTTGGCTTCATGTGTGCCTATGTGAATATCCATATTGGAACCTCTTTGTTGTTGGTTGTTAAATACAAATAATAGTATACAACCAACTCCTCGCTTTGTCAAGAGAAACCGGGTTACCACGTCGATGTACCTATAGCGAATTATGCAACATGCTTAATTAATTTTTTTCTTGTCAGGGAAAAGTAAATACAGTACAATAAACGCCAAAGGAGGATGTTTCTATGTCAAAAAATTTTGCATTTATGTTTAAATCTCCTGGGCCTCAGCCCAATGGGATGCAGGCTGTAAGCGACGGCTTATGGCTTTTAGACCAGAGGACAAATCAGATTTTCAAGGTTTCCTTTGATGATGGTGCCGTTTTGCTGACTCTTGAAACGAAATCCGACCGAGGAAGCGGAATTACTGATACCGGCAGCGAGTTGTGGGCATCATCGACATATAGTCAAGAAATTTTGAAAATCAATAAGAACGATGGCACGACAATAGCTTCATATCCCACGCCCGGAGCGTCGCAAACGGGCGCGCACGGTTTAGAATGGGTGGAGGGAAAATTATGGATGGCTGTTCCTCCATCTCAAACCATTTATCAAATTGAGCCTTCAGATTTTTCAATTATTCATACCATCCCAGCGCCCGGCAGTAGACCACATGGGATTGCATGGGATAATGGATATCTGTGGTGCGTGGAGAGTAATCATCGAACTATCTATAAACTTGACCCAAAGACAGGTGAAACAGTGGATAAAATTGAGGTCCCACAGCCGTACCCGGAACCTCATGGATTGACAATTCGGGAGGGCATACTGTGGTATTGTGATGCCGGTACTGCCCAGATTTTTACGATTACGTAAATACACAGAAACCGAGTTTTTCCCAAAAACTCGGTTTCTGCCCAAAATAGGAGGTAACACAATGCAAACGGCAAAATTGGGTAATTACAATGTCAGCAGGTTAATTTGCGCTGGTAATCCATTCGGCGGGTATGCGCATGGCGGCAACCTGGTATACCTTGGCAGGTTGTTCAGGGAATATTTTACGGATGAAAAGATTGCTGAGACTCTGCAATTATGCACCGCCAACGGCATCAATACAACTTTGATAGAAACCGAGGATAACATCTTGAGGTCACTCGCCCTCTATGAAAAGAGGATGGGGCAGCGGATACAATGGATTTGCCAGATTCCGCCCGATAGAAAGAATTTGGGATTGATGACGCATACGAAACAGCAGATTCAAATCGCGGCAGATAATAAGGCTATTGCGGCGTTTTTACAAGGCGCTGCGACGGAAGGTATGTTCAAGGAGAATAGGACAGAGGAACTTCGCGAACTGATTGCTCTGATGAAGGAGAAAGGCATCGTTCCTGGTATCTGCTCTCATTATCCTGCTATCATTGAGAGGGCGAGTGAATTGAATTTGGGCGCGGCGTTTTATATGATGACCCTGAATAAAGTTGGCTATCATTGCGATGACCCAGAAACGGCGAAATGCGCTATAAAGAAAATCAATAAACCGTTTATCAACTTTAAGGTGTTAGGCGCAGGCAGGGATAAGCCAGAATCTGGGTTCAGATACGCTTTTGAAGCTGGTGCCACTTTTATAGCGGTCGGGATGTTCGATTTTCAGGTTAAGGAAAATGCGGAATTGGTGAACAAGATTTTAGGAAACGAAGATTCAGATAAACTTTAGGAAAATTTGGTTGTACGTGATTATACCTGAAGCGAAACATAAAATAACGCTTTCGACGTAAACTACGCGAAGCTACATTAACTTATAGCCGCTGATTTTTAGACCATGCCGATTGAGCAGCCTGATAGTCAGCGGCTATCCCAATTTACTTTTTCTCATTGCCAAGGTTATCAATCGCCTTTTGGAATTCTTGCAATGTGGATGCTTTAAGCGCCAACTTCTGTATTGCCAACAAAATCTCCTCATCAGTGATAGCTCTAACTTTTTTCTCAATAAATTCAGACATTTGTTCAAATCTTAGTTCTATGAGCGAAAGCAGACTTTCAGCTTTTCCTTCCATTCTTCCTTCAGTTTTTCCCTCATTTCTACCTTCAATCCTTGCCGTTTGTAGGATTGAATATTCATCCCTTAGACTTTTCAAACTATCCTCATATTGGTAGCGTTCAGCGCCCGTCATAGCAGTAATCTCCGCGATGCGAAACGCCTCATCCATTTCAGCGTCATCAGACAACTCTGAGGGAATTTCGTCTAACTCAGTGAGATGTCTAAGGAAGTAAAGCCATTTATCGGCGTAGCTTTTTAACTCGCTTAAATCCTTATTAAACTTGGGTAACTCAATGAATACGAAAGTTAATTTATCGTAAAATATCTCGTGAGTCTCTATATCGCTCAATTGTATTCGACGGAGGTATCGTTCATCTTCTGCAAAAGTAAAATCTAAAATTCCGATACAATAGACCGGATTCAGCCTGTAATTCCACCCGCCCTTTGGGGCTTGTTGGAATATGGGGAAGGTGGCATAATATAATGCTCTATCCTTAAAATATATCTGCTTGACTTTTGGCATTTCAACTATGAAGCGATTGTCTTTCTCATCAATGCAATAGATATCGTAGACACCTACGCGCTCATACCGTGAATCTGGAAGCTGTTCTTGCTTTAAAAAAGAGATATCAACTATCGGCGATTCTAATTCCAAAAGGTGAAATAAAAAGCTCTTGAGGACATTCTTGCTTTTTTCTTCGCCAAACAGCTTTTTGAATCCAAAGTCGGTTGTTGGTTCGATATAACGGGACATTGGCTTTCATCTCCATTAGATACATAGAAACCGAGTCTTGTCGGAAAAACTCGGTTTCTAATTTGACTTTGGTAAATTGGACAAAGATGCCGACATCCTCTCCCCAATTAGGACTGGCGACTTTCGGCGAGGGGCAAGAGGGCAAGAGGGCAAGACGGCAAGAGGGTTCGGAATTGGGCTTTCGGCTTTCGGAATGGAGGACTGGTGTTCTTTAATTCCGCCTTCCGAATGCCGCGCCCTCTTGCCTCCTTGCCATTCCCATTGACAATTTTGGTTCTATTTACCAAAGTCAAGTTAAGTTTTCAAAAAATTATAATATTGAGAAGATTATTTGTCAAGCCAAAATGAAGTTTAAAACGACAGGCTAACCATTTGAGCGTAGCGAACAGATTTGGTTATTCTTACTACTCACTCATTTTCTTTAGGTACTTATCACTTATTATGTTTCACGTTCCACGCTAACTATATCCAACTATACACCGAAGTTCTTAATATTAGACTAATAGCCGGCCAGAAACATCCCATGAGCGCTTCGCCTAAGACTAAGCCGATGAAGAAAGGAATAGCCTGGCGGTATGCTTTGATGCCCCCATGTCTCAATATTAACCATTTGATGATAGTAGTCAGGAGTAGCGTAAACCAATAGTTGTCGGTTGTGCCTGGGGCGACACCGATGACGTAACCCGCCGGGTGAAGTGGAAACCAGACGAAGCGCGCGCGCATGAACATCATTACGAGGTTAGCGCTGAAGGTGACTGCCATAACGGAAATGCCGATGAAATCTGTCGCTTGCGGAATGGTGAGCCATGACGCTAAGAAATTATAGGCTTCTGAACCCCCCGCTAAAATCTGTTCGGAACCGGCGGCGACGCCTTCTTTGTAAATGACGTAAGGATACAAAACTAAACTGCCGACGATGCCAACTGCGCAGGCGAGGACGAGAAGGAAAAACATCGTTCTGTGGTTTATCTGAGCGCGTTCTGCTAACTTGAAGGCTTCCATTTGATGTGGCATTGGATGCGTGCGAAAGGCGGCATAAGTGGACCCACTGAGCCAGTTCAACAGCGAAAGCATGGTTAAATTCCCTGCTCTCAAACGGCGGGTCCCTAACAACGAAATCATGAAATATTGCGGCGAAACATAGCCGATGGCGTGGATAGGCGGCCCCAATTCCGCCCGCATTCTGGTGATGCCAACCACGATTGCAAGATAGAAGCCGAGGAATATCAAAAATACCCACGCGGACATGCCTGCTTTTAAACAGAATCCCATAAACAGGAGGGTACATAAGGCCAAAAGTATCACCGCGCTACGATAGGAAATGGGTTCGTCGAGACCCCGTGAGCGAAATATACCTGTAAAAACATGCGCTAAATGCCGCTTACCGCCCCATAAAACGACCACAACAAGAGCGATTAGGGCTCCAGTACCTTGCTCGCCGAAGAAGGGAAACCCAGGCGCAGAACTGACCCCTGTCATACTGCCCATTACCTGTTGGACTTTTCTCAACAGATAAAAGAAGGCAACGGAAAAGGAGAGGTCTAATGGTATCAGGAATGCTAACCCTATCAGAAATGGATGGAAGCGCAACGGCGTACTTCCGATGGCGTTCCACGGTTTTTGTGTGAAGTAAATGCCCAGGTCATATTTCATGACGGGGATTGAGGGCAATACTGGGAAAAAATATTGTAATCCATTGAGGAGGTCAATGCCTGCCGCAATGCCAAAACCTATCCAGAGTACCTTGTTTCTGAAGAGGTCTGTGGAGGTTGAGGTGATTTCATAAGGGACCTGGACAATTGGGTAGGCAAGCCTTTCCCGCGCAACCCACTGTTTTCGTAAGATAACGGTCAGACACAGAAAAACTAAGAGCAGTAAAAACACCACGACAGACCAGGAGAGTATCGGTACTAACCAATGTTGTACATATGCTTCAGTGAAAAAATTTGTCTCTCCTTCGTAGAAATTCCTGACCGTCCGTGGTTCATTGACCACCAGCCATTTAGGGAGGAAGCGATAGAACAAGGCCTCCCAATCGTTCTCCGGCGTAGCATATCTGAACGCATAAGGCATCAACCCCATCAGACGCGGTATGCAATCATGACCGGCAAAAGCGCTGCCAACGGCGAGCATAGCATAGACGGTTAATAACTCTTGTTGACTGAGAGAGGCTCTGGGTACTACCTGTCTGATGGCGAGGTTTATCCAGGTTAGCAGTAACACCGAAAACATCACATTCACCGGCAGAGCGATGATGGTGAGATGCGCCGTATGCCAAATCATTTCAACATAGGAAATCCAGTAACAATTGGCGATGATGAGGCTGACGCCGAGAAAAACAGCGCGAAATTTGATTTGGGGTGGTTGTTTTTCCATCTGGCTCCTTCCGTTTTCAACGAAGGTTCTACGAAAAGTAATACGTGAAACGTAATCTTCACTCCTTAAACTCATCACGCGCTATATTATGATTTTTCATCCGACCTTGCAATTGCCGACGCGATATGCCCAGCAGTTCTGCGGCTTTGGTCACATTTCCCTTAGTTTGCTTCAAGGCTGCGTAGAGATACTGCTGTTCTATCTCTTCGAGAGAGACGCCGCCTTCGGGGATTTCAATGGAGAGTTCCGCCGGCCCTTGTGGTTGCTTGGAAATTTCAGGTGGAAGGTCATTAAGGTCAATGAGATTCCCTTCGCCCAAAACAAATACCTGCCTCAGGACATTTTCTAACTGTCTGACATTTCCCGGCCAGTCGTAGCGTCTCAAAGCTGACATGGCTCTGGGTGTTATCTGTTCGGGTTCTGCATTGTATTCTTTACTGAACTTATTTAGAAAGTGTTCGGCAAGCAGAGGGATATCATCTTTGCGCTCGCGCAGAGGCGGCAACGTCAACGGGATGACGTTCAGGCGATAATAAAGATCTTCTTTGAAATTCCCATTTTTGATTTCTTCTTCTAAGTTCTTGTTGGTAGCTATGATGATACAGATGTCCACCTTGATAGGCTCTGTGCCGCCGATGCGGAAAAAGGCACGAGTTTCTAACACTCTCAGCAGTTTGGCTTGAATGGCTGTACTGATATTGCCAATTTCATCTAAAAATAGAGTTCCGCCATTGGCTAACTCTATTAGCCCGACTTTTTTCGTGTCTGCGCTGGTGAAAGCACCGCGTTCATGTCCGAAGAGCTCGCTTTCCCATAGTGATTCAGGAATTGTGCTGCAGTCAACAGGAGCGAATTTCCGATTTCTGCGTTTGCCATACTTATGAATAGCCTTTGCCACCAATTCTTTGCCTGTGCCGCTCTCGCCCATTATGAGCACTGGATTGACGCCGTGTTTGATAATCCGGGCCATCTTCTTGTATATCTGAAGCATTTTGGGGCTTCTACCGATAATTTCTGTAAAGCCATAGACTGCTTCGCTCTCAGTGGAATCCTCACCTTCGGTATCCCCGCCCCGCCTTATCCAGAGCGCCTTTTTGATTTCATCCTTCAGTTTATTTAATTTGTCCGATTCATAAATCGGTTTTTCGATATAATAAAACGCACCGCCATGCGACACCAATTCGACCGCATCCTTCAAATCAGGCCAGGCAGTGATAATAATGACAGGCAAATCTGGGTCGGCCTTTTTTATCTCACGAAGCAAATCTGCCCCGCTCATCTCAGGCATCTTCATGTCCGTGATGACTAAATCAAAATGTTCCGCGTTCAGTTTTTCTAAGGCCGCAGCGGCAGATTGTGCAATGTCTGTATCATACTTCTCACGCTTTAAAATCTTTTGTAACTCTATACATTGGTCGTATTCATCTTCTACAACAAGGATATCTGGCATTCCAATCACTCCTGTTTTGTAGCAAATCATAAATTTAATTAATAGTATACCTTACTATGAACTCCAACGCAACGCAAAAATGCCAATTATTTTATTGACCTTGGTATTAATCGTGATGTATAATATAATCTGTTATGCAATTTTAGACTTCCGAAGTCTCAGAGACTTCGGAAGTCTGGAAAAGGAATATCAAGGAGAATATCATTTTGAATGACGAAAAAATAAACATAGATATTAAGGATGAAGATTTAAAAGCGGCGGAATTTCTCAAGAATGCCAGAGAGAAACTGATAAAAGAGATAAGAAAGGCTATAATTGGGCAGGAGGAGATTATAGATGAATTGCTTATTACCCTATTCTCCAGAGGACATTGTCTGCTTGTGGGAGTTCCTGGGCTGGCGAAGACCTTGCTGATTAATAGCCTGGCACAAATCTTGGAGTTGGAGTTTAATCGTATTCAGTTTACGCCAGATTTAATGCCTGCAGACATCCTCGGCACCGATATTATTCAGGAGGATATTAACACGGGCTCAAGGTCGTTTAAATTTATGCCCGGCCCCATATTTGCAAACATCGTTTTGGCTGATGAGATTAATAGAACGCCTCCCAAAACGCAGGCTGCGCTTTTGCAAGCGATGCAGGAGTATAAAATTACGGTTGGCGGCAAAACCTATCAATTGGATTTGCCTTTTTTCGTTCTGGCAACTCAAAATCCAATTGAACAGGAAGGCACATATCCTCTGCCCGAAGCGCAGTTAGACCGATTTATGTTTAATATTTATATTGATTATCCTAAACCAGAGGAAGAAAGAGAGATTGTTTTGACGACTACTTCAGCTTATACGCCCAAACTCGAACACGTTATCAGCGGTGCGGACATCCTCTGGCTTCAAGAAATCGTCCGTAAAGTTCCAATCGCGGAAGCGATTGCAGAATACGCGGTGAATTTGGCGAGAAGTTCCCGTCCCAGTGATAACTTAGCACCGGAATTTGTCAAAGATTGGGTTAATTGGGGAGCTGGTCCACGAGCACCGATATATCTGACGTTAGGTGCTAAAACGCGGGCGATTATGCACGGTAGGTATCATGTTTCTTGTGATGATATCAAAGCCGTGGCCAAACCTGTCCTGCGGCACCGGATTCTCACGAACTTTAACGCCGAAGCCGATGGTATTACCAGCTTAAATATTATTGATAGATTACTGGAAGAAGTGAAGGCGCCTGATGCTTAAAGTCCTTTCTGCCGATGCAAATATAAATGCAAATTGAGGGTATGATGAAACTCGACCAATTTATGAACCAAACTTTTCTTTTTTGCTTTTTATTTATCATAATAAACACTATGGAATTTAATTATTTCTATAAGTTGCCACAGGAAGATTGGATGAACCTCATGATAATGGGGATAAAAGCCGGCTATGCCCATGTGTTCATGGATAAAGCCGAATACAATGGCGAGGAGATGATAAAAATTCGCTCTGAGATGATGATAGCATTGAAAAGGTCAGGTCTTTTGCTACAGTTGTCCAAAACGAAAGAGGCATATTTGGGTATGGATTTGTTGCCCCGTCACTTTATCTCAACCTCCAATGAGACCGGTGAAGATAAATTAGTGGAAGGAAAGATTGAAAATGGAACGGTCACACTGAGAACTACTTTAAGCGGCAAAACTACTGTGGAGAGTAAAGCAATTCCCACAGACATTGTGTTCGAGGAAATGCTGGGATTTATTGCTCTCAGTAGGGGTTTGAAAGTCGGCGACCAATACGACCTGAATGTATTCAATCTTGAGCTTCTTGAACCAGTCAAAACAACAGTAGCAGTCGCGGGTGAAGACGTAATTGACTATAATGGCGAACAGAAAAAGGTGTTCGTTCTGGATTATACTTTAGACCTGATGGGTGGAATCCAGAGCCGTGAGTGGTTGGGCCCTGATGGTACAACCTACAAAATGGCAATGGGCGCGATGGGCATTGAGATGCTTCGGACCGACAAGCAAACTGCTCTGGGTGAAGTAGGTGATGTGGATGTCATTATCAATACCAAAATATTCCCACAAGGGGAACAGCCTGAATCCGGCAGCGACTACTTCAAAGCGCGGGTGACGTTAAGTTCGGGAGATTTATCCCAAACGTTCATGAATACTGAGAGGCAAAAAATCTCTTTAGGCCCCGATGCCAAAACTGGCATTTTGGAAGTTCGCACTCTGGCTATTTCCGAACAATCTGCCCCTTCACTGCCAATAACGGACAGAAGAAACAACCCCCTACCCCCCTTTATCCCCCTTAACAAAGGGGGCCAGGGGGTTGTTAATGGAGAATTATCGGAATTTCTCAAGACTACGATGTACGTTCAGGCTGATGACGAATCAATCCGGAAGCAGGCTCACAAGATAGTCAGCAGTGAAACTAACTCATGGAAAGCGGCTATGCTAATTTGTAAATGGGTTCATGATAAAATCTGGAATAAAAATCTCAAGGTGGGATTTGGTTCAGCTAAACAGACGCTCGCATCCCTGGAAGGTGATTGCACCGAACACACCGTCCTTTTCATCGCCTTAGCGCGCGCTGTTGGAATACCCTCGCGCATCTGTGCGGGCCTTGTTTATCAACGCGACGCTTTCTACTACCATTTTTGGCCCGAGGTGTATGTCGGCAAATGGGTATCAATGGAGCCAACTTTAGGTCAAATTCAAGCGGACGCCACGCATATTCAACTCGCCGGCGGCAAACTCGAATCAGAATCAGCTCTGGAATTTGGAGAGGGCGTCCTGAGAACATTAAACCGACTGCAAATTGAGCGCATGCAGTAGATGTCATAACCAAGTCTTTCTTTCTAAAAGTCTCAACTTGTTATGCTAAAATAAAAAAGCTATTTTTCCAATTATAGCATAGCCAAACAACAAAATCAAGAAGATTCTGTTGTTAATCTTTTTATGAGGCTTTTCAGAAATTCTTATATGTTCCGTGGTAAGGTATCAGAAGCTTAGTTATCCGAAAATCAATCCTCTTTTTCCTTTCGTCTAAAATTGTCAGAAATTCCAATTTTTATTATCCGCTTCTTT
>Ga0194113_10004619_pt1 | contig 17994 bp, 16 predicted proteins | sample TA2MahC200mmetaG_FD_146193 | JGI IMG/M metagenome (GOLD analysis project Ga0194113, IMG submission 146193) | Freshwater microbial communities from Lake Tanganyika, Tanzania - TA2015017 Mahale Deep Cast 200m | ecosystem: Environmental > Aquatic > Freshwater > Lake | place: Tanzania: Lake... | reverse complement strand
CTTACCGCAATCCGCTCCCCCAATCCGCTTACCGCAATCCGCTCAATCCGCTCCCCCAATCCGCTTACAGCATCCGTTCAATCCGCTCCCCAAATCCGCTTACATCATCCGCTCAATCCGCTCCCCCAATCCGCTTACCGCAATCCGTTCAATCCGCTCCCCAAATCCGCTTACAGCATCCGTTCCAAAAATCCGTTCACAGCAATCCGTTAATCGTGCTCGTCCTCACCCCTCAACCAATCCGGCACAAACAGCCACTGACGGCTGAAGCGGTGTGCGGTCACATCTTTAGGTGGGAGAATTCGGCGCCATTCCAGGCTGCGCCTGCCGAAATTGATCAATAACCCGACCAGGCAGCTGGTAACGGCCAGATAACCGATCACCTGAGCCTCATGGCTGCTATTCAGACCCTGCAGGGCTTTGATTTCTACCACCACCAGATCAGCAACGACAAAATCGGGAATATAATATCCGATCAAAACATCGCCATCCAGGCTATCATGCACCTCGAGCAACATCTGCGCCTCGTAAGATAAAGACTCATTATCGAAGTGAACTGCCAGATCACGCTGGTAAGTATTTTCCCGGTAACCTGGCCCCAGCTTCTGGTGAACCGCCATCGCGCAGCCGATGATTTTATAGGTCAGATCATCATACGGTGTCTTTATCAACCCATCACTCATATAATCCTCCTCACAAACTATCCTCTTCTCCGGTATGCCCACACCCATTTTACCATCCGCTCAATCCGTTCCCCATATCCGCTCACAGCAATCCGCTCATCCCGCCTTGTGCTTGCTCTTCACCTCGCTGACCTGCTCCTCCGAAAGCTCCGGCAGGGTTTCCGTTTTCGTGATGCCGAGCGCTCTCCGTTGGGCCTCTCGCCAGCGGTCCAGCCGGTCGGAGACTTCGGCCTCGTAACCCTGGTTGGAGGGTTTGTAGAAATAGGTGCCCAGGATTTGGCGGGGCAGATATTGCTGGGGTAAGAAGTGATCGGGGTGGTCATGGGGATAGCGGTACCCCTTGCCGTGCCCTAAGGCGACCGCATCGCGATTGGCATCCTTGATGTGGTTGGGGATTTCGACTTTACCCTCCTGCTCGATCAACTGGAAAGCCTTGAAGTAGTGGTTGGTGGTGTTGGATTTAGGGGCGGTTGCCAGGTAGAGGGTGGCCTCCACGATGGGATAGATGCCCTCCGGCAACCCGACGAACTCGAAGGCCTGCACCGCTGAAGCGGTTACGACCAACCCCAACGGATCGGCCAGGCCGATATCTTCCCCCGCCAGGATCAACAGCCGCCGCAGGATGAAGCGCGGGTCTTCCCCGGCGTAGAGCATCTTGGCCAGCCAGTACAGGGCCGCGTCGGGGTCGGAGCCGCGCACCGACTTGATGAAAGCCGAGATCGTGTCGTAGTGAGCGTCGCCGTCCTTGTCGTAAAGCACCGCCCGGCGCTGGATGGAATCCTGGGCCACTTCCAGGGTGATATGGCTGACGCCCTGCGCGTCCGGGGGCGTGGATTCGACTGCCAGTTCCAGGGCGTTCAGGGCGTTGCGGGCGTCCCCCCCGGCAACGTGGATCAGGTGTTGCAGGGCGTCTTCGGCGATCTCGATGTTTCGCTTGCCATACCCCTGCTCCGAATCATGCAGGGCGCGCTTCATCAAAGCGCGCACATGCTGATCTTCCAGGATGTGAAGCTGGAAAACCCGCGAGCGCGAGACCAGCGCGCCAATGACTTCGAAGTAGGGATTCTCGGTGGTGGCGCCGATCAGCGTGACAGTGCCGTTTTCGACATGGGGCAGCAGGGCGTCTTGTTGGGCTTTGTTCCAGCGATGGACTTCATCCACGAAGAGGATGGTCTTCTTCTGGTAGAGCCGCCTGCGCTCGACAGCTTCCTCGATCACCCGGCGCAGGTCGGGCTTACCCGCCAGCACCGCCGAGAGGGTCTCGAAATGTGATTTGGTCTGATTTGCGATGACCATCGCCAGGGTGGTCTTGCCGCTGCCCGGCGGCCCCCACAAGATGATCGAGGAGAACAGCCGGTCGGCCTCGATGGCCCTCCGCAGCAGCCTGCCCTCGCCGACGATATGCTCCTGCCCGACGAATTCTTCCAACGTGCGTGGGCGCATCCGGGCGGCCAGCGGGGCCTCGTGTTTGAGTTTTTCTTTCATGGCGTGATCGAAGAGGTCTTGCATGACTCTATTATACATGTTCTAAAACTGAGTCCACTGCAAAAACTACGGGTGGAGGATTCGGGGCGGCATATATGATCGAGTTGTGGTGATTCGTGTACAATAGAGTCATGCTTGAGTCCGACACCCAAAACCCAACCGGGCATATAGAACAATGAGTCCACTGCAAAAACTGCGAGTAGAGGATTCGGGGCGGCATATATGGGGGTGCGTGCGCAGCACGCACCCCCATATATGCCGCCCCGCCCCCTCGTTCAGGAGTTTTTTCAGTGAATTCAACAATGAACCAATCAACGAAGCTCGATGATAAAGTCATTGTGATTACAGGGGCCACCTCAGGGATTGGGTACGCGGCGGCTCGGGAGCTGGCGGGAAGAGGCGCCCTTGTCATAGGTGTTGGGCGTTCTGAGGCGCGCTGTCTGAGTGCGGAGGCGGAAATCCGAGAATCCCATCCAGACGCGCAGATCGGCTTTCGAGTTGCGGATCTCTCCGCCCAGGGGCATGTTCGTGCGCTCGCTGCTCAAATTCGGGAATGGGCAGGGGCGAACGCATCAGGGAAGATTGATGTGCTGATAAACAATGCCGCCATGGTCACGAATAGGTACATGGCCACCGAAGACGGTTACGAAACGCAGTTTGCGGTGAACCATCTGGCGGGTTTCCTATTGACGCATGAATTGCTCCCTCTGTTGGCGGCAGCCCGGGCGGCGCGCATCCTGACGGTCAGTTCGAACTCGCACCGGCGCAAGCGCATCCACTGGCGGGACCCCATGATGCGACGCAGGTATAACATCTTGCTGGCCTATAAACAGTCGAAGCTTGCCAACGTGATGTTCTCAGCGGAGTTCAACCGACGTTTTGCTGCCGCGACCTCGATGCGCGCCTATGCGATCGATCCGGGGCTGGTAAACACCGGAATCGGCTCGAAGGATACCCGCGGCATCGTACGCTGGATCTGGGAGAATCGGCGCGCAAAAGGGGTGTCGCCTGAACAGGGCGCGGAGACGGTTGTCTATATCGCTACTGACCCGGCGGTGGCTGGATCGCAGGAGGTTTATTGGAAAGATTGTCAGCCTGTCCCCCCCAGCGAGTACGCCCTCAGGGAGCGCGAGGCGGCCCGATTATGGGAATACTCCGAGCGACTGTGTGGAATATAACAGCTACTTACTTTGGATCATATTGATTTGGTCTCTTGCGAAGACGCGCAGCTCTTCCAGATCGGGGTCCCCCTCTGTCCAGGCCTGGCACTCTTCGAAGTCCCTGATCGCCTCGTCGTGATGCTCGATCGAAGCTGCCACTTCTCCCCTCATACACCACAATTTGGCGTTGGCCGGGTGCTCGTTTTCAGCTACGAATCCGATAGCCTTTTCGATTGCCCTGATCGCCCCTTCGGCGTCGCCAATCCCCAATAACTCCTCTGCCAGCCCGTGGCAGGCTTCGACCGAGGCGCAATCTGCTTCGCCGCCAGATGAGCCGGGAATCCCCGCCGTCAGACGACTGATTTGCTCTTCGGCAAAATTGCGCGTATCTTCGAACTCTGGGCTGCCCCCGGTCCAGCCGATGCACTCTTCGAAGCTGGCGATAGCCTGGTCGCTCTGGTCGAGATCGGTGTGGAGCTCTCCTTTCAGGCACCATAGAGTGGCATTGATCGGGCGCTCGTTATCCGGCACATAACCGATTGCCAGGTCAACCGCCGAGATAGCTCCTTCGAGATCGCCCATTTGCCTTCGTTCTTCGGCCAGGATATGACACTCATCAAGTGTGGCGCAATCTGCCCCTCCGCCGGTCAGCCTGGGGATGCCCCAGATCAGGAGAACTGCGATGAGGGCCAGGGCTGCGATGCCGAGGAGGATAGGCAGGGGTTTGATTTTCGGTTTTTGTGGCGCTTTCTTGACCGGTGTGGGTTTTGCCGCGGGCGGCTGGGGCGGCGCTTTTTCCACTTCCATGGCCACGGTGGCTTTGGCGGCGATGTCCTCCTCTTCCGGCGGCATGGCGACGGTCGCTTTGGAGGCAAGGGTCGGCTCGGGTTGGGCCAGACCAGCCTCGAGGTCGGGTCGAACATCCCTCCGAGGGGCTTCGGCCATCGTCTCGGACAGGGTGATCCTGGTGAAATCTTCGAAGGCTGCCTCGGCAGATTCCCTCATCTCAGCAGCGGATTGATAGCGGTCTTGGGGTCCTTTGGATAGAGCTTTGACAATCACGCGTTCCAAGGCCCTGGGGATGTCGTCTCGCAGCTCGCGAGGGGAAGGCAGGGGTTCGTTGATGTGTTTGTGGATCACAGCCAGCGGGGTGTCGGCGTCGAATGGCACTTTACCGGTGACCATCTCGTAGAGGATGATGCCGAGGGAATAGATGTCGCTCGATGTGGAGATGGGCATCCCCATGCCCTGCTCGGGGGACATGTATGCTGGGGTGCCCACCAGGGTGCCGGTGACGGTGAACTGAGTCTCGCTGACGATGCGGGCGATGCCGAAATCGGTCAACACGACGCGCCCGGATTTATCCAGCAGCACGTTGGCGGGTTTGATGTCGCGGTGCAGCACGCCCTGGCGGTGGGCGTAATCGAGGGCTGAGGCGGTCTCGCGAAAGATGTGCGCCATTTCGGCGATAGACAGAGGGCCGCCGGCCTGGATCAGGCGATCTTTGAGGGTGCCGCCGTCTATGAATTCCATCACCATATAATAGTGTTCGTCTTCGATGTCAATATCGTAAATCTGCACGATATTGGGATGGCGCAGCGCGGCGATGGCTTTTGCCTCGCGTTGGAAGCGCGCCAGGAAATCCTGCCCTTCAGCCAGATAGCTGTGGAGCACTTTGACGGCGGCGTAGCGTTCGAGTTGGGGATGATAGGCTTTGTAGACCTCGGCCATGCCGCCGCGGCCCAGGCGTTCGATGATCTGGTATTTGCCCAGCGTTTTGCCGGTTAGATTTGCCATGTATGCCTCCCGAGGATCCGTATGAACGATGATGATATGAGTCCACTGAAAAAAACTACGAGTAGAGGATTCGGGGCGGCATCCATGCTGCCCCGCCCCTTCATCCATGAGTTTTTTCATGGCGCTCATGCTATTATACAGGAATTTATCGGATCATGTCCTGAATGTTTCGAAATTTGCAAGCTATTCGATGGGTGAATTGGGGAAGATTCGAAAAACTGTGGGTATAATTAATGCTACACTACAATGCCGATTATCAGTGATCTCTGACTCCCCTCGATCCCCGCATTTTCGCCGCCGAATACCGCATATTCAGGAATTCGATGACGAATATGATGGGAGGTGAAATGGCTTCCATGACCAGTAGCAAACAAGTGACTCTCTTCGCTTTGGATTGTGGGGCGACGAACTGGCGCCTGTACAGGGTGGGTTATCGGTTGGAGGGCAACTCGATCCGTATCATCGGGGACCCTCAGCCTTCGCCGTTGACCAGCTTCTCGGAACGGAAGCTGCCTGCCATTTTCACCCTCACCCCAGAAGGTTCGGCGATCGAGAGTATTGGTGAAGTCTCTCAGGGGCAGCTCGAAGACGAGACCGCCCGCGAGCGCGTGCGCGAATATTTCAAACCTTGCATCGGCGCGCATTTGGAGGCGAATCCGCTGCCGCACCAGAAACGCTACACCCATGCCCAGGCTTTGGAATTTACCCGTATGCTGCTCGAGGCCGTGGTCGAACAGATTCGGGAGGAGAAGTGGCGGGCCAGCGCATTCGATGAGCGCGTCCGTTTTGCCTTTGCCTACCCGGTCCATTGGGGCGCCGATCACGGGGGGGCGATCCTGGATGATTTCAAAGCCCTGGTTTTGACTTGTTTTTCCGAAAAAATTCGCCAGCAAATCGCTTTCGTCCCTGAGCCAGAGGGCGCAATCCTGAGTCTGAAACAGCAGGGTCTCTTGAGCGGCGCTGCGGGCGGCGGCGTGACGCTGATTGTAGATGTCGGCGGCAGTACGACCGATATCGTCGCTGGAACGGTTGATCCCCGCACTGGCGAGTTGCTGTACCTCGGTCGGTATGGCGAGCCGTTTGGCGGCGGCCTGTACGATGCTGAGTTGTCGAAATATCTGGCCGACGCGCTGCGAATCCCTGCTTCCGCCCTGGCGGATGATCCTTCGGCGATGATGACCCTGCGCATCTACGCGCAACGCCTGAAAGAGTCGCTCAGCCGGCAGAGGCTGCATAGCAGCGCAGGCGGGGGAGACCCCACTGCCCAGCGTATGATTACCCTGGTGTTGCGTGATGGTCAGGTCTATCGTCACCTGATGAGCCTGGATCGAAGCTCCTTCGACCAGATCGCCCGTCATTTGGATCAGGCCTTCGAAGCTTTGATTGACAAGGCGATGAAAGCCTTCGGGTTGACCGAGAAGGATATTGGCCAGGCGGCGTTAGTTGGCGGCGGGGCGCAGTTGTTCAGCATCGTGCGCCATATGCGGGAGCGCTTTGGGGAGGAGAAAGTCGTGCTGGCGGATAATCCCGACGAGATCGTGGTGCGCGGGGTTGGGCTGGCCTATGGCGCATCGGTGGGGCCCTTGGAACCCGGCGCCAGCCTGGTGATCGAACCGCCGCCGATGGCCGAACCTTCGGGTGCGGCTGATCCTGTGTTAGATGCCGACCTTCACAGGGAGGCAGAATCTGCCTCCGAGGCTGGTTTGCAGCTCATCTCGCCCGAGGGAAGAATCTACCCCTTGAACCTCGGCGTGACCAAAGTGGGCCGCGCCCGCCAGAGTCACATCTGGTTGGAGAGCGAGAAAGTATCCCGCAACCATGCCGAACTCCAACTGAACGGCGATACCCTGACAGTCAGCGACCTGGGCAGCACTAACGGGACATTTGTCAATGGTGTGCGATTAGATGCCAACCTGCCGCATCTATTGCAGATCGGCGATGAGATTCGCTTTGGCGATCGCATATTTATTGTAACTGCTCAGTCATCGAACGGATTAGCCCGAAAAAAGGGTGTGCGTGGGGGTGCGCAGCACCCCCACGCACACCCTTTTTTCGGGAATTTCTCCGTTTGGCTGAATAGTTACTATTTATTATAAAACGCTGATGACGCGGATAGAGCGGATTTGTGCGGATATTTTTTGGGGAGGCCTGACACATGACTGACGAAACAAATATTATCCCTGCCGGGTCTGAATTGCATGAAGAACTGACCCCTGAAATGCTCATGGAGGCGGGCGATGCCCTCTCCAAGTCGTTGCTGTTCACCCTCGGTCGCGATTACCTGGATGGCCCCATCTTCGCCAACGATTACGTGCGCGTGGCGGATGTGGATATCCCCCATCAGCCTGATTTGGCCATTCTGGAGTTGGAGCAGGTCGGCAAGCCCATCACGGAAGATATGAGCGAGTACTTCACCGCCATCCAGACCTCCCTGGCGGCCTGCCACGACCCCCGTTATGCCCTTGTTTTCATGATCTCCAGTGATGGGTTGCGCAACCGTATTTACATCGGTGTGGCAGCCCGAGAGCACGGCGCCCAACCGCGCCTGTTTGCCGATCAACTGGGGCAATTCCTGTGTTCCAATTGGCCGGGGACGCGCGTCAAACTGGTCGAGGATTACGAGCAGGTGGCCCGGCATGTACATGTGCCCCTGAGTACCTATCGCCACGCCCGTGCCTTTACAGGCATCCCCTCTACAAAGAAGAGTGATCGGGCACAGAACCACCCCCAAAGTCTGGACCGCTTCATGCGCGGTTTGCGCGGCAAGCCCTATCTTTACATGGTCGTGGCTGAGCCGATGGCAGAGAGCGAAGTCGGGGAGATCATTTCATCCTGCCATACCTTATCGGGGCAGGTGCACGCCTTCACCAAAGCAACGCTCAACCGCAGCACCGGAAGCGGGGCTACCAAGAGCGTCTCGCGCTCGGAGGGCGAAAGCACATCCACAGCGAAGACCACCGGCACATCGGAGAGCGAGAGCACCGGGCGCAGCAAGGGCGTACTGGGCACGGAGATGGAAAAATCATCGGGCGTTGCCAAGGGCCTGAAAGGTGTCGGCCTAGGGGCGGTCTCAGCTTTGCTGGTAGCCGCCGGGGGGCCGTTCTTGCTCTCCGGGATGCTGGGCATGTTCGGGCAGTTGCTACCTTCAAGCACCAGCTCGACGGTCACGGGCACGACATCATCCGAATCCGAGACGGTGGGCACGACCACCGGGCGCGCCTTCAGCGAAGGGACATCCACGAATGAGTCGCTCTCCTTCGGGCGCGAATATCTCAACCGCCATGCCGAGGCCTGTGAGAAATTACTCACCCAAACTGTAGAGCGCTTCGAGGCAGCCAAAGCCCAGGGCTGCTGGAATGTAGGCGTCTATCTGATCAGCGACCATGGCGAGACCGCTGCCCAGGGTCAAGCCCAACTCAAGGCGCTGGTCTCCGGCGAGAAGACTTCCTTCGAGCCGATGCGCGTACACGATCTGGCTCCGGTTTGGGATGGGAAGGCCCAGGTAGCCCTGGATGCTTTCTATCAACCGCCGCTGAAGCTGTTCGCGCCCCGGGGGGGTGCGCCCCTCCAGCACCCCATCGGCGCCGCTTTCGAGGGCCTGACCACTCCCATGAACACCGAGGAACTTGCGTTGCTGGCCAACCTTCCTCTGCGTGAGATGCCTGGTATGCCCATGCAGCCGACTGCTTTTTTCAGTCTGAATCCCCCCCTCTCCCAAAATCCGCAAAAGACGCTTCATCTTGGCAATCTACTCGAAGGAGGCGAGGAGATCCCCGGTCTGGGCTATGACGTTGACCTCGATTCCCTGACGCGGCATATTTTCATCACCGGCATCACCGGCAGCGGAAAATCCAACACCTGCCGCCGGATCATCAGCGAGTTGATGGAAAGGGGCAAGAATTTCCTGGTCATCGAACCGGCCAAAGACGAATACGTGCAGTTGGCCCTGGCTTACAACCAAGCCGGGACGTTCGACCGTCAGATTGCCGTCTACATGCCGGGGCGCGGCGATTGGGGTGGTCAGAAGCTGGAGCAGTTGCGCCTCAACCCCTTCGACATCGTCCAGATCCCCGGGGCGGCCACCCAGGTCATGCCCCACCTCGACCGGCTGAAGTCCATCTTCAACGCCAGCTTCCCGATGTACGAGATTTTGCCGGTGATCCTCGAAGAGGCCTTGGTAGACCTGTACGACAGCCAGGGCTGGTTGGAAGAGACGCTGCCTCCTGGGAATATTGGACGGCCCACGCTGGAGAATTTATATCATCGCATCACCGGGTTGGTGCGCCAAAAGGGCTACGAGGAACGTATCACGGCGAATATCACCGCCGCGCTGCGCACGCGCATCGGCAGTTTGCTGCGCGGCTGGAAGGGGCGCATGTTCGATCAGGCTTTCTCCACTCCCTGGGCCGAGCTTTTCGACCGCCCGGTGGTGGTTAATTTGCAGTACCTGGGCGATGACGCCGATAAATGCTTTACCATGGCCCTGCTGCTCAACTTCATGTACGAGTACCGTCAGGCTCAGCACGAGAGCCTGGGTTCGCCTGAATCGAGCGAATTGCGCCACCTGGCCATCACCGAGGAAGCCCACCGCGTGCTGCGAACCGCGCCCCAACGCGCCGACTCAGCCAACCCACAGGCCAAGATGGGCGAGATGTTCGCCGACATCCTGGCCGAGATGCGCGCCTATGGTCAAGGCATGGCTATCATTGACCAGGTGCCCTCCAAGCTGGTGCCAGATGCTATCAAGAACACCAACCTGAAAATCATCCATCGCCTGGTGGCCGCCGATGACCGCGACTCGATGTCTGGCGCCCTGGCGCTCACCGAAGACCAGGCCAAGGTCATCGCCCGGCTTAAGGTCGGGCAAGCCATCGTCTGCGGCATCCAGGATGATATGGCCTCCTGGGTCAAGGTAGCGTATACGTCGTTACCGCGGTTCAGGAGTTAGGGAGATAGGCGATAGGATTCAGCATCTAACTCCTATCTCCTAACTCCTATCTCCTACCCCCTATCGCATCTCCAAAGGAACTTCATGAACTCACTTCTCAAACGCACCCTTATCTACCTGCACCTGCTCTCGTTCGCACCGCCGGAGCGCGTGGGTGAATTGTCATCTCTGCGGGAGAATTTTGGGAAAGACTGGCCCCGGGCGGTGGAGGCCGCCTCGAGGTTGATCGTCGCGTTCCAGCAGGCCAGCCGCGACCCGGAGAGCAGATTGGCGGCTGAGCTGGCGCGTGCAGCCCTGGGCGCGGATTCGTCCCCGGAGAGTTGCCGTGCTTTTCAAGCTCGAATGGATGCGCTTGCCCAACTCCCAGGGCGCGCCAAACCGGAGAATCGCCTGCATCGCAAGCGCGGCTGCCGCCTGTGCGTCGCTCCCTGCCGTTATGGATTTTTCTCCCTGATTAGTGAGCCAGACTTCGCGAGTTTGCCAAACCTGCTCGAAACGCATCCCCGCCAGCCCGTCCAGGCTGTATGGCGCTTCACCTTGCAGCACCTAGCGCAAACTTTCTCTGCGGGGAGATGGCACATCACCGCCGCGCACCTCGGTAATCTATCCTACTGCCTGATCGCGTTAGCAACGGCCAAATCGCGCTATCCCTTCCCTGAGGCGCAGATGCAGAAATTCCAGGTCCTGAACCAGGCCATGATGGATTCCCAACGGTTTTCGTGAAATGACGAATAAGGCTTATCTTACGCAGAAACTGCCACCCGGAGACCCCCAGACCTGGGTTTTGAAGGGCGAAGAATCCGTGATCGGCCGCCACCCATCGGCAGAGGTCGCCCTTCCCTTGCTGGCGATTTCACGCCAGCACGCCAAAATCACCTGCACCCCGCAAGGATATTTCATCGAGGATTTGGGCAGCCGTAACGGCACATTTCTCAACGGACAACCGCTTGGCGATAATCCGCAGCCGCTTAATTCGGGCGATACGATTGTCCTGGGCGGGGAAGCTACGCTGATTTTCGAAGATCCCTACGAAACCATCAATGGGAAAATGCTGGGGCGTATGGAGGGGATATGGATTGATCCCCGAACGGACGCTGTCTGGTTGGATGGAAAACAAGTCGAGCCGCCGCTCTCCCCTTCCCAGCACGCGCTGCTTTCGGCCTTGTATCGCGAAGAAGGCAAGGCGCTCTCTTTTGAGCGCATCATCGCCTATGTTTGGCCGGGAATAGACCCCGCGGGTGTCAGCAAAGATTCTGTCAACGGGCTGATAAAACGCTTGCGCGCCCGTTTACGAGAAACGCAACCCGATAAAGAGTATATCGAAGCCCTGCGCGGGTATGGTTTCCGTCTCGTACAAAGGGGATGAAACCGATCTTCTCCGCCCACCTGGCGACCACATAGCGACCATCTTGCGTCAAGCAAAGGTGTGGGGAGTCGTATACAATAGCATCAAGAAATCAGGTTCTGTGAGAATGTGAAAGTTGCACTCCACAAAAATCAAAGAACCAGAAACCGTGCTGATGTTCATGCTGTGAAAGGAGTATAGGCCATGACAGATTTAGAAAACCTCCAACCTGAAGAAATCTCAGAACGCGCCGAAATACCCGAACGCCTGGAAGAACAGGTCATTGAAGAAACCGCACTCGAACCCGGCGCCCGCGTCGAGGAGACGCAATCCTATGAGCAGGCTGAGGCGGTGGAGACTGCCTTGGTCGAGGCGGTGGAAAACGCGCCCATCGAACTTGCCGGAGATGATGGCGCTGTTGACCGCGACAAACCCGGCATGGTGGACGGCTCCGAGTTGAGAGAAACCCCCAAGGATGATGAAGGCGGCGACGAGGCTACGCCGATCAACCTGCCCGGTCCACAGGCGGCCTCCGTCGAGGCCGGCAAGATCAGCCCCGGCCTGGAATTCGAAGTAGCCGATGGATCTAAACCTGCTGGGGGCGGCGAAGGTGTTTCCCCCATCCCCATTCCCCTGCCCAAGCCGCCGGGTGTGATCCCAGAAGCCTTTACTTCCGATGTCCCTTCCTCTGCCGGAATAGGAGCGTTCCCTGATCCCGGGCCTGATCCCGATCACATTATCGGGGAGGCCAAAGCCGCCCCCCGGGAAGATGGCGGCGACGTTCCACCTCACTGGCGGCGCAGCAAAGAAAGCGAGGGCGGCGAATCTGCCACTCCCATCAACCTGCCAGGCCCCGAAGCCTCTGGAAAAGATGACGGCGGCGAAGCCACTCCGATCAATTTGCCGTAGTAGCTTCTCGGCGAGATTCTTTTTTGCGTCAGGATTTTTGAACCGCCAAGCCCGCGAAGAACGCAAAGAAAATCGAACAAAACCTTCGCAGTCTTTGCGTGCTTTGCGGTGAGTCTTTTTCAGCTTGTCTGAGTTAGGAGAACAAGTATGGACGAACAAGAAATCACCCAACCCGATGAAAATCTGGAGCGCGTGGAATCTACAGAGCGCGCCGAAGAGCAAGCTTTGCAGGACGCTGCCCACGAACCCGGCGCCCGCCTCGAAGAGACGCAATCATTCGAACAGGCCGAGGGGATAGAAGAGGCGCTCAATCTGGCCTTGGAACCTGCGCCCTCGCCGGAAGAGCGCGGCGGTGTATTGCCTGTGCCTATCCCTGAGCCTGTATTCGAAGGCCAGCCTGAGTCTGGCTCCGATCCTTACCATGAGCCTGTCGAAGCGCCTGAGCCTGGCCCCAGCCCTTATCCTCGCGTGGCCGAAACCGATGCAGAACTGGTGCCTGAAATGGGTGAAACCTCGCTGCCGGGGAGGGCGGCCGAAGCGATGATCGCCCCCGAAGGCGAATTCTTTGTCGGGGAGATGCTGGATGGCGCAATAGCTGTTATGCCAATAGCGGAAGGAATATCGGATCAACCGGGCGAACCGGGGCAGGAGGGCGAGGGTGACGCGGAAAGACCCGACGACATCCCGAAGTGGTACCTGCACGAGGATGAGAACGGCAACGTCACCGTAGTAGATGAAAACGGCAAGCCGGTAGACAGTCCGCCGAATATTGTGTATTTCAACGGAAAGTACTACGCCGTCTATCCAGGTGATGATATTCCCGTCAATGAGGATGGCACGGTGGATGATCCGGGCAAGCTCGCCAAGTACGAGATTCTTGCGTACAAACCCTCCACGGCGGGGATGAAGGTCTACTACGACGAGGACGGCAACCCCAAGGTGGTGGACGAGACCGGCAAACCGGTGGCTAGTCCCCCGGCCATCGTTCAGGACCCGGCCACCGGCAAATACTACTTCGTCACAGAGACTGACCCATCCAAGCTGGCTTCCTTCGCGAAGTCGGGCAATTTTGCCGAAGCGTTGTCCCAGGGTTTGATCACCGAAGCGTCGGAGTACAAACCCTCCACGGAGGGGATGAAGGTCTATTACGATGAGGACGGCAACCCCAAGGTGGTGGACGAGAACGGCAAGCTGGTGGCTAGCCCCCCGGCCATCGTTCAGGACCCGGCCACCGGCAAATACTACTTCATCACAGAGACTGACCCATCCAAGCTGGCTTCCTTCTCGAAGTCGGGCAATTTTGCCGAAGCGCTGTCACAGGGTTTGATCACCGAAGCGCCGGAGTACAAACCCTCCACGGCGGGGATGAAGGTCTACTACGACGAGGACGGCAACCCCAAGGTGGTGGACGAGAACGGCAAGCCGGTGGCTAGCCCCCCGGCCATCGTTCAAGACCCGGCCACCGGCAAATACTACTTCATCACAGAGACTGACCCATCCAAGCTGGCTTCCTTCTCGAAGTCGGGCAATTTTGCCGAAGCGCTGTCACAGGGTTTGATCACCGAAGCGTCGGAGTACAAACCCTCCACGGAGGGGATGAAGGTCTATTACGATGAGGACGGCAACCCCAAGGTGGTGGACGAGAACGGCAAGCTGGTGGAAAGTCCCCCGGCCATCGTTCAGGACCCGGCCACCGGCAAATACTACTTCGTCAAAGAGGGATATTTAAAACACCCATGGGGGGAGGATGTTGGGCATTGGGAATTGGATCCGGCCACCGGCAAATACTACTTCGTCGCAGAGACTGACCCATCCAGGCTGGATCCCTTCGCAAAGTCGGGCAATTTTGCCGAAGCCCTATCCAAGGGTTTGATCACCGAGGCGCCGGAGTACAAACCCTCCACGGAGGGGATGAAGGTCTACGCCAATAAGGATGGCAGCGTCAGCGTGGTGGATGAGAACGGCAAACCGGTGGACAGCCCCCCGGCGTTGATCAAGGATGAAAGCACCGGCAAGTATTACTTCGTCACAGAAACCGATCCAGCCAAGCTGAGTAATCTCGCCAAAGGCGACTTTGCGGGCGCGCTGGCGCAAGGTCTGATCGTTGAAGCGTCTTACTACAAACCGCCCTGGTGGGGGAAAAAGACTTCCTGAAGGTGGAACAAGATCACGAATGACAGTCACTCCACGCATGGTCGAGTGACTGTCATTCATCCTGAAGTCATCCATCTGAGCGATATTCGAGGCATCGGCATTGTCTTCGCCGCCGGGACCTCCTCCGAAATCGGTAATTTGCAGTACTTCTTCCAAGGTCGCAAATGGGACCAGCGCAAGAAACGCTATCGCACCAAGAAACTGTGGGATGTCGAAACTCTCAGGGCAAGCCTGCCTCCCCGCCTCGGACATCCTCCCCCGCAGGGACTCAACCCGCGCCACCACGCCCGCAAACTCTTCTTGCAGGCTCAGCGGTGGAAGCAGTAGTTTCAATTCTTTCAGGCGTGGAATGTTTATCATCGGCTTTGCAGTATCACCAGAGAGATTTCTTATTCTTTCCTGAATCGCTTCAAAATTCATTTGATAAGAAATGAAAACTGGGTTTGCATGTTTGGGGTCAACGGTGATTTTACAAACATTCGCTGTCAAAACTGCGTATTCAATTTCGCTTGGAAAAATACAAGTCTTTCCAATCGTGTTGCCAACCTTTGCCATAATGATGTCATTTGGACGAACTGTACTGCGTTTTATCGTTTCATATTTTTCTTGCGAGACAAAACGAACATCATCAAAATTGAATCTGTTTGGCTTGATATTGTTCACTCGAATAACTCGAACCCCCGAATTGGTATATTCTTCGGCTTTCAAGTGAGAGCCAAACGGACCATCAACAATCCCGAATTTTGCTTTTGAAGCAATATGTTCCAATGTTGCTTCTGGCAATCGTTTTGGATTCTTTTCAACATCCCCAAACATCTCCAAAAACACGGACTGGAGCAGGGACTCGCCGAGATCGTGCGCTGTCCGCCGCAGGGCACGGAGTCGGTCAGCCCGCGCCAGCAGGGACGCAATCCGCTTTTGCTCGGTCAGCGGGGGCAGGGGAATTCGAGTGTCCAGAATATCTTCATCTGAAACAGCAGGATAACCTGCGCCAGTGGATAACTCTGTCAAATGGGAAACGAAGGTTTCAGTTTGGGTAAAGTAAAAAAGATAGTTCGGGTCAAGTTGTTCAGTGTCAGACCGCAAAACACAAAAACCTGTTGAAGCAATTTGGTTATCGTGTTCTGGCGGGACGATTGCAACGCCATTCAAGTTTGGGCGCACAGTCGCAACCAAAACATCATTGGCTTTAATTTCTTTTCTTGCTCGGCTTGGAGCAGCGTCAACTAAAAGCGTTTGCGGCTCAACAATTTTCTTTGTATCTTTATCGACGGAAGAAATATCAACATAAACAAAAGAATCCCGTCCCAACTTCTTTGGGTCAAGTTGACGAGTCTTTTGCACTACATCTCGAATAGGCGTCAAATTCACGGTTTCACCAATTACCAATTACTACTTACCACTCACCAATTTCTTCAACTCTTCAATTTCACTTGCCATCACACTCTCCAACCGCACCAAACGTTCCAGCGTCACAGACGGCTGTTCGTGATACGCCGCGTCCGCTTCCATTTGTTTACTTGTATCCATGTGTACCTGCTTTTTGCTATAATATCACCAGTCAGTGATTTCATTGGCAAGGAGAACGAAATGTTACAACAAGTGACCATTCAAACCAGAGACGCCAAACGGCTCAAACCGCTTATCAAAAGCGCCATCCAGATTCAGTTGGATGACCTCGAACACGGCATCCAACTGACCCGCGCCCGCCTGGAAACCTTCGAGAAACAGTACGGCATGAGCACCAAAGAGTTCCTGCGTCGCTTCAAGCCTGGCGACCTGGAGGAAACGCTCGATTTCCTCGACTGGCAGGGCGAAACCAAAATGCTGGCTCTGCTCGAAGAGAAAAAAGCCGCGTACAAGGAAGCGCAGGTCAAATGAAAGTGCGGGGCGGGATCGCGGGATATTTTCGGCATATCAACAACATCCTCGCGCTTTCGCGCACCGTCAAGTCGCAGAATGTCCACGCTGAGAAACGCACGCCCACCGAAGGTTTCCTACGCGGGGATGTGACTTTCAAAGACAACTCACGCCTGCATTTCAGGGAATTGGTTTCCACCGATCCGAACGTTCAACTTGTCAGTTACACCTATCAATACATGGGGGCGGACGGAAAGACAATCTTTCGCTACGACGACTCCGACCATTTCCTGATCCTTCCCACCGCGCCGCACCACAAACATATCGGGGAAACCGAAGTCGTCGCGGCTAATGCTCCCGACTTACAGTCCGTTTTGAGAGAAATCGAAGGAATGATCGGGGCATAATTTTCATCCTTCATAATTCATCCTTCATCATTTTCTTCAATTCCGCAATCTCATCCAACATCACACTCTCCAACCGCGCCAAACGTTCCAGCGTCACAGACGGCTGCTCGTGATACGCCGCGTCCGCTTCCACCTGGCGGTAGCGGCTGGCAGAGAGATCGTACTTGTTCGCTTTGACCTGCTCCTTGGTCACCCAGAACTGGCGGGTCAGGCGGTCGAGTTCCGATTGTGGATTGACGATTTTCGATTGCAGGGAGGCAAGTTTGGCTTGGGCTTCGGCTAAAGAATTAACCGCAGAGAGCGCAGAGTCCGCAGAGATTTTTTATTTTTCTCCGCGCTCTCCGCGTGCTCTGCGGTTAAATGGTTTTCGAGAACAGACTCAAATTGCAACCGATTGATCTCGGCTTGCAACTGCAACCGTTCGGCTTTGAGCGGAGTCAACTCTCGGCGTAGGTCACTGATTCTTTTAGTGCGACCAGCCCCAAAGGTCGAATCGAGGCGGTTCTTCCAACAATCCAAAATATCGGGGATGTCATTCTCATCCACTTTCGTCCGCTTATCATCCAGCGAAAAACCATCGTGCGCCATATCGTAGAACCAGATGTCCTTCGTCTGCGCGCCGCGCGTGAAGAACAGCACCGCCGTGCTCACGCCCGCATACGGCTTGAAGACGCCCGAAGGCATCGAGACCACGCCGTCCAGCCGATTCTCTTCGATGAGGCGTTTGCGAAGTTCCACATGGGCGCGGCTCGACCTCCCTTCGGCAGCACGCCATCGGGGACGATCACCGCCGCGCGTCCGCCCATATCGAGCGCGCGCAGAATCAAATGCAAAAAGAGCAACTCGCTCTTGGTCGTGTCGCTGGGCAGGTCGGGATGCACGTCGCCTTTGTCCACCGCACCTTTGAAGGGCGGGTTCATCAAAATGACATCGTACTCGCCCACCTCCCCATAACCCTTGGAGAGCGTGTCCATGTAAAAGAACTGCGGCTCCTGAATGCCGTCCCACAAGGGGATGATATGCAGCATCAGGTTCATCGAGCCGATGCGCAGCATGGTCATGCCTGAGTTGTTGCATCGTCCCCTTGTGGGATCGAAACCGCGCAGATATTTTTTGCTCTTCATGAACTTGCGCTCGTCATCCTTCAGCAGGTCACCGATCAGATGATGCGCGATGCCGTCTTCGTCACGTTCAAGGATGCTCGGCGACGTGGCTTTTTCCAGGATGTGTTGATGCGCGTTGATCA
>Ga0194113_10004611_pt1 | contig 18003 bp, 13 predicted proteins | sample TA2MahC200mmetaG_FD_146193 | JGI IMG/M metagenome (GOLD analysis project Ga0194113, IMG submission 146193) | Freshwater microbial communities from Lake Tanganyika, Tanzania - TA2015017 Mahale Deep Cast 200m | ecosystem: Environmental > Aquatic > Freshwater > Lake | place: Tanzania: Lake... | reverse complement strand
GCCAGCATCCGTTCCCGAATGTCCGCGTCCACCCGACCATGCTCGTGCAACCCCTTCTCGGCCTCATAGAGCAGGCCGGCCTCTCGGGGCTTGGCCTTCCCGTAGAGGGCCTTCATGCGCTCGACCAATTCCTCGTCGGTCGGGTTCTGCTCGGCCGGGACGCGAACCAGGACATGGAAGTGATTGGACATGATGCAGTAGGTGATGACCTCCAGGCCGCAGAAGGTGGCCAGGCGGCGGAGGAGCCTGACCAAGGTTTCCTTGCCGAGGTCATCAAGGAGGCGTTGGGCGCCGACGATGCGCGAGACGCAGTGGTAGACGGCGGGTCGGCCTTTGACTTTGATGCGTACGGTTCTCATGAGGGTGATAGCTGGCGGCGAGGCTAGCCCGTAGGACCGCTTCCTGTCAACTACTAATTCCATGGCACATTGATTTACACTTGTTGCAGCCCATCTCAACCACTCCCTCAGCCCCCCTCCAATCCCGACTGCTGCCTCAGTGCCTCGGCGCGTATGGGCAGCCCGTGGGAGACACCCAGCCCCACCGCGCGCTGACCAATAGCGCCCGAAAGCGAATGGTCGGATCGAGACCCAAGCTACTAACACTAACGAGCGCCCAACACGAAACTGGCAGGTGCGTAAGGACGGAGTTGGACGACGAATTGGCCGGACCGGACCGGAATGGGGTCACCCAAAGGTCGGCCACGCAGGTCCACCGGCTGCGCAGCTTCCACCGCGCGAGCGAGAGCCGCCGGCAGGCGGACCCGGCAGGCGCCCTCACGGCCGCCCTGTTCCCAGAGGCGTAGGAGCAAGCCCGCGCCGTCAGGGTTCGACCCGAACGCCGTCAGCCAGACATCGTTACGTTCGAGTTCAACGCCAGCCTGAGCGGGCGGCAGCTCGCCGGGCGCGCCCTGGGCCCAACCCACCTGCAGCGGGTACCGCGCTTCTAACGCCGGCGCAACGAGCGTCGCCCCGCGTTCGGCGCCCGACTCGAAGGCCCAGATGCGGATGCGGTTGGTCCAGGTGCCACTGTTCCACAGCCGGAAGTTGGTCGTCCACTGGTTGTTGAACACGTTCACGTACGCGATCGGCTTCTCAGGCACGAAGTCCAACGAGTACTTCCAGCAACCGAGCCGGTCGAGGCTCACCAGCGGGCTGTCCAGGGGACAGAAGCCGATCCCGCCACCCGCTGGATCGGTGATGGCGACGCCGGTGTTGACGCCGAGCAAGTGGCGGTTGGCGCCGCGCACGATGTCTCGCGCCGGATCGACGATCGACCCGAGCCGACCCACATGGAATCGCGGGGTCTCGACCTTGAACGGCAAGCAAACCCAGCCCGCTTCAGGCCAGGGATCGGCCGGTTTGTCGTGCAAGGCGACCTCGAGTTCGGCATACGGCAACTCCTCGTAGAGGGTCAACCGCGTGGTCACGGCAGGCAAACCGGCGCTCGCCGGGGCGGTCATGGTCGCAGTCACGCCGGCCCGCCACCGCTGGGAAACCAGGGCCCAGCCCACCGGCGAAGAAGCGCGGTACCGGGCCAGCGCGGCGGGGGGCAAGTTGGGTTTGCCCAGTTCGTTGGTGGCCCAGTCGGCGCTGATCTTGACGTAGTCGCGAACGAACTGTTGGACTTCGTTCGAGGAGAATCGCTCGTACACATACTGGCCGAACCCGTGCGGTGCCGCCGCGTCCACCAACTCGCGCTGGGACCGTTTGTCGAGCAAAGAGCGCACGGTGCCGCGCTCGGGATCGACGGTCGCCCTGAAGAAGCGCGTCTCGATTGTGGTGGCACCGGGCTCGATTTCGCTCGGTGGCCCACCATCGCGGTGGCCCCAGCCAAAGACGCGGTATCCCATGGGCGGCAGATCCTGAGCGACGAATTGCACGATCCCACGGGTCGGCCGGTCCAGTGCGGCGGTCTGGGAACCGTCGGCCGCCATGACCTCATTCCAGAATCCCCCTCGGTCTCGATCCGGCAGGGTCACCACGCCCGAACGTTTCCACGGCAATGGATTGTACACGACAAGACGTTGATTGGGCCCCCGGGTTGCCCGCGCCAGGGCCTGCACCTGTTGCACAAGCAGCGGCGCGATCAGGTCGCGTGCCTGCTCGATGTAGGCCGTGTGTTCGGCCCAGGAGGACTCGATGCGAGCGTACTTGCCTTCGGCCCGCAGGGCGCGCCAGGCGTCGCCGTACGGCAGGCGCTGGGCGGCCGAGTATCGACTCACCCAGTACAACGCGCCGCCCCAGGTGTGTTCGCCATAGAGCAGGCTCTGTTCGTAGGCTCGGGCCACCGTCGACACAACCTCCGGCGCGGCGACGTTCCACGCGCCCAACAAGGTGCCCAACGCCTCGACCGTCGCGATCTCAGGGCGAATGCTTCGCGCGAGCTTCGCGCCCGCCGGGTCGCACAGCGGCCCATGAATCCACGTGTCCGGCATGTCGCCCCGCACCACCGGCAAATCCGGCGCTTCGGCCAGCAGGGCATCGCTGAAGTCCGACAGCCGGCCGATGCGCACGCGCACACCCGGCAGCCTGCGGTTGGCTTCGGCGAGCAACTTCTTCACCTCGTCCGGCCGGGGCGGACCGTGATTGTCGCCGGTATGAATCAAGGCGAGCCAAGTTCGGTGCGGCCAATTGGCGGGGGGCACCAAGCCGGTGCCGTAGCTTTCGGCCGTGTACATGGTCAAGAGGCGCGAGCCATCGGGGCCTTCCCACCAAAACAGCGGCGGCACGCGCGGTGAACTGCTGGCAGCATTGCAGCCCAGGTGGAGGAAATCCACGCCCGCATGTCGCAGCAGCGTCGGCAGGATCCAGGAGTGACACGGCACATCGGTCATCTTGGCGTCTCGCGGCAGGTCCAGTCCCGCGGCGCGCGACAAGTTCGAGGCGAAACCCAGTCCGCGCACGAGATCTTCTGGCTCGAGCAACTCGGTATGCGTGGTGAAGGGCAAAGCATGAACGACGAACCGGCCCTGCGTGAAAGCGGCGCGGACACGCTCCTGACGCGCCGCGGTTTGCCCCGGCCAATCCGCGGCGATCTGCTGCAAGGGCCAGCCGGGAATGGTCCAGACGAATTGTTGGGCGGGCGGCAATTCCCGGTTCTGGTCCACCACGGCCAGCGCCTCGTCGATCATGGTGGTGCGGTAGCGTTGCACCACGTTACTGGCCAGGTCGGTGTAGCCGATGTCGAAGTGGGTCTTGAACACCACCACAACTTGCTCGAGGCTCGAGGCCCTCGCCCGGGCTGGCAGCAAGCTCATGGCCGTTGCGAGGAAAACGGCACGCGCGATCGTCCCGAGACATCTCGTTGGATGGGCTTTCATGGCAAAGCTTTGTTGTTGGTTAGCGCTGGGCTGGTCTGGCCCGTTTACCGATGAGAGGTCGGGAGAGACCGCAAATCGCCGGCAAGGCGCGCAGTGCTCTGCGCGCCGTAAACCACTGTGGACACAGGAAGCCGCGGCGCGCAGAGGACTGCGCGCCCTATCCGCCGAGTTGTAGTCCATCTCAGTGACTCATGAGTAGCCGCTCGAATCCGCGAACCCCGATGCCTGCGGTCGCCACGTCAGGTCTGGTGCAGCAGCCATCTGGCCCGGTTGCCCGGACAGCCACGGGCAGGAGGCCCTTCTCCATCGTTCAGCTCGGCAGGTATTGCTTCGGGAACTGCCACGGCGCCCGATACTGGGGCACGGCCAGGCGCTGGGCCTCGGGATCGCCTACGATCTGTTCGGTGGCAGGGTCGAAGCGTATCGAGCGCCCCAACTTGAGTGAGAGCAAGCTCAAGACGATGGGTACATCCACCTTCACGTGGTAGAAGGCGCTGCAACTGGGTTGTTGGCGCGACTTGATGCAGTCCAGCCATTCGCGCTCGTGACCTGGCGAAGGGGGAATGCTCGGCGGCGGAGCTTCCTTATCCTTCATGCGGTTGCCTTCGGCCATGACGCGGAACATCGAGTAATTGGCGTACATGGTGGCGTTGGTGCCGTGGAAGTAGATGCCCAAGCGGCGGGCGGGTTCGGCGTCACCGCGCATGACGAAGTCGAAGCTATTGGTCAGGGAGGACATCCAGGTGAGAGTCAGGTCGGGGTATTGCCAAAGGACCTCGTGATGATCGTAGGCGTCGCCGTCGTCCTGGACCACGAAACGGCCACCGGCCGAACTGACCACGGTGGGGTAGCCCAGGTCGAGCGCCCAGATGGGCAGGTCGATGATGTGGGGCGCCATGCCCGGCGTCCAGCCGCCGCTGTACTCGAGCCAAGAACAGTGGTTGTACGAGTCGTTGGCGAGGATCGGGTTGAAGGGGCGTTGGGAGGCCGGGCCGCACCACAGTTCCCAATCCAAGCCCTCGGGCGTCGTGGTGACGGCACTTTTACCCACGCCTTGCGGACCTTGGTTCATGACGTTGTAGGTGCGGGCGACGCCGATCTGGCCGAGGTTGCCCGACCGGATGAACTCGACCACCCGCCGGTAATTGTCGCCGGCGTGAATCTGAGTTCCGATCTGGCTGATGGCGCTGTGCCGGCGGACGGCGTTGCGCAGGGCCAGGCTCTCCCCCAGGTGGAGGGTCATGGGCTTTTGCACGTAGATGTCCTTGCCCGCGGCGCAAGCGGCAATGGCCTGGAGGGCGTGCCAATGTGGCGGCGACGCGATGATGACCGCATCGACGTCCTCCCGCGCCAGCAACTCGCGATAATCGGCATGCCCACGGCAGGTGTCCTTGAACTGGGCAACGACCGAGTCGCGCCGCCGAGCCCAAGGATCGCAGGCTCCGGTCACTACCACGTCAGGGTGTTTGGCGCATTCGTTGAGATTGGCCCGGCCCATGCCGCCGCAGCCGATCAAGCCCAGGTGAATCCGGTCATTGGGGCCCGGCTGGCGCCGCGCTGCGACTGGGGCGCCAGCGCTCAGAGGCGGGGCGGCGAAGCCGAGGGCGGACAGGGTGGCGGCATGGGCCAGAAAACTCCGGCGGGAGAGGGTGGGAGTCGAGTTCATGGCTGCATCTGTATCGCCCCGCGCCGAGGTGCGCAACTCTTAAGCGCCTGGTCCAGCACACGGCGCATCCCTACGAGCGGAGCTATTGTTCTTGCGTGACGCCCCGGTGACCGGGTCAAGGTGAGGCCGTGCAGCGCCCGTCAGACTCGCACTCGAACACGGCTCCGCCCGAGGTTGCTGCACCGGTTGGGCTAGGGTCAGGCGGGCACCGATGGCACTGGGTGGGGCGAATTCTGGTGTTGGCAACCATGGCATGGGTGGCCAGTTGGCTCCAGACACGCGTGCTCGTCACGGTGCACCGGACCACGGCGCCGGCGGGCTTCGCGGTGGGGTTGGTCAATGGCGCCCTGATGCCCATGGCGCTGCCGGCTCTGGCGCTCGGCAAAGACGTTCCCATCTACGCCGCCCGAAACGCCGGCCGCACCTACAAACTAGGCTACACCCTGGGCGTGAACCTGTGCGGGGCGGGTTTCTTCGGTCTGTTGTTCTGGCGGTTGCACCGCTGGCGGGCGAATCGCCGCGGCGAGTCTGAGGCTGGTCGGCCTGGCGGCGGTTGATGCGGGCCCAAGCCAAACCCGCTCACGGGGTGGGTGGTGCGAGCGGCAACGTCAGGTAGAAGGTCGAGCCCACCCCGCTCTGGCTCTCTGCCCACACCCGACCGCCGTGCGCTTCGATAATCCGCCGGACGATAGCCAGCCCCAGCCCGGTACCGCGTTCGCCGCCCGTGCTCTTGACTGTGCAGCGGCTGAAGGGCTGGAAGAGGTTGGGCAGGACGACTGCCTGGCGTTCGAGCTTAAGGTTACCGGAGTCGATCGTCGCCACGTCGAACAGGTCACCGATCAGGGTCAGCAGGAATTCGGCGGTCGTTCGAATGGTATCGAGAAACTCGCGCTGTTCAACGGTCAGGGTCGGCCCCAGGTCGGCTAGGAGCAGCTCGCTGCAGCTCCGGATGATTCCCAACGGCCCGCGCAGATCATGCGCTGCCACGCCCAGAAACCCCGGCTGCTCAGCAGACTCACACGCCGCGATCGCCTCAGCCAGGTCAGCGCGGTGGTCGCGCAGCAATCGGCTGAGCGCCTGGGCCGAGTCGGTGGCGGTCATGGTCATGGGTGAGTCAAGCCTAACGCAGGACAAAGTACAAAAAACCGAGCAGCGTGACGATAGCGACCCCCCACCATCCCCAGGCCAAGCCGCGTGGCTTGGCTCGGCCAGACCCGAACTCACGCGCGACAAAGTCTTCGTAGTCGAATTCCCGATCGGGCAGGTCCAGCGAGTCGTAACGGGCGGCCTCGGACCAGCCGGTCTCGGGACATGAGCCGCACTCGGGGCAAGCCTTGGCGCGGGATGGCACTTCGGCTCCGCAATTCGGGCAGATGTCAGGCGACGCATTCAACGCAGATGGCCGGACTGCCGAGCCCTGCCCAGACGGGCCGACCGGAAGCCTGCCGGCGCGGCGCAAGCGCAGTCGCAGCTTGGCCTGAGTGTGTCAGCCTGCACCACCCGCGTCAAATCCCCACGCCGGATCCTGCTGGCACGTTCCCCAGCGCTTGCCTATGCTGCCTGCCTATGAAGATTCTCCTCGGGACGGGTGGCAGTCGGGCGCGTGGGGATGGGAATGGCTCGGCGTGGCGCGCGCCTGGGCGACTGGCGTGGCCGGCCGCGCCACACTCGACAGGCGAGTTCCCAACGGTCGGCGGCAACAGGCTCTTCCTGCGTTTGCTTGGCCTGGTGCTGCTCGCATCCCTGGCGGCCGGCCCTGCCTTGGGGGCGGCGCCCCGGCTTAAGGTCAGCGACAACCAGCGGTTCCTGGTTTGCGCGGATGGCCGGCCGTTCTTCTACTTAGGCGACACCGCATGGGAGTTGTTTCACCGGCTCAACCGCGAAGAGGCGGCACGGTATCTCGCTGACCGCGCGCGCAAGGGTTTCACAGTGATCCAGGCCGTCGCCCTCGCCGAGTTGAACGGACTCAACGACCCCAATCCCTACGGGCACCGGCCGCTCCTCGACCACGATCCGGCACGCCCAGACGTGCGCGACGGGCCGCACAACGATTACTGGGATCATGTGGACTACGTCATCGCCGAGGCGGAACGGCTCAGGTTGTTCGTGGGGCTGCTGCCGACTTGGGGCGACAAATGGAACAAGAAATGGGGTGTGGGCCCCGAGATCTTCACGCCGGAAAACGCGGCCGCCTACGGCCAGTGGCTGGGCGCGCGCTATCGCGAGCGCCCGATCGTCTGGATCTTGGGTGGCGATCGCCCGGTCGAGACCGATGGACACAAAGCGATCATTCGAGCCATGGCGCGCGGGTTGCGCGCGGGAGACGGGGGCGCCCACCTGATGACCTTCCACCCCACCGGCGGCCAAGGCTCGGGGACATGGTTCCATGAAGATGCCTGGCTGGATTTCAACATGCGCCAAAACGGCCACATGACCGAGTTCGGCCGCTACGCCGCCACGCGGGCGGATTATGACCGCACGCCCTTCAAACCGGTTCTCGATGGTGAACCCATCTATGAGGACCACCCGGTCTCGTTCAACGCCAAGGAACTCGGACACTCGATCGCAGCCGATGTGCGCCGGCCGTTGTACTGGGACTTGTTCACGGGCGCCTGCGGCCACACCTACGGCCATCACTCGGTTTGGCAGATGTGGCAGCCGGGGCGCCCGCCCGTCAACGGCCCACTCTTGCCCTGGTACGATGCCCTCGAGCAACCCGGCGCCGGCCAGATGCAGTTCGGCCGTCGCCTGATCGAGTCGCGCCCGTTCTTGTCGCGCGTACCGGACGACTCGCTAGTCCTGCCCGCAACGGTCCAGACGGCGGTGCCGGGCGCGGGGCGCTACCGTTACGTGGCCACTCGCGATGCAGACGGAAGCTGGGCCATGATCTACGCGCCCGCGGGCCGGCCCTTCCGGGTGCGCCTGGACCAACTCAGTGGGGCGACCGTGCGCGCTTGGTGGTTCAACCCGCGCAACGGCCAGGCCAGTCTCATCGGTGAATTCCCCAAGGCTGAGCCACGCGAGTTTGTGCCACCCGACGCTGGCGAGGCGCTCGATTGGGTCTTGGCGCTGGACGACGCAGCCAAAGGGTACCCGGCTCCCGGCGCGCAATTTGGGCTTTGAACTTGCCCGGCCGCCTCTAACCTCCCGGTACATGCCGCACGAATCTGAGCATCCAGCCGACGCCCTCTGGGCCGAGTACAGCGTCGTCTTCCGCGACTTCGACGATCTGACCTTGGCGCGGTGGATGGCGCAAACGCTCGGCCAGTTGCAGGGGCGCGCCTGGCGTTTGTCGCATCCGCTGGTGGGCTCGTACCGGTTGGCGGCGCAGACGGCGCATGACCGCCAGATCTGGCTCAAGCGCCTGGCCACTAGCCCGGCCGCCTATGCCGAAGCGCCCTGTTGTCGCGCCCCGCTCTTGCCTCTCCTCAGCCGCGATGTGGCCGAGTCCGGCTTGGTCTGCCTCCATTGCAGCGCATCTGCCGTCCCCCTCGATGATCTACCCGAGGACCTCCAGCCGCTCTTGCGCAGTTGGGGTGAGGAATACGCCCCCGTACACCAGGTCGCTCACTGGGATGAACGCGAGCAGAAGGCGTCGGGCAACTACGACGAAGCCTTCGAAAACGCCGCCACCAAGGCCGAGACGCTCCTGGCCTTCGCCGGTCACCAACTAGCCCCCAAACTGATCGAGGCCTTTCCCACCATCATTTGGGAGGACCAAGACGAATGCCTCGAGGTGCGGCCGGAACACATCAAGCTCTAGCGTGCCCGCTACACGTTGACGTGGACCACCTTGGCCGGCGGAAACCCGTTGAACCAGGTCGCCGAAGCGTTGCTGTACGCGCCGATGTTCTCCGCGTAGACCAGATCCTCGATCTCGAGCTCGGGCAGTTCTTCGGATTGGGAGATGGTGTCCAGGCCATCGCACGTCTGGCCGAACACAGCACAGATCTCCGTCCGCCCCGGCTTAAAGGCCTTCAAATGGTACTGGCAGTGATCGAAGATGATCCCCGAGAAGGTGTGATAAACGCTGTCGTCGATGTAATAACAGGTCTTGCCGTCGCGCACCGCCTTGCCGATGATCGAGGCCACCGCCGTCGCCGCCGTCGCCACCAAGAACCGCCCAGGCTCGGCCAAGATCTGGAGATCGGCGGGGAACAACCGGTCGATCTCCGCACCGATCTTCTTGGCCAGCGCACTGAACGGTTTCACGTGCCGATTGTACGCAGCCGGAAACCCGCCGCCGATGTCCAGAATCTTGATCTCGTGCCCGCGCGATCGAGCCTCCTGCATCACCGCCGCCGCCATGTTGATGGCTTGGACGAAATTCTCGAAGTTGGTGCACTGGCTGCCCACATGGAAACTCAGACCCTCGACCACTAAACCCAACCGGAAGGCCGCGGCGACCAAATCCACCGCTTCGCCCGGATCGCACCCGAACTTCGAGGACAACTCGACCATCGACCCGGTATTGGGCACGCGCAGGCGCAGCACCACGCCCGCGTGCGGGGCGTACTGCTTGATCTTCTTCAACTCGTTCAGATTGTCATAGGTCACCAGCGGCTTGTACTGGTCCAGCGCCTCGAGGGTCGCCTTGGGCTTGGTCGGGTTCGCATAGATGACCTTGTCCCAGATGTAGTCCTGCTGCTCCTTGGGTGGCAGGTGCTTGATGAGGTCATAGACCAACATGAACTCGGCTACCGACGCCACATCGAAACTGGCCCCGGCGGCGTACAGCGTCCGCAGGATGGCCACGTCCGGGTTCGCCTTCACGGCGTAGTAGGCCTGTACCCTCGGCAGATGCCGCTTGAAGGTGGCGTAGTTGCGGCGGATCACCTGGTGATCAAACACCACCACCGGCGTGCCGTGTTGCCGCGCGAGTTGTTCGAGTCGTCGGTTCGTCATTGGCTGGGGCGCATTGTTGGCCGTGCCAAGCCCCGCCGTCAACCTGCCCGAGGGCTCTCCCCACGCCCCCATGCCTCAGCCCCCGAACTGGCGGCAGCGCGGCTCCGGGTGTAGAATAGACCCCGTGAAGACCAAGGACGGAAGGAATCCACAGGAGAGCACGGCCAGCGGCTTTATACCCGCCCACGGCGGATACCAAGACCTCTACTCCTACCAGAAGGCCGAGATCGTCTTTGATGCCACCGTGCAGTTCTGCGCGCGCTTCTTGGACAAGCGCGACCGGACCTACGACCAAATGGTCCAGGCCGCGCGTTCCGGCAAACAGAACATCGCCGAGGGCAGCCAAGTTTCCGGCACCTCCAAAGAACTCGAACTCAAACTGACCAACGTGGCCCGCGCTAGCCTCCAGGAACTGCTCGAGGATTACCGCGATTTCCTCCGCACGCGCGGCCTCACCGAATGGCCGCCCGACCATCGTTACGTTCAACGCTTGCGCCAACTTAACCGTACCCCAGGCGCCACCTACGCCACTTTCCAGAAAGGCATCGAACACCCAGACCCGGCCATCTGTGCCAATGTCATTCTGGGCCTGATCAAGCTCACCAACTACCTGTTGGACCGCCAACTCGCCAGCCTCGAACGAGCCTTCCTCGAGCGAGGCGGCCTGCGCGAACGCATGCACCACGCCCGCCTCACCCGCCGCGCCCAACAACACAAACCTCATCCGTAAACCCCCACATGTCCCTGGCGTCCCTTCCGTCCCTTCCGTCCCTTCCGTCCCTTCCGTCCCTTCCGTCCCTTCCGTCCCTTCCCCCCTACCCACCTACCCACCACCTACGAGCTTCCTCGTTGACACATACGAATCGATTCGTATACTACCGCCCACCTATGAAACCGCCCCTCCCCAAACCCACCGAGGCCGAGCTCGGCATCCTGCGGGTCCTCTGGCGGCGCGGCCGCGCCACCGTGCGCGAGGTCACCGACGTTCTCAACCGCGCCCAACCCACCGGCTACACCACCGTCCTGAAGTTCCTCCAGATCATGACCGACAAAGGCCTCGTCCAACGCGAGGAACTCGGCCGCGCCCACCTCTACCAACCCACCCTCTCCGAGGAGCAGACCCAAGGACAACTCGTGCGCGACCTGCTGGACCGCGCCTTCGCCGGGTCCGCCGCCAAACTGGTGCAGCGCGCGTTGTCCGCCACGCCGGCCAGCGCGGCTGAACTGGCCCAGATCAAGAGACTCGTCAGCGCCATGGAAAGGAAAGGCCGATGAACAGTCTCCTGAGCTGGTCCCACCATCCCGACGTGGTGCATCTGGGCTGGACGCTGGTGCATTTTGTCTGGCAAGGCATCTTGCTGGCCGCCGTCTGGGGCGCCGTCCGAGTCGGGTTGCGCGGCCGGTCGCCCCAGGCACGCTACCGGGCTGGTGGCCTGGTCCTGGCGCTCATGGCCCTCGCGCCCCTGATGACTTGGCTGGTCCTGCGCGCGTCAGTCCTCCCGCCACTCTCAGCCTCCGCCACAGGTGCAGCCTGGTCCACCCTGGCCACGACTTCGAGCACACCCGCGAGCGCTCCATCGGCCGTGCCGACTGAGAACTGGACACCACACTGGGCCGATCAGGCCGGTCGTTGGGCCGACGATACCATGCCGTGGCTGGTCTTGGCTTGGCTCGGGGGTGTCGGCGCGTTGTCCCTGCGCCTGCTGCTGGGATGGAGGCGAGTGGTGCGCACCCGGCGGTCGGGCACGGCCGTGCTCGAATCGCGGCTGCTCGAGCGGTTCCGCAACCTCGAACGGCGAATGGGCCTGGCACGCCCGGTGCGACTCTTGAAGTCGGCGGCGGTGAGCGTGCCGACAGTGGTGGGTTGGTTGCGCCCGGCGATCCTGCTGCCGGCCGGTTGCCTGACGGGCCTGAGCCCCAGTCAACTCGAGCTGTTGTTGGCCCACGAGCTGGCCCATATCCGGCGCTGGGACCATTGGGTCAATCTTCTGCAGGTCGCGATCGAGACCCTGCTCTTCTATCATCCGGCGGTGTGGTGGGTTTCCCGTTGCGTGCGGGAAGAACGCGAACATTGCTGCGACGACCTCGCCGTGGCGGCCTGCGGCGATGGCGTGGCCTACGCCCGTGCGCTAGCCACGATGGAGGAACTCCGACAGCTCGAACCCCAACTGGCGTTGGCCGCCACCGGCGGCTCCCTCCTCGAGCGGGTCCGCCGCCTGCTCGGCGTCGGTGTCGAGCCGCGGGATTGGCGGCGAACGGCCGGAGGAGCGCTATGGATCCTGGCCGTGCTACTGACGGGCGCGGCGGTCGTCCTGTACCTCATCAGCCCGGTGCGCTATGAGGCCACCACTCGCCTGCAGATCGGTCGCCTCATGGACGTCCACTGGTTAAGAGAAGCTTTGACCGGTTCGCCTCCCCCTCCCGATACCGACGATCTGCCCACCCAGATCCAGAACCTCCGCTCGCGGACGTTGATCGAGTCCTTGATCAAGAAGGAAGAGCTGGCCGAAGACAGCCGGTATACGGGAGCCGTGGACTTGGCAGCAGCGGTGCTGCGCGACATCCGCGTGAGCCAAGTGCCGGCCAGTCGACTGGTGGACGTTCGGGTCCTGCACACCCGCCCGCAGAAGGCCAGAGACATCGCCCACACACTGGCCAACGAGTTCATCGAACAAAACGCGCTGCTGAAGCAGAAGGAAACCTTGGACCAGCTCTTCTTCCTCCAAAACCAAGCCAGTGGCCTCGAGCGAGATGTCCAGAAGGCCGAGGAAGCCCTCCAGAGCTATCGCCTGCGCTCGGGGTTTGTCTCCTTCGATAGCCCAAACGCTGTCGCCGACGACCTTCTTCGAGAGCAGAGAGCGCTGACCGAAGCTACGTCGCGACAGCGAGCGACCGCGATGACTCTCGAAGTGTTTCAGCAGCATACGAACGGTGGCAAACCGCCGGAGGCCTTTCCGCCCTTTGCCGCTGACCCCTCTCTGCGTCAGGGGCAGATGGACCTGTTCCGACTCGAGGCCGACGTCGAGGTGATCTTGAAGAGCTACGGCGAGCAGCATCCCAACGTGCAGGAAGCCCGCGCCAAGGTCGAGGCCGCTCGGTCGGTCTTGAGACAGATCGCACTCCAGCAGGCCGCCATACTCGAGTCCGATGCCGGCGTCGCATCGGCCCATGAGCGCGAACAAGTCCTTCTCGTCCACGAGTGTGAAGAGCGCTACGCCGAGTGGAACAAGGCCAAGCTGGACTATGACGTCCTCCAGCGCAAAGCCGAGAGTTCTAAGGCCCTTTTTAGCCTGGTCCTCGGCAAAATGAAACAGGTCGAGCTCCTTCAAAAAGACAAATCGAACAACGTGCGCGTGGTCGACCAGGCAGCCACCCCCCAGCACCCGGTCTACCCTCTGCGGCCCGTCGCCAACCTGCTGCTGGGAGCTGCCGGACTCGCCTGCGTCACCGGGTTCTTCCTCCCTCGAACCGTCCGCCGACGGGAAGCGGAGGTGGCCGAACCGGCGGAGCCGGGCGAACCGGGAGCCTCGGAATAATCGACCCGTGAAAGCAAGCCTCCAAGAGTTGATGACCCGTACGGGTGTCCGGTTCGGCACCAGCGGCGCCCGGGGTTTGGCGGTCGAGTTGACTGACCTGGTCGCCTACGCCTACACGCGCGGCTTCCTGCAATACCTCGAGACCGTCGGTTCGTTGACTGGACAAGCGCGGGCGGTGGCCGTGGCGGGTGACCTGCGGCCCAGCACGGACCGAATCATGGCAGCCGTGCTGCGCGCCGCCACCGACCTCGAGTGTCGCCCGGTCAACTGCGGCAAGGTGCCCACTCCGGCGGTGGCTCTCTACGGTCTGGCGCAGCCAATCCCGGCCATCATGGTGACCGGTAGCCACATCCCAGCCGATCGGAACGGGATCAAGTTCAACAAGCCCACCGGCGAAATCCTCAAGGACGACGAGGCTGCCATCGCTCAGCAGGTCATCGAGATCGAGGACGGCCGGTTCGACCAGCAGGGCGTGTTCCGCCAGCCAACGCCGGCACCGACTGCCGTGGACCCGGCTGCGCGCACATTGTACTTGAGGCGGTACCTCGAGGGCTTTCCCCCGGACGCGCTCCGGGGGCTACACCTCGGGCTGTACGAACACTCGAGTGTCGGGCGCGAATTGTTCCTCGAGTTGTTGCGGGGGCTAGGGGCGAACGTCACACCGCTGGGACGCTCGGACACCTTCGTGCCGGTCGATACCGAGGCGATCCGAGACGAAGACGCGTGCCTGGCTCGAGCCTGGGCAGCCGAACATCGGTTCCACGCGATCCTCTCCGCCGACGGCGATGCCGACCGGCCTTTGCTCAGTGACGAAGCAGGCCAGTGGCTCCGCGGCGATGTCTTGGGCATCCTCGCCGCGCGCTTCCTCGGAGCCGATTCGGTCAGCGTGCCAGTGAGCTGCAACACCGCCGTCGAGAAATGCGGCTGGTTCAACGAGGTCCGCCGCACACGCATTGGGTCGCCCTACGTGATCGGCTCGATGATCGAGGCGGCTCGATCCGGTGCCCGACGCGTCGTCGGGTATGAAGCCAACGGCGGTTTCCTGACCCAATCGGACCTCGAGGTCGAGGGCCGTCGCTTGCGCGCTCTCCCAACCCGCGACGCCGTCCTGCCGCTGCTGGCGGTGCTGCTGTTGGCGCGGCGGGAAGGCGCGACTTTGGCCGAGTTGGTCGGCGCACTGCCGGCGCGCTTCACCGCCAGTGGGTTGTTGCGCGAGTTCCCCCGCGACCGCAGCCAGGCGGTCCTGGGCCGCTTCAGCACGGGGGATGAGCAGGCCGATCGACGCGCCCTCGAGACGTTATTCGGCGCCGAATGTGGCCGTGTGGCGTCCATCGACCGCACCGACGGCGTCCGCGTCGTGTTCGAGAACGGCGAGATTGTCCACTTGCGCCCGTCTGGGAACGCACCCGAGTTCCGTTGTTACACCGAGGCGGCCAGCGAAGACCGAGCCCAAACCCTCGACGCGTGGTGCTTGGCAGCCCTGCAGCGCGCAGTCGACTGAGGCGACCTCGGGATAGACGCTAGTCCCAGAGCGCGCACTCCGCTGCGCGCCGCGAACGGTTGTGTACCTCGAGAGTCCCAGGGTAGCGCGCGCACTCCGCTGCGTGCCGCGAACTGCTGTGTACCTCGAGAGTCCCAGGGTAGAGCGCGCACTCCGCTGCGCGCCGCGAACTGTTGTGTACCTCGAGAGTCCCAGGGTAGCGCGCGCACTCCGCTGCGCGCCGCGAACTGCTGTGTACCTCGAGAGTCCCAGGGTAGGGCGCGCACTCCGCTGCGCGCCGCGAACTGTTGTGTACCTCGAGAGTCCCAGGGTAGGGCACGCACTCCGCTGCGCGCCGCGAACTGTTGTGTACCTCGAGAGTCCCAGGGTAGGGCACGCACTCCGCTGCGCGCCGCGGACAGCTGTAAACACGGCAGACCGCCGCGCGCAAAGGACGGCGCGCCCTCTGCCGTCGACCTGTAGCCCCTCTCGGTGACCCATGAGTAACCGCCAGGCCCTGCGTGGGTTCGAACCCGCCCTCGGTGACGTTTCCCACTCTGCAAAGTGTGCGCGATCGCCTGCGGCCACCGCAACGCGGGCTCAACGCCGCTGGTTGGCGAAATCGAGGAATGACGCGAGGACGGGCTGGCCTGGGTCAAGTGGCGCTCTGGCGCGGCGTCTCGGATGGTGAAGTGGCGTGGTGGATACGATAGGTACGCCAGCCGTACAGAGCGATGAACACGAAGCAAAGCAGGGGCAGGACGAACGAGACATTCACAGCCGGCAACCCGAACAGCGAGGCGCTTTCCCCCCCCAGATCGATGATCCGCCCCTGCAACGGCGGCATCAACGCTCCGCCTACGATGGCAAAAATTAGGCCGGCCGACGCGATCTTGGCATCGTCCCCCATGCCCTCGAGGGCAATCCCGTAGATGGTGGGGAACATCAGTGACATGCAGGCCGAGATGCCGATCAGACTGTACAGCCCTGCCATGCCCGGGAGGAAAATGGCGCCCAATGTGGTCGCCATCCCGCCCAACGAAAGGTACAGCAGCAGGTGGCCCGGGCTGACGTACTTAAGCAGGAAGGTGCAGACAAACCGGCTCGAGCAGAAAATCGTCATGGCCACAATGTTGTAATTCTGCGCCTGCGCGGCCGTCATGCCTAAGTTGGTCGTCGCGTAGTGAATGATGAACGTCCAACACATGATCTGCGCCCCGACGTACAGCGCCTGCGCCAGTACGCCCTCGAGGTAGCAGCGGTTCCGTGCCAACCGCCCAAATGTCGCCCCTAACTTCAACGATTTGTTCGTGTCGTGGCCAGTATCGGGCATCTTGCTGACCAGGAACACGCACATCACTCCCAAGACCACCAGGCCGATAACCACATACGGCATCTTCACAATGTCCAAGTCCTTGCTCTGCATCTGCCGAAAGCTTGCACCCCCGAAACTCGCGAGCTTGCCCTCCTGGAAATCCATGACCGCCCAGTCCAGTACCGTGTCGTACGGCAGATCCGCCAACGTCTTGCCCTGAGCCTGGACCGAGGCGTTTTGAGCCTCCAGATAGGTCCGTAGGGCGGGGTCAATGCCGGCTGCCTGCGCCGCCAACGCGGGGTCCTTGAGGCCGTTCCGGTATAACCGCACGTCGGTCCGGAACGACTCGATCTGGAGATTGGAGAGAATCACGATGCTCGCCACCGTCATGCCCGTCAGCGAACCGATCGGATTGAACGCTTGCGCCAAATTTAACCGGCGCGTCGCCGTCGCCGGATGGCCCATCGACAGGATGAACGGGTTCGCGGTCGTTTCCAGGAACGCTAGCCCAAACGTCAGCACGTAAAGGGAGACAAGGAATAGGTTGAAATTGGCCTGCGCCGCCGCCGGCAGCGAAATCAACGCCCCCAGCGCGTAGAGCAACAAGCCCACAATGATCCCCGCCTTGTACGAAAACCTCCGAATGAACAGTGCCGCCGGCAGCGCCATCGTGGCGTACCCTCCGTAGAAGGCCGTTTGCACTAGGCTGCTCTGCGTGTTGCTGATCACGAACAAATCCTTGAAGGCCTTCACCAGCGGATTCGTGACGTCGTTCGCAAAACCCCAGAGCGCAAATAGGCTGGTCACCAGGGCGAAGGGGAACAGGACGCCCCGCGCCAGTAGGATCGGCTTTTCGTCGGCAACGGCGGAGGAGGCAGCGGTGGAGTGGCTCATGGTTAGGTCGGCTCGCGCTCTAGGTTCTCGTGTCGCGTTGGGCGGACTGTAGCGGCCGCCATCGTCCTGACAAGCCTGAGAAATCCCCTCGCACACTCGAACCGTGCCGCTGCTCAATTCATGTCAAATACTATCTACCAGTCAATTAGTACTACAACTGGCCTTCCTGCCTTCCCCAACCGCGCGGATCCACCAGAAGCGCGACACCCCCCAAGTGCCGAGCGCCTCCTCACGAAATGGCTCCCACCCGCAGGTCCCGTAACGCACTCAACCCCGCCAGCGACGCCCCACCACCCCGTATCGGCCGCGCCCCACTCCGCCGCCTGCCCCCAAACCGCTCCCGATGCGCCAGCCACACAGCGTCCACAAACCCCTTCGACCCCAACACCACTCCGTCTGTCATGTGCCGTATCCGCAACCGCAGCACCTCCCCCAAACCCAACTCTCCACCCTTCTGCAACACCCGCCTAATCTGCTCCCGACTCAATGCCGCCTTCCCGCTGCTCCCAGACACCCCTCCCCTCACAAACAACCGCCGCCGATACTCCGCCCCAACCTCCTTCCACTCACGCTCCCTCCCCTTCCGCGGTTCCTCGGCCCCCCCTGCAGCCTGCGCGCCGGCCAAGAACGGAGCGCGGGCATCTTGCCCGCGGGTCCCTCCCCCTTCTGACTCCGCCAACCCCGCCGCCTCCGCCGCCCCTACTGCCGCACTCCCGCCCCGAGACGCTCCCTCACGTCCGCCCGCGTACAAACTCAACAACCCCGACCGCGCCTTCCCATCCCCACCCACCGCCGCCGCGTACCCACAGTGCCGGTAATCCTTCGGATCCTCCACCAATCCAGCCCGCACCGCGTTCAAGTCGATGTACGCCGACACCGTCTCCA
>Ga0194113_10004608_pt1 | contig 18012 bp, 11 predicted proteins | sample TA2MahC200mmetaG_FD_146193 | JGI IMG/M metagenome (GOLD analysis project Ga0194113, IMG submission 146193) | Freshwater microbial communities from Lake Tanganyika, Tanzania - TA2015017 Mahale Deep Cast 200m | ecosystem: Environmental > Aquatic > Freshwater > Lake | place: Tanzania: Lake... | reverse complement strand
AATAAGGACTGGAAAAAAGCGGATGAGATCCGAAACCATCTCCTCTCAAAAGGAATTATTTTGGAAGACACCCCTTCTGGCACCCTCTGGAAAATCAAATCGAACTAAGCGATCTCTTCCCCCAAATCCAATATTCCATCATGTTAGAAAGTCTACAACCTTCCAACGTTATAGCTCACACAGGACAAGCAGCAGGACTTTCTAATGGGGCAATCTGTCTCTAAAAACCAAACTATTCTTTTCTTGTATTCCGTTCAATCGCCAAAAGCACAAGGATGAGGCTGAAGGCCGCGATGGTCATGATGAGGGCAAAAAATGTACCTCCAATGGTTGCAAGCTTGATCTTGGCCTCTGTCTCCCCCAGAACATGTGCCCTTTCTTTACTGACCTTAATATTAAAGAATATACCAAGGGCCTCTCCTCTTTCATGTTCACTAAATTTTGCTAATATCTTTTTTGCTTCCCGAAGCACATTGGTCTTTTCTTTTATGGTGGAATAGTGCCCGATGCGATCTCTAATCCACCCTCGTAATCTCTCTATGCCCGCATCATCTTGGGTTTTCTTTTGTAAGAGTTGGATCAATTCATAAATATCTTTATCAAGTCTTGATAAAAGCTCCGGATCTATAGCCCTGGCTGAACTGTCTCCTTCCGATGGACCTTTCCCAGACTTTTTTGCATCAAAAACTTTTTTTACCTCTGTCACCGAGACACTTGTATCTTTTAAGATAAAAGGACGAATGTCAGGTGCAAGGTAAATAATTGCGCCAACAAATCCCAATACCGAAAGAATTAAAATGGCCCACGTATAGAATCTTGTAATTCTAAAAAGAATAAATTTTTCGGCCCGATCAAACACCAAATCTTTTGGCTGTCTGGTAACCTGAGAACTCAAACTGATGAGCCTAACTCCGCATTCCTCACAAAAGGCATATTTTTCACTGAAGCTCTTTTTACATTTGGGACACTGAAGCATGGAGTCCTCCCTATTAAAATAACCCTGGTTCACTCTTGTCCAAAATAAAAATTGAAAAAAATTGAAAAAAAGTAGGCCCATCCTTTAATTTGTGGTAGATTGAATTTGGCAACACAATCTCACAGATAAAGGAGGGCCACTTATGAATCGATTTTGTAGCATATTCAGCCAATTATTACAATTGTTTTCTCGTGTGGAGTTTCAGAGCTTGGTGAAGCAGACCAAAGCCGAACGTCATGCCAAAGGATTTAGCTCCTGGAGTCAATTTGTATCGATGTTGTTTTGCCAACTGGGCCGGGCCCATTCCCTTCGGGAGATTTCCGGGGGGCTTCGGAGTTGCGAAGGCAAGCTCAAGCATCTTGGGATCAGCGCTCCCAGCCATTCGACCCTGGCTTATGCCAATGAGCATCGTCCCTGGGAGCTTTATCAGCTTCTCTTTTTGAAGCTCTTTGAGCGATGCCAAGTGCATGCGATTGGAAAGAAAAAGTTTCGGTTTAAGAACAAGTTGATGAGCATGGATTCGAGCACCATTGATTTGTGCCTGGCGATGTTTAATTGGGCCCATTTTCGCCGGGCCAAGGGAGCGATTAAAATCCATCTGATTCTGGATCACGAGGGCTATCTTCCCAGTTTTGCCCTGATCACGGAAGGGAAGGTTTCGGATGTGAAAGTGGCCCCTCTGTTTCAGTTTGATCCTGGGACCATTGTCGTAGATGATCGGGGGTACAATGATTATGGTCTGTTTGGCCGCTGGAGTGCCCAAGGGGTCTATTTTGTGACTCGGATGAAAGACAACGCTCTGTACGAGGTCATTGGGGAGAAAGAAGTTCCTCAACATCGTCATATCCTCAAAGACGAGCAGATCGAATTAAGGGGAGTGGGGGCCATGGAGAAATGCCCTTACCCTCTGCGACGGATCGAAGTCTATGATCCCAAGAAGGATGAAGTCATCGTCTTGTTGACCAATCATCCGACCCTGGGAGCCACCACGATTGCTGCCATCTATAAAGATCGTTGGCAGATTGAGTTGTTTTTCAAAGCCTTGAAGCAGAACCTCAAGATCAAGACCTTTGTTGGGACCAGTCCCAATGCGGTCAAGATCCAGATTTGGACAGCATTGATTGCGATGTTGATCCTTCGCTTTCTGCAGCTGCGGTCCAAACCGAACTGGTCTCTTTCCCATCTGGTGGCCATGCTCCGTATGAATCTGTTTACCCATAGGGATCTTTGGGCTTGGATCAACCAACCCTATGAGATCCCGCCTGTTCCTTATGAACAGGAACGGTTGAAATTAAACCTGTCTCTATTTCGGACAGCAGAACGTTGGAAACCTGGTTTTCAGAATGCCTAAATCTTGTCCAAAAAGCCAATAAATTCAAGGAGTGCTCTTAAACTTTTCGATTATTTTGGACAGCAGTGTTAAAATGCTTTAGAACCAATGTTCCCACCATGGTGTGCTCCTGCATTTTGCACCTGCTATAGTCTATCTGCCCGCAAAGTAAAAATCTCCCACGAGAGATGATAACTCCCAGGGCGTTTGTTTGCCCCCTGTTACATGTTCCACGGCAACACGGACCTGCTTAAACATCTGCTCCACGGTTATACCCCGTTGCCTCATATACTGCATGAGGGCCTTCGTATAGGGGCTATTCCGTTCTTTGCCATCTTCGGCGGTGTTGCCCGGGGAGGTCGAGTAGGCGATGAGTGACCCGCGCGTGGCTTGTACCACTGCTAACCCGCGTAGGCCAGAGCGCCAACTACGCGTAACGGGATTATTCCGACATGCATCGAGGATAATAATGGTGACGCGATTGCCGGCATCCTGCATCGTTTCAAGCACCCAATTCATCGGGACCGCACTGTATTTTACATCCGCCTCTCTGTGAATAGACGCGTCAACAGGAATGAGGTAATTTTGTCCGTCTATCTGGATCCCATGACCAGCAAAATAAAATAAGCTCACGTCATCGCTGCGTATCTCGAGCCGAAAACGCCGGAGGGTTTCTTCCATCTCTCTGCGCGTGGCGTTGAGGAGGATGGTTACCTGAAAACCAAGGGTTCGCAGCGCGGCGGCGATATCCGTCGCATCATTAACGGGGTTTGGTAAACGCCCCATTTGTTGGTATTCACCGTTGCCGACCACTAAGGCAAGCCGCCGCTCAGGGCGTGCTTCTCCTACAGATGGCTGCGATTGTATATATAGGTTGAGCGACAACAAACCTTCGTTCATGGAGCGTCGCTCTCGCCTGGGCAGCATACTGGGACTCAGGAAATTTTTGCACGATATGTTCATACAGGCCATTGGCGTCTGCAAGGCGGGAGAGTTTTTCCCAGCATAGAGCTCGTAAGAACAGGATCTCCGCTTGCACCTCAGCGGATGGTGTGGTGTATTTTTCGGCTCCTGACAGTTGTGCAAGCGCTTTCACGTAGTCGCCCCTCCCATACGCTTTATGTGCCCCTGTTATTGCTCCTTGTTGGGCAAGACCGCAAGATGAGACCAAAAGCGAGGACAACATCAAGAAGACAAAGAAAATTTTGCCTAACAACATTTCGATTTCCTTTCTCAGTATTCCTACCTCTTCACCGCAATTGGAAAATCAGGAATTGTATGGGGTTTGGTAGTGGTTGGAGTTTGTCTTCCCTTCGTCAGTTCCTTGACCCTCTCAGAAACATAAAGGTCAAGCATGTTGATGGTAATTTTCCCCTTGCCCGTGTAATCGGCTTTGCCAATTAACCCCTCTATAAGCGCCTTTGTGAATGCACCGTTTTCCCAGGCAGGGTCTTCGATGGAGTATTGTTTCCCTGTGGATGAGGAAAAGACCACCACCCCACTTTCTGCACTGGCAAGCTCATTCACAACAGCTGTGATATCAGCGATCCCTCTCTTTGCTCCCATAACATTACCCGAATGGCAGGTATCTACAAATAGGATGGTCTTTCCTGCCAGAGATGAAAGTGTATTCTTAATATCAGAAAAGGGGACCCCTGTCCTTTTCAGTCTTTCTGTATCGGCATTCACAGGCAAATAGTAATAAATCCCCGTCATATCATTTACCCCATGCCCTGCTAAGAAGAGCATGGCAATATCCTTACTCGTTGTCTCCCTCTGGATCCAATCGAGCCCATCCAATATCTCATCCTTAGTTCCTTTTTGATCGGTAACGATCTTCACTACCACGTCCCGATATAGTCCACCCTTTTGCCTCTTCATCGTTTCTGCAAAATCTCTCGCATCTTTGGCCGCAAAACGGAGGGTAAGATTTTTATCTACATACTGGCTTACTCCGATAGCAAGGACATAGAGCTTAGGCATGATGATGAATTCTTCTTTCTTTTCTTTACCACGCCATTTTACCCTCACTGTGGCAGGCTCACTGACTCCATGTCTGTTTTCGGCAAGGATAGAAATTTCAGAGTCCTTTTCGGGTATGGCGACTCTAATTTCTCTTGAAACCTCCTCTTTCCCGACAATCTTCAATCCTCGCTCCGTGGCAATAGGCCTTCCATCCACCAATGCCTTAACGCCGGTCACGGGTTCTTCCGATGGCATGCGAATGGAAAATTTCACGGGAACCTCCGTTGTTGTCACTTCCGAACCATCTAACGGCGAAATTATACGGACTACAGGAGGAAGCATCTTTTCTATGGGGACTTCCTGTTTCGCAACACCGGATTCTTCATTGGCAAGGCGCAGGGCTTTGTCTTCATCTGCTGCCCCAATTATTTTTGCGATAACATCTGGTCTGTAATATGTAGGTCTGAATCTTGAGATTGGGAAAAAATCTGCTACGTTATCCATTCCGTTGTTAATATGCCACCCGATAAGGTCTTCTGCTCCAGGGGGGGTATCGTAGTAACCCTTGGGGGTCCAGATGACCCACCTCTTTTTATCCTTATGGGGGAAGAAAGCCAGTAGTTCCTTCCCATCCTCCAGGCGGAACCATCGGATAGTCCCATCCCCAAAGGCTGCCACTGCTAATTTACCATTGCCAGAGATATTCACGCACCAGGCTGCTCCAGGTACAGGGATCTTCCATTTCTCTCGACCGTTCATATCGAAAAGCCGAAGATTCCATTCTGCTCCCAGAAGAAAGGTTTTTCTGTCCGGTGAAATGGCAAGGCTGCGGGACATTTCATATTGTTCAAGTGACAATGGAGTGCCGTTCAGTTTGGGAGTATAGTTATTTCTCCAATCAGTAATGTTTATTCCTTCTGAAGATGTGAGGGGGGGTAAAAGAAGTTCAGATGTGAGGACGCGGAGTTCAGAATCGAGAAGGCGATCTTTGATGGAAAATCTGGCAGGAGATTTTCCCCCTATTTCGTATCCAAACTGTAAGGTAGAACTATCGTCGGAGACTAAAAATTTTTCTCGATTATCCCTGTAATCAGCAATAGATGGGGTTACATAAATTATTCTATCATCTTTTGGGTCAATGACTCCAAATGCAGGGCTAGTCGCCCCATAGGCTATCCCTCCCTTTTTGAGGGGAATGATATGACTGATGGTATTATCTGCTCCAGGTAAGTCTGTGTAAGTACCCTTACCTTCGTTCCTCCACTTGCGGATTTGAAAACTAAACCCGTTATGATACCATCTTCCTCCAGCATAAAGAAATTGACCATCAGATGACCATAAGGCTATCCTTAAATCCCCAGTTTTAATGCTTTTCGTATCCGGAGAGTATAATCGGGAGAGGTCTCGGGTAGAAAGGACATCAACTCTGGTGGAGTCAGCATAACCAACAGCAATTTTTTCACCATCCGGAGAAAAACTCAATGAAAGGGGCCTATTGCCGCCAGGGGCCTTTTCCTTTTTAATCAACCTGAAATCCTTATCATAGAGACGGATAAAGCCATCCCATGAGGTGGTTGCCAGCTTCCCCTTTTCATCAAATTCAGCACCTCCAACTCTGTCACCATAATCCCTATCCTCTGCAACAAGTTTATGGGATATCTGGGAAGAATTCCTCTCTACGAAGTAGATATGAATTCCTTTAAGCCCTGCCATTAAGTATCTTCCATCTTTTGAATAGGCGAGTTGATGAATAGTGTTGGGTAGACCCGAAATTCTTTTGATCAGTTTTCCGTTTTCACGGTCAAAGAGGTAGATAGAAACAACTTTTTCCCAATCCAATCCCGTCCATCCACCACATGCTATTGTCTTTCCATCAGGGGAAATGGCAACAGCATATATCTTACCCTCGTTTCCCTCTCCAATTGGAGGTCTTAGCGTTCTGATGAGTGTACCTGTTGAAAGATCCCATACCCTAACAGTCTTGTCAAAAGAGCCTGTAACGAGATAGCGATTTTCAGAGTCTATACCGATCCTAGACATAACAGAGGTGTGCATCCCTGTTTCTATGCGGAGAATTGGTCCTTTAGATATTACGGGGGGCATTATTTGTGGTTGAGTTTTATCGGCTACTTTAGATAATTTAAATGACTTCAATTCGTAACCTTGCCCAGTTATTTTGAATCCCCATCCAGGACCATATTCAAATTTAACCTCCCTTTTAATTTCTGGTGAAAACCAGATATACATTTTTATATCACCCTTGGTCACAAAACATACCTTAGTTAATTCAATTTTATATGTTTTAAATGTTCCTGCCGGAACGGTAATGTTTTCAAACGATACGACTTTATATTTAAATAAGTAATCCCTTGGCATATTTGCCGTATCTTTTCCGCTCACCATTCTTTCCCATTTCTTTCCAACATAAAGTGGGAAGTCGTAGTGGAGACTGTCATCTGTCATTCGAACTGTTTTTCTCCAATCAGGATCTATATCAACAATATATTGCAAAGTTTTAACATCATAGCCTCTCTTGGAAAAACCATCGCTAACAACATAGATTTTAGTATTTTTGAAATCCTCAGTGCCTACTATCCTTTGCTCCCATTCCTTTTTATCATCATTTCGATATCTCCATGAATCTCCAACATCCCAAACAGGGGTATCACATTTTTCCTGGCGCATACCGGTTGATTGAATTGATTTTTGATCGGTCGCACAGTGAAACGAGAATGTCCCGATAATTAAAATCGCCATAATTAGATATTTCTTCATTCCCTTTCTCTTTTACCTCCTGGTCTCTATGATAATCCTCTCCTCATAAAATTCGGATAATACTCTTTCATTGCCTCCTACCTTTTCTTTGATCTTAAGTCCCCTCGTCTTCTCACTTATTTCTTCCCTTTTTGTTGTTATAAGATAAACACCACCTTGAGGTTTAAGACTGATATCCCCTAATTGTGAGGTGCTTGCATACAGCACAATATTTTCCTCTCCAAAAGGAGGGTTTACCTCGAGATCAAATCTGTCGGTATTTGAGGGTATTTCATACATTACTCCTCCTTTGAAGTAATTCTCTGCTCTATAGGGGTTGGGCAGGATCTGAAGCATAGCTCCGGATGCATCTCTGTATATAATCCTCGCATAGAATGATTTGTTTCCTTTTAGGTAAATTCTAATTCTCTCCCCTTGTCTGTATTCTCTCTTATTGGTCCATATCTGAACAAAAAGAGGATCAGATGATTCATAAATGTGTTTTCTATTCAGAGTTGTCCTGGTGTATTGCTCTGGAAAAGCCGTTTTAACAATATAATCCACAGCCCGGTTTAAGCAGTCCCTAACAGCTTGTCCGGTAGGCGTCTTATAATAAGCCGCTGTCCCAAAGGAAACTTTTGAGGAATCAATACCAAGCTGACCTTTTACTTCCCGAGGATGTCCTTCGACACTCGTGGCGTTGACAATCCTCGTTGTGTTTGCATCCACGATTTTAAGATCTATTGATACAAGGGCTTGTTTAATGCCTACACCAGCACCTCCTGAAATTCCTCCTTTCATTCCCCCTACTCCAATTCCGGCTTTTGAACCGAATTGGCCTGGATCATAATCTGTTACCGCTCCATAGATAAGAAGCTCGGCACCCTCCATTTCACCAACCTTTGGTGCGGTTTCTAACTTTACATGGCCTGAAGTCCCAAATCTCTGTTCCCCTAAAATGTCTTGAAGTTTTTCTCTTTCAAGAATAATGAAAGCCCCTGTTTGGAAAAGGGCGCTAACCAATTGGTCAGCCATTCCATTTCCGATATCTAATTGTCCACCCGAAATTATAGAGGTTTTATTTTCGAACCTCATCACTGCAATCCTCTTTTTAGGCCCCCACCATGGTTCATATTGAATTTGTTGAGCAGTAAGCCCTGGTTTTGAAATAATTTCGGGCTCCGGTCGAGCAATCTTTTCGGGCATACAACTCAGGCTCAGAAAAGAGACAATTATGCTTGCAAAAATTAATTCCTTTTTCAAATTATTCATTTTATTCCCCCATTATCAGTTTGATTATTAATTTCGACCCTGGCGGAAAACAGCCATTGGGTTAGTTTATTTTTGTTTTAGATTTTTGTTTTAGATTTTTGTGTTATTTCACTTCTGCTTTAATTACCCTCTGAGCGGGGCTCGGTTTCTTTTCTAAAAGATTTCCTGTCTCAAATCATTGCTGTCCAAAATAACTGGAATAATTAAAGGTACTGATTGATATTATTAGCTTTTTGGACAAGTTTTAGGCCTTTTAAAAACCAGGTTTCACTCTTTTCCTTTAAGACAAATCATTCTGCTGTCCAAGATAATGGGACGATAAGAACATTTTATGACCATAAAACGCCTATAAACGGGGTTAATTCTAAGGTTTTAATGGATACCCACATCTTCATAAGCATTTTGCTGTCCAAAATACTGACTTTTTAAAAACTTATTTTGGACAAGAGTGGTCTCAAATGGTGCCTGCTTCCAGACCCCAAATTGAACCCCTAACAATACGCGAAGAAAAAGAATTAGTTCCATCTATTAATATTTAGTTTGGTAGTGTGTTCGGCATTAATATCCATAGTTAAGGTATCTGAAAATAGAGGGTTGTGGAAACCGAGCTCCAACCTGCTGAGTTATAGGCCTGCATATTCCAACGGTACTTCTTTCCTTTAACAAGGACTCCGCTCGGCACTATAATGGATGTACCATAAATTTTCTGGGGATTGTAGACGATATTCACAGTTCCATAAGGGTAGGCACTGATTGCCAGAGCATAATATTCGGCGTTGGGGACAGCAGTCCATTGTAATGTAGGCGTTAGAGTATTGATTACTGTACCAGGCTCATTCGGAGAACCGGGTGAGACGGGTGTTGGTGGTGACGGACGAGAAATGGTTGGAGTTGCTGAAACCACCACCACCTGCCTCGGTCCATAGACCCCTGGGGAGCCCCCACTCTGAGAATTCCTCTCACAGTTCCATTTATTGGCCATATCCACCACGTGAATCCCATAACGATAAGTACCCGGAACAGGAGGAGCGTCAGAGAACGAACCCGAATAACTCGTCCCCGAAACAGTCACCCTCTTAATCTCCCTAAAGTTGACCCCCGCCGTATCATCCGCCCTCCATAACTCCACCTGCTTCAAACCCACATCATCCGTTACACTGTATGAAAGCGTCACCGACTGCCCCTGAGTAATCTGCGACGCAGAGGCCGAAAAAGAAGTCACATTCGGAGGCCTGGTATCAGAAATAATAGCCGCGGTCACATTAAAAACAATCTCGTTGCTCTTTTTGCCGGTGGCATCATCTACCGCCCACCGTGCAAGGTTATTGCCGGGAGTCTGAGCTATCCATGTGCTGGTAAACGACCCCGTCGAATCTGTGTTTATAGTTCCAATCCTCGCCACATTCCCAACCGAGTCTCTCCCCCAAATGGTGGCTGTCCGATTCTGTGTAAATCCACTCCCCTTCTGAGTAAATGTCGTCCCCACAGGCCCGGACGCAGGAGTCTGTGTCAAGGTAGGAGTGAGTTGGACTACCGATGTCACAACAATATTGATCGGATTTGAAAGTTTACCATCCGAGTTTTTAACCTTTACTGTATAAGTGCCAGCAGGAGCGCCGGTGAGGTTCTCCCGGACAACAATCTGATTAGAAGAACGACTTACTAATCCACCAGATTGAGCCCCACTTCCTATCAGTTGACCCGATGGATTATAAACCTGATCAATAGCCCCAGAATCAAAGTTGCTTCCGTTAATCGTTAAAGTAAACTGCCCCGCCTGAACCTGAGGAGGAGAGATAGAGGCAATCTGAGGGGTGATTACTGGAGCCGTTTTGTATACCACCTGAGCCCCTGTCTGGGAAGTCCAGGTGATATGACCTCCCTCAAAATCACTCCTCGCCCCTCCCTGATAGGGATACTCATCACTCACAGGGAATCCCAATTGACCTCCCGAATACCCCAATGAAGCCCACTTATCAAAGATCGCCCCCTGAACAAGATATGTCTGGTTCTTCTCCTTGAGCCAGTTGATACCCCCTCTCTCAAAACGACTAAACCGCCCCGTAGTTCCCTGGGGTGATCTCGCAGCATCTCCCTCGTTGCTCGTTGGAAGCCCTAAGTAGTGCCTCGGCCCACCAATGGGGCGATATTTCGTATAGATAGCCCCATAGACTACAAATACTCCCCGGCTGTATTCATAAATCCCACCGCGGGCCAACTCCACGGCCTTGTAAGGAGTATTTGTCGAAGCCGCCCCGCTCGGTGTAGTGTAGTTCTGGGGAAGCGATTCTCCAAAGGTTGGGGTTCCTCCCGCACGATTGTAAGCATCAATCACAGCAGGGGAAAGTTGTGTGGCAGGAGGTTGAGTTGATGTTACATTAAAAACAATCTCGTTGCTCTTTTTGCCGGTGGCATCATCTACCGCCCACCGTGCAAGGTTATTGCCGGGAGTCTGAGCTATCCATGTGCTGGTAAACGACCCCGTCGAATCTGTGTTTATAGTTCCAATCCTCGCCACATTCCCACCTGAGTCTCTCCCCCAAATGGTGGCTGTCCGATTCTGTGTAAATCCACTCCCCTTCTGAGTAAACGTCGTCCCCACAACCCCAGATAGTGGAGACATGCTTATGGTAGGAGAAACAGGAGGCTGAGTTGTTGTCGTCTTTTGCCACGAAAGCTTCGCCACAGCTTGACCACCACCCTCATAATACTCCATCCTTAAGGTGCGACTCCCAGCGCTCAAAGACACATCAACCGTGTGGGTGGTCGCAGGCTGGTCAAACCACTTGTCAAGCTTCAATGAACCATCCACATAGAACCGTACCCCATCATCCGCCGTCACTGAAAAACGATATGTCCCCGCCTCAAAATAAACCGCCCTCGTCCACCGTACAGAGAAATTGTCCGAAGGAATGCCACAACTTGAACCGGGACTCCCCGTCCCCCAATCAAAAGGAAGGAATCCCGTCCCATCGTCCCTTACCATTAAAGGGGAGCCACTTAACGACTTGTTGGCAAAATACTCCCCCCTCCAACGATCCGACGACACCGTCGCCACACAACCCGTCGCAGCCGATGTGACGACAATATTGATCGGATTTGAAAGTTTACCATCCGAGTTTTTAACCTTTACTGTATAAGTGCCAGCAGGAGCGCCGGTGAGGTTCTCCCGGACAACAATCTGATTAGAAGAACGACTTACTAAGCCACCAGATTGAGCCCCACTTCCTATCAGTTGACCCGATGGATTATAAACCTGATCAATAGCCCCAGAATCAAAGTTGCTCCCATTTATCGTTAAAGTAAACTGCCCCGCCTGAACCTGAGGAGGAGAGATAGTGGCAATCTGAGGGGCGATTATTTGAATAGGACTTTTAAATTGAGAAACCCACTGTTTTTCCAGTTCCATCATTGTTTTTTCAAAGAGGCCAACTGAAGTTTTCGTATTCCTTTTACTTTCACCGACCCGCTCAAAATTAGGTAAACTTCCAATTCTATCATACAGGAAGTCAACACATTTTATTAGATGGGCAGTATCAACTAGTTGGGCTCTTTCAATTGAACTCATTGAAGAATGGTATGGAAATACAAAGCTTAAGGTCTCCGACCCTGCAGTTTTTAAGGCTTGCATGACCAAGTCTTTCCATCGTTTTGGCATTATTGATACTAGTAAAGCTTCATTTGGTAAATCCCGGACATAAGCATCCACATACAATTCATAAATGCGGTTTGCAATATCATAGTTAATTGTTAGGCTCCCAAGTCTTTCAATCTCTGACTGAATACTTGAGTATTTTGCGAGTGCATCCCAAAGCGAAACCACAGAGACAGCACCCAAAACATTTTTAAGGCTAGCTCCCGAGCTTAAGGTGTCAATTAAGTTACCCACTGTCAATTTACCCATTGTTTTTATTAATGATGAGGTTGATGTGGGCCCTGCGACAATAACAACACTAACATTAATAAAGGTTCGAACAATTAAGTCCTGTGTTATTTCATATATTTTGACATCTTTATAGGTATCTAAAACCCCCCTTATTATTGGGATGCGTTTTTCAGGTTTCTCTAAACCATGAAAGTTTAATGGAATAGATGATGGTTGTATTATATTCTCCCACACCCAAGATGTTTTGACTAATTTTTTGATTACACCAGGATCAGTTACAGGCCTCCCTTCAGGATCTAAGAAGCCCCTTGAACCACGCATTCCAAGTATTTTAGCCTCTGAAGTCTTGATAACACTGTATTTGACTCGATTAACTTCAATGAAGTAAAGTGGAGGGAAAGAATCCCAGGCTGATAAAGGAGTCTGCCCACAGACCCAATTCCCAGAGCAGGATATAAATAATGCTACAAGGAAAACATGAACAAATTTGAATTTTAGTAGCATCTCTCCCTCCCGAATTATTTTTCCCTTTGAAATTATTAAATTCTATTTTCTACTTTTCGGCAAAGATATCCCCAAAGGAATATCTACCAATCTTTGTTGATCAACATTGATTACATTGCCCCAATTCAATCCCATGGCATTAAAAGTCTCCATATCTGGAATTAAACGTTTCACTCCATTTTCTATCAGATAAATATCAGGGCCCGAGCCCTTGATCAGGGTTCCATCAGGGAAGAAAGGAAGAGAGGATCGAGGTTGAGGAGGGTAAGGAGTTGAGCCAGGTTGTGGCGGTGGGGAAGGAGGAGGATATGAAGGTTGTGGTTGAATTGGAGGAGATGGCCCTGTAGGAATTGGTGGACTAATAGGCGGAGGTTGCCCAGGCGGAGTATATTGGAAAGGCGGTTTAACGGATGGAATGGGAATACCGGTAAAGATGGAATCAAGCGTTGCCTTATCAACCTCTATTACTTGATCCCATGTCCCCGTTGTCTGGAATGTTTCCGGGTCTGGAATATAGCACTTCCTCCCCTCACGAATGACATAGGTCTGTGTCTGTCCCTTTAATCTGATTAAAGCCCCTTCCGGGAAAGAGGTGATTAATTCTTTTGACCAGATGGGTTTGCCCTCCGGAAGGATCATCACATCCTGATGATCAATCTCTTTTACATCGCTCCATTTAAAACCCATTTGATTGAATACCTGTTCGTTGGCAATAGCCCGCCTCTGATAACCTACTGGCTGACCCTGAAATTGCTGTCCCTGAACAAGATAGACTTTTGTATCTCCCTTAGCCTTGATCAGATCTCCATGCTGAGGGGCATAGGAGGGTGAAGTTGGCGGCGGTGGCAGCGGGGGAATTCTTGTCTCTACCGGTTGTGTTGACGGCATACTAAAATTGACCCTATTGCTGAGCCTTCCCGTTGGACCATCTACAACCCAAAAAAGGTATGTTCCGGCAGGATAACCAGTTGGAAACAAATGGTTTAAGTTGAATGAGCCATCGGGGGATACTCCCATAGAAAGGATTCCCGATTGCGAACCATCGGGATTTTTCGCATAAAGGGTAGCAGTGCTTCCTGCGGAAAATCCTTTGCCATGGATATTAACGGCAATCCCGGCTGGGTCTGGCGAAGATGTAAGGGATATGCAGGGGCTTATAAGTTGGGCATTTGAAGTGAAGGGATTTAAAAGAGTAAGGATCGGAAGGAAAACAAGATTAAACAGCCATATCTTGAAAACAGTTAAAGGGGGATTTTTATTATTCATCTCTCCCTCCTCAAATTTTTTGAATGTTTAGACGAAGGGTTTTAGGACATTATTCATCAGCATGTTTTTTTTCAATTCTCCCTTGCTTTGCTATCTCGGCAGTATGTTCTGCTATTCTGAAAATTACGATGATAATCTCCAGGATGACCCTGCCATAAATAACAGATATAAGGAATATTAATGGGGCAAAAATGAGTAATGCGACAATGCCTGCTCCCGCATGTACAGAAAACCCTATTATTATGAGGATGAGGGCTGTAATACCAGCAAAAAAAATGGTTAAACCATATAAAAGCTTAATTATTTTTGAAGTGACAAATTCGGTGAATGAAAAATCAAAAAGAGCCTGGAAGAAACCGACCCCTTTCTGAGAAAACTCATCTTTTAAAACTTTTGCGGTAGATGGTCTCCCTTCTCCTGGGACCTCAGATATGGTTTGACCGCACTTTACACAAAATTTTGCATCATCCTTATTCTCCGCACCACAATTTGTGCAAAACATACTTTGCCCTCCTCTCTGATTCTGAAGTATCAACCTGCCGATTTAATTTCTATTATCTTCCAGCTCCCGTCCTCTTTTTTAAATGTTACATCCAGAACCGCTTTGCTTTCCTTTGCCTGACCACCCCCTTTTGGCGAGGTTAAAATAAACCACTCGACCCTTGCATTTGCCGTATCACTCGATATCGTTTGCCTCTTCAAATCGTACGAAAGTTCGAGATAATCAAAGTTTCTCCAGTTTTCGAGCGTAGTCGTCTTTCTCCCTTCCCTGTCCTTAAATTCGAGGGCATAACAGGACATGAAGAGGTCTATGTTTTTCTGGAGGTTTGACTGCCGAATATTTTCAAGGAGATTTTTAATTGCTTCAACTTCTTTTGCTTCTGATACTTTTGGAGTAATTGGTTGAGTTTTTTGGGGGGGATGCGAAACGGAAGCATCTGAAGGAGGTTCCACTTTTTGAATCAACCCGGTGGATGGAGGGGGATGCTTTTTTATCAGGTATGAATATTTGGGCCAGAGCAAGTATCCTGCCACTGCAATTACAATAATTGCGCTTCCCATACCGATATACAAAGGGCGAAAAACCGGTTTCTTCTTTGCTGACGGGATTTTTCTTATATCAGATTCCTTTTCTGGAATCCTAACTTCTGCTTCCTTCTCAGGCTCCTCAATTTTTACCGATACCGGTGGGGGGACCGTTTCTAGTTCAGGTGGTTGAGGTGATGGGATCTCCCGGAAGGCTTCTTTCTGCGTTTCAATGAGTGGTTCCACCACTGTTGATCTCGTTCTTGCAGAAAGTGTGGAACCGCATTTTTTACAGAATTTTCCGGTATCATAAACAGCCTTGCACTTCTGGCAAATCAGTTTTTCCTCTAATGATGGTCCCTCTGGAAGATGGGGCTGAACAGTTTCCTGGACATAATCTGAGGAGGAAGCCTTTGGCTCAGGCTGAATCTGTGAAATCAGGGCCGAGCCACATTTTTTGCAGAATTTCCCGGAGGGGTAAGTTGCTTTGCAATTCGGGCATACCAATTTTTCGATTTCTTGAACAGGCTTCTTTTCCGGCGGTTCCCCCCCAGGAGGTTCTGTTTTAACCTCTTGCAGGGAAGTCACCTCAGACTCTTCCTTTTTTTGAGGCTGAACGCGTTTTACCAGAACTGAACCGCATTTTTTGCAATATTTTCCGGTTTCATAAGGGACCTGACACTTTTCACAAATAAGCATCCCTTCTGTTTCTTTCGGCCCGGCTTGCCCGCTGGGTTCAAGCGTTTGAGGTTCTTCCTTCACAACCAGCGGGCTTCCGCAGGCCTTACAAAACTTTTTTCCTTCTACATATTCGATGTTGCATTTTGTGCAGATCAGCATTTTCCCTCCCTGGACAATTACCCTGAAAATACCTTCATCACCCCCTCCCTCACCCTCCCCCATCGATGGGGAGGAGATGGGTGGGGGTATTTCCATAGTTTGCAGGTGACCATTCGGTCATGACCAATTTATTTTTTTACCATCACATCGGACTCTTTCCTTTTGGAACAGTTGTGGCAGGAGGCGGGGAAGTTTTAGCTTCCTCCGAGGTTGATGCTTTCCATATCCATGCCTCACGCCCATCTTCAAGGCGGACACGCAACCAGTTTCCTTTTTCTTCAAGGATTGCCAGGGAAGTCCCTTTGGGCACTTTACCGATAATTTTGCCTGCAGGTGCATCTCGCAAATTTTCAGATGGCACTGTCACCTGTGTTACCCGAACAGTTTCAGGAGGAACAGTTGTAGGAGGGGTAACAACGGACGGTTGAGGCGGCAAAGTGGCCTGGGGTTGTGTTTGGGGAATTGGTTGCACTTGAGGCATCTGAGTTGGCTTTTCAGGCGGAGGCAAAACAGCCTTTGGCGGAGGGGTTGCTGGAACTCGATAATATTCTTTCGGTGTTTTGGCAACAATCAACCTCACAGATTCTTCAATCGCCACTCTTATTGCTTTCTCCATTGGGGTTTTTGAATACATGCCAAAAGCGCCAGCCAATCCACCTCCGGCCCCGCCAATTCCTCCAAGGATGTCCGTAGCTTTTCCCTCCACTTGCTCCGAAGCAAGGACCCGTGCGGTTTTTGCGTCAATCACCTTAACAATCATTGCCACATGAGAGGTCTGAATCCCTGCAATGAAGCCACCTATCCCACCCCGTGGCCCTACCCCTGCTCCAGCGCCTCCGGCTCCCGCCGATCCCGGTTCAAATTCAGTAATCGTTCCCCTGATTAAGAGATCAGCTCCCTCTATCTCGCCAATTTTGGCAGCAGTTTCTCTCTTTACGCGGCCTGAGGCTCCGATATCTTGTTCCTGAAGCACATCACCCAGAGCCTGTCTTTCCAAGACAATAAAACGATTAGAAGCAAATAGTGCATTGCTCAGCATCTCCGCCATGCCATCTCCAATTTGCCCGGTTGTTCTTCCTTTTGCCGATCTGTCCTCAAACCTTGTCACTGCGACCCTGGCTTTGGGCCCCATGTAGTCTTCTTTTTGCGCCTGTTCGATAGTGGGACCTGTCCCTTCCGGGGAAGTGGATTTGGCTTTTGGCTGCGTTGCTCGGTCAACCGCTGCACAGCCAAATAAAAAATACCCTGCCAATATAGGTAGAAGAAAAATTAAAAAAAACTGCATAAACATCACCCCCTTTTTTACCCTTATCAAAATAAGGCACTAACTGTGTGAGACCATGCTTTTAAATGCCCTACCTCAAGGGTTTGTTGAAGTAGTTGCCTTTCCTACCCATCCTTCTCGACCATCCTCAAGCCTAACTTTAAGCCAGGGGCCCTTCTCTTCTATCACTGCAAGTCCGGTTCCTTTTACCACTTCTGTTAGGATTTTAAATTCTGTCCCCGGACCTTCGCGAAGACTTATCTTCGGCCAATTCACATAAACAACTTGGGGCTTAATCTCTTGGACTTTGGGGGCAGGTGTTACGGCAGGTGATGCTGGTTGACTAGATGCTGGCGTTGGTGTGACTGTTTGGGCCGATGTGGCCGCTTTGGCTTGAGGAGTTTTCCCGGCCCTGTAATATTCGGGAGGCGTCTTAGCAACAATTAATCTCACTGACTCTTCAATTGCAACACGTATTGCCTTCTCCATCGGGGTATTTGAATACCCCCCAAACACTCCAACTAAACCGCCTCCTCCCATGCCGGTTATCCCTCCGATGTCTGTAGCCTTGCCCTCAACTTGTTCGGAAGCGAGTATTCTGCTGGTTTTCGCATCAATAACTTTTACAATCATTGCCACATGGGAGGTTTTTACCCCCACAGCAAACCCGCCTACCCCCCTACCGACACGTCCCGGCAATGGGATACGTCCACCTGCCCCCCCGGCGGCGCCTGATGCCCCGGGCTCAAATTCAGTTATTGTTCCCTGAATCAGAAGATCAGCTCCTTCTATTTCACCAATCTTTGCGGCTGTTTCGGTCTTGATACGGCCAGAGGCTCCAAGGTCCTGCTCCTGAATCACATCGCCCAATGCCTGTCTTTCGAGAACAATAAACCGATTAGTAGTAAATAGTGCATTTCCCAACATCT
>Ga0194113_10004607_pt1 | contig 18014 bp, 19 predicted proteins | sample TA2MahC200mmetaG_FD_146193 | JGI IMG/M metagenome (GOLD analysis project Ga0194113, IMG submission 146193) | Freshwater microbial communities from Lake Tanganyika, Tanzania - TA2015017 Mahale Deep Cast 200m | ecosystem: Environmental > Aquatic > Freshwater > Lake | place: Tanzania: Lake... | reverse complement strand
TCAAGATCAGGGGATAAAACACTGAATAACCTTTTGGGAAAGACAAGGTCAATGACCAGTCTTGTTGAGAGTACAATCAAGACAATACGGAGGATTGCAGCAGAACTGCGGCCCGGAGTGCTTGATGACCTCGGTCTTGTGGCAGCGATTGAATGGCAGGCACAGGATTTCCAGAGCCGGACAGGGATTGAATGTAAATTCATCACTTCACTGGAACAGATAGAATTATGCGAGGATTACAATACTGCTTTATTCCGCATCCTTCAGGAAACCCTTACAAACGTAGTCCGTCATGCTGAGGCAACACAGGTAATGATAAATCTCAATAAAAAGGATGATAAAATAATACTCGAAGTAAAAGACAACGGGAAAGGCATCCCGGAAAAACAGGTCTTCAGCTCCAAATCCCTCGGACTTCTCGGAATGAAAGAACGCGCTCAGCTTTTCGGCGGCGAAGTCAACATAACAGGCAAAAAAGGAAAAGGGACAAGGGTGATGGTGAGAATACCAATCGATTACAAAGATAAAAAATAACAATGAGTTTAAGATTTCGAATTTCGAGTTTAAAGTTAAATTTAAACTTGAAACCAGATATTATAAACTTCGAACACTATAGGAGGTTTAAATGGCAACATTTAAAAGTTTCGAAGATTTAGAGGTTTGGCAAAAGGCTCAGCCGGTGAAGTAAGAACTCAACTATATGTTGCCTTTGACCAAGATTACATCAACAAAGAAATATTTGATGATTTGTCTATTAGAACTAAAGAAATTAGCCGCATGATAGGGGGACTAATGAATTATCTACGCAAATCAAATTTTAAAGGTACTAAGTACAAATGAATCCAAAACCTGAAACCCTTAACTCGAAACCCGTAATTCGAAACTCGAAACTTTATTATCTATAATGATTAAGATATTGATTGCCGATGACCATCCGATTGTTCGGAGCGGGTTGAAACAGATCATCTCTGAAGAGGATGGTATGTCAGTGGCTGGAGAAGCACAGAATGCCAGTGAGGTGCTGGCTTTCGTTCGAAAAAATTACTATGATGTTGTGATTCTTGACATTTCCCTCCCTGACAGAAGCGGGCTTAACATATTAGAACAGTTAAGATATGAAAAACCTAAACTCCCTGTGTTAATCCTGAGCATGTACCCTGAAGAGCAGTATGCAGTACGAGTTTTAAAGGCAGGTGCATCAGGTTACATGACAAAGGAGAGTGCACCAGAGGAGCTTGTGAAGGCTATCAGGAAGGTTGCTTCAGGAGGGAAGTATGTCAGTCCGACTTTAGCCGAGCGGTTAGCACTCGATTTAGAAGTGAATATCGAAAAACCTCTTCACGAGACACTATCCAATCGGGAGTTCGAGGTCATGCTCATGGTTGCCTCAGGGAAAAAGGCACAGGAGATTGCCGATAATCTCTGCCTCAGTGTAAAGACTGTCAGTACATACCGCTCACGCATTCTGAAAAAGATGAGTCTGAAAAACAATACAGAACTTGTACAATATGTGATAAAAAACAATCTATCAGAGTCAAAAAGATAAAAGGCACGGTTAATATTTGGGAAGTTATAGTGAACGACAAAAATAAGTTGACATAAATGCGGGTAGCCGCAGGCTTTAGCCTGCGAAAATAGCGCACCCATAAAGGGTGTGGCTACCAGTGGATGTCGAAAAACTAATGTCGTTCACTATAGTATTGACCTGAACCATAGATTTACGTTTGAAAAAATTGAAGGTAGCATTCGATTACGTGTAATTGGCCATCATAAGATAATTACCAAGCCATAGTTTTATTTTTTAAAGAATGTAGGACAAACACCTACAAAAAAATCAGACAAATCCTACAAAAAATATTTAAATCGTCTGATAGCAATTTGAAGCTATATCTGCTATTTTTGTCACTAAGGAATTCATACTAAGGAATTCATAAGTAAACCACATTGGGTGTCATTCCAGCTTGTCTGGAATCCTTCCGACTTGTTCGGAATCGTAGAGAAAGATGCTGGACAAGCCAGCATGACAAAATTGTTATTAGGCATGTGACCTTACTTATAGTCTATAAGTCTTATTAGTAAAAGACTGTTCATGGGTTGAAATCGTTGTAATCATGTTAAAGGTTTTTATTGCAGATGATTCCTCCATAATCCTTGATCGCCTGGTATCAAGCATATCTGATATCGAAGGGATTGAGATCGTGGGCAGTGCGCAGAACGGATATGATGCAACAGTGCTTATATCAAGGTCGAGACCTGATGTTGCAATACTTGACATCCGTATGCCCGGAATAAATGGGATTGACTTATTGCAATATATAAAGAAGTATAATCTCTCTCGTACAGTCATAATGCTGACGAACTACCCTTTCCCGCAGTATCAGAAAAAATGCATGGCAGAAGGTGCAGATTACTTTTTCGATAAATCAACAGAATTTGACAAGGCAATCAGTGTCTTAAAACAAATGAATATGGAAACCTCAGACATCCTCATGAATTGTGAACCATGACCAAGATATTGATTGTGGATGACAATGAACGGTACAGGAAGATGTTCAGTATATTACTTAAAAATTACGGATATGAAACGATAGAAGCATGTAACGGGTCAGAGGCAGTAAAGATTGCAAAGGAATATATCCCTGATCTGGTATTAATGGATCTCAAGATGCCAGTAATGAACGGGATCAATGCCTTTAAAATGATGAAGTCAGAACAATGTACTGCAAAAATACCGGTGATTGCCCTGACATCCATTGCAGCAAAGGATGAAAGGAAGAAGTTTATAAATGAGGGTTTTGCTGAATGTATCTCCAAACCAATCAATGTCTGGAAGTTCATGAAATTAGTCGATAAATTAATTCATTTTTATAAACAAAGGAATGCGTAAATCATAATGACAACAGCTTTAAGGAACAAGCAATTCATCCCTGTGCTCTTGGCGCAGGGTTCTTAACGTATGATGTATGCTTTTAAAGGTAGTTCAGTTTTCTTTAATATGGATTTTAATATGAAGGATGAACATAAACTAAACTTGATTAAATGGCAATGGTATGGTTTGGTGTTAGCATGTTTCTGAAACAGGAGATTACCGAACGCAAGCTGGCTGAGGAGGCGGCGCAGAAAAGCGAAGCACGTCTTAAACTCCAAATTGAACGGATGCCCATTGGATGTATCATATGGAGTCCTGATTTCCGTGTAATGACGTGGAATCCTGCTGCTGAAAAGATTTTCGGCTTTAAAGCAGAGGAAATGTTGGGGAAACATCCCTACGATCTCATTGTGCCAAAAGATGCCCAACCCCATGTTGATACAATTTGGCGTCGCCTGCTGGAAGGCGACACCACTGCCTACAGTGTAAATGAAAATACGACCAAAGATGGTCGCGTCATCACTTGTGATTGGTCCAACACACCGCTGAAAGACGATGGGACAGTAATCGGCGTTCTTTCCATGGTTCAGGACATCACTGAGCGCAAGCAGGCTGAGGAGAAGTTGGCCCTTGAGAGGAACAGGTTTGTAACCGCATCCCTGGCTGGCCGAGTGGCCTTGTGGGTATGGGACCTCAGGTCCGGTGAGCTGGAGTGGTCGGACATAGTGGATTCTATGCTGGGCTATGAAGCAGGCGAGTTCCCGCGCACAATTCAAGCCTGGGAAGAACTGATTCATCCTGATGATCGTCCCCACGTCATGCAGATGCTTGAGAGACATCTTGAGCAGGGGACACCTTATGACACAGAGTACAGGGTGAGGACGAAAGAGGGTTCCTATATCTGGTGGAGGGATACAGGAACATGCCAGAGGGACGAACACGGCAAGGCATATCAGATGTCCGGCGCCTGCGCTGATATCACGGTACGCAAACGGGCAGAAGAAGAATTAAAAAAATACCATGAGCATCTTGAGGAGATGGTTAGAGAGCGTACGGCGGATCTGGAGCAGGCATCTGAGGCACTGCGGCAGTCCGAGAGAGAATTGTCTATCAGGAACAGGATTGCCAATATCTTCCTTACTGCCACTACAGATGAAGAAATATACAATGATGTTTTGAATGTTATTCTAGAGTTTATGGAAAGTAAATACGGTGTCATCGGATATATTGATGAAGATGGAGCGTTTGTCGTTCCATCTATGTCAAGGCATATTTGGGATAAGTGTCAGGTTCCTGATAAGTCATATGTGTTCCCAAGGGATAAATGGGGGTATAGCTCCTGGCCACGGGCTATTAGAGAGAAAAAAACAAATTACACAAATAAGGTTTCAACACTTACACCTAAAGGACATATAGCTGTATCCAAACATATCTCCATGCCTATCATCTATCAAGGAGAAGTTATCGGGCTCATCCAAATTGCAAATAAAGAGACAGATTATACGGATAAAGACGTTAAATTATTAGAGTCCTTAGGTAGTATTATAGCACCTATACTGAATGCAAGATTGCAGAGAGATAGAGAGGAGCAGGAGCGCAAGAAGGCAGAGAAAGCTCTACATGTGGCGCTCGACAATCTTAAGCAGCGGACAGCACAGCTTGAAGCTGCCAACAGGGAACTTGAAGCATTCAGTTACTCTGTCTCTCATGATTTACGCGCACCCTTAAGGGCAATAGATGGATTCTCTAACATATTATTGGAAGATTATCAGAATAGACTGGATGAGGAAGGGAAAAGGGTATTGAATACTATCAGAAACAGTACAAAGCAAATGGGTCAGCTCATAGATGACCTTCTTGCATTCTCAAGAATCAGCCGTCAGGAAGTAGCGAAATCAGAAATTGATATGACAAGACTCGCAAAGGCAGTATTTGAGGAACTTAAACCCTCTATCCCGGAGCAAACATCGCAATTTAACCTGAAAGAGTTGCCCCCTGCTCAGGGTGACCAATCCATGATACGTCAGGTATTTATGAATCTTCTATCCAATGCCATTAAATTCACAGGGAAAAAGGAGTCTGCTGTTATTGAGGTTGCAGGCTGGAGTGAAGAAAATGAAAATGTCTATTGTGTGAAGGACAATGGTGCAGGTTTTGACATGCAGTATAAGAACAAACTCTTTGGCATTTTCCAGCGCCTCCACAGTGCACAGGAATTTGAAGGGACAGGTGTTGGACTTGCCATTGTTCAACGTGTTATACACAAACACGGTGGACGAGTATGGGCAGAAGGAAAGGTAAACGAAGGAGCAACGTTTTATTTCACTCTGCCAAACATACTTACCCCTCTTTGGCAAAGAGGGGAAGGGGAGATTTTATGATTAATGAATCAAGACATTTATTCTTAAAATCCCCCTTAATCCCCCTTTTCCAAAGGGGGAATGACAAGAATGCAGGAGGACAATTTGGATAGAGAGATCCGTATTTTAATGGTTGAAGACAGCCCAACCGACGCTGAGTTGACCGAGAGAGAGCTGCGTAAAGGGGAACTAAGTTTTGTCTCTAAGTGTGTAGAAACAAAAGACTCATTTCTCAAAGAGCTTGAAGATTTTTCACCTGACATTATCCTCGCTGACTATTCACTCCCACAGTTTGACGGTCTTTCTGCCCTTTCAATTGTGAAGGAACGATATCCTGATATACCATTCATCCTCATCTCAGGGACAATAGGAGAAGAAGTGGCAGTTGAAGCACTCAAGGCCGGTGCAATAGATTATATCCTGAAACAAAGGCTTTCACGGCTTGTTCATGCAGTACGAAGGGCATTGAGTGATGCAGAAGAGATGATCAAGCGCAAACAGGCAGAAAACAGACTGATAGAGTCAGAGAAAAAATACAAAGACCTTGTTGATAACGCCCTTGTAGGAGTATATCAAACAAATATCAAAGGCAATATTCTCTATGCAAATGAGGCTTTGGCAAGTATATTCGAGTTTGAATCAATCGAAGAAATGATGTCAGTATCTATGTTTGAAAGGTATAAAAATCCTGATGATAAAGAGGTATTAATTGAAAAGCTTAAGAAAACCGGCAAGGTTACGAATTTCGAAGTCGAATTACTCACAAAGACAGGAAAAACCGTAACTGTGCTTTTAAGTGCAACCCTTGAAGGAGAAGTAATATCAGGAATGATGAGAGACATCACTAAACGAAAGATTGCTGAAGAACAGGTTCAATATCAGCTACAGCGCTTAACAGCTTTACGCAACATTGATATGGCCATTACAGCCAGTCTTGACGTGCGTGTTACCCTCAACGTATTTCTCGACCAGGTCACTAATGTACTGCGCATTGACGCTGCCACTGTACTACTACTCAATCCAAACACCTTGAATTTAGAGTATGCTGCCAGCCGCGGTTCCGCACCAGTGCACTCCAGCACACCTACCTGCGCCTGGGAGAAGGGCATGCCGGCCGCGCTGCGCTTGAACAACGGATTGTTAGCATCCCTGATTTGGCCGAAACACTGGACAGTCTCAGTCGCTCTCCACTGTTGGCTAACGAAGGGTTTATTTCCTACTACGCCGTGCCACTTATTGCAAAAGGCAAAGTAAGTGGTGTCCTGGAAATCTTCCATCGTGCCCCGGTCGCCCCTGATCAGGAATGGCTTGATTTTCTTGAAGCCCTTGCAGCGCAGGCAGCCATCGCAGTAGACAACGCTTCCCTGTTTAATAGTTTACAGCGTTCGAATATAGACCTTATCCTTGCCTACGACACCACGCTTGAAGGCTGGTCCAAGGCTCTTGACCTTCGTGACAAAGAGACAGAAGGGCATTCGCAGAGGGTTACAGATATGACAATAAAGATAGCCCGTGCTATGGGAGTAAGCGAGGCAGAACTTGTACATGTGAAAAGAGGCGCCTTGTTACATGACATTGGAAAGATGGGGATACCAGACAGTATTCTTCTAAAGCCTGGCCCGCTTACTGATGAGGAGTGGGAAATCATGCGCAAGCATCCAGTCTATGCTCATGAACTACTCTCACCTATTGCTTTTTTGCGCCCAGCGCTTGATATACCTTACTATCATCACGAGAAATGGGATGGTACAGGTTATCCGCATGGGCTGAAAGGCGAACAGATTCCACTATCAGCGCGTATATTTGCAGTAGTGGATGTGTGGGATGCATTAAACTCCAAACGACCATATCGCCCTGCCTGGCCTGAAGAGAAAGTGATAGAATATTTACATGAACAAACTGGCAAGCACTTTAATCCAAAGGTAGTGGAAATATTTCTGGGAATGGAATTATAAGTACCCTTAATTTAATCTCTGAAGACCAACAGTCAAATTCTTCTGTTCACTTAACCCTTCTTTGATAGTTTTGTATAATATTCAATATCAAGTAATTTTCTCTTGATATCAACACCAGAGGAGTATCCGCCGATTGAGCCATCTGATTCTATAATACGGTGGCATGGAAGGATAATCGGAATGGGATTCCTGCTGAGTGCCCTGCCTACTGCCCTGCATGCACTGGGTCTGCTGACCTTTTCAGCCAGCCATTTATATGTCCTTGTCTCTCCATACGGCACCTCTTTCAGCGCAAGCCAGACCTTCTTCTCAAATTCCGTACCTTTCGGAAAATCTATTTTTTGTGTGAATTCCTCTCGGCCATGTTCGAAATACTCCTTCAGTTCCTTTTTTATCAAAGCAGGTGCATCGCCTTTTCGAGGTATCTCATCAGGTTTTTGAAAGGTAATCCCTTTCAGGGTTTTTCCAGACAATAAAAGATACAGGGTACCAAAAGGGCTTTCAAACGTGTCATGGAAGGAATCAGTGCTGCTGGACCTCTTCTTCTTCATGTTCTTCTCTGGAGTAAATTTCAACCCTGTCCCCGCCCTTCTTGATAGCAGAGGCCAACGCCTTTTCCGCGCTTAAGATAAACTCCTCTGGTGATTGGCTGTCAAAGAAGGCAAGCCCTATACTGGATGTTATCCGTCCTTTTGGCTGAGACTCCTCATAAAGGAATGGGTAGTTTTTTATAATCGCATTGAATCTGTTACTCAATGAAAGCCCTGCTGCGATAACAGTGTTCGGCAGTATGATCGCAAAGGAGTCTCTTCCGTAGCGCACAATAGCATCAGAACCCCTGATATTTTTTCTCAGAAGTTCAGCAGCCTTTTTGAGCAGTAAGTTACAATAGTATTCTCCGTGCTTTTCTCCATACTGTCTGAAAAAATCTATGTCTAAAAGCAGGAGGTTTAGGGGGAGTTTGTACCGCTCTGCCCTTCGTACTTCCTGCGCAAGCCTTATCTGAAAATATCTGTGGCTGAACAATCCTGTAAGCTCGTCTATCAGCCCTGCCCTCTTCGGATAAAGGATCTCAAGTTCTTTTATATGCTCAACAAATTCCTTTGTGTCAAAGGCATGCTTCTGGACAATCCGCTCTATCTTTCCCACAAGGTTCATTCTGTCATCAACAGAGATGTCCCTTTCCGTGAGGATAAATATAGGGATATCTTTTGTTGAAGGATTTTCCCTTATCTCTTTTATCACGTCAAACCCCAGCATATCTGAAAGTGTGAAATCAAGCAGGATAACGCCCGGTCTCAATGCTGATGAAAGCTCTATGCCCCGCTTCCCTTCGGATGCAGTATAAATTAAGAAACCCTGTGGCTCTAATAGTTCTTTGAAATGGTTTGTTACTGCATCTTCTGATTCTATAATCAGAATTGATAGCGGTAGTATCTTCTTGCCTTTAGAGACACTTATCTCTTCGAGCTTGGTAATAAGAGCCTTTCTGTCAAGTGGTTTGAGCAGATAATCTGTTGCGCCGAGGGCAAAGGCAAGTTCCTTGTTATTGATTACAGAATGTATGATGACAGGTATCTCAGCGGTTTCCTGGTCACTCTTCAGCTCCTGAAGGACTTCCCATCCATCCTTCTGCGGAAGCATAACGTCTAAGGTGATGGCAAATGGCTTCAGGCTCCTTGCCTTCTTCAGAGCCTCTTCACCATCAAATGCATGAGCAACCCTGTACCCGGCCTGCGTTAGATGCAGGGTGAGGATCTCTGCAGAAGGAAGGTCATCTTCTACAACAAGTATGAGTGGTGCATCTTCTTTCATCCATGGGAAATTGAGATCTACTGCTCCGACTGACTCTGGTACTTTAGACTCAACAGGAGATGTAACAGGTATGAGGAAAGAGAATGTACTCCCCTCACCCGGGATGCTTTCAACTGTTATATTCCCGCCATGCAATTCAACAAGCTTTTTTGTCAGAGCAAGCCCAAGACCAGCCCCGCCATATTTCCGAGAAAATGTTGAATTTGCCTGTTCAAACTCATCAAATATCTTTTCATTGTCTTCAGGACTTATGCCGATACCTGTATCCCAGATTGAAAATTTTACAAACTCAAGTCCAGGCATTGCCCAGGGATATCGCCCCTCAACATTTATCTCCTTATATACATCAACTCCAACCATACCCCCTTCGGGTGTAAACTTTATTGCATTCGAAAGCAGATTGTAGAGGACTTGTTTCAGTTTTACCCTGTCTGCTGTAATAGAGGATATGCCTTCATCTATGGAGACTTTGATATCGATAGACTTGTTCTCGGCAAGAGACTTCATGATGTTTATGACTTCATCTATTGCATTTTCAATTAGAAAGGTTTCATAGGTCATTTCATATCGGCCTGCCTCTATCTTTGCAATATCCAGAACATTATTGATCAACTCGAGCAGATGATTTCCTGATGAATAGATATTTCGTATGTAACGCTCCTGGGTTTCATTGATATCTCCGAATGTCTTCTCAAGAAGGATATCTGAAAACCCGATGATTGAGTTCAGAGGGGTTCTCAGCTCATGGCTCATATTGGCAATGAACCTGCCCTTCAGTTGGTTTGCCCGTTCCAACTCCCTGTTTATCTTCTTAAGCTCTTCGGTCCTCTCAATCACCTTCTTCTCAAGGTTTTCATTTAACTCCTCAAGCGCCCTTGTCTTATCCTCAAGTGCCCGCTTGAGATTTCTCTCTTCCTTCAGGCTCCTGAGCACAAATATCGAACCCGAGGTTGTCCCATCTTTTTCTTTTATGACAGAGGCATTTATCCTCACGTAAAATTCCCGTCCCTCAGAATCAGTAACGGCAATTTCGTAACCGCTCAGTGCGGATTTCCTATCAAGTTCCTTCTGAACATCCTCCCATGAGCCATCAGTCACGATTGAATCAATGGTTCTCCCTCTTAGTTCTTCTCTTGTATAGCCAAGCATTTTAACAGCACGTTCATTCACAATGTTGATCTGCCCTGCTGAATCTGTGATCAGGACAATATCATTCGAGGTTTCTATCAGGTTTGAAAGTTTAAGCTTTAACATATGTTTGATAAACCTTATCTGCTGTAAAGGACATCATCTCAAGAAAGTATCCAAGCAATTCAGGATCCCACTGTCCTTTCTGTCGTTCTGATTTCATAATATCGAGTGAGGTCTTCACTGAGAAAGAATTTCGATAGGGACGTTTTGATGCCATAGCATCAAAGGAATCCACTATAGAAAGTATCCTTGCCATAATCGGGATACTCTCTCTGAAAAGCCTGTCCGGGAAACCCTTTCCATCCCACCGCTCATGGTGATGCCGTATTGCTGGGAGTATCCGTCTCATTGAGCAAAGTGGACGACACATTTCTTCACCTAAAACGGCATGTGTCTTGATGACCTCTTTCTCTTCCTCTGTCAGGTTGCCAGGCTTATGGAGTAATCCTTTACTCAGGCATATCTTTCCTATATCGTGGAGTATCCCGGCCTTTTTCATATCTTCTTGATCTTTCTGCGGCATACCGAGAAATGAAGCAAAATTTATGGAAAGTTCACTGACTCGCGTTGAATGTCCTTTTGTGTATGGGTCTCTTGCCTCCATCGCGACAGCAAGGGTGAGAATAATGTTTTCTGAGTGATCAAGCTCTTCTTGAAGTGCCTTGAGTTTTAAAAGGGATCGTATCTTCACCATCAGTTCAGTGGTATCAAATGGCTTGCTGATAAAATCGTCTGCCCCTGACTCTATACCCTTTATTCTGCTATTCCTGTCTGTCAGGGCTGTAAGAAGTATCACAGGGAAAAATCGCTTTCGTGATATGTCCTTGAATATCCTGCATAATTCAAAGCCGTCAATCCCGGGCATCATGACATCGACGACTGCAAGGTCAACTGGACATTGTTTGAATATCTCGGTAGCAACATCTGCTCCAAGTGCTGTATAGACCTTGAATCCCCCCTTGAGGAAGATTGCCTCCATGAGCTCAAGATTGGGCTGCAGATCATCTACAACCAGGATAGAGGACTTCTCCTCCTGAGTAAAACCCTTATAAGAGTCCATCAAAAAAATTAAAACATGAGTGGATTATTTTGTCAATAAAATTATTTAATAATAGCGTGTTATAGTGTGAACTTAACTTAATGCTTAAGGTCAGCTTAATCTGATCCCTGCATAATAACAGCAGCATTCACTATTAAGGTCATTGATAAATGCCCGTTCAATACCATCTTCGAACAAGATTCTCACAAGACATAAACCACCTGGCAGAGTGGAATGTTTCTCTTCAATAACTTCACCGGCACCCCACATTTTATACTGTGTATGCCTGACAACATCGCCTACTTTGAGATAGAGTCTTCGTTCCATGAATCATTCTTTAGGTTATCTTACATAATATCCATAAATAGTATAAATAAAATGACCCACTACTGTATAGGCTTCCATACCCCATTCATCAGGGAGGGGCCAGAACGGCTCAGCATTATTCAGTGCCTTCAGAGCAGCATCATCCAAGCTTTTATAACCTGATGTCCTGACGAGTTCAACTGATCCTAAACTGCCATTCTTCTTTATGGTAAATCTTACTATCAGGTCACCATAAATCCCATTTTCTGCTGCATCAATGGGATACATCCAGATGCTCTCAATTTTCTCTTTTAATCTTTTGTTGTATGTGAGGAATCGGTATTCATTCGTGTCAAAGGTAAATACATTCTCTCTCTTTGTCTTATTTTCTTTCTCGATCTCTCTTTGTGCAAGGTCACGAATAATACTTTTATCAAAGAGCTTTTCTCTGATAGACGTACCTGGTGTTTCATGTATTTCAATCCTATCTTTACTTTTCCCCTTCCCCTCCCTCAGCTCCTCAGTATATTGCCCCCCTTTTTCAGGCATAGCTGAAACATTCTCATCCTGTAAGGGTTCCTTAATCTCTGGCTGGACATGAGGGGAAGACCTTTCTTCCTTGAGATCAGGTACAAAAGGCAAAGGTTTTCTTGAAGACCTGCGAGTTTGCTGAGGGGAAGACAACTCATCTGGCGATATAAGTCTTGTAAAAAATTCACCCCCCTTATTCCACTGCGCAGCCGGTCTCAGAGAGAGAACAGAAATAATGATGAGCGTGTGAACAACAATGGAATAGGCAAAAAATCTTTTGATGCTCAACTCAAGAATTTTCCAAAAATTCTTATATAATCCTTGAGGCCTTCTCTGCCTTTGTCTTTTCTGATCCAGAGTAGCAGGGATGCTGCCTGAACCTCGGGTCTTTTGTGAAGGGCTACAAGCTTCTCGGCAGAAACATCGTCCTTTAAAAAGTAGTTTTTCAGTCTATCCATGAGGGTGAATCTCCTCTGAAACCTCTCTTTCCACATCTTTTTATAGTTCTCTACCTTTTCTTCTATGATAGCTTTTGCAGCAAACTCCCCTGCCTTCATTGCATAATAGATGCCTTCATAACTGAGGGGCATCACCTGACCCGCAGAATCACCTGCAAAAACAACCTTGCCATGGGTATATAAATCACCTTTCCATAAAGGCATCCTGTATAACCTCTTTTGTCCCTCCGGGATTAACCCCCTTTTCTCCCTAAACCTTTCAAACAGTGGCTTAATCTTTTCTGGCTCAAAACTTCCTGTGCCTGCTGAAATTCCATCTTCTGCAGGAAATACCCACGAATAAAAATGCGGTGCATGGGATGACCCAAACCAGAACTCACACAAATCTGCCTCTACTCCCTTGATGCGCTCAGATATGGTAAAAAAGGCCCGGGATGGTTTTATTCCAAGTGATGTCCTGACCTTCGAATTTACACCGTCTGCAGCAATAATATATTCCGAGATTATTTCAATATCTGCTCCTCCAACATGTGCTTCTATCGTATATTTTTTATCATTCAGAATCCTGCAGAAGTCCCCTTCTATTAACCTGACGCCCTTTTCTACCGCACTGTTCCTTAGTGCTCTGTCAAACTCTCCCCTCTCAATAATGTTAAGACTTCCACCTCTCAAATCTATTTCAAGTCTTTCACCCTGAGGAGAAACGACCATGATAGTTTTAACCTCTTTTTTGATGAGTGTCTTTGAGATGCCTAATTCATCAAAGGTACTTGAGGATGTTCCTCCACCACAGGGCTTTTGAAAAGAAAGGTTCCTTTCAAGCAGAATTACCTCAATGCCATTCTCTGCAAGAATCCTCGCAGCGGTAGATCCTGCAGGGCCGCCACCAACTACTAATACCTTTGTCTTAAGCATCATCTATGGGTATAAAAGTATATTAAAACTTATTTTAATCGAAAATAGAGGGATTAGTGTATATGCTTATTCTTCTGAATACTCGAGGCTCTTTTAAACAGGAGGGAACCAGGCCTTTCAAAAAACCAGTAGTGGTGTTTAATCAACCACAGAGGACAAAAATCGTGTCCTCTGTGGTTGATTACGTTTGTGTTCTTTCTCGTTATCCTTTATACATCGGCATTCTTACCGTAAGGACAGGACATGGTGCATACCTTACAACCTGTGATGCAGTACTTCCAAAGAGAACCCTGTCTATACCTTTCCGTCCGTGAGTCCCCATGATGATGAGCCCGATCTTTTTCTCATTAGCAAATCGTACGATCTCATCATAAGGAACACCCTTCAGGACGTGGTGTTCCACATTCTGCACGTCCCTTAATTCCTCGATACCATATCTCTCGATCTCCTTCTTTGCACCTTCTTCGATTTCTTTGTACAATGTATCTGTTGATAGATGCGGCACATACCAACCTGTTGCCTTTGCGATGTCATACATAACATGAACAAGGTACAGTCTGGCTCCATAACGCTTTGCCAAATCAACGGCATACTGGAGGGCATGTGATGAGCCCTCGGAAAAGTCTGTGGGGAAAAGAATACTCTTAATCTCCATTTTATCCAACCTCCCTTAGATATTTTGCTGCATTTTCAGGTGATGTGGGCAGGATATAAAATCCTGAACCCAACTCAAACCCACTCATTCTTGTCAGTCTTGGTATTATCTCAAGATGCCAATGGAAGTCTTCACCAAGCGTGTGCCAGTGGTCTCTCCTTGGCACCATATTCGGGGCTGTATGAATATAATAGTTAAATGGCAGTTCCTTAAAGATCGCCCTCAACTTTCGTAACATCGTCATGAGTACAAACCCCATGTCTTCAATCTCCTCCTGCGTGATCTCGTAGAATGCACAGGAATGTTTTTTTGGTATTATCCATGACTCAAACGGGAACTCGGCTGTATAAGGACAGAAGCTCACAAAATCTTTTGTCTCGAGGACTATTCTGTCACCGACCCGGAGTTCCTCTCTCATCACATCGCAGAAGACACATCTTTCTTTGTAATTATAATATTGTTTTGCATTATCAAGTTCGTCCTTTACCTTTTTAGGTATAACAGGTGTTGCCATGAGATATGATACAGGATGTGAGAAAATCTCTCCTGCTTCTTTCCCCGAGTTTTTATATATGAGTATGTATCTCAGTCTTGGGTCCTTATTCAGGTCAGCGATGCGATCTCTATAAACAGTTAAAACACGAATCATCTGCTCAAGCCCTATATCTTCAGGCCTCTTGTTATGCTCAGGAGATTCTATGATAATCTCATTTGCGCCAATGTTGTTCATTCTGTCATAAATCCCTACCCCCTTTCTCCCGAGGTCTCCTTCTATCTGAAATACAGGTTTAAAGCTTGGGATAACCCTTACCCACCAGCTATTCGGCGATGTGGCATCTATCTTAAGAGATGTTATCTCATGAGGGGTCTCATGCTCCCGGCCGGGGCATAGACTACAGTTACTATCTGTACCATTGCTGCAGGATGGCAGTTCATACTCTGATGGTGATTTTGAATCTGACAGGACAGCAATCCACCTCCCGAGCAAGATGTCTTTTCTCAGTTCATGCATCTCTGTTCCTCAAGTAAATGATCTTTAATCCTTCAATTGTCAGGTGTGGCTTCAGAATGTGTGATCTTCTGAGGAATCGCGAAATCATACTACCATATCCACCTGACACAACAACCTTTAACGCAAAATTAGTTTCCTTTTCCATCTCGGAAAGAAGCCTTTCAGTAGCACCTGCAGTACCCAAAAAAAGACCTGATTGAATACATCCTTCAGTATCAATGCCAAGGGCTGATTCCGGAGGACTCAGCATAACCTCAGATAATTTCGCTGTGCCCTTTGCAAGTGAACTGTTCATCAGACCTATCCCCGGCATGATTGAACCTCCGATGTAATCTGCATCTTTCCCGACAACACTTATGGTTGTTGCTGTGCCACAATCTACTACTGCGACAGGACCTTTATAAAGCTCATATGCAGCTACAGCATCAGCAATCCTGTCTGTGCCCAGTTCATCTGGTTTCGGGATACGAAATGCAAGGCCTGTTTTCATTCTACAGCTCACCAGTAATGGCTCCACTGAAGTTAATCCCTTGAGAGCCCTCGTCAAGACTTCGGTATTGCCAGGCACAACAGAAGATATTATACATCCTTCAGTCTTTTTGTCTATATTTTTTTCTCTCCGAAAACTCTCAATGAGTTCCCTATACTCTGAATGAGCCCTCAAGGGCAAAGTCTCAATCTTTTGAACAATAAGCTCTGATTCAGTGAAATATCCTATGTTTATAGAGGAATTACCAATGTCTACAGCAATAAGGTTCATCTTCACAAAATATACTGTTCTTTATCTCAGTTCAATCAAATCACCTGAGTTAATCCTCTTGAGAACCCCTGACGGGAGTCTCAAAAGCAACATCCCCTCATCATCTATTGCTTCGGCTAAGCCTGTAAAAGTCTCTTTATCAACTGTTACCCTTACTTTCTTCCCCAGTGTTGATGTCAATTTCTGCCATTCTGAAAGGAGCGTCTCTCTCCCCTTTTTATGAAGGACTATATACCAGTGGTCTATCTCATTCAGAATTTCTGCACTGATTAACTCCCTTGAATATGGTTTGCCTGTTTCAGCCTTGATAGAAGTCGCTATCTGTTTTATATCATCCGGGAAGGCATTGCTCTCTATATTCACATTGATACCTATTCCAAGGATAGCAAAGATTATCCTGCCATGGCATGTTCTTAATTCAGTAAGAATTCCACCTATCTTTTTGTTCCTGACCATCAAGTCGTTCGGCCATTTTATTGTGAGATTCAGACCTGTGATCCTCCTGAGTGCATGTGCACATGCAATAGCTGCCATTATTGTGATGAGTGTGATATCTTTAGTTTCTATTTCAGGTCTGAGTATAATGCTCATGTATATGTTCACTCCTGAAGGTGATTCCCAGCATCTGCCATGTCTTCCTCTGCCCTTTTGCTGGCTATCGGCAAACACAACCACACCTTCTGCAGCACCCTTTTCAGCACGTTCTGCTGCAATGGTATTTGTAGAGTCAACGGACTCGTAGAAAAAAACCTCTTTCCCTATATCGCCCTTTATCAGTCTCTCTATGTCTTCTATTTCTTCTCCTGCCATTCACATTCATTATATAGGATGCACTCACTACATTTCGGCTTCCTTGCCGTGCATGTTTCACGACCATGTAAAATAAGGGCAAGGTTAAAGGCTGTCCAACGATTTTTGGGAATCTGTTTATTCAGTTCCTCTTCAACCTTATCGGGATTTTGAGAATGTGCGATACCGAGCCTGTTGCTTACCCGTAAAACATGGGTGTCCACTGCAATTGTCTGCTGTCCAAATGCACTGCCAAGTATGACATTTGCGGTCTTCCTGCCTACACCTGGTAGGGTTATAAGTTCTTCAAGCGTTGCTGGAACCTTATTATGAAAATCCTTTATGAGCTTCTCACAGCATCCGATAATCATCTTTGCCTTGTTTTTATAAAAGCCTGTTGGCCTTATCTCCTCTTCAAGGGTTTTTATATCAGCCTGTGCATAATCTTTTACTGTCTTATATTTTCTAAAAAGGCTCTTCGTTACTTCATTTACCTTTATATCTGTGCATTGTGCAGAAAGGATTGTGGCAATAAGAAGCTCAAGGGGATTCGAGAAACGAAGTGCAATTTGGGGATCAGGATATTTTTTAAAAAGAAGATTTACTATCTTTTTAGTATTTGGCACTACCTCCTCCTTCTATTAGCAGAGCTTTATTGACTTAACTTTGAACTGGCAAGACGATTCAGACTGACTCCAGACTCCGCTGCTTGGATTGCAAGTTTTCGATGAACTTGCGGAGGAACTCGCACTATGAATTTGCCACTGTAGTGCTTGCAAGCGATTGGCTCAGGAACAGCTTCACCTGCGTTATGCATATCCTTCACAACATCTTCAACTAATTTACGGATTCCCTTTAAGGCTACCCCTGGAGTCTTAGCCAGCCAACTCAAGCTGGGAAACTCAACACACAAACCCACATACTCGTTATCGTCTTCAGACCAGGTTACCCGATAGGTGTATCGATCATTTTTCAGGGCCATGTCCTACCTCCAATCTTTCAATAGCCAATAGCACCTGTTTCACCTGGTATGCCTTGGCTTTTCCTTTATGGTTCTGAATATTTATTCGAGGATCACCCTGCCACGGGGTTTTGTAAATTCTATGACTGCTCCCACTTTGGCGAGGCTCCCCAAAAAAATGATCACATACCTTGCACAAATCACTGAATCGAACATCTCTTGGATTTTGTCTCATTTGTGCAAGCATGTCATCTATTTTAGCCATATAATTATAGTACCATTACTGATATCATTGTCAAGAGTTGTTTTTGAGGTTGCAAATGTGTTAATTTGCAAATGGAATTGAATTCTGATAGATTTAACCACTGGGGTCATGGGGTCATGGTCATGGGGTCAGG
>Ga0194113_10004602_pt1 | contig 18019 bp, 9 predicted proteins | sample TA2MahC200mmetaG_FD_146193 | JGI IMG/M metagenome (GOLD analysis project Ga0194113, IMG submission 146193) | Freshwater microbial communities from Lake Tanganyika, Tanzania - TA2015017 Mahale Deep Cast 200m | ecosystem: Environmental > Aquatic > Freshwater > Lake | place: Tanzania: Lake... | reverse complement strand
GGCTGTGCCTTTCCATCCACCCCCCCCCGTTCCGCCATAGCCGCCTCCAGCACCCCCGCCTGTGCTGCCTCCGGAGAACCATCCCGACTGGCCGGCGCCGGGGCCCTGCTTGCTCGAGTGACCCCGGCCGCTGGCGTTGATGGACGAGTCGGAGGCCACCAGCACGTTCCCTGGGACGGTGAGTTGCAGGACGGTCTGCTCCGGCGCATGACTGATCTGACCGCCGGACTCGAGCGTCAGATTCTCGAACTGCATCGGCTCGTCCGGATACACCAACGCCGCCCCGCTCACGGTGAGCCCGAAACGCGCGTCCGCCGGCCAGTAGTCGTTCTTCAGGTGCGTGACAGCCCCGGCGTTGCCCCCGTTGTCGATCCGCACGGATCCGGACGTTGCGACCGAACTCTTCGAGTAGAGCGTACCTGCCGCACCCCGAGACCATCCAGCGCCGCCCTCGGCCGAGATCACCCCCGTGAACTCATTCGCTCCAAACTCGATCGCAATCCGACCGCCCCGCACCCCCGCCGCCCCTCGCGGCCTCCCCATCGCCCCCACGGGCTAGAATGTGACCGTCCCCGCGCAGCCTCCCGACCGTCAGGTAGACACTGCCGCCGGCGCCGCCTCCGCCCGAGCCCACCGAGGGCACGGTGCCGTTGGCGCTCAGTGTCCCGTCGACACTCAAAGTGCCGCCGACCACCAGGCGGATCAGTCCGCCGCCGCTGCCTCCCACGACCCATGAGTCAGTGGTGCCTCCGCCGCCGCTGCCAAGGTCCATCGGCGCCACGATCGAGCCGTAGGAGCTTCCCCCCGTTGTCCCCTTCCACCCACTCCCACCCGTGCCGCCAAAGCCACCGCCGGCACCTCCACCGGTGCTGCCACCGGAAAACCAGCCTGACTGGCCGGCACCGGGACCCTGCTTGTTGGGATGGCCTCTTCCATTGGCGTTGATGGCCGACCCGGCAGGCACAGAGACGTTGCCCGGCACCGTGAGTTGGAAGTCGGTCTGCCCGGCCGCATGGCTCATCTGGCCGCCTGACTCGAGGGCGAGGTTCTCGAACTGCATCGGCTCGTCCGGGTACACCAACGCCGCCCCGCTCACCGTCAACTCGAAGCGGGCGCCCTGCGGCCAGTAGTCAGTCTTCAGGCGCGTGATGGCGCCCGCGTTGCCGCCATTGTCGACGAGCACTGAGCCGTAGGCTGCCCCTGTTGCCTTCGTGTAGATCGTCCCCGCGCCCGCCCGGCGTCCGCCCCCGCCGCCTTGGGCCGAGATCGTCCCGCCGAACTCGTTCGTCTCGTACTCGAGGGCAATCCGACCGCCGGCACCCCCACCGGCCTCCGTCCCGCCCGAGCCCCCATTGGCCTGGATGCTCCCGCTGCCTCGAAGGGTGCCCACCCGCAGATGGATGCTGCCGCCCGAACCGCCGCCAGACGACCCACTGCCCCCGTTCGCGCCGGCAGCCCGCAGCGTGCCCTCCAGGCTCAAGATCCCACCCACCGCCAATCGGATCAAACCGCCCCCAGCTCCGCCGTCTGCGATGTCACGCGAACCGCCGCCGCCGCTGCCCAAGTGTGCGGGCGCCACCACCGACCCATAGGAACCGCCTCCCGCAACGTCCCAGCCCGCAGCACCGCTGCCGCCGTAGCCCGCACCGCTGCCGCCGTAACGGGACGGGGATTGGCCTGCGCCCGGGCCTTGTCTGCTGAGGTAACCCTTGCCGCTGACATCGATTGTGGTGTCCGAGGAAACCGCCACGTCCCCGCTCACCTGGATCTCGAAGCCGGCCTGCCCGGCCGAATGCGTCAACACCGCGTTGCCTAGCAACTCGACGCCGGCGAAGGTATGCGGCCCGTTGACCGTCAGTGTGCAGTTGCTCACCGTGAGGGTCTGGCCGTCGTAGGTTACGTTGCCCGCGTTGATGGTTGTGTCGGTCACAAACACCGTTCGCGCAGGGGGACCGGCGGGTCCCGGGCCCGAGGGCCTAGCCTGTGCCCAGGAGGTGTTGGGTTGGCTGAGGAGAGCAATGGCAGCACCCGCCGCCAGCACCAAGTCCGGAAGGGCAGTCTTCATATGTAGGTACTCCTCGCCTACGCCAGACGCCCCGGTCTTCTTGACACGCCAAAGCAGGAACCCCCCAAAGTCCGACGAGGCTGATGGTAGGATCCCCTAACAGAACCAGGGCACTAAATCAAGCCTTTCGTTCAACTGGGTGTGACGGGAGTGCCTTGGGCGGCTTGGCCAAGTGAGCGGGACGAGACAAGGAACCGAGCATGGTTGGGGGCGCACGGCCGCGTTCCAGTGCCTCGGATTCGAGGGCAGAACGATACTGGGTGTGGCGGGGCTGGTTCATCCCTGAACCATACGGAGCCGCGAGGCGTTGGTCCGCACGGATTTGGCGTGCGATGCGTCCCGAATGTGGTTGAATCCCGCCGTGCGGACCGAAGACAACAGTCCTGCTGGTCAGGCGCACGGGGGTGTCTTCGCCACAACGCATTGGAGCGTGGTGCTGGCGGCCCGAGAGCAGGACACGCCGCAAGCCAATGCTGCCTTGGAACAGCTCGGCCGCACCTACTGGTATCCCCTCTACGCCTACGTGCGGCGACAAGGCTACGACATGGGCGACGCCCAAGACCTCACGCAGGGTTTCTTTGCCCATATTCTCTCCCGCGGTTTCCTGAAGCGTGCCAATCCTGCGAAGGGCAGGTTTCGCTCGTTCGTCCTGGGGGCGCTCAAGTACTTCCTGGCCGATGAATGGGCTAAGCTCCGGGCGCAGAAACGCGGCGGCAAGAGTCTCCCGGTGTTCCTGGACGCGCAGACGGCCGAAGCGCGGTACCGATTGGAGCCCGTAGATCGGATGGACCCGGAGAAACTCTTCGAGCGGCGTTGGGCCACCGCCCTGCTCGACCGCGTGCTCGAGCGGATCGAGGAGGAGTACTCGGGCTCAGGCCGGAGAACGGTTTTCGACCAACTCCGAGTCTTCCTGTTGGGGGAGAAGGCCCCCGGCGGCTACGCGCAAGTGGCCGCCTCGCTGCAAATGACCGAGGGGGCTGTGAAGGTGGCGGCGCATCGCTTGCGTCAGCGGTACCGGGAGCTGTTTCGCGAAGAAGTCGCCCACACGGTCGAGGAGCCAGCCGAGCTCAACGACGAGGTGAAGCATCTCTTCTCGGTCCTGGCGGGTTGAGCGGCGCGTTGAACAAACTCAGTAACCATTGGGCGGTTTTGCCGGAGATCCAGAGTGAGAGTCCGAACGTCGTGACGGCGATGCGGTCGAGTGCCTTGACCAAGACGATCCGGCGTTCCGGGTGTGTTGCCGTCCGGTGGCGCGGGCCGTGCAATTCCCTGTAGGCCACGCCCGCCACCCGGTGGAACCTACGGTCCAGGCCTGACAACGACAAGACGGGCATGAGCGAAATCAGAACCTGTCCTGACTGCGGCGCGCCCATTCTCCAAGACGCGCCCAAGGGGTACTGCCCGGCTTGCTTGGTCAAGCTAGGGGCCGAGGGGTTGATCCCCGCAGCCGAACTTGTAACTCCCGATCCCACCGGCAAAGGCGTATCCCCCGAAGCGGCGGAAGGATCGCCTCGCCGAGCCGACCGTGGACCCGGCTCTTTCGGCGGCAGCACCCTCCCCACCCTCTTTGGCGGTTACGAACTGCTGAGCGAGATTGGCCGTGGCGGGATGGGCGTGGTTTACCGGGCTCGGGAGCTGGCCATCAACCGCGTCGTGGCCCTCAAACTGTTGCTGCATGGCCGGTTCTCCGACGCCGCCTTTGTCGAGCGCTTTCACCTCGAGGCCGAAGCCGCCGCCCACCTCGACCACCCGCACATTGTCCCCATCTACGAAGTAGGCCAGCACGAAGGCCAGCCCTTCTATAGCATGAAGCTGATCGAGGGCCAAAGCCTGGACCGAGCCCATGCCGAATGCAGAATGGGGAATGCCGAATACCGCAGAGCCAGTTCGGCGTGGGTGCGGCGCTCGGCGGAGTTGCTGGCGACGGTGGCTCGGGCAGTCCACTATGCCCACGAGCGTGGCGTGCTCCACCGCGATATCAAGCCGCACAACATCCTGCTCGACGCCGAAGGGCAGCCGCACCTGACCGACTTCGGGCTGGCCAAGCTCTTGGACCAAGAGAGTGGCCTCACGATGAGCTCCGCAGTCATCGGCAGTCCCGGCTTCATGGCGCCCGAGCAGGCGGCAGGCAAGACTCGGCAGGTGACAACGGCCGCCGACGTTTACGGTCTGGGGGCGGTCCTGTATGCGTTGCTGACGGGCAAGCCGGTTTTCCAGGCCGACACACCGTTGGAAACGGTGCGGTTGGTGATCGAGCAGGAACCCGGCCGACCGCAGGCGTTGAATCCGGCTGTGGACCGCGACCTGGAAACCATCTGCCTCAAATGCCTGCAAAAGGAGCCGGCCAAGCGCTATGCCTCCGCCCGGGCCCTGGCCGATGATCTCGCATGTTGGCTGCGCGCCGAGCCGATCCAAGCGCGGCCCGTGAGCGCCATTGAACGAGCCTGGCTCTGGTGCCGCCGGCAGCCCGTGCGGGCGAGTCTCATTGGCGCCTTGGCCTTGTCATTGGCGTTCGGCTTGGGCGGGGTGCTGTGGCAGTGGAACCGGGCCAAGGCGGGGGAGTTGCGCGCGAGGCAAAACGCCTATGCCGCCGACATGCTGGAGGCACAGCGTGCGTATGAGGCAGGCCCCCCACAGAAAACGGCCAGCACCCGACCTCCCTGGAGGCCCGATCCCCTGACCGTGCGAATTTCCAACCACGCTCCTAGGTTGAGCGCAAGAACCGGCGCACGTGCTCGTGGTTCCCCACGGTGTAGCAGCGGCACTCGTCTCCTTCCACGAAGAACACCACGCGCAAGTGCAAGCCAGCCCGGCACTCAAACCAGTTCCGCCGGAGCCGCCGGATGCCCAAACCAGCATGCACATGGATCTGACCGAAGGCTGCCGGCAGTTGCCGGAGCGCGGCGTCCACCTCGGCCCGTTGCGCGACCGGCAATCCGGCCCGCTCGCGCAGGAACCGGCTGCCTTGCAGGACGTGGATCACGGCGTGAACGGCTTCACCTTGCCGCGGCGCGCGTCCCGCTTCCACTCGCGTTCCGCCTTCGCAAGTGCCTGGTCCATCTCTCCGGACGTTGCGCCGTATTCGCGAAGGGCGTAGTCCTCGGAATAGATCTTGACGGGGCGCAGGGCGACCACATGGCCTTCGAAGGCGAAGGCGATGTCCTGGCCCTCCACGGCCTTCTTGAGCCAATGGCCCAGACGGGTACGACCCTGGGCAATGCTGAGCGTCTTCATGCGGCCAATTTAGCCGCAAGTCTGCGTCGCAGACAAACTTCAAAAACGCGGCGTCGAATCCCAGGCGATCAGCGACAGCCCTCATCCGCCTTTCGCTTCGTGTCGTTGCCTTCGGTGAAGCGTCTTCCGACTGCTCCTTGCGCCTTCACTCTCATCGAGTTGCTCGTCGTCATCGCGATCCTCGCGATCCTGGCGGCGATGCTTCTGCCTGCTCTTGGCAAGGCGAAAGCCGCCGCCCAGTCCATCCAATGCAGCAGCAACTTGAAGCAACTGCAACTCGCCTGGCAGATGTACGCCCAGGACCACGCCGAGCGGCTCGCGCCCAACTGGATCATCCGGAATGGCAATACCTGGGGCGTCTCCGCGCGGGCGTACACACCCCCGTTCGGAACGCAGCGGACCGTGCGGATCAGCGCTGCGTGCTGGACGCCGTGTCCGGTGGCCTGTGACGGCCGTGCCACGACGAGCGGCACTCGTCCTGTAACCTTTTCCGCCTTTTCCCGGAGTAACGGGAGGACAGACCCCGGCGACCCCGTGTCGCGGTTGCGGCCCGCGGATGCGGGCTGGCGACACGCGCTGGCCGGCAGGTCCCCAAACAGCAACCGAAAGGTTAACATCATGAAAAGGCTACCTCACCGATTGGCTGGCCACCGGACCTTTGGCTTTGGCGCGGCAATGCTGACGCTGCTCCTGGCCGCTTTGCCAGGAAACGCCCAGACCGCCACCCTCTTCACCTCGACCGGTTGGACGATCGGAGCGCCCCTTCCGGGCATCTGGCAAACGAACGCCCTCGGCCAGGTGATCATGCGGGGCAACGCCCACCTCGCACGCGTGGAGAGCACGGAACCGCGCCTGACTGGCCAACGCTTGATCTTCACGGACGGCAACGCCCAGGCCGACGGCACGGCGCTCGTCTGGGGCGCGAGCTACCAGCAGGTCGGCACTTTCGACGCGACCGGCCAATTCACACCCACCGGCGGGATGTGGCAGAACACTTACCGCGGAACCATGGGGGCCGATAACAGCCTCGAACTCCACAGCGTCGGCTACGGTTGGGGTGGGGCCATTGACGGCTTGCGCATCGACGAGACGATGACGCGGGCGCCGGCCGCAAGCCCCATGGATCCTGCCATTCCTTACGAATACACGGGCACGCTCAAGCCGCCGCCGGTCAACACCAGCCAAGTGTTCGACAACTTCGATGATATTCGCGTCGGTTGGACCGCAGAGTACGAGAAAGGAACCGGGGGAGCGATCGTAGCAAACGGACAATTCACCGTCTGGGGAAACTTCCCGGGCGTCATCACCACATCCACCCACGATACCTACGTGGTGATGGTTCCGACGACAGCGCCCTTGCAAGTCGAGAACGGCCAGACGCTCGAATCGCGGGTGGATCCCAATGTCATCGTCACGGCGCGCGTGTTGGACAAAGCCGATCCGAACGTCGTCCTTGATGCGCTCACCATGGTGGACACACCCCAGGCCGACCCGTCGCTCACGACGGTTGAGTACGAGCAGGTATCTGGAATGCGCCTCCTGGGTATAACCCGCGACGCAGCGGGAAAACCGCTGACGGCGTTCCGTCCAAACCTTTGGGTGTTTCAGTACAACGATGGCACCAAGGGGCGGGCCGACGCCACCTTCGACAACCTGGAACTGCGGACCTCAGAAATCCCGCCGGTCGGCATCGAACGCGCCGTGCGCCTGAGTTGGCCGGTCTCGGCCACGATGAACTATGGCGTTGAAGGTGCGCCCACCGTCCAGGGCCCCTGGCAGCCGGTCGAAGATCAGGCGATGCCCGGCATGCAGCAGATGACGGTGCCGCTGAGCGGCTCGGCGCAGTTCTTCCGTCCGATCCAAGCGCCGTGAGTTGTTTGGAGAGTTGCCGAGCTGGACGGTCTCAAGTCGCGATCATTGAATGGCTATGGAACCACGAAGCAAGTTCCGTTTTGAATCCTCGCAATCAGCGCAAACGCCCGCGCAACGGAACCCGTCCCGGCCGGCAGGCCGGGCCTGGCATGCCGTGCTGCTGGGCCGATTGGCCGCGAGCCTCCTGCTCATAACGGGGCCGCGAGTGTCGGAGGCGCAGACCAACGACGCCCTCGGGTTTGCACTCCAGCCTCATGCCGAGGCCAACGCGGTCTTCGATCCGTCAACGTATCTCACAATCCCGGAAAACATCGGCTCGGCGCTGCTGGATGTCGTCATCGTGGGCGATACCACCACCCGTCCGGTCAGCGTGGGTTACCGCACCGAGCCGATCGAGGCCACGCCGATCGCGGATTATACCCCCGTGAGCGGCACGCTCACCTTCACCGCCGGGGAGTCGCGCAAGACCATCGCCATCCCGATCGGCAACGATAGCATCACCGAATGGAGAGAGAGCTTCTGGCTCCGGTTGCAGAATCCGGCCGGGGGCTTGCCGCTCAGCCAGCCCCGCGAACTCGAAATCGGCATTAGCGATAACGACCGGGGCTGTTACATCGCGGACGCGAACGGCGATGGCCTCAGCGTTCTCGTGCTCGATGAGCGGGCGGGCACAGTGACGGTAAACGTCAATCGTGTTGGCGACTACGACTTCCCCAGCTCCGTCCACTACCGCGTTGCCACCGACGGCGGGACCACGTACCGTCACTTGGGTTCGGCCATCGCGGGCGTGGACTTTGTGCCCACCGAGGGCACGCTGGATTACGCCCCCAACGAGATCAACAAGATCTTCACCCTCACCGTCCTGGACGATGGAATGATCGCGGGAGACAAGGTCTTCTACCTCACGCTCGACGAGGCGACCGGAGGTGTCGGCATCCAAAACCCGGCGGTCCAGGTTGTGATCCGCGACTGTGAACGAAACCCGGTCCGCATCGACCCGGACTTTCAACCGGAATGGCCCTCGCAGGATTCGTGGTGGTGGCTGGTGAGGTGGGGCAAGGAAGGCCAGGTTACTGTGGGGCCGGCGGACGGCAAGATATACCTCCTGACACCGGCGCACCGGGTGACTGGCGAGGACGGTGTCTTGGCACTGCGCTTGTTGCCGGATGGACTGCCTGATCCGGCCTGGACCACCGCCGCCATCAGCGGTTCGGTGGCCGCTCTCGCCCTCCAGACCAACGGCCAGTTGCTGGTGGCAGCGTCCCGCAGTGCGTCGGGGTACTACGTTCCGGAATTCTCAGTCAATGGCGTCGCCTGTCGCCACTTTGCCCGGCTCAATGCCGACGGTTCCCTGGACACTACCTTTGCCGTCTCATTCCCGACGAACCTGTGGCTCTCAGCCCTGGCGCTGCAGGCAGACGGACGCATCCTCTCGCTCATGTGGGATCGCAGTGCCAGCCGCAATGTTGCCTTCAGGCTCCTTCCATCCGGCGCGGTGGACCCCACCTTCAGTTCACCCGCACTCTCGTTAAGCCGTTGGTGCGACTCGATCGCCGCAACGCCGGACCGAGGGATTATTCTGGAAGTCTGCCCCAGCGGCCGTTTGAACGCAGACGGAACCGTGGACCAACAATTTCAGCCCCCTTCGGACTCGACGCTTTTAGCCGTGCAACCCGACGGACGGCTCCTGGCATCCATATTCTCCACCACCGGCAATGAGCTATGCCGCCTGACGCCGGAAGGCCAACTGGATCCCACCTTCGAGCCTGTCGGACTTGGCCCCGATTTGCCAGCGCAGGTGCTCCCCGCCGCCGACGGAAAGCTCTGGGTTCTGACGAGACCGGAAAATTGGTTGAATTCGTCGAACAGTGACTACCGACTGACGCGCAGGCTCGCCGATGGGAGCGACGACCCGACCTGGCCGGCAGCCGGGCTTCAGGTGACTTCCGGTTGGTTGGGGAGCCTTGACGACCCGGGCACCGCGGTCCGGCTCAAGCCACTGCCCGATGGAAGCCTGCTCCTCGTGTCGTCCAGGCCCGGGTGGGTGAACGGCCAGTGGCGCGCCAGCCTGGCACGACTGCTGGTCGAGGCGCCGCTGCCGCGCTTCGAGGTGGACGCCGCCAGCGCACGGGTGCCGGAAAACGCCGGCCAGGCTCCCATCTCGCTCCTGCGCTGCGGACCCAATACGGAGCCCATTACCGTCACCTGGCGGACCGAGGGCGGCACGGCCAGGCCGGGCGTGGATTACGTCCCGGCCAGCGGCACGGTCACGTTCCCGGCTGACGAATCGACCGCCACGGTCGAATTGGAGGTGCTCGATAACGCGGTGCCGGATGCGGATCGCACGGTGCGCCTGCATTTCGAAGGCGCGCCGCCCTCCAACCTGGAGTATCCGCCAGTCGAGCTCACGATCCTCAATAACGACCCGGGGTTTGCCCGCGGAGGCATCAAGCGATTCCCCAATGGCCGGGTGTGGCTTCACTCCACCGGTGTCCCCGATATCGGAGCACAAATCGAGGCCTCCGAGAACCTGCGTGACTGGCACAATCTGGATCCTCCATACACCGCTTGGGTCTATCCCGGCCAACCGGAAACCATGGACGTGGGTACACCGACGAACATGGCACGCTTCTATCGGCTGCGGGCGTGGTAGGTCGTGGCGGAGTAGCTTCGATCGGTTTCTGGGGAGCTCGACGTCCGGGTGACCGCGCAGGGTGACCATGAACTGGAAAGGACCGCGACCGGTCCCCCGGTCGCAGCCGGTGCGGACGTCAGTGCGGACAGGCGGGACGCCTGTCCTACTGAGTTGCGGTGACCCCGAGAGTCGGTAGATGGCGCGGTGTCCCCACCGCACCGGACGAAGATCGCCACCGGGAATTGTGCTCCGCGGCGGCCTGGGGACAGGCCGCCCTACCTTTCATGCGCAGTGGTACCCCAGAATGGGATGGGGAATTCATGGGAGGGAAAGGAAAGACCCGAGGCAAGCCCGAGGCAGCGCCCGCCGAAGGCGGGCTGAGGGGGTAAAGGATGGCCCAGCACGAGGTAACGGTTGGGACCGACTTGGCTCGGGCGTCCGCCAGGTCGACCCTCTGTTTGCTCGTTAGCTCCTGCCCAATTCAGGTGCTGAACGCCTGTAACCTTTTCCATTTCTTTCCGGAGTAACGGGAGGACAGACCCCGGCGGCCCCGGCGGTGTCGCAGTGGCCCTACAACTCGCGCCCCCGTCTGCCGTCGCCGGGAACAGCCTCAAGTCGCAACGATTGAAAAGCTATGAAACCACGAAGGAAGTTCCGCTTTGAATCCTGGCAGTCAGCGCACCACGGCGGACCGAAACCCTGGACGCCAAGCCAGACCGGCAGGCTGGCGCTCCGGCTTTGGTACCCGGCCCTGGGTGCGCTCTTGGCCGCTGCGCCTGTCAACCTGCTCGCCCAGACTGATCATAGCGACCGCGGGTATTGGATTGCGGATACGGACAGCGCCATGCTGGCCTTCGATGAGCGGGCCGGCGGCGTGACCGTAAACGTCCGTCGCGCCGGCGACTACGATTTCCCCAGTTCCGTCCACTACCACCTCGCCACGACCGATGACTCCGGATTCCCCGGCGGGACCACCGCGGGTTTGGACTTTGTGCCGACAGAAGGCACGCTCGACTTCGGCCCCGGCGAAACCAACCAGGCGTTCACGCTCACCATCCTCGACGATGGTCTGATCGAAGGCGAAGAAACTCTCTTCATCGTGCTCGATCAGGCCTCCCCGGGGGTGGGGATCAGAACTCCTGAGGTCCCTGTCCTCATCCGCGACAACGAGCAAAATGCCGTCCGAGTGGACCCAGACTTCAAGCCGGATTGGCGACTCGAGGGTAAAAGACACCTCCTCCTCGTCGCCGTGCAGCCCACGGACGGCAAGATCCTGCTGGTCACTCTGGCGGCCCCGGTGACCGGCGAAGACGGTGAGTTGCTGCTCCGCCTCCTGCCGGATGGCCAGCCCGACCCGGCCTGGCACACCCCTGCGATCAACGGCACGGTCGGCGTGCTGGTGCCCCAGGCAAATGGCCAGGTGCTGATCGCCGCGGCCAGGAATTACCGGTTACCGGACGCAGCAGGCGATCCGAGCTTCTCGATAAATGGAGTGGCCCGGCGTCATCTGGCACGACTGAATGGAGACGGCTCCTTGGACGCGGGCTTTTCCATGTCGCTGCCGGCGAACTTGATCGTCAACTGCCTGGGCATGCAACGTGACGGCCAGATTCTGGTCGCGGCCGGCGATTTTTCCTCAACTAGCGGCACGCTGTTCCGCACGCATGCCTCCGGCGCACTGGATACGACCTTCCAACCGCCGGCGCTGAGGGACTTATCTGCTGCGATCGTGGAGACGCCGGATGGGAAGATGCTAGTCGCTCAAGGGTTCGAACTGGTGCGCCTCAATCCCGACGGCAGCCAAGACGGGCAATTCCAACCTCCTTCAGACTTGCGGTTTCGCGCCATCCAACCAGACGGACGGCTCTTGGTTACGGTCAATTCCGACGACGGCACGAGTCTGCTCGCCCGTCTCACCGCCGACGGCAATCTGGATTCGACGTTTACGCCGTTCAACCACCCGATGAGCATCAGCGACGCTGTCGTGCCCGCCGCCAATGGGAAGATCTGGATCGTGGAAACGGCAGCCTACAGCACGCGAGGCGTTCGGTTCTCGCGACGGAATGCCGACGGGAGTAACGACCCGACCTGGTCACCGGCCTTCCTGGAAGGGGGGTATCTGTTGGGGTTCATGGGTGAAAAGTGCTTTGGAGTTCTCGAACTTGCCGATGGGGACCTGCTTTTCGCTTCGACCACCACTCCCGGGCAACTCAATGGGCAACCCCGACTTGGGCTGGCTCGCCTGTCGGTCAACGCGCCAGCGCCTCGATTTGAGGTTGACCCTTCTTGCGCCATCGTGCCGGAGAATCGTGGCCGGGTCCCGATCACGCTCTTGCGCTGCGGGGCCAATGCCGAATCCATCACCGTCGCCTGGCAGACCGAGGGTGGCAGCGCCAAGCCGGGTGTGGATTACGTGCCGGCCAGCGGAGCGATCACTTTCCCTCCGAACGAATCTGTCGCCGCGCTTGAACTCGACGTGCTCGACAACCCGTTGCCCGATGAAGACCGCACCGTGCGGCTCCGCCTGCAAGGCCCGCCACCGGCGAGCCAGGAATATCCGCCGGTGGAGATCACGATTGCCAACGACGAGCTGGGCTTTCTGCCGGGAGGCATTAAGCGTTTTCCCAATGGCCGAGTCTGGCTCCGCCCAACTGGACTGTGGCCTCCCCAAGCACTGTGGCCCGGCGCAAACGTCGAAACTTCAGCAAACCTACAGGACTGGATTGAAGCTGACCTAGCCACTTACTCCGGTTGGATCGGTCCTGGCGGCACGACCGACCTGACGGCGCCCAGCAGCGCCGTACGCTTTTACCGGCTCGGGAAGCGGCAATGAACCGAGACACAAGAAACCTGCCGGGCGAAACGGTTCTACCCGCGGTCCTTGTCCATGCCGCGCGCGAGGGAGGCGGCTTCTGGCGGCAGCCTTCGGGCGTTGACCACCTCCGGCTCGATGGACACCCGCTGGCAGCAGTCTGAAAGCCGAAAGGGCACGATCATGAAAACGAAACTGAGTCTCCTGACGACGGCCATGTTCTTGGCCGCCGTCACCGTTGGCCTCGGCCAGTCCACCCTCCAATTTGTCACCGGCAGTTGCAGCGTGCCCGATTGGGCAAGCAGCACCGCCGTGCCCGATTGGGCGGGTCCTCTCCGCCTGGTCGTCCAGCGCACGAAGGATCTCGACACCGAAGTCAGCGTGGACTACGCCACCGCGGAGGGCACAGCGATCGCAGGCCTGAAATACACCGCGACCAACGGGACGCTGGTCTTCGCCCCCGGCGAAACCAACCAGACCATCGTCGTGCAGCTCTTGGATTTTAACGAAGGTCTGGTCGAGACCACCCAGGCCTTCGACGTCATCTTGAGCAACCCCACCAACGCCGTGCTGGGCGCGCCCACCAGGAGCACGGTGTCCATCCTCAACGTGGACGTGGGCATCCAGTTTCAGTTCGCCGACTACAGCGCCCCCACCGGCTGGCCCGTGCCCGAGGATGTGGGAACGTTCATGATCGGTGTGGTGCGCGGTGACGACGCGAATGGCGCCGTCAGCGTCGACTTTGCCACGTCCGATGGAACGGGTATCAGCGGCGTGGATTACATCGGCCTCACCAACACACTTTCGTTCGCGCCCACCGAGCGCCTCAAGTTCGTCCCCGTCACCATCCTCAACAACACGCTGAAACAGCCAAGCCGGACCTTCAAGGCCACATTGTCCAACCCCGCCGGCGTTTCGCTGCGAGCGACCCAGCCCACCACGGTCACCGTCCTGGACAACGACCAGGGCTTTCAATTCGAGACGAACCGCTATGAAGTGGCGGAAGATGCCGGCGTGGCGCTGATCGCCGTGCTGCGAGGCACGGATGACACGAACGCCACCAGCACGGTGAACTTGATCTCCACCGACAACAGCGCGATCGGTGGACTGGATTACACCGGCCTGACCGACACGCTGACGTTTGGGCCGGGTGAACGCCGCAAGGAGGTGCCCATCCCAATCCTCAACGACGGGGTCAAGGAGAACCTCGAGAGCTTCAAGCTGACCTTGAGTAATCCGAGTGGGGCCGCTGCGCTGGGTTCGCCCACGACGGCCACTGTTTACATTCGTGATAACGATCCCGGGGTCGGGTTCGAGTTCACCGGTTACACGAATGCTTGGGGGCAGGGCGTGGACCTCGCCGTGAACGTGGTGCGCGGCAACGATGACGCTTTGGGGCCAATCACAGTGGACTATGCCACCAGCGATATGACGGCCAAGGCGGGGACAGACTATCAGGCGGTTTCGGGCACGCTGACGTTCGCCGAGAACGAGACGATCAAGCGTCTGAGCATTCCGCTCCTCCGCCCGCGAGCGGCCGGCAGCGCCAAGAACTTCCGAGTGACGTTGCGCAATCCGACGGGCGGGGCCACGCTGGGGACCGCCACCACCACCGTGAGCATTCAGGGCCTCTACGCCACCGTGGCGCCACCGTTCGACACGGCGCTGACGATCCGGCGTGACCGCGGGGTGAACATCCTGACTTGGACCGGTGGCGGGCCATTGCAGCGGGCGGACAAACCAACCGGTCCGTGGCAGACGCTCGCCAACGCCAGCAGCCCCTGGACCGTCCAGTCTCCGGTCCCGATGACGTTTTACCGCGTCACCCGGCCTCAAGCGGTGAAACTCTACATCCCTTCGAGTTACGACGGCCAAACGAACGCGCCGCTCGTGCTTATGCTTCCTGGGTACTACGGCGATAGTGACTACTTCGAGAGTGTGGGACAGATCCAGCCGCTGGCGGAAGCGCGGGGATTCCTCTATTGCCACCCCCCTGGCCCGAAAGACCTTGTTGGCGACGGGGGTGCCTGGAACGCCACCGATGCCGTTTCCGACTTCTATAACAGAGGCGGGGACGATGCGGGATACCTGCGGGCCCTGATTGAAGAGATCGGCCGCCGGTTCGCGGTGGATCGCAAGCGGGTGCATCTGGTTGGGATCTTTAATGGCGGTTTCATGGCTTACCGCGTGGCTTGCGACTCCGCGGATCTCATCGCCGGGATCGCCTCCGTGTCGGGCGCGACCTACCTGGACCCTGGCCGCTGTCACCCTTCCGAGCCTGTGAACATCCTCCACATCCACGCGACCGATGAAGAGCTGTTCTTCTACTTTGGAGGTGCGTTAGGCCCCTCGTTGCCTTGGCCGAAGCCGGCCAACATGCCCCCGTACCCCGGTGCCTTGCAGACCATTCAAACGTGGGCGGCGTACAATGGCGCCCGCGACTCCGTTACCGACCCGGCGCGTTCGATGGAATTCGATCCCACTGTGCCGGGCCTGGACACTGTCCTCACGCGCTACACGAGCCACTCGCCGGGTGGCGCCGTCGAACTGTGGAGCATCGTCCGCGGCAAACATAACTCGGAGAACTGGCCTGAGGTCGCGCGGCAGGTCATCGACTGGCTTCTCGACCATCCCAAACCGTGAGGACCTCAGCAGATGCCTGGACGACGATCAAGCCCAGGGCAGCGTAAGTGAGGTCGCGGAGCGGGACTTTGAGCCGGGGCAGCGTGGGCAGCGTGGGCATGCCTGGATACAGGTCCACCATCGACATGACCACCGTAACCAGCATCAACTCATACGACGTTTGATTTCAGGCACGCGGGACATTACTCGAACGGAACTCGAACGGCGGGGCCATTCAAGAGGAAACGGGGCCGAAACGGGCTGGAATCCCGCCTCGGGGGGCCCCGGACGGGCTGCGAGAGGCTTACCCGCCCAGGAGTTCCGCATCGCCCGGCTCGGGAAACCGCCCCACCGCGTTGTGCTCGGTCTTGTCGCCGCCGCTCCAACAGGAACACCGGCGCAGGCCGCCGGCCCTACCCGGTCTCCGCGCCGGCGAAGGAGAGGGATTCTTCCATCCAATCGTCGGTGCGCAGGACGTTGCGGCGCATCTTGAAGGCCTGGCGCTGGGCGTTGCGCTGGGCCAAGGCCAGGGCCGCCTGGGCCGCCGATTGCGCGCCGGGCGCGCCGCTTTGGACCCAGCGGCGCACCTGCTGGTGCACCAGGCGCGGGAGATAACGGCGGAGCAATTCGTCCTCGACACTCACCAGAGCTTGCGCCGTGCCGGGGTCGCCCTGGCGGGCGCAGCGGCCGAAGAGCTGGCGATCGACGCGGCCGGACTCGTGGCGTTCGGTGGCGATGACGTGGAGGCCGCCCCGGGCGGCGATGCCGGCGCCGAGTTTGATGTCCGTCCCACGGCCGGCCATGTTGGTGGCGATGGTGATCCGGCCGCCCTCACCGGCCACCGCCACGATCAAGGCCTCCTCGACGTGGCGCACCGCGTTGAGCAGCTTGAAAGGCAGTCCGGCCTCGGTGAGCCGCTGGGCCAGTTTTTCGCTGGCCATCACACTGCGGGTCCCGACCAGCACGGGCCGGCCCAGAGCGTGAACGCGGCCGATCTCCGCCACGACGGCTGCCCACTTGGCGTCCTCACTGGGGAACACGCGGTCCGGCGCCAGGACGCGGATGCAGGGCTGGTTGATGGGCAGCGATTTAGTAATTGACACTTTGGTGGTCTGTTTTGGATGTGAGCGTCCGGGGGGGCGCGGTTGCCGCCGACACGTGGTGGCATCGACTATGTTGAGTTTAATAAAACAGGCTTTTAGAACTTGACATGTAAGGGGACCGCCGGTGAGTGCGTTACCCGGGGGTGGCGACCGCGGTGGGCCTCTTGCAGTGGAACGAGCCTACCCAGGCCCGGGCCTGCGCTCGCCGAGAGGCGCCGCGGCGTAATAGGGCTGGCGGCCGCCCGGGTTTGGCGCTAAGAATGCGCGGGCACCCGGACCGAGGCCTCTCCGCTTCGATCGAGCGCTGGGGCCTCGGGCCAGGCGCCTTAAGCCGTTAACCGCCATGAACTACTTATCGCGTCGCGCGTTCCTTCGTGACTCCACCGCAGCCGGCGCGTCGTTGGCTTGTCTTGGTTCGGCGCTGTCGCTGTCGCCCTTAGCGCGGGCGCAGGGAGCCAATGGCGACATTCGGTTGGCGGTGGTGGGGGTGGGGTCGAGCATCAAGATCGGGGGCAAAGGCAAAGCGGACATTCGGGATTTTCAGCGCGTGCCTGGCGTGCGGGTGGTGGCGTTATGCGACGTCGACCGGGCGCACTTGGAGCCTGAGCTGGCGCAATTCAAGCGGCGTAACGAGCCGATCACGGGCTACGTAGATGTGCGCGAGTTGCTCGATCGGCGGGACATCGACGCGGTCAGCATCACGACGCCCAACCATTGGCATGCCCTGGTGGCCATCTGGGCTTGCCAAGCCGGCAAGGATGTCTTCGTGCAAAAGCCGGCTTCGCACAATCTCTTCGAGGGCCGCAAAATGGTCGAGGCGGCGCGTAAGTACGGTTGCATGGTGCAGTGCACCAGCGGCTCGCGCTCGCGCTCGGGCATCACCGAGCGCCATCGCCTACGCCCGTGCGGGGAACCTGGGCAAAATCCTCTATGCCCACGGCGTGAATTATAATCCGCGCACCAGCATCGGCCGCGTGAACGGTCCGCAACCGATCCCCCGACGCTGGACTACGATCTGTGGTCCGGGCCAGCCCCCGTCCTCCCGCTGCGGCGCGAGTACCTCCATTACGATTGGCACTGGGACTGGCAGTACGGCAACGGCGACCTTGGCAACATGGGCATTCATTACCTGGACGGCTGCCGGATGGCGGTGGGCCAAGACGCCTTGCCGCGCCGGGTCATCAGTCTGGGCGGCCGGTTCGGTTACGTGGACGACGGCCAGACACCGAACACCCAAATCACCTACTACGATTACGAGCCGGCGCCGATCATTTTCGAGGTCTGCGGTCTGCCCAAAGACAAGTCCTACCTGAGCGCGCCCTGGGATCGGCACCCAAAGGGGACGATGGACTCGTACTGCGGCCTGCCGATCGGCGTGGTGGTGCATTGCGAAGGCGGGTATGTCGCGAACAACAAGGCCTTCGACACCGCCGGCCGCTTCATCCGCGAGTTCGAGCCGACCACGCCCGACCTCAACGCGAACTTCATCGAAGCGGTTCGCAGCCGGCGCGCCAGGGATTTGCAGGCGGACATCCTCGAGGGCCATCGGTCGGCGGCCCTGGTCCACCTGGCCAACATCTCCTACCGGCTAGGCCGGGCCGCCCCGCCGGCCGAGGTTGCCGAGCGGATTCGTGGCCCTAAAGAACTGGCTGGCGCCTATGAACGCCTGGCCGCTC
>Ga0194113_10004599_pt1 | contig 18031 bp, 13 predicted proteins | sample TA2MahC200mmetaG_FD_146193 | JGI IMG/M metagenome (GOLD analysis project Ga0194113, IMG submission 146193) | Freshwater microbial communities from Lake Tanganyika, Tanzania - TA2015017 Mahale Deep Cast 200m | ecosystem: Environmental > Aquatic > Freshwater > Lake | place: Tanzania: Lake... | reverse complement strand
CAGGGCTGGTCTTTAGCGTCCGGAGCACGGTTTCTGGCTCGCAGCGAGCCACGTCCCGCGCACGATGACGACCCAACCCGAGAATGCCGAATCGGCACCGTGGCCTCCGGTCCCGGCACACGGGGCGGCGCGGAAGGCGGCGTTGGCGCAGGAGTCGATCACGGCGTCTGGGCAGGCGGCGCCGGACTTAGCGTTACTGGACGTTCCGCGTACCAGTTCTTACTTGAACAACAAGATTCGGAATGTGTGCCTGATCTTGAGCGTCTTGGTGGTGCTGAACCACGCACGGACGCTGTATTTCGAGTATGACTGGGAAGGGTTGAAATTGGCGAGTGCGGAGGCGGTGGTAGTGGTGGCGGGGCCGCTGGAATCGTTGGTGCAGCACTTCTTATCGGGGGCGTTGGGCCGGATCACGAACCCGGTGTTCTTCGCTGTATCCGGTTTTTTGTTCTTCTACGCGTGGCGAGCGGACCTGGCGTCGTGGCGCAAGAAACTGCAGAAACGGTTTTTCACGCTGTTGATGCCTTATTTTATTTGGTCGGCGTTGGGGAAGGCGCAGGGCTTGGTTTACTACGTGATCGTGAATTGGGAGGCGGTGTTCCCGCAGGGGTCGCGTCGGGGTTTTACGTTGGGGGACTTGGCGGCGGTGTATTGGAATCTGAGCCCGCCGACGCAGCTTTGGTTTTTGCACGACTTGATGTTGATCATGGTGCTGTGGGTGCCGCTGTTGGCGTTTTTGGCGAGTCGGCTGCGGCTGTATATGTTGCCGCTGATTCTGGCGTTGTACTTCGTGACGATGCCGAAGCCGATCGTGGACAAGGCGGGTTTGTGTTATTTCTCGTTTGGGGCGGTGTTGGGGTATGTGCGGAGCGATTTGAGTTTTCCTGCGGGCGGTTGGCGGTGGGGTGCGATCGGGGTGTGGCTGGGTGTGGCGATGGCTTACACGTTGCTGTCGTTGTATACGGAGTGGCGGCTGCAGCCGTTATTCCGGCTGATGGTGCTGAGCGGGGTGGTTGGGATGTGGGCTTTGTACGATCTGTTGCCGCAGCGGGCGCATCATGCGTTGGGTGGGCTTTCGTCATGGCGTTTCTTCATCTACATGGGATTCGACCCGTTGTTACCGATCCTGCAGGAGACCTGGCTGCGCCTGGTGCCGAGCAGCCAGGCGACCCGGATCGCGAGTTATTTTCTGCTGACGGCCGTGGTGGTGTCGATACTGGTTGGGGTGGCGACCAAGTTGCGGCGGCATTGGCCGCGTTTCTACTACTTCATTACGGGCGGCCGCTGAAGGGGGGGGCTGGCGGGGCGGCGGCGCGGGTTGCGCGGGGGAGGTCGGCGAGGTGGCGGCGTCGGAGCGCGTGGAGTTTGAGGGTTCCCTCGACCCAATACACTGCGAGCGCCAGCCAGATGAGGCTGAATCCCACGAGGCGGGTGCGGGTGAAGGGTTCGTGGTAGATCCAGACCCCGAGGAGCAGGGCGCAAGTAGGGGCGATGTACTGGAGCAGGCCGACGGTCGTCAGGCTAATTTGGCGGGCGGCGGCGGCAAAGAGCAGCAGCGGCATCGCGGTGACCAGACCGGAGCAGGCGAGCAAGGCGGTGGTGGCCCAGCCTGCGTGGCCGAAGGCGGCCTGGTCCGAGCCTTCGAGGAAGGCGAGGTAGATCAAGGCTGGGAGGGCTACCAGGCCGGTTTCGCAGGCCAGGCCAGCGAGGGGTTCGATGGGGACGGTCTTCTTGACCAGGCCGTACAAGCCGAACGAGGCCGCCAGGACGAGGGCGATCCAGGGCGGGCCGCCTTGTTGGAGGGTTAGGTACAGCACCCCTGAACCGGCGAGCGCGACGGCTCCCCATTGCAGGGGACGCAACCGTTCGCGGAGGAAGAGGACACCGAGCAGGACGCTGACCAGGGGATTGATGTAGTAGCCCAGGCTCGTTTCGACGATTCGCCCGGCGTTGACGGCCCAGATGTAGGTGAGCCAGTTTAGAGTCACCAGAGCGGCGGAGGTAGCGCACAAGCGGCGCACACGCGGGTTGGCGATGCCCGATCTGAGGGCGGTCCCGTGGCGGCGGAGCACGACCAGCAGGAGCAGGAAGAGGAACGACCAGAAGACGCGATGCGCCAGGATTTGGATGGCCGGCAGGTGTTGGAGGGCCTTCCAGTAGACCGGGAGCGAGCCCCACAGCAAGTAGGCGACCATCGCGTAAGCAATCCCGCGTTGTGTTCCTGGCTTGTCCACACGGGCGCTCGGCCATCAGGTCAGGGGAGGGGAGGGCGGCTGGCCGTTTCGCTCCAGATCGAGCAGCCAGCGTTTGCGCCACAGGCCCGCGCTGTACCCGCCGAGGCCGTCGGTCCGGCTGACGACGCGGTGGCAGGGGATAAGGATGACGATGGGGTTGCGGCCGTTGGCTTGGCCGACCGCACGCTGCGCTTGGGGCTTGCCAGCGCGGCGGGCGAGGTCGGCGTAGCCCAGGGTGTGACCGTAGGGGATACGTTGCAGTTGGTCCCACACCCGTTGCTGGAAGGCGGTGCCGCGGGTCAGGACGGGGATGGAGAAGGCGCGCAAACGGCCGGTGAAGTAGCGGTCGAGTTCGCGCTGGGTTTGGCGGAGCAGGGGATGGGACCCGGGTTGGCAAGGCTGGCTGAAGTGTTGCTCGAGCCGGGCCAATTCCTGTTCGAGAGTCGCGCCGATGGCGAAGCTGAGCCAGCAGAGGTTGGCGCGGGTGGCGGCGGCCGTGAGCGGGCCCAGCGGCGAGTCCAACGTGGCGGTGAGCAAGCGGTCGGCTGACCGCGCGCTGCGGGAGCGGTGGGAATGGGAGAGGCGCGCATTCACGCGCAGACCCTACTGGGGAGTCGCACGGCGGTCAACGGCTGCCCCGGTGGGGTGAACGAGGGCTTTAGGCGTTCGGGTCGCCGCGGTGCTGGCGGTTTGTTCGGACTCGTACTAGATTGGGCGCGGATTAGCGGCGGCGCCTGGGTAGGCGCCTGGGATCGAGGTTCGGGTTGGTTGGCGGTAAGGGACGAAGGCGATGCTGAAGTGCGCAAACTGGGTACGTTGGGCTCGACCTGTGGGTTGGGTCTTAATGGGTCTTTGGATTGGTTTGGGCTGGGCGGCGGAACGGCCTGGCGAGTCTGCGGCGGGGGCGGTGGAGGTTGCCCCAGCGGCGAGGCGGGGGGCAGGTCCGGCGGCTGTGGCGCGTGGGCGTGAGGCGGCGCTCGAGCGGGTGGGGTTGGCTGAGCGGGGGGCGGCGAAGCCACGCGTTCTGCCGACGGCATTTCGCAAGGGGACGCCCACGTCGATTTCCGATCTGAAGGCTATCGAGCGACATCTGACGGCTTTGTTGGCGCGGGTGTCGGCCGCTACGGTGGCGCTGGAGGTTGGGGAGCGCAGCGGCAGCGGGGTGGTGATATCGGCGGACGGGTTGGTCTTGACGGCGGCGCATGTGTGCGGGGAGTCGGACCGGGACGTGGGTCTGACGTTTCCGGACGGGAGCCGGGCGCGGGGCAAGAGTCTGGGGTTGAATGCGGAGGCGGATGCCGGGCTGGTACAGATTACGGATCGCCGCGGCTCATGGCCGCACCTCGAGATTGGGGATCTGGACACGGCGCGGGTAGGGGATTGGGTGGTGGCGCTGGGGCATCCGGGCGGGTTCGATCCGCGGCGCTCGTTGGTGGTGCGGTTGGGGCGTCTGATTGGGCTGGGGACGGGTGCGCTGCGGACGGATTGCGCGATCACGGCGGGCGATTCGGGTGGGCCGTTGCTGGACATGCACGGCCGGGTGTTGGGCATTCACAGCTACATCAGCAGTTCGACGACCGAGAATTTTCACCTGCCGATTACGAAGTACTACGAGGTGTGGGACCAACTGGTGACAGCGGACGAATCGCCGGTCGCCGCGCCGGTGGCGCGCGCCTATTTGGGCGCGACGGGCGCGGACGGGACGTCGGGCTGCCGCTTGGAGGCGGTCGAGGCCGACAGTCCGGCGTCGCTGGCGGGTCTGCAGGTGGGCGACATTGTGGTCAAGGTCAATGGCCGCGAGATCTTGGTGTCGGCGTCATTTCGGCGTTGGGTGGCGGAGTCGCGGCCTGGGGAGACGCTGGAGGTCGAGGTGAAACGTGGGGATCAGACCTTAGTGCTCGCGGTGAGGCTGGGCACGGAGCGGAGCAAGTCATGAGGGCTAAGTTGAACGGCGGACTGGGGCGGGTGGGCTTCGCGAGGGGTTGGGCGGGCAGGTTGTGGGCTCTGGGGTTGGGCGTGTGGGCATTGTCGGGGATGGCGCAGGACGCGGCGGTGTTGGCGCGGCAGCACTTCCGCAGTGGAGAGGGGACGCTCGCGGCTCTGACCTCGGTGTCGGCGGCGACGCGGCACTCGATCGTCAAGCTGCAGGTGGACGGCCTGACGGTGGCTCTGGGCACGGTGATGGACAGCCGGGGTTTGGTCCTGACGAAGGCCAGCGAGATTCGGCCGGGCAAACTGACCTGTTGGTTGGCGGGGGGGCGCGAGGTCGAGGCGGAGTGGGTGGCCGCGGATGAGAGCGAGGATGTGGCGTTGGTGCGGGTGCAGGCGGAGGGGTTGCGCCCGATGGCTTGGGTGAGCGGGGAGGCGAAGGTGGGGCAATGGGCCATCACACCCGGAATCGAGACGACGCCGCATGCGATCGGGATTGTCAGCGCGCCGGCGCGGCCGATTCGAGCCCAGCGCGCTTTGTTGGGTTTCCAGTTCGACCTGAGCACGACGCAGCCGAAGGTGGGCGAGTTGCTGTCGGGCTATGGGGCGGAGCATGCCGGACTGCAGCCTGGGGATGTGATTTTGGCCGTCAACGAGATGGCGGTTGCCGAGCGGGAACAAGTGGTGGAGGTCCTGCGCGAGTTCCGCGCCGGCCAGACGGTCCGGGTGCGCATCCAACGCGGGGCGGACGAATTCGAGCGGGAGGTGCGGCTCAGTTCGGTGAGCACGGACCCTTTTGGCGCCGGGTTGTCGCGGGGGCGCTCGCGGCGGATGGGGGGCGAGGTGAGCACGCGGGCGGAGGGATTCGAGTCGGTGTTGCAGCACGACACGGTGTTGCCGCCGTGGTTGTGTGGCGGTCCGTTGGTGAATGTGGATGGGAAGGCGATCGGGCTCAACATTGCTCGAGCGGGGCGCGTGGCGACATACGCGCTTTCGCCGCGGGTGGTGCAGGGCTTGTTCGAGAGCCTGAGACCCGCACCGGCGCGCGCGGTCAAAGTGATCAAGTAACCTGAGGGCTGGCGATGCCGCTTTACGAATACGAGCTTTGCGATGGCGAGTGCGTGGTCTGCGGGGGGCGGTTCACTCTGCGGCGACCGTTGACTGCGCCGGCGCTGACGCAGTGTCCGGCGTGCCAGAAGCCGGTGCGTCGAGTTCTGAGCGGTTTCAGCACGCCGAAGCTCTTGAAGCCGGTGTCGGTGACGGATGCGAAGAAGGCTGGTTTTACCGTATTGAAGCGGGTGAGCAAGGGCGAATACGAGAGGCAATGAGAACGGGTTGGGCTCCGAGATTTGGCTCGCCAAAGCAGGGGGTCAGACAGCAGGTTAGGTCAGGATTATGAGCGAGATCCAGCGCATCGAATCGACCCTCCGCCAGGCGGGGCGCCGGCGGCGTTGGCAGCGGGCTTGGCGTTGGTTGTGGCAAGGGTTGCTGGCGGCTGGGTTGCTGTGGTTGGTGGTGCTGGGTGTGTACAAATTGTTGCCCTTGCCGCTGGGCGCTCTGGGGGTGGCGGGCGGGGTGGCGATGACGGTGGTGGTTGGGGCCTGGGTGATTGGGTTCTGGCGTCGGGACCGGCTGTCCGAGACGGCCCGGTGGGTCGATCGCGAGCAGGCGCTCCAGGAGCGGCTGAGCACCGCGCTCGAGCTGAGCCGGAACGAGCGGGCCGGTCGCTGGCGCGAGTTGCTGCTGGCGGACGCGGCGGGGCATCTTGGGGCGGTGGACTTACGACGGTTGTTGCCCTTCCGGCTACCGCAGGTCAGTCGCTGGGTGTTGTTGGTTTTGGCGTTGGGGGCGGGCTTGGGTTTCGTGCCGGAGTACCGCAGCCAGGCCTTCCGGGAGCGGCAGCGGGATCGGGAGATCATTCGCGAAGCGGGACGGCAGTTAGCGGAGTTGACCCGGCGGCAGCTCGAGCGCCGCGATCCCGCCTTAAGCCAGACCCGCGAGGCCCTCGAATCGGTGGGTGAGTTAGGCCGACAACTGGCCCAAACCCCGCCGGTGCGGCCGGAGGCGCTGCGTGACCTGGCCCAGGTGACCAAGCAAGTGGAAGATCAGGCGCGGGAGTTGGCGAGTCAACCGGCGCTACGGTCGATGGAGCGAGCGGCGCGATCGCTGGGCCAGAACCTGCCAGGCAGCGCGGAGGCGTTGGAGCGGCGCATGGCCGAGTTGCAGCAGGCGTTGGGGAGCAAGGAAGGCCGCAGCGATGCCCTGGACAAGTTACAGCGCGAACTCGAGCAGGCGCAGCGGGCGGCGGCGAACATGGCGGGTCAGAACAGCCCCGGCAGCGCGGCGCAGCGGCAGCAGCTTGCCAAGGCGCTTTCGAGTCTGGCCCAGCAAGCGGCCGAGATGGGGGCGGTCCTACCCAGCCTCGAGCAGGCGTTAGCGGCGCTGGACGCCGGGCAGATCGATCGGATGCTCAAGGACCTCGAGGTGGCGGCGCAGGACTTGGAGAAGCTGCTCGAGATGGCCAAGGCCCTCGAACAGATGCAGGCAGCGGCCGAGAAACTCGGCAAAGACTTGGCCGAACAGCTCAAGAGCGGTCAGGCCGAGGCTGCCCGCCAGACGCTCCGACAAATGGCCAACCAGCTCCAGTCGGGGCAACTGTCGGTTGAGCAGTTGGACAAGATCATGCAAGAGGTTAGCCAGGCGATTCCCCCTGCCGCGCCGTATGGCAAGGTGCCGGAGCACCTCAAGGAGGCGCTGCGCCAGATGCAGGCTGGGCGGCAGCCGCAGGCGGCTCAGTCCCTGGCGGAGGCGGCGAAGGAGCTCGAGAACTTGATGCAGCAATTGGCCGATGCCAAGGATCTGCAGAGCTCGCTCGAGGCCCTCAAACGCGCGCAGCTTTGTGTGGGCAACGGCGTGAACTGGGGCCAAGGCCAGGGCCAGCCCGGTTTCAAGCCCGGCGGCAAACCGGGTCGCGGCGTGGGGACGTGGGCCGAGGAGACGGGTTGGATTGAACCGCCGGAGAACACCGGTTTGTGGGACAACTCGGGTATTGAACGGCCCGACATGGACCCTCGCGGCCATAGCGACCGCGGGGAGGGCGAGGTGCCGGAGGGCTTGGTGCCGACCAAGGTTCGGGGTCAATTCAATCCGGGTGGGCCGATGCCCAGCATCACGCTCAAGGGGGTGAGCATTAAGGGGGAAAGCACGGTGGCGGTGCAGCAGGCGGTAACTGCGGCGCAGAGCGAGGCGCAGGCGGCCTTGAGCCAGGATCAGGTGCCGCGGGCGTACCAGGGGGCGGTGAAAGGGTACTTTGACGATCTCAAGGAATGAGGGTGGGGCGACGAAGATGTGGCATATCAGGTGAACCGGTCAATCAGGTTGGGCATGAACACCGACGAACAGATTGGGCTCTTCCGGCAGACCTACGGGGCGCTGCGGGCGGAGATCGGCAAAGTGATTGTGGGCCACGAAGCGGTGGTGGACAGCACGCTGGCGGCGCTGCTGGCGGGTGGGCATGTCCTGTTGGAGGGGGTGCCTGGGTTGGGCAAGACGCTGCTGGTGCGCACGCTTGGCGCGGTGCTGGATTTGTCGTTCAGCCGGATCCAGTTTACGCCCGACCTGATGCCGGCCGACATCTTGGGGACGAATCTGGTGATGGAAACGCCCGAGGGCCGGCGCGCCTTCGAGTTCCAGAAGGGCCCGATCTTCGCGCACCTGATTCTGGCCGATGAAATCAACCGCGCCACGCCGAAGACGCAGTCGGCCCTGCTCGAGGCCATGCAAGAGCACAGCGTCACGGCGGGGGGCGAGATGCGGCGGTTGGCGGAGCCGTTTTTTGTGTTGGCGACGCAGAACCCGATCGATCAGGAGGGCACCTACCCGCTGCCGGAGGCGCAACTGGACCGGTTCTTCTTCAAGTTGCTGGTGGGTTACCCGACGGCAGGGGAATTGAACGAAGTGCTCAACCGCACCACGGAGACGGCGCAGGCGGAGTTGGCGCGGGTGGTGACGCGGGAGACCTTGATCGAGCTGCAGCAGTTGGTGCGGCAGGTGCCGGTGGCGACGCACGTGAAGGATTACGCGGTGCGCTTGGTGTTGGCCACGCATCCGAAGACCGAGACGGCCTTGCCCATCGCCAACCAGTTTCTGCGCTACGGCAGCAGCCCGCGCGGGGCGCAGGCGCTGATTCTGGGCGGCAAAGTGCGCGCCTTGGCGGAAGGCCGATTCAACGTGAGTTTCGACGATCTCCACGCGATTGCAGCGCCCGCCTTGCGGCACCGGTTGATTCTCAACTTCGAAGGCGAGGCCGAAGGCGTCACGACGGATCACATCGTCGAGCAGGTGCTGCGCGAGGTGCCGCGCGAAGCTCAGGTAGTCGCGGTCTAGCCGGGCGATTGCCTGGTGACCGCCGGCCGCCGCCGCCATGCCCGCTACGCTGCTTAGTCCGGAGTTGCTCCGCCGCCTCGAGCAATTCCAGTTGCTGGCCGCCCGCCGCGCCAAGAGCGCCGTGCGAGGCGAGCGCCGCAGCCGGGCCCGAGGGCACTCGGTCGAGTTTGCCGACTACCGCAATTATGCGGCGGGGGACGATTTACGGTACCTCGACTGGAACCTGTTCGGTCGGTTGGACCGGTTGTTTCTGAAGCTGTACGAGGAGGAGCGGGAGTTGCCGGTGCGGGTGTTTCTCGATGCAAGCGAGTCGATGACGTTTGGCGAGCCGACCAAGTTCGACTTCGCCCGTCAAGTGGCGGCGGCGGTGAGCTACGTGGCCTTATGCGGCTTCGACCGGGTGACGGTCCTGGCGTTTCCGGACAACGCGGATGAGGCCGTGGCGCGGAGCGCGCTGCGGTCGGTGCGGGGACGGAAGTCGGCGCTGCGGCTGTTGGAGGACCTGAGCCGGTTGACGGCGCGGGGGCCGGCACAACTCAACGAGACGTTGCGCCGCGGGGCGCTCGAGGCGCGCGCGACGGGTTTGGCGGTGGTGCTGAGCGACTTTCTGGATCCAGCGGGCTACGAGGCGGGTTTGTCGGCCCTGGCTGGACGCGGATTCCAGGTCGATGTCGTGCAGGTGCTGGCGCCGGAGGAATTGGAGCCGACCACGTATGGCGACCTGCGGTTGGTGGACTCGGAGACGGGGAGGCAGCAGGAGGTGACCTTTGGGCGGTACCGGTTGGCGGCCTATCGGAAGACGGTGCAGGGTTTTTGCCAACGATTACGCGAGTACTGCGCGGCGCACGGCATGAATTACTTCCTGGCTAGCTCGGCGACTCAACTCGAGGCGCTCCTGCTGAAGCAACTGCGGGCGGCGGAGGTTCTGGGATGAACTTCCTCGCCCCGACCGCGCTCGCGTTTGCGGCCACGTTGCCTGTGGTGGTGCTGTTTTATCTGCTCAAGCGCAAGCGGGTGGTGAGGTTGGTCTCGAGCACGCTGCTGTGGCAGAAGTTCTTGGCCGAGACGCAGGCGAGCGCGCCGTTCCAGAAACTGCGGCATAATTGGCTGCTGATTCTCCAGCTTCTGTTGTTGATCCTGGTGATCCTGGCCCTGGCCCGGCCTTACTTCGCCGGCGAAGCGCGCGGCGGTCGACTGGTGGTGGCCATTCTCGACGCCTCCGCTTCGATGCAGAGCACGGACGAAACGCCCTCGCGCTTCGAGCAGGCACGGCGCCAGGCGCTCGCCTTGGTCGATAGCCTGCACGACAGCGATCAGATGGTGGTGTTGCTGGTGGCGGGCCATACGGAGGTCAAACAATCGCCGACTAGCAACAAGGCCGCCCTGCGCCGCGCCCTGCAGGGGTGCGCGGTGACCGACGCGCCCACGCGGTTGGTCGAGGCCCTCAAACTGGCCCAACCGCTGGTGAAGGACCGTGTGGGCGGCGAGATCCACCTCTACAGCGACGGCGCGACGCCGGACCTGACTGAGTTCGAGCATGAAGGACTGAACGTGGTGTTTCACCGGTTGGGACAGCGCGCCCAGAACGTTGGGATTGTGACGCTCGACGCGCGGTCGCACCCGGAGGATCCGGCGCGCCGCGCGATCTTCGCCGGGATTGCCAATGCGTCGTCGAACGCGGTCCAGGCCCAGGTCGAGCTGCTGCTGGATGGTCAGTTGGTGGACACGCGGGCACTGGCCCTCGGGCCACGGGAGGTGTCGCCGCAGGTGTTTGCGGCGGCGCAAGCCGCCGATGGGGTGTTCACCTTGCGATTGACGACGCCGGACGATATGGCGGCCGATAACGAGGCTTCGGTGATCAGTCTGCTGCCGCAACCGGCGCGCGTGCTCTTGGTCACCCGTGGGAATCGGTACCTCGAGAAGGCCCTGGGCGCCGCCCCCGGGGCGCAGGTCACGGTCATGAACGATCTGGTGGCGGAGCCCGTCGAGTACGATTTGACGGTGTTGGACGACGTGCTGCCCACGGTGTGGCCAGCCGCGGGGAACCTGCTGGCCATTCGCAGCGCCCAGACCAACTGGCTCGAGGGCGTGGGCAGTCTCGATGCGCCGCAGATTGTGGATTGGCGCAACACCCATCCCCTGTTGCGCTTCGTCAATTTCGACAATGTCCAAATCGCGCAAGCCTTGGCGGTCAAGCCTCCGGCTTGGGGGGTGTCGCTGGCGGATTCGCCGCAAGCGCCCCTGATTGTGGCGGGTGAACTGGGCCGCCAACGGGTAGTCTGGCTGGCCTTCGACATGCTCCAAAGCACGTGGCCGTTGCGGGTCTCCTTCCCGATCTTCATGGCTAACGTGGTGGATTGGCTCAACCCCGCGACGGCCAACGCCGCGCAGCTCCAGGTCCAGGCCGGGAGCCCCTTCCGGCTTAGCCTGAGCAGTCCCGTCACCAACGCGACCGTGCGCCTGCCCGACGGCCAGCAGCAGCCGGTGCGCATCGATGCGAGCGCGCGAGAGTTGGTCTTTGGCGATACTTCCCAGCGGGGACTCTACCAACTCGAGGCGGGCACCAACCGGCTCAGCTTTTGCGTGAACCTCCTCGAGGCCGCCGAGACCGATACCACCCCCAAGACTGAGTTGCGCTTCGGCAAGTACGCGCGCGTTCAGGCGACCGCGGTTCGCGAGGCGAACCTCGAGATCTGGCGGTGGATTGCCGCCTTGGGGCTGCTGCTGCTCCTCTTCGAGTGGTGGTACTACCACAAGCGGACGGCATGAAAGGAGCGCGGAGCAGGGAGCATAGGGCGCGTGTGCGTAGCGGCACTCTGGCGAGTGCCGCTGATCTCGGCCGCGGGGCATGGGATCGTGATCGTGGGCGAGGGGGCGAACGCCAGTGTGGTGCGACGCCAAGAGCGAGCGGTGCGAGGCTCCACTCGAGCACTGGACATGAATAACGAGCGGAAAGGGAAGAAAGACCGGTGCTGTTGGGACTGGCTCATCCACGGGAGCAGCTCTTCATGGCCGATCTTGCTGCTGGTTCTCGCCTGCGTTGGCGCGGTCGTTTGCGTGCCGCTGTTGGGCAAGCTCAAGAGCCGCGGTCAACGAGTGATCGTCTACTGTGCTCAAGACCAGGTTTATGCCGAACCGATTCTGGCCGAGTTCACCCGCGCGACCGGCATCCGCGTGCGGCCGGTATTCGACAGTGAAGCGGTCAAGACAGTGGGGTTGGCGAACCGGTTGCTGGCGGAGCGCGCCCGACCGCAATGCGACGTGTTCTGGGGCAACGAAGAGCTGCGCACGCGGCAACTCGCGGCGCAGGACGTGTTTCGTGCCACCAACGGCTGGGCGGCACTGGGGTATCGGAGCCGACGCATCGTCGTGAACACGAATTGCCTGCCCCTAGCCCAAGCGCCGCAGTCGCTGCGCGAACTCACCAACCGCACTTGGCAGGGGCGAGTGGCGCTGGCCTACCCCCTGTTCGGGACGACCGCCACCCATTTCCTCGCCCTGCGCCAGCATTGGGGCGAGCCGGCGTGGGAGATGTGGTGTCGGGCGCTGGTGGCCAATCGACCCTTCGTCGTGGACGGCAATTCGGTGGTGGCGCGGTTGGTAGCCCGCGGCGAGGCCTGGGTTGGGTTGACGGACTCTGACGACATCGTGGCGGTGCAACGGGAGCAGGCGCCGGTGGTCGCCCTCGCGCTGAGCGAGGAGGAATCTCTGCTGATCCCGAACACGGTGGGCGTGGTGCGTGGGGGGCCGCATCCGGAGGCGGCGCAGAGGTTATTCGAGTTTCTGCAGGCACCGGCGAACGTGGGACGGTTGGTCGAGGTGGGGGCACTCGAGGGAGTGGAGGTGGCGGCGATGTCGACACGGACGCTGGCGCCGGATTGGGCAGGCCTTTTGGCGCAGTTGGAGGTGGGAATGGACCGGTTGGGGCAGCTTTTCCTAAGATGAACTGGGCGTTGCTGCTGAACAGTCTTGTGGTCAGCGGTCTGGTGACGCTGCTGGCCGCCGGGCTTGGGCTGGTGGTTGCCGCAGCGGTGGCTGGCCTAAGCCCGGGCTGGCGCGGCCTGGTGCTGGGTATGGCGGCGGTAGCTTTGGCGATGCCGCCGTTCTTGGTCACGAACAGTTGGCTGAGCTGGTTAGGCCAGACCGGTTGGTTGCGCCGTTGGCTGCCTCTGAACCTCTATTCGCTGGGCGGCACCGTGTGGTTGCTCGGGTTGATGTTGTGGCCGGTGGTCATGTTCTTGGTGTTGGGCGCGTGGCAACGAATCGAGCCGGCCCAGTACGAGAGCGACCCGGCCCTGCAAGGATGGGGTGCCGTGCGTTGGCTGCTGCTGCCCGCAGCGGCGCCGGCGTTGGGACAAGCGGTCGTGCTGGTGTTTGTGCTGGCGCTGAACCATTTCGCCGTGCCCGCCCTTCTCCAGGTCAAGGTCTTCCCCGCTGAACTCTGGTTCCGCTTCAGCACCACGTTCGATTACGGCGCGGTGCTCGCGCTGAGTCTGCCGCTGGTGCTGGCGCCGTTGGCGCTCTTGCTCTGGCTGCGGCGCCAACCGATCGCCTGGCCCCACCTCGAGGGGGCAACGCCGCCCGCCTTGTGGCGCCGACAACTCGGCTGGCACCTGTGGCTGCCGGCGAGCCTGGCTGCCGGGCTGGCACTGGGTTTGTCGGTGCTGGCGCCGCTCGGGCAGGTGTTGTTGGCGCGGGGCAGTTGGCGCGAGTTGCCGGGTGCGTTCGGCGCGGGGCAGAGCGCGATCCTCACGTCGGCCTGGGTGGCGCTGCTGGCGGCGGCGCTCACGGTGCTGTGTGGCGTGGTGGGTTGGCGCTGGCGCGGCGCGGTCTTGCTCTGGTTGTTGCTGTTCGCGCCGGGCGTGTTGTTGGGTATGGGGCTCATCTACGGGTTGAACCGGCCGATCCTGGACGCCGTCTACCAGAGCACGGCCGTGCTGGTGTTGGCCCTGACGTTGCGGTACCTGGCGCTGGGTTGGCACGGCGCCGCGTGGGCGCGGCGCGGTGTGGATCCGGCGCTGACGGAGGCAGCGCGCCTCGACGGGGCCTCGGGATGGCAGTTGTTCCGGCATGTGCACGGGCCGCAGATGTGGCCGACGCTGGCCGCCGTTGCCTACGTGGTCTATTTGCTTTGTCTCTGGGAGGTCGAGACCTTGATCTTGATTGTGCCGCCGGGAGGGGAAACCCTCGCCTTGCGCATCTTCAACCTGTTGCACTACGGCCATAACACCCAAGTGAACGCGTTGTGCCTGCTCCTGCTCGGCTTGGCCGTCGTGCCGCTCTTGGCCTGGGGCCTGGCCCGCTGGTTCGCTCGGCTCAGCGTGCGTTCGGTGGCCCTGTCCTTGCTGGCGATCGGATGGGCAACCGGATGCGCGCCGGCGCCCGATCGAGGGGCGGAGCTGCAGAGCCGTTTCTTTAGCCACGCCGAGGTGATCGGCGCCCGCGGCAATGGAGCGGGTCAGTTCGTTAAACCGCGCTCGGTCGCCGTGGATGCTGACGACAACTTGTACGTGGTCGACATGACGGGTCGGGTCCAAAAATTCAGTCCTACGGGCGCGTATTTGCTCTCGTGGCAGATGCCCCAGACCGAGTTGGGCCGGCCCAAGGGAATGGGCTTGGATCCCGCCGGTCACGTGGTTGTCGTGGAACCGCACTATGCGCGGGTGAATCATTTCACCACCGACGGCCGACTGGCCCGCCAATGGGGCGAGCGCGGCACCAACACCGGCCAGGTTGTGTTTCCGCGGGCGGTGGCCTTTGCCCCCAGCGGTCGCGTGTGGGTGAGCGAGTACGGCGCCGCCGAGCGCGTCCAGCAGTTCGACGCCGACGGCACTCGATCGTTGCGGGCGTTCGGCCGGTTCGGCAGCGGTCCGGGCGAGTTCAACCGACCCGAGGGGCTCGGGTTGGACGGGTTCGGGCGGTTGTTCGTGGCTGACTCGTGTAATCATCGAGTGCAAGTGTTCAGTCCGGAGGGGCAGTGGCTGGGCGCCTATGGTCGAGCGGGGAGCGGGGCAGGGGAGCTGAGTTACCCTTACGATGTGCGCGTGGACCGGGTGGGGAACCAGTTTGTTTGCGAGTTTGGCAATAGTCGGATCCAAGTCTTCGATGGGGCGCACCAGCCGCTCGAGACGATTGGCGGGCCGGGGGCAGGCCCCGGGCAGTTCAGCAATCCGTGGAGCATCGCGTTGGACTCGGCGGGCAATCTCTATGTGGCCGATGGCGGCAATCACCGCGTGCAGAAGCTGGTCCGTCGCCCGCTGACATGAACTTCCAGTTCACCAATCCCGCCTGGTTAACGCTCGCGCCGCCGGTGGTGGCGTGGGTGGTGTGGTTGGCGTGGAAGTCGGACGTCCAGACCGGGCCGTGGCGCCGGTGGATTGCGCTCGGGCTCCGCTTGGCGATCGCCCTGGCGCTGGTGCTCGGCATCGCGGGTCTTCAGTGGCGCAAACCGCTCGAGGGCATGAACGTCTTCTTCCTGCTGGACCGCTCCGACAGCGTGCCTTCGACCCAGCAAGAGACCGGGCGCGAGTACATCAACCAAGTCTCCGCCCTCAAGAAACCGGTGGATCGGGGCGGCTTGGTCGTGTTCGGCAACGGCGCCAGCATCGAGACGACGCCCAATCTCAAGGTCGAGATCCCCAAGATCCACGCCGTCATCGGCACCGACCGCAGCGACTTGGCCAGCGCGGTGCGCTTGGGCACCGCCGCGTTTCCCGAGACCGGCCAGAAACGTCTGGTGTTGCTCTCGGACGGTAACGAGAACGTGGGAGACGCCTTGGGCGCCGTGGCGGCCGCCCGCGCGCTGGGCGTGACCGTGGACGTGATTCCCCTGGGGGTCGCCCGGGGTGGCGATGTGTCGGTGCAGAAACTCAGTGTCCCGGCCGCCCTCAAGAAAGGGCAGACCTTCGAGGTCAAAATCTTCGCCCAGGCCGACCAGGACCGGCGCGCCACGGTGCGGTTGTTCCGCAACGACCAGTTTCTAGGCGAGCAACCGGTCCAGCTCAGCGCCGGCAAGAACCTGTTTACCTTCCCCCAAACCCTCACCGAGGCGGGCTTCTACAGCTACGACGTCCAACTCGAGGCTGGAGGCGATCTGGTGCCGCAGAACAATCGCGCCAGTAGCTTCGCCAGCGTCCGGGGCGACCCGCGCCTGCTGATCGTCTCGAACGATCCGGCGCAGGACCGGCCGTTGGCTGGCGCCCTCCAGGCCTCCCGACTCGATGTGCGGTTGACGGACTTGGCCGGTTTTCCGAGCACGCTGGCCGAGCTGCAAAGCTACGACGCCATTTTCCTGAGCAACATCGCCGCCGGCGACCTCGGCGACACCATGATGCGGTTGCTCGAAAGCGCCGTGCGGGACTTCGGCATTGGCCTGGTGTGTGTGGGAGGCGACCAGACCTATGCGGCCGGCGGGTACCGGGGCACGCCGCTCGAGGACACGCTGCCGGTCGAGATGGAGTTGAGTAGCAAGAAGGTGTTGCCCAGCGGGGCCGTGGCGCTGGTCATGCACGGCATGGAATTCAACAACGGCAATCAAATCGCGCGCGAATGCGCGGCCGGCGTGCTCGACGCGCTCGGGCCCCAGGATGAACTGGGCGTGGTGCTCTGGGATGGACGCGAGCGTTGGCTCTTTCCGCTGGCGAAGGTGGGGGACAAGAAAGAGATGGGACGCCAGATCGCCGGGATGAACCAGGGCGACCTTCCCACCTTTCAGGGCGTCATGACCATGGCCTTCGACGGCGACAGCCAAAACCCGGGCCTCAAACAGTCCAAGGCCAATCTCAAACACATGATCATCTTCAGCGACGGCGACCCCGGCGCGCCCACCGACGAACTCATGCAGGCGATCGTGGGCGACCGGATCACCGTCAGCACCGTCTTGATCGCCGGTCATGCCGGGCCGGACACCATGATCAAGATCGCCGACCAAGGCCGTGGCCGATTCTACGATGTCCGGGATCCGAGCCAGTTGCCCCAGATCTTCCTTAAGGAAGCCATGGTCATCCTCAAGTCCGCGATTTTCGAGGAGCCGTTCCGGCCCCAGTTGGTCCTGGCTAGCGAAATGGTGCGCGGCTTCAGCGACGCCGAGTTCCCCACGTTGCAGGGGTACGTCTGCACCACCCCTAAGGCCCGAGCTGAAGTGCCATTGCTCTCGGACAAAGGCGATCCGGTCCTGGCCCATTGGCAGTACGGGCTCGGCCGCGCCGTGGCGTTCACCTCGGATGCCAAGGCCAAGTGGGCGGCGGATTGGCTCGGTTGGGCCAAGTACCGGCAGTTTTGGTCGCAGGTGGCTCAGTGGTCGCTGCGACGGCTGGACACGGCGGACTTCAACACCGAGGTGTCCGTCGACAAAGGCGAAGGTGTGATGAGCGTCGAGGCGCTGGATGCACAGGGCAACTACCGTAACTTCCTGGATTTGCGCGCCATTGTAGTCAGTCCCAAGGGCGAGCGGCAGACCGTGCGCCTGGAACAGGCCGGGCCGGGCCGGTACGAGGTGCGGTTCCCGACTCGCGAGGTGGGGGCTTACTTGCTCAACTTGATGGAGCTGCAGGGCGGCCAGGTGCGCGCTTCGCAAGCGCTGGGTGCCAGCGTCAATTACTCGCCCGAGTTCGCTGCCAGCGATCCCAACCTGAATCTCCTCGAACGCGTTGCCACTGCCGGCGCCGGCAAAGTCCTCCCGCTGCTGGACCAGCCCGCCCCGGAAAACAACCCTTACCTGCACGAGCGCCAACGGACCTTCCAACCTCGCGATCTTTGGGAGTGGCTGCTCAAGTTCGCCGTGCTCCTGTTCGTTGCTGACGTGGGCGTGCGCCGCATCTACCTCGATCGCGCCGAGTGGCTCCAGGCTACTGCCACCCTCCGGCGTTACCTCTTCTTTTGGGCCGGCAAACCGCGTCCGGTTGAGGCCGACCTTTCGCTCTCAGCCTTGTTGGCGCGGCGTGAGCAGGTCCGGTCCCGCCACACTCCCGGACCGGCTGAGCCACGGCAGGACTTGTTCCAACCCACCGGTACAGGCACCCTGCTCGCCATGCCCAGTGCCGCTGCCGAAGCGGCCGAAACCGCCGCTCCAGAGGCCCCGGCCACGGGAGCCGGATTAGAAACCAGTCCTGGTCCCAGCCCCGCTCCGACCGGGCGCGAGCAGACGACCAGTCGGCTCCTGGACGCCAAGCGCCGTGCGGCCCAGCGGCTAGGGAAGTAAGGTACAGCGCACCTCTCCGAGGGCGCGAGAAGCGTGCGGCGCCCAGCGGTTGGGGACTGTGGCGGGGCGGGTTTCCAGCGGTGTTGGTCCTTAAATTGAGATCAAAGGCCTGAACAACCCGAGGTTCGGCCTATGGTCTTGGGTAGGGAGGCGGCGATCAGCAAGGCGAGAAAGCCTGGCCGTGGGTGGCGCGCGTAGGAATTGGCTAGGCCGGCTGGCATATCCCGTGTGCGGCGCCAACCTGAATCTGTTTCTCGACTATCCGCGTTGCCTTGGGTGCCAG
>Ga0194113_10004592_pt1 | contig 18052 bp, 17 predicted proteins | sample TA2MahC200mmetaG_FD_146193 | JGI IMG/M metagenome (GOLD analysis project Ga0194113, IMG submission 146193) | Freshwater microbial communities from Lake Tanganyika, Tanzania - TA2015017 Mahale Deep Cast 200m | ecosystem: Environmental > Aquatic > Freshwater > Lake | place: Tanzania: Lake... | reverse complement strand
AGACAGCGTCTTCTTCACTTCATTGAGTATTTCAATACAACCATGGCGAAACCTTTTAAATGGACTTACACAGGATATCCACTCAAGGCATAAAAGGGGGTTAAGAACTTCTGCCGACGTGTACTAGCATGTTCCATTTCAGCCATCATCTCGATTTCATTCTCGGTAAATGTCATTAGCTCAATGTCACGACCTGTGACTTGGTGCGCTCTGCATCCTATCTGACGCAACTTCTCAAGGATGTAGTCTGCTTGCTGTCGATTGGACTCCTTGAGATTTTCCCGCAACCTATTCCATTCTGCCATTGATGGGTCTTCACTGACCAAGCTGCTGCTTCGAACATGTCGGTAATCATCATGTATAGCTTGGGCGACTATCTCTCGTTGGGCGATGTTTTCCCAGGTGTCAGGCGCCAACTCAGTGCTTTCCGACCCTATGAACGCCCTGACGATTATCCCATCGTTAGGCAGAACCATCAGCCTCTCTGAAGTGCTCCAGTCATTATCGGAGAGTAGCTTTGCTGCCTCACGCCCGCTCTCCTCAATAATGGCGACGTATGCTCCAAGCGCCAATGCTATTCTATATTCGGCGGCTGCAATATTACAGCCGTTGATGCCTAACAGCTTAATCTGAGACGGATGAACGCCGCCTGCGATGAGGTCAACCCAGTATTGCAGAGCCTCCAATGGGCTGAAGTCCTCACCTTCCGTGTAGCGAATCTCGCTATATCGTTTGTCTATGGATACCTCTGCAGGCGTCTGCCCAGGGACATAGCCAATAGTTTGAATAGCATCAGGATAATTCTCCATCACTTCACCGACTAAACCACTGATACCCGCGGTCGTACCACCGGAGATGATGGTACCTTTGAAATCCTGGAATGCTTTCACCATGAGCCGGCAATAACTCTGCATCTGCTGTTCAACACTGGCGTCGCATCCACCAGCAACTATGACAACAGGAGATGTAATCAGATTATGTTCAAGAGAGGCAAGTTTTTTAACCTCTTCCGTTGCTTCGTCTGTTGGAAATTTTGTAGCCCGTCCGACCAGCAGCAATCTTCGCACCCATTCGTGTCCTTTTAGCTCGTTTTTTACAATGGTAAGCCTATCAAGAGATTTAAGGGAGGTATCAATCATGAACTCGGCGGTGCTGAGTTGGACGGCCTTAGCATAGGCGGCGAAACTTTCATAGGGCTTCCCGAGAAATAGATAAAACTTACCGATGTCATAAAACGCCCAGGGCATGTTCATGCCGACATCAGCACAATCACGGCATCTCCGAATCGCCGTGTCTATCATAGGGCGCATCAATGACACCAGGGAAGTGTTTCGTTGATAACTAATCTCGTACTCGAGATAGTTTCCAAGCGGATACGGGTCGGACGGGTCAACCTCGAAAGCCTGACGGTAAAGTTCTCGCGCTTTGTCTTCGTCAATTTCTTTCCAAGTGCCGGCCAGGGAAGCAAGGGCATCCGCATCTCTATTGGGCGGCGTACTAGCAGCTTCAAGATATTTCTGCCCTTGTCGGTATCCTGGGCTGTCCGGGTTTGCTCCATATAGCTTACATATCGCGACACCAAGGTCTCTCAAAACTGGCAGATATTCTGAATCGACGTATTGGGAAAGAACGCCGATTGCCTTTCGCCAATCTCCAAGAGTAATAGCCAGTTTTCCGAGGCGATGGGCCATTTCGGCATTTTCTTTGTCATATTCCAGGACAATCTCCAGCTTGTCGAGTTCACCTCGCATCTGCTCCTCAGTCATGTAGGTGCCATAACTGGCGGCATATCTTTGAAGTCCTGCCTGGATTCTAACGAGCAAGTTATCGGCGTCTTCGAGGACCGCTGCCAGAGTTGCTAACTCGCGTTGCCAATTATCTGGAATCCTGAACGTACTCTTTTGGCTTTCTTACGCAGAATCTTTTCTGCGAAGCTGGCAATCGACTTTGGTCGCACCTGCACGGTAGCCGATGGCGCATATTTCTTCGAGGCCTGTTTAAGCAAATTCTCAAGTACTTCAGCGTATTTATTATATCGGGGAAAAACAGCCGCATATTTCGCAATCTGCTCCCGAACCCATTCTCGTTCTGCCTCTTTGTCAATTTCAGTCATTTAAAATCCCCTCCAAGCAATTTCCAATTCCTCAATCTCTTTATACCACAGATTAAATAGACGAACGTCCTTACCTAAGTGAAGAAACAGGCGCATTACTTATCCGTGTGCGTCTATTAAATCCGTGGTATCTAAGGGGTCTAAATCCCCCTCCAAAATCGCCGACTGTAGGCACTAAAGACACAGAAAACACTTTAGGCAATCTTTTACTTCCATTTTTCCATGCCATCTACTTATCCTACAGCGATGGCTCTTTAATTTCACTCAACAATCTATCAATGATTCCATCTGAATCGACGCCCTCGGCTTCCGCATGGAAATTTGTCAGTACGCGATGGCGTAAAACAGAATGTGCGACGGCTTTAACATCTTCGATGGAGACATTGAACCGCCCGCGTAGGATGGCGCGCGCTTTTCCCCCTAAAATTAAATACTGCCCAGCGCGCGGGCCGGCACCCCAATTGACCCAGTTTTTGACGAAATTAGGGGCATCGCCATTGTCAGGTCGGGTAGCGCGAGCGAACTTTACAGCATAGCGGACGACATTGTCGGCGGCAGGAACCTTGCGAACTATTTCGTTCAGTTTGAGAATATCTTTCCCACTGAGGACACGTTCAAATTCGGGTTGATATGTCGTTGTCGTCGAGGTAACAATCTCAACCTCTTCCTCTTCGGTGGGATAGTCAATGACAATCTTGAACATGAATCTATCCAACTGCGCTTCGGGCAATGGATAGGTGCCCTCTTGTTCAATCGGATTCTGAGTGGCTAACACAAAAAACGGTAAATCCAGATTATACCGCGTCCCGCCGGCTGTTACCTGATATTCTTGCATCGCTTCCAGCAAAGCTGCCTGAGTTTTCGGCGGGGTGCGATTGATTTCATCTGCCAAAATAATATTGGCGAATATAGGCCCTTTTATAAAACGTATATCTCTGTGGCCTGTCGCTCGATCTTCCTCAATGACATCAGTTCCGGTGATGTCTGAGGGCATTAAATCAGGCGTAAACTGAATCCGTTTGAATGTCAGGTTAAGGATTTGGGCAATGGTTCTAATCATTAGCGTCTTCGCCAATCCAGGCACGCCCTCCAACAGGCAATGCCCTCCTGCGAAAAAAACCATCAAAATTTGTTCGATAACCTCTTTCTGCCCGATAATAACTTTATTTAATTCACGAAGGATAACCTCTCGCCCTTCCATTAGTTTTTCTACCGCTTGGACTTCTTCTGTCGCTGGCATTCTATCAGTCCTCCTTTTGTTCATGTGGTATCTTCAAGGATTAAACCACAGACGTCTGTAGCATGAGTGGAGAAACCCATGACTAAACAGAGAATGAATAGATTGGCGAAAAGAAAATCATTTTAAAAGATGAAAACTTCACTGAAGATAAACAATGTCTTCGATACTCATATCGTTTTTCACATAGACTCTAAAACCGCCACCGAGAATCCTTCTCCTCTTTGGGATAAACAAGACCTTAAAGTAGGGAAGTGTCTCCGACTCATTCCTACTTCCTTCCTCTACTCTGACTAAGAAAGCGTCAGGGTCTTTCCCTATAGTTTTAACAAAATCGCATGCTATTTTTTGAATCTTTAATTCCTTTGCTACCATATTTGATTTTTATCCCTCCTCATTAAGAAAGCGTTTTTTCTCTTTCCCCAACCTCTTCTACTCTTCCATCAGGTTTGACGCGATAAACTATAGCATTGCTAATAACGAAGCTGTCACCTGAATATTTCTCTCTAATTATCATCTCAATGTCAATTTCGCTGGGGCTTTGTTCCCAACGTCTCCCTTCCTCATCTATGGTAGGATTAGGATGGGTATGATAGCTAGAAATCACGAAAATTCCTTTGTATTTACCATCTGCATTTCTTTCAGGCATCTCGATTAATCCACGCTCACCTTGAGGCCATGGAACAACTTGAAGACTTCCATCTGGACAAAGACCAATGTATCCTCCTTCCTCGTGGCGTTTTTCGGGTGCATCTGCTTCTGAACGCTCCCAAGCTTCTCGCATTCCTCTTCGCACCTCTGGTAAAGACAAAGCATCCGCTTTCCTTGCTTCTTCGCTATTATCAATTTTTGAGTTTTGGGACTTCAAATTCCTGGGAGCATGGTTATCCATTTTTTTCGCCGCATTGCCATTATGCATCTTGCTCTTTTGGTTATTATTGTATCATTGGTTAAGCGGGAAAATCAAGATAAATCACACCAATTTATCCGTTGACGCCGGAGCTGGAAAATCTACGGATGTTTAATTGCTTCGCTCGCGATGACATTACTTGTTGAGGGGATTCCCGAACAAGTTGGGGCTTCCTTAACTTGTCGAATATGTTCTAAAAGGGAAAAATAGTTCCTCACTTTCCAGCTATCTCCGGTTGAATTTTCTCGCTGACAACCCGTTCAGGTTTCATCCATTGAGTAACTATTATTGAAGCGGCTGCTATAGCCGCGCCGCCGAGAAATACGACATCATAGCCTAAAGCCTTCCATACTGCCCCGCCGATGAGTGGTACGATAACTGATGCGATATGATTCATAGATACGCCCATAGCCAATGTCGGTTTGATATCTTCGGGCGGCGCGATTTTATTCAAATAGGTCGTCAGCGCGATACCACCAACAAATATAAGGTTGTCAATACAATATAAGACATACAGGGTATTGACTTCTCGGATTAACGCATAGCCTATGGATACAAAAAATAAGCCGATGTAGCTTGCTGAAAGCATGATGCGCTCGCCCCACCTGTCAACTAACTTTCCCATCAGCGATGAAGTCGCAAAAATCATGAATTGGTTTATGAGCACCAGCTTGATTATTGTATCGCGGTTTGTGTCAAAGGCGTTCACAAGCAAAAAGATTGCGAATGTCATGAACATTTGCTTGCGACATCCTTGCAAAAATGACAGCAGATAATACAAGTTATACCGTTTTTTGAGGACAAATCGGCTTTCACGCAATGTTCCAATTAAATTTCGTGAGGCAAACATGACAAGAATGCCGCCAATCACAACCGCTAAGCCGCCGATGATAAACATTCCGCCAAATTCCAGTTTATTGATGAAAAACAGACATAAAAGAATTGCCCCCATAGTAGCAAAACTCTCTACGCTACGCAATTGTCCTAAAGGTTTACCCTTCTCATCACCCGGAGAATATGCCAACGTCATCGCAGATTGAAGCGGCGTCCAGCAATGAAACCCGATGCTCCAGATTAGTGAAAATACCACCACGCCAGGGACTGTGCTTACTTGCGAGTATGCCACCATCCCTAACCCCATAACAACCAATGATATGCCGCCAATAATCGGCGGCGCAAGATACATTGTAGCAGCGATAAATAGCGCGTTAAGAAAACCCGGTGTCTCCCGCAAACCCTCCATGTATCCCAATTCATCTGGATTAATATGAATCACATCATTGATAAAATTGTAAAATAGGGCGAACTGTATGCCAAAAAACATGCCCATGCCAAAAACTGCTGAAGCAAGCAGCGTAAAATTTTTATTCCAGGTTTTCATCAAAAAATTCCTTTGTGTTTCTTTTGTTCGGTGTTCACTATCTAATACTTTGTTTATAACGTGATGCGTGATACGTGATGCGTGAAACGTGAAACTACATTATCACGTTTCACGTTTTACCTTCTTGGCAAAACCAAAGTAATAAATGGTGACTACCTGACTCACCATCATCTACCATATTCTAAATCTTCCAAGGCTTTCCCCTTTGAGTCTGTGAACCGCAGATAGAATCCCCAACCCATTTCCTGGTTACAAACCTTCACTAACAATTGATTTTCGCCTTCATTCAGAGTAACAGAAACGATATCCTGGTCGGGACTGGCGGCGCGGGCTATATTATGGTTAAGCACTTCTCTGCCGTTCAGCCAGACTTTTACGCTGTCATCACTGCCGACGCGCAGTTGTACCTCGCGAGTGTCTGGCGATGTCACCTTTGTCCACGCGTATGCCACAACCCATTGGTCAGGCTCAAAAATATATTGGAAATCCACCAGGCCGTCAGGTGTATCGTCAGCCCACTGTTCCCAGTTGATGGTAGCGCCGACGCCTTCGTATTCGGCCTCAAGGTTCACCTCTTCTTCAGGCGGATATACTGTATCGAAACCTGCGTCAGAAGAATTATCAAATGGTCCAATAACATCCCAGGCGTTTTCGGGTAGAAATCCTATCCGTGACCAGTATTCCTCCGCTTCCACGACTCTGTCCTGGCGCTGAAGCATTTGCGCTGTGCCCATGAGCGCATCGAAATTATCCGGGTCTAACTCCAGGGCCTTCGTGTAGTATTGCAGCGCTCTATCGACCATTCCAGCATCCCGATATTCATTAGCGATTTGAATACTCCTGAGAATTTTCGCAACCGGCGGGTCTGAAATAGGCACGACAGTTTCCAGGTCTTTGAACACCGTTAAGGAATTTGACTTTAATCCTGTCCCATCATTTAAGACAATATTGATGGATGGACCCCATGCCTTCGAAAGCGATTTTCCAAGTTCTGTAAGTTGAAGCATCATGACTTTGTCCAAAGTCAAGTCTGTATCCTTCCAGTCAGGAAATTTTTCACCGCCGCTTGCTTTAATACCACTGGATATCATCTGTTCCATGTATCGTTCCAGGTCAACGAATCCGATGCCGTTCACCTTCTCCGGAATTTGGTCTTTGACGGATTGGAACGCTGCCGAAGCGGATATGCCTTTAGCTCGCCCCGCAGAACAATCAATTAACTTCTTGATATATTCTACGCTGGGGCTGATTAGCAAGAAATTTTTCACGATAGCATATCCCGGCTTATCTGGCACAGGTAGTTGCGACACCGTGTATATCGTTTCGCCCATGTATTCTTGAGGCTGGATACTGATTTCCATATCTGGATTTTTGCCTTTGGCGATATTAATCAACAGTGTCGCCAACTTTTGCAAACCTTGCGACGCTTTCGCGCTATCAGTCACTTTGAGGAGGAGACAAATTTTGCCAGGCATAATGAAACCAGTGTTTTTTGAAAAGCCTGGAAAATCTGAGTAGATTACTCCAACCTCATTGTCCATCCAGGAGAATAAATCTTCTTTTAGATTGAGGCCGAATTGTTGTTGCATCTGTTCCATCTGTTCGAGCGCTTGCTCGCCAACATTTGGCATGTTAGCGATAAGTTCATAGACCATTTCCCAGATGCGCTTTAAATCGATAAGGTTATTGCCGTTGTATCCTATAGCATCTTCAGGCGCAAATTTTATAGATTGTAGTTGTCCTGGCTCTGTTTGGAGCATCGCCAAAAGGTTCTTCGATGTCGCGTTTGGGTTTAGCGGCATATAACTTTGTGATACAACGCCTTTATCCGTTATGGTTGCGACCTGAGTTACTGAGGGCACAAGGTCTAACCATTTTAAAGCCATTCCCACAATCGGCCGAAGTCTCTCATCTGGAATTTGCCTGGAAAACATCGCGTAAAAGAGATTGCCCAAAGCAACGACTTTCGCTAAATTTAGATGGCAAACCGCGAGGTTTTGTCCAGTCTTACTGGATATACGATTCATTATTGACATAAAATTGGCATCCTGCTTGATAGAAACATTAGCTCCTTCTGAACCGTTCACAAGGTCGATAACTTTTTTGAGCGTCGTATCGCCTAAGCCAATTGCAAAAATATTCCCGACTAACGCGCAAGATACGCCAAATGGGGCATTCGGCAAGGGAATATTCGCTATCGTATAACTGCCATATTCCGAGGTTGTTTTAGCAACGTTAGCTAAAGCTATCTTGATACTTTGGGAAAGTATTGCGCCCAGGTCATCATCATCTTTAAGCCGGAACATAAACAAGGGCGAAATTTCTGTTAATTGCTCAAACTCCGGCATGACAAGGACGACATCTTGCCCAAACAGATGCGAAAGGAGTAACAGACCAGGCTCAATAGCCAAGGGTACGTCTTTCACTTTCGTTTCCTTCTCCAACTCAGCGTATAACAATTCCCCAAAAGGCACCTGGGCAATTTGCTTCCAGAAATTTGAATCCTTCTTTATCATACCAGAAATTCCCGACATTTCGGCAAACAACAACGGCTTCGCAGGAGTCACATCCATAAGAGATTTTTGTTCAGATACCTTTTGCTCTTGCGAAAAGCCTGCCGAGGCTATCAGTAAAGTAGCCATCATAAAAATAATTGAAATACCAGGTTTTGCTTTGATAGATTGTTGAATAAAACTTTTCCGAAACATTTTTTCCTCCTTAAAATCTTTTTAGGTACCTATCCTAAAAATGGGTAGCGGAAGTCTTCCGATTCTCGGAACAGGCTCTGACTTCCGCCATAGTCAGCATACTGTTACCCCGGCTACCCCAGGGACTTTTGGGATAGGCTCTTAACGATGAGCCGCGACATAATCCCTAAGTACAGCGTTCATACGAATCTGATAATCATCTCCGAACTGTGAAAACCACTCAAATACATCCTTTTCGATACAAAATTGAATCAGTTTCTTTGATTCGGGAATGATAAGTCTTGCATCCTTCCAGAAATCGTCATCAAGTTCAGGAATGTCAGAGGTGTCAATCTTTTCATCGGGAATTTCCGCAATTTCTTTAAGTCGCTGTTGCGAGATATTCATAGTACCTTCTCCTCTCTTTTGGTGTAAGTACCTTCCAAAAAACAGTGTAACCTTTTCCTACGTCGTTTTTTTCTCACCGCAGCGGTCGCAGAGGAGGCGCAGAGAACGCAGAGAACAGACGAAGTTAAAAGGAACGAAGCCATCTCCGTGTCCTCTGCGTCTTCTCCGTGTTCTCTGCGGTGTAAAAAGTAAACAAACTTTTTGGGAACTTACTTAGCTTTTCGAGCTGATATAATGCGCGTCTTATTGTTTCTTTCCGTGTGTGCGACAACTACAATAACGAAGTTGCCAATATCGCCAATACTCACTTCCCGTATCTCTCCGTAATTATAGCGGTCGTTAATCCGAGTCCATACAGGTCTTTCAAAAATGGTTGTCGCTTCTTCAAAGCTAATGCCATGTTTTTTTATGTTCTCCCGATTTTTGTTTTCGTCCCATTCAAATTCCATCTATTTCTCCTCCATTTGCCGCTAACGCCCTCAGTTTCTCAGGCATGGTGACTGCGTATAGCCTCGTTAAGGTTATCGTACTACGAACGAAATCAAACGCGGCTGACCAGATAAAGATTCAATCTTTGTCCTGACCGCGCTAATATCCTTTGCCAGATTTGCATGTGTTCAGCGTTTTCCGTAACAAGTTCCGCCCCAAAGTTGGCGGCGCAAAGAGCAATCAAAACATCACAAACATGGTCTCTTGGTTTGATTTCCCCGTATGGACGCGAATAATAAGATATCATCTGACCAGCGAGATAGAAATCTCGGGTTTGAGGCGAAATAATGCTATCAGCGCGGGATAATGCCCGTTCTATACGGTCAAGTTCCCGTTTATCAGATTGATTAGGTGTTCCAGCGTATAATTCCATCCATACAACGGTGCATAATAGAAATCTTTCGTTTTGCAAAGACCGATTGACTAAGTCCTCATAGGCGATGCCTCGAAACCATGGAATAAGCACGGAACTATCAAAAATCTGAAATTTCATCAATGGGCCTCTCCTTTTCTAATTCGTCCCAGTCTCGTCCAAAGGTTCCGCGCTGTTGTATTCGACGGGCTGCCTGAAACGCTTCCTCATAAGCAAGCGTCCGTTCAATTAACATTCTAATTGCTTCCGAATCACTCGACGCGCCAAGAATCATTCTTACCTTTCGCAATTTCTCAGGATTCAATAGAAGCGTTTTCCTGACAGTATGTTCATTCACAATTTCGGACATAAGACACCTCCAACATTTACTGCCAAATGCAAGTTTGAATGTATTCTACCCCACATCATTAAATAAGTCAATAGAAAAAATCTTTCGTGTTGTTGTTCATTTATAACATATGAGCCGCTGATTGACAGACAACGCCGATTGGGATAACCTTAATCAGCGCAATCTATTCGCGCTCAGTCCCCCCTTTGGTAAAGGGGACTTTGGCACAGGGGATTTTACTTCGTAAACCACCTACGTCAGCGGCTATACCAAGCTGAAAGTCTTAGGCAACATCCTCAATACATCTCCCGCAATCAATCCATTTTCTCCAACTTCTTCAGCGGCGATATCCCCTGCCAGGCCATGTAGATATACCCCAAGCACAGCGGCGTCTACCGGTTTAAGCCCTTGAGCAAGTAGTCCTGCGATTGCACCGGTGAGGACATCGCCCATGCCCGCCGTCGCCATGCCCGGGTTGCCCGTTGAATTGATGCAGACTTCTCCGGAAGATGAAGCGATAATGGTCGGCACACCTTTTAGCACTAACGTCAGACCGTGTTTTTGCGCGAACTCTTGCGCGACGCCAATTCGATCAGATTCTACTTCTTGAGGTGAACAATCTAACATCCTCGCCATTTCCCCCGGATGCGGCGTGAGAATGGTTTGGGAAGCAAGTTGATTAAGTAGTTCGCGTTTTTCCGAGAGCGCGTTGAGTCCATCCGCGTCAATGACTTTTGGAAGTTTAATTTCAATGCTAAGCTGATGGATTAACTCAACGGTCTGAGGATTTCTCGAAAGTCCAGGTCCAATAGCTACGACATTGGCTCGCTTTAAAAAATCGAAAATTTTGGTTTTCGCTTCCAGAGCCAATGATTGAGTATCGGTCTCAGGCAATGGTACAGTCATAACTTCCGTGAGTTTTTCCTCCATGATGGGATTCAAACTTTTCGGGATTCCGAGAGTTACCATGCCCGCGCCGATTCGCAAGGCGGCTTCGCTGGCTAACGCCGCCGCGCCCGTCAAACCAACGGAACCCGCTATCACGAAGACATGACCATACGTGCCTTTGTGTGAGTAGCGCGGGCGTAGAGGCATTAACCGCGCGGCTTCATCTTTTTGAATCCAGTTGACTCTAATTCCTTGCACATCAATAACTTTCTGCGGAAAGCCGATGTCCGCTACGGTTAATTTGCCCGTAAAATCCGCGCCCGGATGCAACAGTAGTCCGCGTTTTGGCAAACCCATCGTCACAGTATGCGTAGCACAGACGCATACGCCTTCGGATTGCCCCGTATCTGCATCTAAGCCTGCTGGTAAGTCAACTGCGACGATTGGCTTGCCAATAGAATTGATAAATTCGATTACTTCTGCGGCAAATCCTCTAACCGCTCCTTTCAAACCTGTGCCGAATATTGAATCCACGATGACGTCACTGGACTGAATTTCAGCGCGATATGCTGACAGTTGTTCTTGCGATAATAACAATTTAATTGATAGTTGCAGATTTTGCGCAATCTGAAGGTTAGTCAAGGCATCTCCTGCGAAACGTTCTGCTTCTGAAAGCAGGTAGATGGTAACATCAAATCCAGTTGACGCCAAATACCGCGCAATTACCAACCCATCGCCGCCGTTGTTACCCCGACCTACAAAGATTGCAACCCGCTTGCCCTCTTGCCTCCTTGCCTCCTTGCCTAATATCTCTTTGACAACTTGCGTCACTGCCTGCCCTGCGTTTTCCATCAGAACAAGCCCTGGGATTCCTATATTCTCAATGGTTTGCATATCAATAGCGCGCATCTCTTGTGCTGTTACAACTTTCATCTTTAACTCCTTAAATTCGCACTTTGCATTTCGGATTTAGTATACGAATTTGGGATAGTAGCGTCAACAAGAAATTCATTGACGTTTGCCTTGTGCTCGTCCAGTCCGGATTTGAGCCTCATTATCATCTGGACTAGGCCAACGCAAACATCATTGACAACAAGATGATTCTTTGCTATATATCAAAATCGTAACCAAACTTTTCTTTTAAAAGAAAAGTTTTTATCTTCCAATTATTTCTTTTGATCAAAAGAAACATTGAGGAAAAAAGGTAATGCTTAATCTAAATTACGTATTACGTATTACGCATTACGTTTAAAGTTCACACCAGGCGTTTTAGAATGCGGAGGATTCAATATGCCCGATACGAATGAGAGTACAATTTGGAGCAACATTTTCAAGCGTGATAGCAAAGTTGAGGTTGAAAAGGATATGGCATCGGCTTTAGCGAAGGTCCCGATTTTTTCCGAGTTGAGCAAGCGGGAAATTCAAAAGATAGTTCGAATTGCTTATAAGCGCGACTATAAAGAAGATGAGGAGATAGTTCGAAAAGGGCAACCATCTGCTGGAATGTATGTGATAATGCGCGGGGAGGTAAAAGTAACCAGGCGCTCCCCCGAAGGGATTGAGGTAAGACTTGCTACAATGGGCGAAGGTGATTTCTTTGGAGATGTAGGTTTATTGGACAATGCGCCGCGAACAGCGACTATTACCGCAATTACTCCCTCCCAGGTCATAGGATTATTCAGGCCGGAATTGTTACGACTGATTGAGCAGGACCCAAAATTAGCGTCAAAGATCTTGTTTAAACTTGCTCAAATAGTTGCTGTTCGTTTGCGCGTAACCAATGAAAAGTTGGAAAAGCTGGTTGAGGAAGTTAAACACCTGCGAGCAAACTCAAACGTTGAAAGAGAAGAGAAAAAATAGGCATGTTTCAGAAAATAGTCCCCCTTACCACAACCCCCCCGTCCTCCCCTTGCATCCCCCCGTATACAGGGGGACAGAGGGGGGATAAGGGGGAAGGGGGTAGGGGGTTGTTACATTTCGGCAAAGGGGCAAAGGGACAAGAGGGCCATACGCATTAAGTTAAGCTAAAATTCGACAGAAGGCAAGCTGAAAAGCGGTTTGCAACAGAGCGAAGGTGAAAACGAGAAAACGAGAAAACGTGAAAACGAGACTTTTCTTCGCGTTTTCCCGTTTTCACGTTTTCCATCATTTAACCCTCGAACTCACTCCGCGACGGAATTTGCGTCGTCTTATCTCTTAACTTAATGCGTATGGGGGCAAAGGGACAAGAGGGCATACGTATCAACTTAAGGGTTTTCATCAATTCCCCTCCCTTGACGGGAGGGGTTAGGGGAGGGTGAAAAAAGAGCAAGTGCCTTGTATTCACCCCCACCTGGCCTCCCCCGTCAAGGGGGAGGGCAGGGTGGGGTGCGAAATAGGTCTTAAGTTGATACGCATGGGGGCAAAGGGGCAAGAGGGTGATGGGTAAATTGCTTATCACTCCCAAAGAAAAAGAAAAGTTTGGAAGGAGCCAAAGGATGAGCCAAGAAGTAAATAACGAGATAGATTTAGAGATTGTCGATGTTACTCAGATGCCGTCTGTTCCAACTGACATTTTTGAACCTGACTTGCAAGCTAATACACCCGAGGAAAGATTTGAGAAGGCAATGCAGGCAACATCAGTTGCGGCTTCGGCTATCGCACGGGATACCTTAGAACGAGCAGAACATTTGCCAAAACTGAAGGGTGCTTTGCAGTTGATAGCACTGGGAACTTCCGTTATAACCTTAGCTATCATTGCGTACTTTATATATCTGGTAAGAGATATCTTGAGCCTGATTGTTATTTCCTTTCTGATAGCTTACGTCCTGAGTCCAGTTGTGAATATCGTTGAACGTCGAGGGGGCAATAGAACTTTAGCTACCGTCGGCTTGTTCGTCGTCATTCTCGGAATTTTAATACTTGCGGCGTTGGTAATGATAGACAAAACTACCTCGCAACTTGCCACATTTAATACGGACTTGCCTGAAATTACTAAAAACTTGAAGGTTAAGATTACTGAATGGGAGTTTATGCTCAGAACAGCAATCCCACAACTTGAGGGTTTAAAGCTATCGGAAAAGTTGACAATCGAGAATATTCAGAGGTGGATTGCCGCCAGAATCGAAAAGGCAATATCAATTATTTCCAGCATCTCCAGCCAAATAATGCCAGTTATCTCCATGTTGTTTATAGTTCCCTTTATGACATTTTTTATGCTCTGCGGAGGCGAAAGAGCGAAAAAGAAATTTATCGAGATGATGCCGAACAGATACTTCGAGATGACATTGGTTTTGATATACGAGATAGACCGACAATTAGGTCAATACTTGCGAAGCCGGGTGCTGGAAACGGTCATCTTATCCGTTCTTGGCATTATAGGGTTTGCTGTTATAAGAGTTCAATTTTACATCTTTTTAGGGATACTCGCGGGAGTTGCCAACATCATTCCTTACATTGGCCCTATTTTAGGCGCGATTCCAGCTTGTATCATCGCGCTGATTTATCCGCCATTCGGAGGATGGAGTGTGCCACTGGTGATAGCTTTGACCTTTATTCTTCAATTTATTGACAATGCTATCATCATGCCAATAATCGTGGGCAAAAGCGTCGATTTGGGACCGATTACAACAATCCTGGTGGTCTTAGTAGGCAGTCAATTTTTCGGATTGCTCGGATTGCTTATGGCTGTTCCAATTGCCGCAATGATAAAAGTCGCTGTACAAGTGATATACAAGAAAATTAAGGGATACCCGGAGTTGGGGTAATCAGAATTGTGAGGAGAATGGCAAGATGGCAATTGGATTGTTGATTGTCGATTGATGATTGTCGATTAAAAACTTATAAGTAATTACTTACAATCAACAATCATCAATCATCAATTAAGATGCCCCCTTCCCTTACCCCTCTCCGAAATCCGAATTCTGTTCACCTGGTTGGTGTAGGATAAAGCCACGGTACCCATTTTATCAATTCTTTATTTGTCATCGGAATCTCAATTACAGCAGGTTGCTTTGCACGAAGAGCTTCGGCGATGATAGAGGAAAAATCGTCCAGATTGTCCACCCGAAATCCGATAGCGCCGAATGATTCGGCAAATTTTACAAAGTCAGGGTTGCAAAGGTCAGTGGCAATGTATCTGCCGTCATACGCTTTACCCTGTTGTCCTCTAATAGCGCCGAAGGCATCGTCATTAACAACGATGGCGACCACGTTTAGTCCGTATTTTATGGCGGTTGCCAGTTCAAAACTACCCATCATAAATCCGCCATCTCCGCTTACAGACACCACTTGTCTATCAGGATACGCGACTTTTGCGCCCAAGGCGGCGGGGAAAGCATATCCTAATGCGACATAAATACACGGATACAGAAAACTGCGTGGATGATAGACTTCAAATTCAGCAAAAGCCCTGTAACCTAATGAGGTCACATCGACTGCTACAATGGTATCGCGATCTAACACTTTTCTCAATTCGCTTAAAATGGGCAATTTCGGTTGTTGATGGATTTCGTCTTTAATCTTTTGCAGAATTGGCTCCCACGCGTTCTTTTTCAATGTGTCAGAATTTTTAAGTTCTTTTAGCAACTGACTTAGCACGGTTTTTATATCTCCAGCAATTCCAGTAGCGATGGGATATTCTTTGCCGAGTTCCGATTCATCCGCGTCGATTTGAATCAACGGCTGCGGCATCTGGATTGACCAACCGCCCGTATCAATTTGCGTGAAGCGGCATCCGATAGCCAACATCGCATCAGCAGACCCAAGCGCGCGTCTGGCGGCTAATCCATGAATATTGCTCAATGCTAAAGGATTATCTTCGGCAATTGCGCCTTTGCCCAGCCGAGTCGTTATTACGGGAATGCCGAGGCATTCAGCGAGAGCGGTCAACTCGTTTGATGCATCTGATGAAATAACGCCACCACCGGCGAAAATGATTGGCAATTGTGATGACCGGAGGATTTCGATAGCTTTTTTAATGTCATCGGATTTTCCTTTCTTTTTGGGCACCGAAACCTTCGGCGGAATTTTTAGGACGGTGCAGAGACCGTCCACTACTTCTGCTGTAACTACATCGTTTGGAATCTCAATCACCACTGGGCCGGGTCTTTCTGTTCTGAGCATTGTAAACGCCATCTCAATAACCTGCGGGATTTCGTCTACTGTGTTCGGCCGTCCAAACCATTTTGTAATTGGCTCAAAAAACTTCCTCTGGTCTAAACCGTGAAACAACTTGCTATTATCTTTGTTTGCCAATCTGCTATCCGATTGGCCTGTAATCAAAAGTACGGGAATGCAGTCAGTGTAGGCTTCTCCAATTCCTGTTGACGCATTGGAGGCGCCGGGGCCAGGCACTGTCAACGCCACACCGACATCCCCTGTTACTCGCGCATATCCGTCCGCCATGAAGGTTGCGGATTGTTCATGGCGGACTACCAGATGTTTTATTCCTTCGCCACGCCGATAGAGCGCATCGTAGATAGACACATTTTGATTCCCTGGCATGCCAAAAATGGCTTTAACTTCCTGTGCTTTTAGACACTCTACTAAAATATCTCCACCTGTCATTTTATACTCCTCAAAAAAGAATGAGAAACCGAGTTTTTCCCAAAAACTCGGTTTCTGAATATTAGGTAACAACGCCTTTCTTCAAAATTAAATTCGCATAAAGCGCCGTCTCGCTGGTCGCTATGATGCAGTACGCATTCCTTGAGCGTTCATAAAACTGATGGCGTTCGATAGGCGTCAATTGCACTGACCTCTTTTCAGCCTCGTCGAGGATTTTTTTAAATTCAGCCCAGATAGGCGGCTTTTCAGCTTTAGGGTCAGCTACTTCCATAATAACGGCGTGGTCTTCAACAAAAGTATCTAACGGGAAAAATTTCATGATAGCTTCAAGCAACTCGCAGACACCTAATCCATCAGTTCTTATGAGCCTTTGTGCATTGCTTGCCGCGGGAAAATTCCCATCAGCTATCACTATTTCATCGCTGTGTCCCATGCTCATTAAAGCATACATAAGTTCAGGTGAAATTACCGTAGGTATTCCTTTAAGCATTTGATTCTCCTTTTTAATCTAAGATTTTGTTCAAAATTATATCACATTGTCTGAGTTCTGCCAATAAATTTTCATTTGGTGTAGAAATTCCTCTGTGTTTCTTATGATGGGATTTTTTCTTCCATAGTGTTCTTTTGATCAAACTTTTCTTCTAAAGAAAAGTTTGGAAGAAAAGTTTGGTTGGTGCTTTCCAATTGACAATCTCATCTATTCGAGTTATCATATTAAGGTATGATTGCAAATTTTGGATTTTCCTCTGCGTGCACCTACACATAAGCGGGAATTCAAACTCAATGAGGAAAGGAGATGGGCAAATGTCAGTAGTAAAAGAGGTTGGAGAAATCTACAAATGTGAAATCTGTGGGAATGTGGTTGAAGTGAAAGAAGCCGGTGGTGGAGAATTAGTTTGCTGTGGTGAGCCAATGGAATTGGTAAAGAAAGAGAAGAAGAAGTAAAACAGCAAAATGGCAAGAGGGCAATGGGGATTGATGATTGTTGATTGACGATTGATGATTGAAAAAATATTCCTCAATCTTTGGATTGATGATTGATGATTGTCGATTGAAAAAATTCTACAATCAACAATCAACAATTGCGGTTCCCGAAGGGATTCCGAAGAATCCCGATAATCGGGGTCTTCGGGACTGGCCCCCATACGCATCAACTTAAGACCTATTTCGCACCCCCTCCTTTCCTCCCCCTTGATGGGGGAGGTTAGGTGGGGGTGAAGCGTAGGGCGCTTGCTCCTTTTTCACCCTCCCCTAGCCCCTCCCGTCAAGGGAGGGGAATTGATAAGAACCGTTAAGTTGATACACATGGGGCCTTCGGGACTTGCCCCCCATGCGCATCAACTTAAGACAATCTTCACAGCCGTGACGCTGTTCCTCCCCCTTGACGGGGGAGGTTGGGTGGGGGTGAAAGGAGAAAGTAACTTTCTCGCTTCCTTCTTTATCACCCTCCCCTAACCCCTCCCGTCAAGGGAGGGGAAAGGAGAGGATGCTTAAGTTGATGCGTATGGGCTAGCATGGAGGCACGCCCATACGCATCAGTTTAAGACTAATTTTGCGCCCCCCTCCTTCCTCCCCCTTGACGGGGGAGGTTAGGTGGGGGTGAAACGTAGGGCACTCGCTCTTTGTTCACCCTCCCCTAACCCCTCCCGTCAAGGGAGGGGAACTGGTGGAAGGCTTAAGTTGATGCCTAT
>Ga0194113_10004591_pt1 | contig 18059 bp, 19 predicted proteins | sample TA2MahC200mmetaG_FD_146193 | JGI IMG/M metagenome (GOLD analysis project Ga0194113, IMG submission 146193) | Freshwater microbial communities from Lake Tanganyika, Tanzania - TA2015017 Mahale Deep Cast 200m | ecosystem: Environmental > Aquatic > Freshwater > Lake | place: Tanzania: Lake... | reverse complement strand
AGTTAAGCTCAGAATTCGGAAACTCAATAGAGTAGGTTAAAAGTATCAACCCATCTCAGGAATGCCTCAATAATCAGAGGGTCAAACTGAATACCGGAAAATTCCATCATTTCCCGAATCGTGTCTTCTTTCGATTTTCTCGGCCTGTATGGCCTGTCAGATGTCATTGCATCAAAGGCATCTGCTACTGACAGTACCCGTGCAAGCAACGGTATCTGTTCTCCTTTGAGACCAAAAAGTCCGCTGCCATCCCAGTGTTCATGATGATATTTGATACCCTCGACAATCTCGGTAAATTGTTTCAAATCCCTGAGTATCTCAGCGCCCATAATAGGGTGTTTGCTTATCTCTTTATATTCTTCTTTTGTGAGTTTGCCTGCCTTGTCAAGAATTTCCTTTGGTGTTCCTATCTTTCCTATGTCATGCAAAAGGGAACTCATCCTTAATTTCTCAATCGTTTCTGCATCAAAACCCATTTCTTTTCCAATGTCCATTGCATATTTTGTTACCCTTTCAGTATGGCCTGCACTCCATTTCGATGTTGCTTCCAGAGCCCTTACAAGGGATCTGATGGTACCGAGGAGAAGTTCTTCAAGTTCCCGATACAGGTAAGCGTTTTCTATTGAGAGACCTGCCTGAAAGGCAATTGCACCCAATAGCTTTATGTCATTCGAATAAAAGTTTTCTGAAGATACCTTGTCACCAACAACAATAGCACCGAGGACCTTGTTTTTCCCTATCATAGGACATATCAGAAGCGATTTCAGACTTGAAAGACTGTTCCCGTGTTTTGATTCACTCACGTTATGGGATACATACGGCTTTTGTGTTTTTATAGAATTCCATAGCACTCCGTCATCCTGTTTGAACCTGAGATTGCTGTCCCAATTTCCTCTGCTGCTCTTTGTGTAGAGCTCTTCTCCATTGTCATGCAGGAAAAGGACAGCAGCAGTCTTTACCTCGATTGTATTGATTGCTTCATCGATAATTCGTTTGCAGATTCCTTCGATACTAAGCCCGGACAGTACTTCAGAAAGCCTGTACAAAAGCGAAAGCTCTTCATATACAGAAGCGAGCTCTTGGATGGTAAGGTTTAAATCCTGTTCGAGGTTAGACCTTTCCAATTACGTCTAATACCATTTTCAGGAGCAGGTTGGGGCTGAATGGTTTTGTGAGATATTTCTCCACACCGCTCTGAGTTCCAAGCTGTTCTTCGGGGTTTTGACCCATAGCAGTAAGCATGAATACAGGGATATCCTTTACATCAGGGTCTGATTTGAGCATCCTGCAGAGTTCTATCCCGCTGAGGTCGGGCATCATCCAGTCTGTGATAACGAGATCAGGCCGTTCCTTCTTTATGGCACCCATTGCTTGCTTACTGTCTCGTATGGTAGTAACTTGAATCCCTGCATTTTTCAGTTTATCCTCTATCATCATGAGGATGAAAGGCTCATCGTCTATTACTACTACCCTTTTCAATACATACCTCCTAAATATTTATGATAACATATTAGCGTCCAGAATATGAGATTGCTTCAGTCGATGCGACCTCGCAATGACAAATCCCCCCATCCCCCCTTTACTAAAGGGGGGTTAAGGGGGATTATCAAACTGTCATTGCGAGGAGTCCGCCTAAGGCGGACGACGTGGCAATCTCATTTTAAAAAATCAAAGATCTCGAGCATTGATATCTCGCCCTGACTTCCATTGGAAAGCCTTTTCCATTTTGCAATTCCAGAATTAATTTCATTGTCACCGATGATAAAGACATAATCTGCATTCAACCTATCTGCCCTCCTCAATTGGCTCTTTAGCGATTTATCTGCGTATCCAAGTTCAACCCAAATCCCCTGCCCCCTCAGTTTATCTGCAATGACAAGACCTTCTTTCTCTGCAGGTGCTCCGATTGTTGCGATAAAAACCTTTGGTGCAGGAACCTCCTGTTTCTGTGACGATTTCAAGAGTGTTGCAATCCTTTCCATACCTATTGCAAAGCCAATTGCAGGTGTCGGAGGCCCACCAAACTCTTCAACAAGTCTGTCATACCTTCCGCCGGCAGCAACTGCATTCTGAGCGCCAAGATGTTCAGTGGTAACCTCAAATGTAGTCCTCGTATAGTAATCAAGGCCCCTTACCATGTCAGGATTTATCACATATGGAATATTCAGTGTTTGTAAGAGGAAAAGGAGCGTATGAAAGTGTTCTTTGCATTCATTGCAGAGAAAATCTGTAACCCTTGGTGTCCCTTTTCTTAACTCTATGCAGGAATCCACCTTACAGTCTAATATCCTTAATGGATTCACTCCGAATCTCCTTTTACAGTCAGGACAGAGATTATCAAATTTGTTTGAAAAGAAATCATAGAGTGCTTTTCTATACCCTGGCCTGCATTGCTCACAACCAATAGAATTTACCTCAAAGGAAAGCTCCTTGAGGCCAATGGTGTCAAGAAAAAGCCGCAGCATAGAGAGTATCTCCGCATCTATCGTTGGATCAGCTACTCCAAACGCCTCAACCCCTATCTGATAGAATTGCCTGAACCTGCCTTTCTGTGGCCTCTCATATCTGAACATTGGTCCTGAATAGAAAAATTTCTGTGGGAATGGAAGATTATACAGGTGATTCTGTACATAACATCTCACAACAGGGGCAGTCCCTTCTGGCCTCAGGGTGATACTTCTGCCTGCCTTATCAGAGAATGTATACATCTCTTTTTCGACGATGTCGGACGTTTCACCAATGCTTCGTATGAATATATCAGTCAATTCGATTATTGGTGCTCTTAATTCCTGGAAACCATAGACAGAAAATACATCCGCTGCAATTTTTTCAATCTTCTGCCAGATGTATATATCAGGTGGGAAGATATCCTGGATGCCTTTCAGGGCATTGTAACGTTCTGCAGAACCCATTACGATACTTCTTCATTCCCCTTCATGGTGGTTCCTTCTTCTTCTCTCTCTTTATCAAACTCAATCATCTTCAAATGACCTTCAATTAATCTCTTCAGCTCCTCTTTAAAATGGCGCCGTATTCCTTTCAGGTCAACAATGTCCTCATGGATCTTGATAACTTTTTCCTGTGCATCCTTCAGGATCGCATCTGCCCTGAGATCTGCCTCTTTCACGATAAGTTCTGCCTCTTTTCGTGCATTTGTCTTATAATCCTCTACCATCTGCTGGGCGGTCATAAGGGTCTCTCTCAATGTTGTTTCCATATCCTTGTATTCTTTAATCTGGTTCTCAGCCTTCTGTATGTTCTCTTTCAGTGTTGCATTCTCTCTGAGGAGCTCCTCCATCTCTTCCCGTATCACCTCTAAAAATGCATATACCTCTTCAACATCAAATCCCCTTATCTTCATGGGGAATTGTTTCTGCTGGATATCAAGCGGTGTTATTCTCATATAAGGCTACCCCCTTTTAATTTATAAGCAAATTCTATCAAAGATTCTATCAGAAAATACTTTACAAATAATATAACGAGGATTACAACCATAGGTGATATATCTATACCTAACCCGTACCCAATACGCCTTCTGATTGGCCTCAATACTGGTTCAGTAACAGCGTGCAGAAATCTCACTATGGGATTATATGGATCAGGATTAACCCAGCTCATGAGTGCTGTAATAATGATAATCCACATATAGCCACTGAGTAACAAACTGAGTATTTTCGCTATTGCAAGTAATAAATTCGCAAATATAAACATTTATGATACTCTCCCCAATTCTTTAGCCCTGTTCGTTGCTGCCTCAATTGCAGAAACAACAGTTTCCTTCAACCCTTTTTCATAGAATACTTTCAGCCCTTCTGCAGTTGTCCCCTTCGGTGACGTGACCATCTCCCTGAGTTTTTGTGGAGTCATACCAGTATCAAGCAATTTAGCGGTACCAAGCAATGTCTGTACTGCAAGCGTGGTAGCATCCTCCTTGCCGAGTCCCATTTTTATTCCCCCTTCAATCAGTGCCTCAACAAAATAGGCAAAAAATGCAGGACCACTTCCAGAAAGGGCAGTTACCGCATCCATATATTTTTCCGGTAACATCATCACTTTCCCTATAGACATGAAGATGTCTCTTATCAATCCCATCTCTTTATCATGAATGCATTCACACATTGACAGAACTGACATGCCCTCCTGAACCAGTGCAGGGGTGTTGGGCATGACACGGATTATCTTTGAAGTCTTGAGCCTTGATGAGAGATATGCGAGTGTTATACCTGCAGCAATGGAAACTACGATCGTATCGTTTGAGATGAGATCAGCAAATTCAGCAGTGACACTATCCATATCCTGTGGCTTAACAGCAAGGATGATAATGTTACAATTTTTTATAACCGCTTTATTATCAGACGTCGTTTTTACATGATACATATTTTCAAGATATGATCGTCTTTCGTCTCTCGGCTCTGAGACTATGATATCTTTTGCATGTTTGCCATATATGCCTTTTATGATCGCCTCTGCCATATTCCCGCCACCGATAAAACCAATCATATAGCCTCCTTTATTTCTGTAATTGGAATATCATATACAATTACAGCTTATTTGCTTATAATCCATCTTTAAACTATTCCACATTGCCACTGTTTCTTTACAAAGGGCAACATTGTTGTAATTATATTTTGATTTTAAATGTTCTATTACTGTTGAGTACATTGTAAATCGTGTTTGAAAATCTATCTTTTTGCCCCAATTAGAAGATTCTTTTAGATATTTGACCCAACTTTTATCTGAACAGCCGTTTATTGTGCTTTGAAGCCCCCTTAAAGAACCTAAGGTAATTCTTTTCGGGATGAGATTCTCGAAAATAAAATCTACTAAGTGTAAATAAGATTCTACCCATCCACCTATTGGAACCATCGGGTCTATCCTGAGTCTGACTTCATATCCTTCCTGGTAAACCCTCTTTGCTGCTTCAATTCTTTTTAAAACAGGTGGTGCTTTCTTCTCCCACATTTTAGCAACAGGTATGGCATTTAGACTAAAGCTAATAATTACTTGATTGGGGGGTTCGATCTCTAAAAGATTTTTTACATTCGAGGATTTGGTTAAAAACAAAACCTTGTGATGTCTTTGGGTTTCAAATATAGGAATAATGAATTTTGAAAATGGTTGATTAGAATTCTCATGCATCAACGAATCAGCAATTTCGCCTGTATTTAAGACTTCCGGTGTCTCGACCTCCTCTAAAAATCTTCTTGTATGAAGTTCTATTTTTTTATAAGACTTGACTACAGGTTCTGGCCCATTTGGATGAAACCTGAAGGTTCCTTTTAAATAACACCAACTACAGTCATAAGGACAGCCATAAGCCCACTTAAGTTCAAGGAAATGAGGACAGACTACATCAGTTAGATATTCAGGGAAGGGCGTCTTATCAAATCTTGTAATTATAGAGCCATCATTTACTCGCTCAACTAATTTCTCTATCCTTCTGTTTAAGAATTTGTAATCCTTGTATATTATTTTTGGTTTAGCAGGAATATATACTGCTAAATTCTCGCGCACAAAATCTTCAGAGTTATTATTTAATGACAACTTTATCTGACCTGTAGGAGAGATTTTGCTAATCTCTTTCCAGAATTTATGACCCAGAGAGTGTTCCTCCATTACCCTCTTATCTCGGTCCCCGTAGCTAAGGTTCTAAAACTCTGTGGCCTATACGTTTCAAGGTCTTGCGGTCTCACCTTCAGGTACTTCCATGATTTCCCAGACAATTTTTCCACATTCTCGCACCAACGCAGGGCCTCTCTATCCTTTACTGGCACCTCTATCTCTTCCATCCCCTTGGTCTCCACAAGATACATTGCCCTTTCCTCCTTCACAACAAAGTCAGGCTGATAATAGCGTAAATACCCTTCCTTATTGTAGTAAGGAATATGGAGCGGGTGTCTGGAAAGCACTTTGGCAAAAGCCTGCACCTCATCCTTTTCATCAAGGTAATTCATAAACTCCTTTTCAAATGCACTGCGCTTTGAATACGGCAAGTCTTCAAAAACTGCTTTTTGTACCTTTGTGGCTGGTTCAGAGGTGTGAAGGGGCGGCGTCTCACTTACCTTGAAATACCTTGGTATACTGACCTTTTCTTCTTTCCTAGAGAGAGGATTGATTTCTTGTGAGAAAATCTGAACCAATTTTTCTCTGATGGGGATGTAATTAAGTTTCTTTGTTACCTCCAAATCTTCACTATTCACTTTTTCATCAAAAAGGTAAAGTTCGATATAGGCTTTGACCTTTGGCACAAGTTCAACAAAGATACTCGATGCACCAGTCTTGGAGGTAATAGCTTTGCAAATGTATGAGAGATACAGAGAGAAGTTCTCTGTATAATCAAAGGCCAGAATCTTCTCCCTGATAATCTTTTGCTCTAGTAAGTCCCTCTCCCGATACCTCACTTTTGGTAATTCAATCTCGGATAGCCTAAAAAGCCTTAAGGGAAGCCTTGCTATATCAAGCCTTGCCAGATCTGGCACTGTTCGGGTGAGACCACCTTCCACAACAGGAATCTCAATATCATACTGAAGTTTCTCAGGATTGACAATTATGAGGTTACTCGGCTCATAGGCTTTTTTCGCAGATGTAAAGTCAGCAATCAATTCCCCTTTGTCAATCTCAGCCTGCCAGAGCTGGCGAAATCGTGGATGGTCAACAACGATAAGCTTCTCCTCCCATGTATCATCCTGAGGAGACATCCTCCTTAAGCCTCTCCCTAAGGTCTGTTCAGGCAAAACCGGGGAGTCAAAAGCTCTAAGAGGAACAATCACACAGACATTTCTCACATCCCACCCTTCTTTGAGCATCATGACGCTGACAATGATCGCATAAGGATTTTCAGGGCTGTCAATCCTTCTTGCTGCCACTCTTGCTTTCTCTAAGTCCTTTTTGGTGATGACCCCTTTGGTATCAGTGTGGATAACCAACACCTTGCCCGCATAACCTTGCCTCTCTAAATATTGCCCCACCTTATCGGCATTTTTAGTAACATCCGTCATGATAAAGAGTGCAGGCTTTTTACCCGTATCCTTAAACTCCTTTTGAAACTCCTTAAGAATCTCCAGTCCTGTGTCAATCTGGAGACGATTCTTTTTAACAAAGTCCTTGCCTAAGGGTTCAGGGACATTCTCAATCTCTCCAATGCGAGGTCGTTTAACGATTTTATCTCTGATAGCCTCTGCCAGGGGATAATCGTTGATGATGTGGGGGAAAAGGTTGCCCTGGAGATTTTTCGGGGTTGCGGTGAAGTCCAGTTGCATCACCAATCCGCTGCCGTTCCGCTTTTTAAGTGTTGAATCCAGATAGCCAATGACCTTGTTCCACTCTAAATCATCGCTGTGGACATGGTGAGCCTCATCGTTTAAGACCATCAGGTCGTCATAATGAGAGAGCTCTGTTCGCAGGGAATCGTAAATAGCATCTTCTTCACGCTTAGGCTTAGGGCCAAGAACCTCGTCTAATGGATTAACAGGACCCTCTGCTTCTCTCTCGTAAATCTGCTGGATGTTGGTCAGATGCAGGATACCCCTTCCTGTTCTCGGAATAACTTCACTCTGGAAGATGAGCTGTAAATCAAAATCCGCCTGCCACGCAGGTGGGATAAAGGGGAAATTATAGAGAATGGCGTTATTAGCAAAACCACTTTTATCAATCTCACCTTCTTCTGATGTCCCATATAGCCTATCCAGCACAATAAGATTAGGGGCAAGGAGAAGAAAATGGCTGGAATAATGAACGCCGTTGTCTGTTTCAAAAATTTTATTGAAATACTGCCAGACTATGGCCAAGGCCATCACCCAGGTCTTTCCAGAACCGGTAGCCATTTTGAAACAATATTTGGGCCAGAGGTCTTTTGTTGGGTCAACGGGGATACTAACTCCAAAGCCCCGTGCCAAATCATAGAGGCTCTGGTATTTGCAGACCTCATAGATGTAGATCAGGGCTTCTATTCCTTCCCGTTGGCATCGCCAGAACTCAAAGCGTGAGGCATCAGGCAGGATATGCTCCTCTTTGAACCAGAACTCAAGGAGCCTCTTGGTAACAGGGCTCGCCCCTTCGTAGTTCTTTTCTCTCCAAGTCTGGAGGGCGTGTTTGATTCTTATATCAAGGTTAATTACAGCCACTAAATCGCTCCTACGTTTGTTAAGTTGCCCATAGTTCGGAGAGCCATTTGATACGCAGTCTTTGCCCTATTGATGTCAATAGTCGCTTCATCTTCATAGTCAGCATCCTTCCTTCTCCGCCACAAGCGATTTAGACTGTCGCCTATTTTTCTTTCTACTTTGTCTTGAGAAGATAGGTATTGTTCTCTCACAAACTTATGCGTATTGATTGGCGGAATGGATATGCCTTTGGTTGTGAGAAAATTTCTTGCAATGCAAAATACCCCGTAGTACGAGCGGCTTATAGCTGTGCGCAGATAGGCTTCTTGAAAACTTGCCGTTCTCTGATAGGTTATCAGTTCATCAGCTAACTGGATGTATAACTTCCAATCAAAACCCATACTTTTTCACCATTAACTACCATTAACTATGGAACATAGGTTCAATATCCACCTCAAGGAATTTTCTAATCTCATCATCAACATCAAGCCACCATTCTTCATCGAATTTATCTAATAGATCAAGGGATCGATCAGGAGATAGATTAATCTTGACTATAATAAAGAGTCTTTCAAAATCTTCTTCCGGATCCCTGTCATACTTCAAACAAACCTCTACAATGTTTTCTCCAAATACTCTTTTAATTTGTCTACGGGCTTCGAAAAGAGGGTTAATAAGATAATCATGCGTCAAGAGAAATCTTTTTACCTCGATCGGGTTATTGAAGGTATAGAAACGCTCCAGTAGTTCAATATCTTTTACAGGTCTGAGGAACACTGAGCATTCTCCCTCGGATTGTCTTATAAATTCATCAATAGGCAAGAAAACAAAAACCGACATTCTTTGACTTTTCCATATCTCTGTTGGAGATTCAATCCAATCTATCAAGAGAGGCCTTTTATGATACTCAGTAGATGGCTGATGGTATTGTTTGGTTGGTATTAATTGCATTATTTCTCCTCCCCGAAACGGCTTCTGCATTTATCGGTAATACAAGCTTCAAAAGCGTTTTCAACCGTTGTATGCGCCTTTTCAATCCAGTCATAGACTTGATTAAGTGCAATACGCTCTGGTATAGCCATAATGTAGTCAAGATCAAGCAACAAAGAAAGAACGTCTGGCTTTTCTGGAATTGCACTTGCCAAAGTTAGAAGCAGACGATCATGTCCTTCCTCATAGGGAATCTCAACCCTGACCTGAAATGTCTCATGCATTTGTGGCAAAGTAGTTGGAATAAATGGATAATAATTAAAATATTCGGTCAATTCTATTGGATGCTCATCAAATTCAATTTTATTAATGTATCGAAGTCCTACGCGCTTGAATCCTTTTGGTTTCGTAATAGCTTGATATATTTCCAAGTTTTTTAAAATTAGAGGCTTGAACAATTCCCATGTAGGATAAGGCTTCAGATAGTTAATCGTTAATAGATCAGGACCAACCTGAACTAAGGCAGATTTATCAGGACGGAGAAATTGCATCCTGGGTGGGGCTAGCTCGAATCTTTGTTCTGTCATCCCTCCTTCTTTAGGCTGTATGCCTACCCCGAAGCCCATTTGCTGCCGTCTTTCAGGAAATTCTTCTTTAATCTTTTCATAGAGAAGTCCCGGAATAGTCATATCCGACGGCTGACTGGGAACAAACTGAAACTCGCACAACGCCTCCACAATAGGTGGATTATTATATTTTCTACTCACTTTATACCTCCATATCTAAATATTCATAAGTTTATTCGTATCATTCCCAAAAATATCTACGACCTTTATCAGCACTTGATACTTTCCTGTTTTTTCATATGTATAAGAGCATTTTGTCTCTAATGCTGGATGCTTTCGTGTTCTGAAAGACTGCCACATATTGTGAAATGTGTCATCTTTGTAATCAAAGTCCACTGCCCAGTAGTCAATGTAGTCGGTGAATTTCTTAATCTTCTCCCTCACCTCTTCAGGGAGATACTCAGGGTTAGAAATCACAAAATCCTTCAGGGCAATGGTCAGGGTCTTTCCATTCAACTTGTGCTCTATCTCAAGATAATTCAGGTCAAAGAACTTGACCTCTTCCCTGGATGTATCCTTGACCTCCAATGCCTCTCGTGGAATCTGCACCAGCCGTATCTTGACCGAATACTCATCACCTATCCTATCAACCAAATCATGTAACCCCATCTCAAAGTCCCAGCCAAGGACATCCACAGACCTTATCCCTGCCACTTCACATTCCTTTACCGTCTCTCTTATTTCCCTCTCGGTTACGATGGAGTCTACATCCCCAATATGCACCATTCTGCCGCCTTTCTTGCCATGAAGGGTCATATATCCTGATAAAGATTCGGCACGGTAGAGTTTCAGAATAAAGTCAATGTATCGGCTAACACCATTCTCTTTCAGTTTTGCCTTTTGGTATTTGCCCAGATTTAGGACTTCAAAGGGCTTACAGCCAGAGATGTCTAAGAGTCGCTTACGGGTGGTATGGATGGCAAACTTGGAGAGGTCTGCACCTATCCATCGTCTGCCCAATTTTTCGGCAACGGCTAAGGTTGTCCCTGATCCGCAGAATAAGTCAGCTACAAGGTCGCCATCGTTGGAAGATGCTTTGATGATACGCTCTAAAAGAGCTTCGGGTTTCTGGGTGGGGAAATCCAAAATTTCACTGTGCTTATATCCTATAGTAGCTATATCCGCCCACCAATCCTCAGGAAGTTTCCCTCTTTTATCCAGTTCTAAGAGGTATTCATCGTCCTTTCGCCCTGTGAGCGTAGTGCGTCCTGTTGCTAAGCTTGATTTTTTATAAGGCACTCGGAGTATATCAATGTTAAATATGTAGTTTTCTGATTTAGTGTATCGCAAGATAACGTCGTGCTTATCGGGAAAATCTTTACTTTGTCTCGATGGACCAGTATAACACCAGATTATTTCATTTCTACAATTCTCCTTTCCAAAAATTTCATCCATGATAATCTTCACATAATGCCCCACATGCCAGTCTAAGTGGACATAGATGGAACCATTATCTGCTAAAAGCTCCCTCATTAGCACCAAACGGTCATACATCATCTGGAGATAGGAATCTAAGCCTCTGCCCCAGGTATCCCGATAGGCTTTCTCCTCAATCACTGATGCCTCTTTTGTCCACTCTAAATCGCCAAGTTTAATATTTATGGAAAAGTCCGCTCCTGTAGCAAAGGGCGGGTCAATGTAGATAAGGTTTATCTTTCCTGCAAACTCAGGCAGGAGGCTTGCCATAATGTATTTGTTATCGCCCCAGATGAGCTTGTTTCGCCAGAGATCATCTTTTGCCTGCTTAGTAAAAAAGTCTCTTTGAGCTTTCTCTCTGTCGGCTTTGCTTTCATTGATAGTCTCTACCACCTGAAAGGGAAGAACAACCCTATTCACTCCAGTCTGTTTCCCAGGCCAGTAGAGCCCAGTCTGATCAACTTCATTAGTTTTTGTATTGTTCTTTGCCATTTTCAATTATTCTATAACAAACCGACAAACAATCAAAATTATATATAGGCCAATCTGGAATCTTCAATCTATATTCAGCCATGCCTTTCTTCATTTTCTTTCTCCAAATATCCCTGTTCCTATCCTTACCATTGTTGCACCTTCTAAGATTGCGATTTCGAAATCATTTGTCATGCCCATAGACAGTTCTGGCAATACATATCCTGATTTCTCAGCATTATCCCTTAATTCCCTGAGTTCTCTAAAAAATGGCCTTGCCATATCAGGGTTATCAAAGAATGGAGGCATTGTCATGAGCCCTTCGAGCCTGAGGTTTTTCATACCTGTTACAGCTTTCATTGCGGCTGTAAGGCCTTCTTTCGGAACTCCATGCTTTGTCTCTTCTTCTGAAAGTTTTACCTGTATTAAGACCCTTTGAATCTTGCCAGCCTTCTCTGCGTGTTTATTTATCTCCTGAGCAAGCTCTATCGAATCAAGGGAGTGAATCAGGTCAAAAAGCTGGACAGCGGTTTTAGCCTTATTTTTTTGGAGATGACCGACTAAATGCCACTCGATTTTACTGCCCGCCACTCGTAACTCGTCACTCGTAACTTTCTTTTGTGCCTCCTGCACACGGTTCTCTCCAAATACCCTCAATCCACAATCAATAGCCTCTTTTATCCTTTCAATACTGACGGTCTTTGTGACAGCAACAAGCTTTACATCATAAGGATTTCTTCCAGCCCTCAGAGCAGCATAAGAGATTTTTCGATATATATTTTTAATATTCTCAAGAAGAGTAGTCATTTTCATGATATTAAACGCAGGCCCTAAGAGTCGTAGACTAAAGCCTGCGGCTACACATAAAAATTGTATCTATATTATTTTGATTCGGATATATACTATCACAGTGTTTTGCCTATTTCATCAAGCAGAAGAAACCTGACCTCGTTGACCTTCTTCAATGATTCATCATTTGTTATGAAACTTTTACTCCCTGCAAAGATAGTCGTTGCTATCTGAACAGCATCCGGTGTTTTTATGTTATACTTTGCCCTTAGGTCTGAAGCTATATCTGATATTTTCACGTTTAAATCAATGACTGTAAGATGAGGAAAGGTAAGTAAAAGATCCTTGTAATCTTTGACTGCCGTGAGATTGCCGTCTCTTTTTGGTTTAACGAGTATCTCTAATAATGTTATTACTGAAGTGACCGCATTGTATTTCCCACGCTCAACAGCTTCAAAAATCTTCTCTGTTGACAGGGCGTAATCAGGATGATCTTCAAGGTGATAGATGAAAATCATGGTGTCTATGCCGATAATCTTATCCTTGATATCTTTCCCTACCATGATTCTCTTTCACCTTTAACATATTTCCTGGGGTCTATCCCTTTCCATACATCCTTGTGCAGACCCCTGAGTTTCTTAGCATAACTTTTCGGTTTTACCTTAAGTATGACACTATCTCCTTCTACATCCACAATCAATTCGTCTCCTTCCGATATGCCTACTGCTTCCCTTACTTTTTTAGGGATAACGATCTGGCTCTTTTTACTTACCTTTGTTGTTATTAACATAATTTCCTCCTACAGATATCTTTATAGTAGAAATTATAATATTTTAGTAGGATAAAATCAAATATGACTTACTTACTGTGCGATATTGCTTCCTGATATTCAGCCCATAACTTCTTTTTCGCTATGCCTGCATCAATGAAATCCCATGGGAGGGTTTCTTCAAATTCTTTTTTCCTGAAGATGTAAAAATCTTTCTTAAGTCCTGCGGACTCTACCGATTTTGTCCATTCCTTGAGATTTACCATTTCTTTTAGTATCTTTGATACCCTTCTGTCCCCAACAGCAAAAAGGCCCTGCATATAGGCATACTTGGGAACATCATGGAATACCTTAACGCTTCTTATCGGGAGAAGCCCTTTTTTTATTATCTTTAATCGTTCTTTTACCTCTGAAGGGTTTTCCATAGAATGCCACTGGAATGGCGTGAATGGTTTAGGTACAAATGTACTGATGCTCAGTGTGATATTCCCTCGTGGTGCGATTCCCTTAATTTTTTTCACAAGGGTAATAATGCCATCTATATCCTCCCTTGTTTCTGTCGGGAGTCCAACCATGAAATAGAGCCTCAGGGTTTCGATACCTTCAGAAAAAATACTCTCCGATGTCTGCAGGATATCCTCTTCTGAAATCCTTTTACGGATAACCTTCCTCAATCTTTCTGTCCCTGCCTCAGGTGCTATGGAAATACTCTTATGACCTTTCATGAAACGAACCAGCTCAGCACTCCTTTCACTTGCCCTGAGCGAGGTAATGGAAAAATCAACTCCCGGTATTTTCATAACATCCTTTATGTGTGGATAATCTGTGAGTGATGGGCCGATAAGACCTATTCTCTTTGTCTTAGATTGGGCTATTGTTATTTCCTGCTCTATTTCCTGCAATCCTTTTTTTCGTACCGGACTATATATATGGCTGATCATGCAAAACCTGCATGACCATGGACATCCCCTCATTACTTCTATTAAACACATGTCAGCGAATTCAGTTTCAGGTGTAATAATTGAGGTCATCATGTGAACCTTTGACAAGTCTTTCCATGAGCGCTTTTTTATGAACTCAGGTGCACCTTCTGATTGATGTCTTGCTGCTATCTTTCCCTCATCATCGTAAGATATGCTGTAGAATTGTGGGACATACAGGCCCTCAATAGTGAGAGATTTTTTCAGAAGCTCAAACCTGTCTTTTGAGGACTTATACAGATACAGGAATTCAGGCAGCATTTCCTCTGCTTCTCCTATGAAACAGATATCAAAAAAATCTGAGACCGGTTCGGGGTTGAAAAATGCACAGACACCACCCATGATGATGAACGGATGATGAGCTTTCCTCTCAGAGCTTCTGAGGGGAAGGTTTGATAACTGTAAGATTCTTACGATATTCGGATAATCATTTTCGAAAGATACAGAGAATGCAACAATATCAAAGCTCCTCAGAGGCATCTTTGATTCCATTGAAAAGAGTTCGGTTTCTGTCCTGATATACTCATCAATATCCATGTTTTCTGGAAGGAACGCCCTCTCACATACCACATCATTCATTCTGTTGAGGAGACCATATATGCCCTGAAATCCAAGATTTGACATGCCAACATGGTAGGTATTTGGATAGACGAGGACAATCGTGATTTTACCGCCGGGGTCTTTATAAACTGTTCCCTTTTCTTTTGATAAGAGGAGATCTATTTTTTCTTTCAGCTTCCAGCTCATATCGTTATCAAATTGATAGCATCAGATTATAACAGGCAGGGCATAATATTTTCGCTCATTCTCGGTCGTACCGACCTCCGAGGGCTTTTGCCGCTTGATTTTTATAGATATGCTATTTGACTATCGGCAAAAGAATCCGCTTAAATACCATGCCCTGCCTGACAATAATAATCTGCATTATTCGGGTTATTTAATCATTTGGGTTAACTTTCCCTCAATGCCTCTACAATATTCATACGCGATGCCCTGACTGCAGGAAGGACACCTCCGACAAAGCCCATTATGAAAGAAAAGGTCATCGCTTTGTAAATAATTTCATAGGTAAGGGAGAAGGTAAAGGCGAGTTCAGAAAAGGTCTGGAAATTAAGGGTTGAGACAGTAAAAAGCTGCAAAAATGACGCAAAAAACAGACCGGTAGCCCCTCCTATGAGACCGAGAAGCAGTGATTCCATGAGGAAGGCTGTTAGTATGCTCGTCCTTGGAAAACCGAGGGCGCGCATCGTGCCTATTTCAAAAACACGGTTAGCTACAGCAGAGTACATGGTAATCATGGCACCGATAATAGCACCGAGAGAGAATATAATTGTGAGAGACAGGCCAAGGATACGCAGAAATTTAGCCATCATCTCTGACTGTTTTTCATAGTATCTTGTTTCCCTCATTACCTCAAGGGTCAGTCGCGGGTCACTTTCGATGCGGGACTTGATTTTTTCAAATTCTGAAGAATTACGCAGTCTGAATATAACTGATGAATATGCAGGTCTTCTGAATGCCTGCATGAACTGGTCAATATCACCCCATATCTCTGAGTTGTATCCTGTATTCCCTGCATCAAATATACCGACCACAGTCCAGTTTCTCATTCCGAAACGGAGTGTTTCTCCAACGCCGCCTCCTTGAAAACGTTTTGCAATACTTGAACCTGCAATAATCTCGAATAATCCAGACCGTGGCATACGTCCTTCAGTGAGTTTAACCTGTGGGCGCAATCTAATAGAATGCTCTCCAATTCCCCGGATAGTTACATTGGAGGGTTTATCTGTACCCCGTTTAGGAAGTGTGATGAGTACAACCAATTCCTTTGCCAGTAAACGTTTACCATCTTCTCCTGTTGCGATCTCAGGTTGTGTCTCTACTATTGAGGCCTGCAGCCTATCAACACCACTCTGCACCTCTGATTCGGACGCCTTACGAATTACAACAACATTATTATAAGAGCCTGTTTTTACAAGTGTATTCTGAAGACCCTCAGCGAGCATAAGAACTGCTGCAAAGACAAACACTACCAATGCCATTCCAGACGCAGTCAGCACTGTAGTAAGCCTGCGTGTCCAGAGATTGCGTATACTATATGAAAATGGTACCTTCATTTTACCCCCTCACCTTAACCCTCTCCCACCAGGGGAGAGGGAATGTAACTTCTTTAGTTGCCCCTCCCTTAATGGGAGGGGATTGAGGGGAGGGTGACAGTATTTTTACATGTTTCACTTATCCAATCCTCCTGAGTCCATCAGCTATCCGGATGTTTATCGCCCGGACAGCGGGAAAGATGCCTGCTACAAAGGCTACAATGAATGAAGCTAAGATATCCATATAGATGGTTTTATGTTCCACGTTAAAAACAGGGAAATAGATACTTAATTCTTTACCGAATATATTGGCTGCCGGGAATGTAAGGATAATACCGAGTACGGCTCCAAGCATTGTAATAAAAAAGGATTCACCGAATATCAAACCAGAAATATGAAAACCTCCGAACCCGAGTGTTTTGAAGATGGCATATTCACCAATTCTCTCACGGGCTGTCATGGCCATAGTATTCGCAACAACTGCCATAATGATAATGATAATCACAAAAGAAACGAGCTGTATAGCTATGACAATGGCCTCTGTCATCGAGATAAAACCTAATGTAAAAGCCTTTTCAGTCTCTGTTAATGTCTCTGCCAGTGAGTTTTTAAATGTCCGGTCAATCTTTTGAGATACATCCGCTGCAAGGTTAGGATTTTTTATCTCAATCATATACCAGCCAACCTGATCTGACCACACCCGGCCGGCTTTTTTCAATGTCTCATTGAGATATTCCCAGTGGAAGAAAAAGGCGGTCTCATCCACATTTTGATCCCTGCCTTTATAGATTCCACGCAGGACAAAATCCCAGTTACCCGGAAAGATTGTACCCCTCAGTGTAATAATATCACCAATCTTCCAGCCATACCTTTCTGCCAGTTTACGTCCTGCAACTGCGGCCTTGCGATCACGAAAGACATCTGCCTTCTGTTCGGCTGGGAGTATGATCTCAGGAAACATCCCGAGGTATGTTTTAGGCTCAACTGCATAGTTTGCAAAGAAATGTTTTTCATCAATATAGATGCCACCAAACCATGTTCCATAAGAAATGCCTTTTACACCTTCAATCTGCCGGATCTTATCCTTATATGAAAGAGGTAGTGGAAAGACAAGTGACACGGCATTTCTCGTGACAAGCCTGCTTGCAGAGGCTGTCTCTACACCTAAATACCATGTGCTTATTACAGTCCTGAGAAGTCCGAAGGCAAGTATTGCAATAGCAACGCCGAGGACAGTCAGGGATGTGCGGAGTTTGTGACGGAATGCGTTTTTAAAAATGAGTTTGAGGATGTGCATTCAAAACACCCTTATCCAGATTCATGATTATGTGTGCCTTTTTTGCAGCCCTTGGATCATGTGTTACCATGATAATAGTCTTGCCGAGCTCGTGGACGAGTCGTTCCATAAGCTCAAGGACATCATTTGCAGATACCCTGTCGAGGTCACCTGTAGGCTCGTCAGCAACGAGTATTGTAGGATCTGTGACAACCGCACGTGCTATGGCAACACGCTGCTGCTGCCCACCAGATAGCTGGCCCGGGTAATGGTCCATTCTGTCAGAAAGATTCACTACATTCAGGGCTATTTCTACATGTGCCCGGCGCTCTTTTTTAGGAAGTCCTGTCAGCAGCAGAGGTAACTCGACATTTTCAAAGGCAGTGAGTACAGGAATAAGGTTGTAAAACTGAAAGATAAAGCCTACATTTATAGCACGCCAGTGAGCAAGTCCAGTTTCAGAAAGAGAGGTAATATCAACACCGCCTATCCGGATGATGCCTTTATCTGCTTTGTCAATCCCTGCAATCAGGTTTAACAAGGTAGTTTTGCCTGAACCCGAAGGCCCCATCAATGCCAGGAATTCACCCTCAGCGATATCAAG
>Ga0194113_10004589_pt1 | contig 18065 bp, 18 predicted proteins | sample TA2MahC200mmetaG_FD_146193 | JGI IMG/M metagenome (GOLD analysis project Ga0194113, IMG submission 146193) | Freshwater microbial communities from Lake Tanganyika, Tanzania - TA2015017 Mahale Deep Cast 200m | ecosystem: Environmental > Aquatic > Freshwater > Lake | place: Tanzania: Lake... | reverse complement strand
CCTGCAGATATAAAAGATCCTTACGGAGGCAGCCCCGAAAAATATCGCCAGACTATGGAGGAAATCCGACTTGCTTTAAAGAATCTAATCACTAAACTAGAGGAAGGTTGATTAAATGCTTATTGCCCTCGGCAGCGACCACGCTGGTTTCCAACTAAAAGATCGGGTCATCAGCTTCCTGCAATCCTCAGGTATTAATTACAAAGATTTTGGAGTCTATAGCGAAGAGAGTGCCGATTACCCCGAGCAGGCTGCTCTGGTTGTGCAGGCTGTCAAGTCCGGTGAGTTTACTTTTGGGATTTTAATCTGCGGCACCGGAATTGGCATGTCCATCGTGGCCAATAAACACCGGGGAATCAGGGCGGCACTTTGCAGTGAACCTTACTCTGCCCGCTTCGCCCGGGAGCATAACAATGCCAATGTACTGACCATGGGTTCAAGAGTGATCGGTCCGGGTATGGCCGAAGCAATCGTCAGTATTTTTATCCATACTGAATTTGCCGGCGGAAGGCATGAAAGAAGGCTAAGTAAGATTGAAACACTTGAGCAGTACTAAGTTAAACTGATTTTCGCTGCTTATTTTGCAGCGAAGCCATTGAATAACAATAGCATAGAGCTGAAAAACCCGATACAGGATGGAGATGATGATTTTTGATGAGCCTCGCTGAAGATTCGATCAGCAGAGTGCCGTTAGCGCAAAGAGACCCTGAAGTTGCCGCTGCTCTGAAAGCGGAACAGAAGCGGCAGCAAGATAATCTGATTATGATCGCCTCGGAAAATCTGGTCAGCCGTGCCGTGCTCGAAGCCCAGGGTTCGGTGCTTACCAACAAGTATGCCGAAGGTTACCCGGGAGCCCGCTACTATGGTGGTTGTAGTTATGTTGATCGGGCAGAAGAATTGGCCCGCACCAGGGCACTGCAGATCTTTGGCGCTGAGCACGTCAATGTGCAACCCCATTCCGGAACATCGGCTAACATGGCTGTTTACTTAGCACTGCTTAAACCTGGCGATCGTTTGCTGGGTATGGATTTAAGCCACGGTGGTCACCTGACCCACGGTAGTAAAGTGAACATTTCCGGCCGTTATTATGATGCTTACAGTTATGGTGTTGATCGCGGCTCTAATTTGATTGATTTAGAGCAGGTCAGGGCCAGGGCGCTCGAGGTCAGGCCTAAACTGGTTATAGCCGGTGCCAGCTCATACCCAAGGCAAATCGATTTTGCTGGTTTTAAAGACCTGGCAGCGGAAGTTGGTGCCATCTTTATGGTTGACATGGCTCACACCGCCGGATTGATTGCTGCCGGGGTTCATCCCAGCCCGGTTGGTCTGGCTGATATTATTACAGCTACTACCCATAAAACTTTTCGCGGACCGCGTGGCGGGTTGATCTTAAGTCGGAAGGATTACGCTTCCTGCATTGATAAAGCAGTATTTCCCGGCTTGCAGGGTGGTCCGCTGATGCACGTTATCGCTGCGAAAGCAGTTGCTTTTAAAGAAGCTCAGCAACCGGAGTTTGTCACTTACCAGGAAAAAGTTCTGAGCAATGCCAAATCACTGGCTGCCGCCCTGACGGAGCTGGGTTTTGACCTGGTTACCGGTGGCACTGACACCCACCTGGTGCTTGTTGACCTGCGCCGCAAGAAAATCAGCGGCAACGAAGCTGAGCGTCTGTTTGAGGAAGTGCAGATTACGGCCAACAAAAATATCATCCCCTATGATCCGAAGGGGGCCAACGATCCCAGCGGCATTAGATTGGGCACACCAACTCTTACCTCACGTGGGATGGGGTCGGAAGAGATGGTAAAAATAGCTGCAATAATCGGTGCGGCGATTGATAACCGTAACGATCGACTGTTCCTTGATCAACTGAAGAAGGAGGTGAACCTGCTTACCAGCGAGTTTCCCGTTTACTAAACGATTAAAAGGAGATGAGTTTTGATGGAAAATGTAGTTGTTGTTAATCATCCGTTGGTTCGTCATAAACTGACCCTCTGCCGGAAGAAGGAAACCGAAAATTGGCAGTTTCGCGATCTGGTCGAAGAGATTACCGCTCTCTTGATTTATGAAGCCACCAAGGATATGGAGACCGTCGAGATTGACATTGTTACTCCTGTAGCAGCGGCCAAAGGGGATGTGGTCAAAAACCCCAATCCGGTTTTTGTGGCAGTCCTGCGGGCCGGTCTCGGCATGGTATCGGGCGCTTTAAGGCTTTTTCCCTATGCCCGTGCCGGACATATCGGCCTCTATCGCGATCACGACACGCATGTTCCTGTAGAATACTACTGCAACTTACCTCCTAACATAGATGAACTTGACTGCTTCCTGCTTGAGCCGATGCTGGCTACAGGGGGTTCCGCTACTTATGCCGTCGATATGCTCAAAAAAGCGGGGGTTAAAAAGATCAAGCTGCTGAGCCTGATTGCCGCTCCTGAAGGGATTAAAAGGATTACTGCCAGCCACCCGGATCTGAAGATTTATCTCGGTGCTCTGGACGAAAAACTAAACGAAAATGCTTATATTGTGCCAGGACTGGGCGATGCCGGAGACCGTCTCTTCGGAACAGCCTAAACGTTTGAGCAGGAGACTGATCATGCAGAGACCGGATTGGGATCACTATTTTATGGAGATAGCAACGGTTGTTGCCAAGCGCTCCACCTGCCTGCGCCGCCAGGTGGGGGCACTTCTGGTGCTGAATAAGAGAATCCTTTCCACCGGCTATAATGGAGCTCCGGTTGGCCTTAGCCACTGCGGCGAAATTGGCTGCCTGCGGGAACAGCTTAATGTGCCCTCCGGAGAGAGGCATGAGCTCTGCCGTGGTTTGCATGCTGAACAGAACGCCATTATCCAGGCGGCAGTGCACGGGGTAGCCATTGAGGGAGCAGTTCTGTACTGCACTCATTATCCTTGTGCCGTTTGTGCCAAGATGCTGGTTAACGCCGGGGTTAAATCTCTTGTTCTGGCGTCAGATTACCCGGACGATCTAGCCAAAAAAATCTTTGCTGAAGCCGGCATATTAACCAGTACGGTGCATGTTGACTGATAACCGGGGTAACTGAGCTGCCCTAGGCAATCGAAGGGTTTTTTTGCGGAAATAAGCTGATCATCCCATTTTGAAGCCTGTTAGTTGCATGCTGAGAAGCAATAACTTGCTTCAGGTGACTGAGATCGGATAATCATGTTTAGCCTATAAAAACTCCTTAATTAAGGCCTGTTTGGGGTTGAAGTTTGACCTGTTCTACAGGTTCAGGATGTTTCGTTCAGCCTGTGCTTATGTTATAATCTGATCGTTTTTTGACCACAATGATGCTAACCTAAGTATTTTTAGATGTTACTGAATTCAGGTTTAGTTTTTTATTGTTATTGCAGAACGAAACAATTTGTTCTCCGGCAGTCTTTTAGTTAAATCCTGCATGAGAGCAAGTAAGTATCAGTTTAGAGGATGGTGAGCTATGTCTATTCAGGTAAAAGAACTTATTGACAAGATTAAAAACGAGGGTATTCTTGCAGCCGAGGCTGAGGCTGGAATAATTGTCGCCGAAGCTGAGGGAAAAGCAGCCCAACTGATTAAGGACGTTGAGGCCAGGGCGGAAGCGTTTAAGGCCCAGGCTGCAAAGGAGATCGAACAGCAAAAAGCAGCCGGCATTGCTGCTATACAGCAGGCCGCCCGCGATGTTTTAATTGGCTTGGACAAGCAGCTTACGAAACGATTCGACGCCGTCATCATTGAATCTGTGGACGCCGCACTGACCACCTCTTTAACCGAAAAAGTTGTTGTCGAGATGGTCAATGCCTGGGCCGAAAAAGGCGAAGAAGGGATTAGGGTGGTCCTCTCTTCAAAAGATGCCGCCCAACTACAAGAGTCCTTGAAAGGGAAATTAGCGCAGAGCCTTAAGAATGGAGTGGAAATCATCCCCTCTGCTAAATTTGATAAAGGTTTTCGAATCGGTGGTAGTAGCGGGGTTTTATACGATTTTTCAAAGGAAAGTATCGCGGAGGTTCTGTCTCAAGCTCTCTCCGCTGATCTTGCGGCAGTTTTAAAAGAGGCAATCTAAGAACCTGGAGGAAATGCGTCTTGAAAAACTATTACTACACGTTAGCCGCCCTGGAAACGATCAGACTGGAAGAAAAAATACCGATCTCGGAAGATTATTTTTTGCAGTTTGCTAAGGATACCATCGATGCTAAAGGCTACCAGATTTTACTGAAGTGCCGCTGGGGTTTAACGGAGCCAACAGGCTTTTCATTTGCTGACCGGGTTCTCGCCTGGGAAAAGGAACTGCGTCTGGAATTGGCCAAAGCCCGGATTCTGAAGCTGCCATTTGACATCCCACCAGACCTGCCGGACCCGGACGGTAAATTCAACCTGCTGGAACAGGTGCGCGCGGTTATTGCTTTAGATTCGCCCTTGGATGCGGAACTATACTTGGACCAATTGCGGTGGAGCTTTTTAGTGGAGACGGGCGCTCGCCACTATTTTGACCTTGAGGCTTTGGTTGTCTATTATTTAAAACTTCAGCTTGCTTTACGCCGGAATAAATTGCAGGAGGAGCTTGGCAGGGATTCTTTCAAAAAGGAATATGCTGCTGTAGCTGACAGATAATATACTAATTACCTTATAGAAATGGGTGAGGAAGATTAACCGAGTAATTGGAGTTAGTGGGAATATGGTCTCTGTGGAATATGCCGGCGAAGCCACGATGAACGAAGTCTGTTACATCAGTACCGGGGATAAGAAATTAAAATCTGAGGTCATTCGGATCAAGGGCAATGTGGCTGACCTCCAGGTTTTTGAGATGACTTCGGGGATTAGCGTGGGGGAAACCGTTGAATTCACCGGTGAACTACTTAGCGTAGAGCTGGGTCCCGGTTTACTGGGGCAAATCTATGATGGATTGCAGAACCCCTTACCCGAACTGGCGGAACAGTGTGGCTTCTTTTTAGACCGCGGTGTCTATCTGGCGGCACTTGATCATAAAAAAGTGTGGGATTTTACACCAACAGTGAAAGTCGGGGCCAGGGTTGAAGCCGGCGAACAGATTGGATTTGTCAAAGAGGGTCTTTTTAACCACTGGATCATGGTCCCTTTTCAGGTTGAGGGTGTGCTGACTATAGAGAGCATTGTTGCGGCTGGGAGGTATACCCTTAATGATGTGCTGGCGGAGGCTAAAAATGAAAAAGGCGATCTCCATCAGTTGACTATGGTTTTTAACTGGCCGGTAAAAAGGGCTATTAAAAGCTATGCGGAGCGCTTAAAACCGGAAGAAACGCTAATCACAAAACTAAGAATTATTGACACCTTTATACCAGTAGCCAAGGGTGGTACTTACTGCATCCCTGGTCCTTTTGGCGCTGGTAAAACAGTTCTGCAACAGATCACTTCCAGGTACGCTGATGCAGATATTATTATTATCGCTGCTTGTGGAGAACGTGCCGGTGAGGTCGTGGAGACCTTGAAAGAGTTTCCCGAACTGATCGACCCGAAAACCGGCCGTTCCTTAATGGAAAGAACCATCATTATCTGCAATACCTCTTCTATGCCGGTTGCTGCCCGTGAAGCTTCAGTTTATACGGCGGTAACCATGGCCGAATACTACCGGCAAATGGGTCTGAACGTTTTAATGCTGGCAGATTCAACCTCCAGGTGGGCTCAGGCGATGCGCGAGATGTCTGGTCGTCTGGAAGAAATTCCAGGGGAGGAAGCCTTTCCTGCTTACCTGGAATCCCTGATTGCCGCTTTTTACGAGCGGGCCGGGATTGTTCGGCTTAAAAGTGGCGATATCGGCTCGGTGACCATCGGTGGCACTGTTTCTCCGGCCGGTGGTAACTTTGAAGAGCCGGTGACCCAGGCCACCTTAAAGGTCGTAGGCGCATTTCACGGTTTGTCACAGCAGCGAGCTGATGCCCGTAAATATCCCGCCATCCACCCTCTGGAATCCTGGTCAAAATATAAGGGGATCATCGATCCCCAGAAAACCGAGTATGGACGGGCCATTCTCTTTAAAGGCGACGAAGTTGGCCAAATGATGAAAGTGGTTGGTGAAGAGGGAACTTCACTTGATGATTACATCATCTATTTAAAATCAGAATTACTGGATTATGTCTATATCCAGCAGAACTCGTTTGATCCTGTAGATGCTGCTGTTGAGCCGGAGCGCCAACTACATATCTACGATATTCTCATCGGTATTCTGACGGCCAGGTTAGATTTTGCAGGCAAAGAGGAAGCCCGCTCCTGGTTTAACCGGGTGCGGCAGAACTTCCTGGATTATAATGGCAAAAAATGGCAGAGCGAGGAGTTTTATAACCTGGAGAAAACCATCTCTGAACTGCTGGCCGATCAGAAAATTGGAATTGAAGCAGATGCCGAAGGTCTTTGGGCAGGCGAGTCAAGGAGGGGCCAGTAATGCAAAAAGTATACAGTAAAATTGAATCGATCTCCGGTAACGTTATTACAGTAAAGGCAACTGGAGTGCGCTACAAGGAGCTTGCCGTTGTGGGAAGCAGGTATGGCTCATCGATGGCGGAAGTTATCCGCCTAAGAGGCGATGAAGTTGCCCTGCAGGTTTTCAATGGCGGTCGGGGCGTATCCACCGGTGACGAAGTCCGGTTCATGGGTGAACCAATGAAAGTTTCTTTTTCCGTTAATCTTTTAGGACGAATTTTTGATGGTTCAGGACGGCCGCGCGACGGTGGGCCTGAGCTTGCGGATACAATGGTTGAAATAGGTGGTCCTTCCGTTAACCCCGCAAAGCGCATTATTCCGCGCAACATGGTCCGGACAGGGATTCCCATGATTGATGTTTTTAATTCGCTGGTAGAGTCACAAAAACTGCCAATCTTTTCAGTTTCGGGAGAGCCTTATAACGAACTTTTGGCCCGGATAGCCCTGCAGGCTGAGGTTGATATTATTGTCCTCGGTGGGATGGGCCTTAAATACGACGATTATCTTTTCTTCAAGGATACCCTGGAAAAGGGCGGCGTGATGTCCAGAACTGTCTTTTTCGTCCACACTGCGTCCGACCCCGTTGTTGAATCGTTGCTGGTGCCCGATATTGCCCTGGCGGTGGCCGAAAACTTCGCTATCCAGAACAAGCGGGTTCTGGTTCTGCTGACGGATATGACCAACTTTGCCGATGCCTTGAAGGAAATTGCCATTACTATGGAGCAGGTACCCTCTAACCGCGGCTATCCCGGAGACCTTTACACCCAGTTAGCCTCCCGCTACGAAAAGGCGGTTGACTTTGAAGGGTCAGGCTCAATTACGGTTCTGGGTGTTACCACCATGCCCGGCGATGACGTTACCCACCCTGTACCCGATAATACGGGCTACATTACCGAAGGGCAGTTTTACCTGCGCAATGGTCGCATCGAGCCTTTCGGGTCGCTATCCAGGTTAAAGCAGCTGGTCAATGGTGATACCCGTGAAGATCACCGGGCCATTATGGACGGCATGATTAAGCTGTACGCTGCCTACAAGGAGTCTCTGGAGAAGAAATCAATGGGTTTTAAAATGTCAGACTGGGACGAGAAACTTTTAACTTATGGTCGGCTGTTTGAACAGGAGATGATGGATCTTTCCGTCAACATCCCCTTAGAAGCTGCCCTCGACAAAGGATGGGAAATATTAGGCGGCTGTTTTGCGCCGGAGGAAACAGGCTTAAAGACGGAGCTGATCGAAAAATACTGTCGTAGTAAGGTGTAGATTATGGCAAAAATTAAATATACGAAAAATGAATTAAAAAAGCAAAAGGATCAGCTTAAAAGGTTCAGGCGCTATTTACCAACACTGGTTTTGAAAAAGCAGCTGCTACAGATGGAGATCCGACAAGTTGAAGTGCAAATTAATGAAAAAAGCCGGCTGCGGGAAATTATTTATGCAGATCTGATGAGTTGGGTTCATGTCTTTGGCGAAAATTTAAATATTGCCGAGCTGGTACAGGTAAAAGAGACGGATTTGGACACCGCTAACATAGCGGGAGTTGACATTCCACTGTTTAACCGGATCATTTATGAGAACAGACCCTATGACCTGATGTTCTACCCGCTTTGGGTGGATGCCGGTGTTCAAAAGCTGAAAGAGCTTTATTCTGCCGAAGTGGAACTTACTATCCTTATGAAACAGGCAGAACTTCTGGGTGAAGAGCTAAGAATTACCACCCAGCGGGTCAACTTGTTCGAAAAGGTAAAGATCCCTGACACAAGGGAGAATATTCGCCGCATTAATATTTTCCTCGGCGATCAGCAGACGGCGGCTGTTGTACGGGGCAAGTTAGCGAAAAATAAACTGGTGAGGGAGGCTTAGGCGATGATCGCAGAGATGAAACAAGTATCGATAGTTGTCCAGACCAAAGATAAAGAGTTAACGCTGGACGCGCTGGCCGATCTTGGCCTTGTCCATCTTGAAGACTTTCAATATTCCTCACCGGAAGTTGATGATGCCCTCGCCAGAAAAAACAGGGCTGAGACTGTCCATAATATTTTAGCTCCATTCAAAACCAGGGAGGAGGACCTGACTCCCTCTTCATTAAAGGCCTCTGAGGCAATACAGGAAGTGCTGAAGCTAAAAGATGAACTTCAGGCTGCCAAGGAACGGGAGGCCGCATTAGAAAAACTGATTGCCGGTTTGGAGAGCTGGGGAGATTTTGATCCTGCAGACTTCGCCTTTATGGCGAACAAAGGTTACCATCTCAAGATCTACACCGTTCCCGGTGGTAAGAGCACTGATCTGGGTGATCTCAAAGGCGAAGTGTTGCTTTTAAAAGAGAACAAAAAAGAACTGGTATTTGCCCATGTAACCCGGGAACAGGTGAGACTTGAAGGTTATGAAGAGTTTAAACTTCCTCAGCAAAGTCTAAGCGCGATGCAGGCTGAAAAAAAACAATTAGAAAAGAAGATAGCAGAGCTTAACAATAAGGCACAGCATTATTCCGGTCTCAGGCCCGCTCTTCAGGCTCACCTGGAAGAGCTGGATTCTAACCTGCAGTATTGGCTAGCCAAAGCAAATACTGTAGATGAAGGGAATCTCACATCCTTAGTCGGACATCTTCCCGCTGATGAGATAGAAACTGTTCAAGATTGGGCCCGGCTGAATTCAGTTGCTATGGCTATTACAGAGCCCGATTCATTCGAATCGGCACCCACCCTGATCCGTAATCCCAAGTGGTTGCAGATCGTTGAACCGGTATTTAAATTCATGGGTACGGTGCCGGGTTATCAGGAACTGGATATTAGCCTAATATTTCTTCTCTTTTTCACCGTGTTTTTTGCCATGATTATCGGGGATGCCGCCTATGGCAGCATCTTTTTCCTTGCGGGACTCAGTATGGTGGTTTTCTATAACAAATCCAAAAAAGAGAAACCGCCGCTGGCTGTGGTGCTTTTTACTATTCTTGGTTTAGCCACGGTCATCTGGGGGAGCATCACCGGTTCCTGGTTTGGCAGTCCTGAATTGATCAAAGGTACTTTCCTGGAAAAACTGGTCATTCGCCAGCTAACAGAGGGCTTTAGTTTCTATACCCCAGCCGGCGAATATTATAAGGATTTAAGAGGGCAGGATGTGATCATGCTTTTGTGTTTCATCATCGCCATCTTCCACCTTACTGTTGCTCAGGTCTGGAATTTATTGCGGGCCCTGGCCCAACACTCCCTGGAAGCTTTAGGCCAGGTAGGGTGGATGTTTATTAACTTTGGTCTTTTCTACCTGGTGTTGGATATGGTGGCGAGTTTAAACCTTGATCAGGCGCTTGGTGCCGGAGGTCTCGTGGCGAATATCAGCGTCAATCTGATTATTGCCGGGTTAGCGTTGATTGTTCTCTTCGGCTCACAAAAACCAAGGGGTAACTTTTTCAAAGGACTGCTTGGTGGTCTTGGTAATTTACCGAGCACCATTCTCGGTTCCATCTCGGCATTCGGCGATATCATATCGTATGTGAGGCTTTTTGCCATGGGTCTGGCGGGAGCCGAAATTGCGAAAGCATTTAATAACATGGCCGGAGACCTTTTATCTGGCAATACATTTATTTTTGGGGTGCTGATCCTGTTAATCGGACATGCCTTTAACTTTGTTCTCAGCAGCCTGGGAGTACTGGTGCACGGAATTCGCTTAAATATGCTGGAGTTTTCGGGCCGGCTGGGTATCCAGTGGTCTGGCCAGGAGTATAATCCATTCAGATTTCGTAGAGATGTGGTCTAACCAACTGCCATCTCTGCTTCAGTACGAATAGTTTGACCGTTATCTTTCTTAGTATCGGAATTATTTGCCGAAATAAACTGACTTATTGAAAAGGAGCCTGATAAAATGGTTGAGTATGGATTAATGGGTATCGGTGCAGCGCTTGCAATTTCTGCTGTTGGCACTTCGCTCGGTATTGGAGCGGCCGGGCAGGCCGTTATTGGAGCGTGGAAAAAGGCATTCATGCAAAATAAGCCGGCTTCGTTCATGCTGTTGGCTTTTACTGGTTTTCCGCTCTCCCAGACTTTTTACGGTTTAATTCTAATGAATAACATCGTGGCCTCGGCGCATCTCTTAGAGAGTGGCGTAATCTTAGGGATCGGTATCTTCGGTGGTCTGGCGATCGGTACGTCGGCCTATTTACAGGGCGTGATGGGTGCCAGTGCTGTTGATGCCTTTGCAGAGACAGGAAAGGGCTTTACCAACTACGTTCTGGTGTTAGGGGTTATTGAATCGGTTGCTCTGCTGGCTATGGTTTTCCTAATGACGATGATCAATACTATAGCAGGATAATTCCCGCCGAAAAGCTTCTGCCGGGGTCGGATATACTATTTGGGGCTGTCTTCAAAAATGTTTTGGGGCTGCCCCATTATGCTCTGAGTGACGACTTAATAAGATCTGTTTTCAACCAAGCGGGAGGGCAGCACTGACGCCAATATGGCTCTATACACCTACCCCGGTAATATCCATATCCATAGCACTTATTCCGATGGCAGTGGCAGTGTAAAACAGATAGCCATAGCTGCAGCGCGCGCTGGTTTGAGTTATGTAATAATTACTGATCACGAAACCCTTGAGGGTCTTGCTGAAGAGGGCCTGTACAGCAAAGTGGTTACCCTGGTCGGTATTGAGGTCAATCGGCCGCACAGCCACTACCTGGCCTTTGGCCTCCCTAAGCCCCCTGCCCCTGACCCTGAAAACCCGCAAACAGTGATCGATTTCGTGCGCGCCGGTGGTGGGCTCGGTTTTATTGCCCACCCCTTTGAAAAAGGCTCACCCTACCTGGAAAAAGGCCAGGCCTATCCCTGGATTAACTGGCCGGTATTTGGTTTTACGGGGCTCGAGATCTGGAACTACTCTTCGCATTGGCGGGGCCTGCACTCCTCTTTACTAATGGCAATCTACTTCTTTTTCTTTAACCGCAAAGCGGCGATGAGGGGAGCGCCCCCGGAGCTGTTGGCCCTCTGGGATTGCTACACCCGATCCGGCTACCGGGTGGTCGGCATCGGCGGCACTGATGCCCATGCCTTTATTTACCACTTAGGCTTTCTGACACTACAGATCTTTAGCTATCAATTTCTTTTTGGCACGATCAACACCTATCTGCTTTTGGAAGAAGAACTGGCTGAAGATTTTCAAGTGGCAAAAACCCAGATCTTAACTGCCATCAAAGATGGACGTTGTTACATCTCTTTTGACAGCCTGGCTAAAGGCAGTGGTTTCAACTTCTATGCCGCCTCCGCTGAAAAGTGCTACCTAATGGGCTCGACACTCGCTTACGCCCCTGGTCTTGTCCTTGCGGCCGAGATCCCGGTGAAAAGAGCTTTCTTCAGGTTGATCAGGGATGGTGAAGCAGTCTATTCCGGTAGTGGCAGCTGCCTTCACTTTCCGGTTCAGATGCCCGGAATCTACCGCCTGGAGGTCTTTCTTAAACCGTTAATTGGTCAGCCCCGCCCTTGGATCTACTCAAACCCGATCTTTATCAACAAAGCTGAATAAGGTATACTGTTAAGAAAGAGTTCACCGAATAAGGGAGGTAATACTATGTTAAGAATTGGGATTAATGGTTTCGGCCGCATCGGCAGGCTGACTATGCGAGTCGCGATGAAGCAGGATCAGGTTAAAGTGGTGGCGGTCAATGACCTGGCCAACAATGTGACCCTGGCCCACCTGCTAAAATATGATTCCACTTTTGGTGTTCTCGACGCCGATATAAAAGGCGATGACGACGGCTTTATCATCAACGGAGAGAGAATCCGGGTTACCTCGGAGCGTGAACCGGCGAACATTCCCTGGAAAGAAGCCGGGGTGGATCTGGTCGTGGAATCCACGGGTATTTTCCGCACTAAAGCTAAAGCTTCAGCCCACTTAAGCGCTGGGGCCAAGCGAGTGATCATCACTGCTCCCGGTGAGGCAGATATTGTCATGGTCCTCGGTGTAAACGATCATCTCTACGATCCGGCTAAACATATCATCATCTCCAACGCTTCCTGCACAACCAACGCCCTGGCGCCGATTGCCAAGGTGCTGCATGAAAATTTTGGTATTGTTAAAGGGTTAATGAACACCACCCATGCTTATACCAACGATCAGCAACTGCTCGATTTTCCCCATTCCGACCTAAGGCGGGCGAGGGCGGCTGCTTTATCGATGATTCCCACCTCTACCGGGGCAGCAAAGACCGTTTGTGAGGTAATCCCGGAACTGAAAGGGAAAATTGATGGCCTGGCGATCAGGGTGCCAACTCCGACCGTATCGCTGGTTGATTTTGTCGCTGTGTTGGAAAAAGATATAACGGTGGAGCAAATAAACGAGGCCCTGAAAAAAGCGGCTTCCGGTTCAAGATATTTCGCTTACAGCAATGAGCCGCTGGTATCCGCCGACTTTAAGGGTAATCCATACTCATCGGTGGTTGATGGTCTTTCGACCATGGTGATCGGCGGCAATATGGCCCGGGTGCTGGGCTGGTATGACAACGAGTGGGCTTACTCCTGCCGTGTTGTCGACCTCGCCGCCCTAATCGCTTCAAAATAAAATGTAAGGAGGCGGCCCGTTGAAAGTTAACCGCACCATTGAAGAAATAAACGAAAAAATAAAATACGGCAAAGTAGTGGTTTTTACGGCCGAAGAAATAATTGAAGTGATCAGGGAAAAAGGGGTCGAAGAAGCAGCCAGCCAGGTTGATGTAGTTACCACCGGCACCTTTGGCCCGATGTGTTCTTCCGGCGCCTTCTTAAATGTCGGCCACCCCAAACCCCGGATCAAACTGAACGAAGTTACGCTAAACGGGGTTGAGGCCTACAGCGGCATTGCTGCTGTCGATCTCTACATCGGGGCCACCGCCCTGCCGAAAAACGATCCCGCCAACCGCAACTATCCCGGCGACTTTAGCTATGGCGGTGGGCACGTGATCGAAGACCTGGTGGCCGGTAAAGAGATTCACTTAGAGGGTAGAGCTTACGGCACAGACTGCTACCCCCGCAAGAAATACGAAACCCTATTTCGGCTTGAAGAAATTAATGAGGCTATTCTTTATAATCCACGGAACGCTTACCAGAACTACAACGTGGCTGTTAACTTAGGGCAAAAGACTATTTATACTTACATGGGCATCCTTAAGTCGAACCTGGGTAACGCCAACTATAGCTCAGCCGGTCAACTCAGCCCGCTATTCAACGATCCGCTGCTGAAGACCATCGGCATCGGTACCCGTATCTTTCTTGGCGGTGGCATTGGCTATGTGGCCTGGCACGGCACCCAGCATAACCCTTCTGCTGAACGCCTTGAAAACGGCACCCCCAGGTTCCCCGCCGCAACTCTGGCCCTGATCGGCGATTTAAAGCAGATGCAACCGCGCTGGTTAAGGGGCTTAAGTTACTTGGGCTACGGGGCAACCCTGCAGGTAGGCTTGGGTGTGCCCATCCCGATCTTAAATGAAGAGATCATGGGCTACTGCGCCGTTAGCGACGCCGATTTGCAGGCTCCAGTCATTGATTACAGCAACGCCTATCCCAACCGCGAGAGCGATAACCTGGGCCATGTCAGCTATGCTGAACTAAGAAGCGGCACGATTATGGTTCAGGGCAAACAGATGCCGACTGCCTCACTTTCCAGCTATGCTGGAGCGCGTGAAATTGCCGCCACCCTTAAAACATGGATTGAAAAAGGCAGCTTTAGCCTCACCTCTCCAGCCGCCGCTTTGCCCTCGGTCGAGGCGGGCATCAAGTTTAAACCGATGCCGGATCGCGATCCAGAAGGGCAGGAGGGATAAAGATGACCAGGAAGAAAATAGTCTTGCGCTTTCCACCCCACGTTGTTGAACAGCCGGTAATCTACCACCTGATCAAGGATTATAACCTGATGGTTAATATCCTGCGGGCTGATATTAACCCCCGTAAGGAAGGGCGCCTGATGATGGAGCTCAGTGGTGAAGATGCTGATTACCGCCGCGCTGTGCAGTGGCTGAAGAAGCAGGAACTAAAAATTATAAACCTTGAACAGCAGATCAGCTGGAGCGAAGAGCGCTGCACCCATTGCGGAGCCTGTACCGTGATCTGCCCTACCGCTGCTTTAAACTTTGAGCGGCCTGCAATGACTGTGCGCTTTGAAGAAGATAAGTGTATTATTTGCGAACTTTGCCTGCGGGCTTGCCCGGCCCGGGCCATGGAAGCCCTGGCGGAGAACGCCAACGGCAGATGAACAGCAGCCTCAGGCTATACCGCCGGGAAGCCCCCGGCGGTCGCTTTATTTCCTTTACCGTGAAGGTCAAAGAGACAGACCTCTGGATTGCCATTAACCAGCGAAGCTACAGTGAAGATTTAGTTAGCGCCACCGAGAAGGCAGTGTTTAAAATTCGTCACCCTCTTGAACAATACCTGGCTTCAAATCCCTACCTGCAGTCTGCTCTTGAGCCCTGCTTAGTTGATCCCGGCGCCCCTCCCATTGTGATCGAAATGGTGCGTGCCGCCAACAGTGCAGGAGTGGGCCCCATGGCAGCAGTAGCCGGGGTGGTAGCTGAAAAGGTGGGCCACTTCTTGCTTGAAGAGGCAGAAGAGGTAATCGTAGAAAACGGCGGTGATCTATTCCTTAAAGTAAACGAGCCGGTTTCTGTCGGCGTCTTCGCCGGCGCCTCCAGCTTAAGCGGCAGGCTTGCCCTGCAGATTGATCCCGGCCAGACCCCGCTCGGTGTCTGTACCTCGTCTGGTACGGTAGGCCCTTCTTTTAGCTTCGGCCGGGCCGATGCGGCTGTTGCTTTATCCCCATCCGCTGCGCTAGCAGATGCCGCGGCTACAGCTCTCGGCAACCGGGTCAGAAGCGAAGAAGATCTTGAGCAGGCGATAGCTTATGCCAGTCAGGTTGAAGGTCTGACCGGTGCCCTGTTGATTATCGGTGATAAAATCGCCGCCTGGGGCAACCTAACCCTGCACCAGCTATGAAAAAATGATCCCCCGATGATTCTTTTTAGTATAAAAAGCAGTCTCACACTTCATCTGTTGGCAACGATTCCCTATCCCCTGGCGGGAGAGAGAGGGTGAGGGTGAGGGGAATTAACTCAACAAGGAGGTTTTATCAGTTATGCCAGTCCTAAACTATAAAAATTTTACCCCCGAACTGGGTGAGGATGTCTTTGTCTCACCCGGCTCCTATGTAATCGGACAGGTCAAAGTTGGCGCCCGCAGCAGTCTCTGGTTTGGCGCTGTTGCCCGTGGTGATCTTGATCAGATCACGATCGGGGCAGAAAGCAATCTGCAGGATAACGTCACTGTCCATGTTGACGAAGGTGAGCCTGTCACGATCGGCAACCGGGTCACAGTCGGCCATAATGTTGTCCTGCATGGCTGCACTGTCGAAGATGGGGTTTTGATTGGCATGGGTTCGGTGATCTTAAACGGGGCTCTACTCGGACGCGACAGCCTGGTAGCAGCCGGCAGCCTGATCACGCCCGGTACTGTTATCCCGCCGCGTTCCCTGGTGATGGGTTCACCCGGGAAAGTAGTACGGGAGCTAAATGATGATCAACTGCCTTCAGTTGATGCCATGTATCGCCGTTATCTAAACCTGGCTGTCAATTACTAAACTGTTTCTTCTTAAATGTTTAGTTTCGGCTGAATTTAAAAGGATCCCGAACTATAGGGCTTACTTCCGGTCCGGTTGAAGTCAAACAGCGATTGCGCTATAATGATAAACGAAAAATGCCGGCATAGCTCAAATGGTAGAGCAGCTGAATCGTAATCAGCATGTTGGGGGTTCAAGTCCTCTTGCCGGCTCCATATTTTTAAGGGTTTACGGGGTCTGGGTTCATTATCCAGACTCCGCTGTTGTGAAAGTGGAACTGACAACAAGCTTTGCCCGACGCGCTTCTTAATCTGCTTACAGAATAGGTGCTTGTTCCTCAACCGGTTCGTCAGCTGGGATTTCGATGGGTGTGGCAGCAGGGTCGGGTTGCACAGCCTGTTGATTATTGATCAATCTACTATCTGATTATCACTGCCGTCGGTTTTTATTTTATAGATCCTGACATTGTCATTTTGGTTTCTATAATAAATCCAGTCATCTATCAAATTTAGACCAATTGATCGAAACTCATTTATTTTGGTTCGCCCGCTGCCGTCGGTTTTAATTTTGTAGATCTTTTCACCGTCGCCTTTGTTGACATAATAGATCCAGTCGCTGATTACATTCAGGGACCATGAGCCATCATCGTTGATTTTTACTTTATTGCTGCCGTCGGTTTTAATCTTATAGATTTTGTTTCCGTCATCTTGATTTACATAATAAGCCCAATCGCCGACAACGTTAACACAAAACGATCTGTCATTGTTTACTTTGGTTCGGCCGCTACCATCGGTTTTAATTTTGTAGAACCTGCCGTCAGATTCATAATTATCTCCTATGTTGTAATAGAGCCATTCACCGATAACTTTAATTTCATAAGAGCTGTCATTATTTACTTTTGAGTGCATGCTGCCGTCAGTTTTGATTTTGTAGATCCTGCCATTGTCACTTCTGTTTTTATAATAGATCCAGTCGTCGACCACATTAAGGCCCCATGCTTTATTATCATTTACTTTTGAGTGCATGCTGCCGTCAGTTTTGATTTTGTAGATTCTGTCATTGTCATTTCTATTTACATAATAAATCCAATCGCCGACAACGTTTATAAAATAGGAGTTGTTATTATTAATTTTTGTTCGTCCGCTGCCGTCGGTTTTGACTTTGTAGATCCTTCCACTGTCGTTACTCTGGTAATAGATCCAGTTGTTCTGTATCGCTGCAATTCCGCCATTTATAATATTTCCCGGACTGTTTCCGGTAACCCTGGCCAGTATTATCTCCACCTGGCTTTCCGCTTGGGGAGAGGGGATTTGCATGATGGCAGGCACGGGAATCTCTGTCGGTTTGAAGAGCCCGATCAGGCCTTGCGTTGCTGGTTTGTCCTGGCTGTCTGCAGAATCTGCTGATTCATCAGACCCGGCATCCGCTGACCCATTATCTGCGGTATCTGAAGCCGAACCGCCTTCCGGGCTGACTGGACCTGCGGAAGAGGATGCGTTTTCCTGATCCGGTGAAGCTTCGTCTGTTGCTGTTTTATAACGAGCGGCTGCCTCTTCTGCTGATACCAGAGTATAGTTATCCTCTTCAGCTGATTCTCCTGATTTTTCGGGTAGAATTGCAGTCGGATCAGAAGGATTGCTGAACAGCTGGTAGATAAGAAGGGCGATGATTGCAACAAGCAAAACAATGACCAGGGAAAACATGGGGCTGCGCCTGATTTTCTGCGGAGGTTGTTGAAAATGTTGAATCTTATCGTAGTCTTGATTTTCTTGTTGCGCGAGAGAAGATTGACAGTGCCGGCATTTTATAGCCGCAGCTTTTATTTCTTCCCCGCAATAGGGACAGGTCTTATGCTCATTCCCATTCATCAAACTGAACCTCCCGTATAAAAATAAAATCCGCTTAAGGCATATTCCTGATAAACCCGCAGATTGATGAGGTTCTCTGATGATTGTCAGCAAAGATTACTTTAAAAATCACTGGATGCGTTATTGTTAATATAGTCTCTGCTAAGCCAAATTATACTCCGCATTTCTGTTAAAGCAAATAAAATTTTAAA
>Ga0194113_10004588_pt1 | contig 18066 bp, 13 predicted proteins | sample TA2MahC200mmetaG_FD_146193 | JGI IMG/M metagenome (GOLD analysis project Ga0194113, IMG submission 146193) | Freshwater microbial communities from Lake Tanganyika, Tanzania - TA2015017 Mahale Deep Cast 200m | ecosystem: Environmental > Aquatic > Freshwater > Lake | place: Tanzania: Lake... | reverse complement strand
GCGCCAGGGATTGACCAGCGCATACTCCTGCTCCCGGCGCTCGACCTTGACGCGCTGGTTGATCGTCAGGTAACATCAATCGTAGCAGCAATGCGCAAAGGGGGTCACGATGTGCCCGGGCCGGCCCGGCTGGTTGCGTCGCCCGATTGACCTCGTCAGTGGTTTCGGCTATTGTCATTCTCGATCACCCACAAGGAGACAAGATGCGAATTCCGGTCCTTCTGTTTGCCCTGTTTGCCGTAGCCCTGGCCATGCCTCCGCGGCCCGGAGTGCTTGAAAGCCGGGGCGCGCCACTGCCGGTCTTTCCGCCCGGCGTAGAAGTGGCCGGACCCAACCGGCTGAGGGATGTAACCAACCTCGAGACCGTCACGATCCTGATGCAGTTCCCCGACAACAAGGCCGACACGCTGGCGCGCTCGCCGGCCCGGTTCGACTCGATGCTCTATTCGACCGGAGTCTACAACGGTCTAGAATACCGTGCAGGCAGCCTGAACGACTACTTCCTCGAGTGCTCGTACGGCAACTATCACGTGCGCGGCGGAATCGCCGGAGACCGTTGGTTCATGTCATCCTACAACTACTCCCGCTACTATGACGGTAACTACCTGCTCTCTACCGGCGATCAGCTAGCCGAAGAGAACATGGCGCAGATCGATGCCTACGTTGACTTCAGTGAATTCGACCTGAACAACGACAACCACATCGACGCGATGTTCATGGTCCACGCCGGGGCCGACGGCTCGGACAACGGCGACGTCAACTGCCTCTGGTCCCACGCCATACCCTACTTCAACTACCAGACCAATGACGGTGTGACGATCGACGGCGTCACCAACGTGCCGGAGTTCGCGATGGTCACCGAAGCCAAAGACACGACGATGTGCTGCATCGCGGTGATGTGCCACGAACTTGGGCACCTTGTCGGTCTCCCCGACCTGTACACCGGCAGCCGCAACGACTGGGGCCCGGGATACTGGAGCTTGATGTCGTACGGCGCGTGGGGCGCGGGCGGTAACACGCCGTGGAGTCCCTCCCACCCCGATGCGTGGTGTCTCAACGAAGCCGGGTTCGTCACCCCCACAGTCGTGACGACCAACCTGTACAATGTCCGCATCCCACCGGTCATCGACGAACCGGTCGTGTACAAAGCGTGGCGCGGCGGTACTGACCGCGATACCTGCTTCTACCTCGAAAACCGCCAGAAGAAGGGATTCGACTCCCCGCTGCCCGGCGCCGGCCTCGCCATCTGGCACATTGACCCGTCTCGCAGCGGCATGTGGAACGTGGTAGACCTCGAAGAAGACTCGACCTTCCACCTCGACCACGGGTTCGGATACCGGCCCGACCCCCATGTCTACCACCAGGAGATGGGCGACACGTCCGACGTGCTGCCGGGCATCTGGAACCGGGTGGTTTTTGACTCGGCCAGCAAACCGTCGAGCCGCGACCGCAGCAACCGCTCGACCGGGGTCTGCATCAGGAACATCCGCGAGTCCGGCGACACCATAATCTGTGATATCATCGTGAAACCTGAATCGGTCGGCATCGCTCAACTCCCGACTCCCCACTCCCCACTCACGCCTCCTCAGGCCTCCCCCAACCCCTTTTCACTCGAGGTCTACCTGTCCGGTCTGCCGGCCCGTGCCGATGCCCGCGTCTACTCGGCCGGCGGGACGCTTGTCTGGAACGCTCAGGTGTCGGCTGCTGGAAGTCTGAGTTGGTCCGGTCGAAACCAGTCCGGCGCCCGACTTCCGGAGGGCATCTACCTCGTGCAGTTGAACGGGACCTCAACTCTGCCTGTCAAGGTCGTGCTCAAACGCTAGCCGCGACAGAAGCCGAGGAAGGACGCTGCTTCTCCTTCCTGATGCCGGACTTCTGAGTTCTGACTCCGCCCGGGCTGGTGTCCGTCTTGACTTTGCTGGATGCCACCCTATCCTTTGCCCCTTAGTCAGTCATTGGGGGATCGTCTAACTGGCAGGACAGCTGGCTCTGGACCAGCCGGTTGGGGTTCAAATCCCTATCCCCCAGTTTCCACTGACCTGGCGCCACCCGGCTACGGGTGGCGTCGCGGTTTCCGGACCTCCGAGCTCGCCGCACCTTGGCCCGGTAAGCAGTCGTCACACCCCAGGCGTCCGGCGCGTGCGCAGTAGAAACACCTGACGGGAAACAAGCCGGGAATCGGCCGGCTACTGGTCGCCAGAGGGGCTGAGCCGCAACCTGCCGGTCGCAACGAACCAGTCGATAGTGTCCTTCACCGTATCGGCCAGGGCGCGCGGCGCGTATCCCAGTTCGCGCGCCGCCTTGGAGCGGTCCATCAGGCAATTGGAACGCAGGACTCGTAGCGAGTAGCTGGTGAATCTCGGCCTGGCCCGCCGCAGCCGGTAGTACAGCGGTGCGAACGAGGCAGCGAGACGAGCCAGCCAGAATGGGAGCCTGCGGGCCCGGGCCCTGACGCCCGTGACCCGCTCGAGCAGAAAGAGCAGGTCTCTCACCGAAATCCGCTCACCGGACAGGATGTAGCTCTCACCGCTTCGGCCTCTCTCGGCAGCCAGCAGCAACCCGGTGACCACATCCCGGACATCCACGAAGTCGTATGCCCCGTCGACATACGCGGACAGACGCCCGCGGGCGAAGTCCATGAAGAGATGTCCCATCTCCGAGAGCCGGAAGTCGTACGGTCCGACAATGCCGGAAGGAAAGGCGATGACCGCATCCAGTCCCTGCTCGATGGTCTTCCGGACCTCGATGCTGGCGCGAGCCTTGGAGCGGGCGTAGTCGCCGTCCAGCGCCTCGGGACGGAAGTCCGTTGTCTCACAGACTGGAACTCCGGGGGGCGGTTCCTCGAGGGCGTGGACTGAACTGGTGTAGACCAGCCGGCGCACGCCCGCCTTCAGGCAGGCCTGCGCCGCGTTTCGTGCCCCGAGCACGTTCACCTCCTGCAGCAGCTTCGACTGGCCGCCGGATATCGTTATGATGCCGGCAAGGTGATAGACCAGGTCCGCACCGGCAAAAGCCGCAACCAGGGAATGGAAGTCCCGTACGTCGGAGCGCACGACCTCGACATCGAGCCCGGCAATCGCCTCGGTTGTCTCGGAAGGGTGAACGACAGCCCGTACCATCCGCCCGCGGCGCACCAGCTCCCGGACCAGGACGTTGCCGACATGGCCGGTCGCTCCGGTTACGACGTTTACCGACCGGGAGGATACGGGCTCAGTGCTACCAGCAGCTATGTTGACAGTTTACTATATTAATCATTGCCTGTCAACATAAGCAAAGAAGGATGGACGCGGAGACCGTATGGCGGCTGCTACTGCGCCCGAGTTGAGTCCCGCTGACCTTCCGAGAGTCCCATGGCCATCTGCTCGAGGGTCTCGATGAACACCTTCAGGTCTTCTCGCCGGACCCGGCGCATCATCTGGGCCAGCCCCTGTCGCTGCACTTTCGCCAGGCCGCGCGCCACGGTCTGGCCCTTCGCAGTCAGGCGCACGAGCACGACCCGGCGGTCCTCTACCCCATGCTCGCGCTCAATCAGCCCCTTCCTCACCAGCCGGTCAACCAGTCCCGAAGCGTTGGCCTTGGTCAGGCCCAGGAACCGGGCCAGGTCGTTCATCCGCGATTCCCGCTGCATCATCAGGGCCTGCAGAATCATCGCCTGAGAGAAAGAGAACTCCTGCCCGAACGCCTCGATGGAAGTCAGCAGCCGCAGCCCGCGCACGAGGATCGGGCTCAGCCACTCGAGCTTGGAAAGGTAGAACTTCTCTCTGTTCATGACTGGTATGATTATGTAGGCGAACCGGGCTTTGTCAATGACCTGCCTACCGAACTTGTTTCCGTCTCCCTCCACAGCCGTGAGTGCGAGGCGCACGGCAACGGCGAGGGATTTCGCCCGGGTCTATTGACTCCGCTTCCCTGGCCGCTAGTATAGCCAATCATGAAAGAAGACGGCGTCGTCAAAGAGATACCCCACAAGTCCGAGAACTTCTCCGAGTGGTACACCGCGGTCGTCCTCAAGGCCGAGCTGGCCGACTACGCGCCGGTGCGCGGCTGCATGGTCATCCGGCCGTACGGCTACGCGCTCTGGGAGAACATGCAGGCCAGGCTCGATAAGCGCATCAAGGACACCGGCCACGTCAACGCCTACTTTCCGACCCTCATCCCGGAGAGCTTCCTGACCAAGGAAGCCGAGCACGTGAAGGGGTTCTCGCCCCAGGTAGCATGGGTAACGCACGGCGGCGACGAGAAGCTGACCGAACGGCTGGCGCTCAGGCCCACCAGCGAGGCCATCATCAACACGATGTACTCGAAGTGGGTGAAGAGCTACCGCGACCTGCCGGTACTCATCAACCAGTGGTGCAACATCTTCCGCTGGGAGAAGGCGACCCGCCTGTTCCTGCGCACCCTCGAGTTCCTCTGGCAGGAAGGCCACACGCTCCATCGCACCCGCGACGAGGCCCAAGTTGAAACGCTGAAGATACTCGACCTCTATGTTGACTTTGTGGAGAACGACCTCGCCCTGCCCGTGCTCGCCGGCGCCAAGCCCGAGTCCGAGAAGTTTCCCGGCGCGGTCGACACCTATTCCATCGAGGCGCTGATGCCCGACGGACAGGCCCTGCAGGCGGGCACGTCGCACCTCCTGGGCCAGCACTTCTCCGAGGCGTTCGACATCAAGTACCTGGACGAGGACAACACCGAAAAGCACCCCTGGGGCACGTCCTGGGGAGTCTCAACCCGGCTCATTGGCGGGCTCATCATGACCCATGGCGACGACAAGGGTCTGTTCATGCCGCCGCGCGTCGCTCCCTTTCAGGCGGTCATCGTTCCGATTCTCTTCGGCAAGAACGACGAGGCGGTGCTCGCCAAGTGCCGCGAGACCAAGGCGCAACTGGCAGACTACCGGGTGCAACTCGACGACCGCACCACCCAGACCGCGGGCTGGAAGTACAATGAGTATGAGATGCGCGGCGTGCCGGTCCGCATCGAAATCGGCCCCAAGGACGTGGCCAAGGAGCAGTGTGTGCTGGTGCCGCGTGACGGCTCAGGCAAGCGGTTCGTGCCGCTGGCCGGACTGCCCGAGACGCTGGGCAAGCTGCTGGACGAGATTCAGGCCGGGATGCTGGCGCGCGCCCGCGACTTCGCGGCTTCGCGCACTTCGGACGCCGCGACCGTGGACGAGTTCAAGGGTGCGCTGGAAGCAAAGCCGGGCTACGTCCGCGTCCACTGGTGCAAGTCGCAGGAGTGCGAGAACGCACTGATCGAGGCAACCAAGACCACTCCGCGCAACATGCCGGCGGACGACCAGGGAAGACCGGGCAAGTGCATCGTCTGCGGCAAGGACTCAGACACGGTCATCTACTACGCCCGGACGTACTGACCTCGGTCCGCCCGTCAGCAACCAGGCGCATTCACCCGCATCGCCGGCCCCTACATCACGGCGTGTGACCAGGAACCAAGATGCTGAGTGCTAGCGGACGGTGATGAGGTCCCGGATCGACTCGAACTTCTTCGGCCCGATGCCCTTGACGTCCTGAATCTCTGCGGGCGAATCGAAGCGTCCTACCGTCTCGCGGAACTGGATGATCCGCTCCGCCGTCCTGGGACCGATACCAGGCAGCGTCTGCAGCAACTCGGAGCTGGCGGTGTTGATGTTCACGAGACCGCCGGTCTGCCGGCGGACCAGGCCGGGCGTTGCCGGGTATAGCCTGACGGGCGGGACGCGCGGCAGTGTTTCCTGGGCGGCCGCGAAGGAAATCCAGAGGTCGGTCAGACTCTGCGGCACCCGCCTGCCCGTGACCGGAACTGCTGCCCGCTCCAGCCACTGTTCGGTTGTGGCGACTCGGTAGGTTCCGGGCAACCGGTTCCTGACGCGAACACGGCCCACTTGCGAGGCTTCCGGCCAGACTGCGGTGTCGCCTGTAACGAAGTAGTCGGCGCCGGCCAGCAACGGCGCGGGCTCGTGTGGACCGATCTTCTCCGGTACCACCAGCCGCGCCAGCATGGTGTCGTCCATTGAAACCAGACGCACGGCTCGGCGATAGGGCGCCGCGCCAAACAGCGACCCGCGGTTGAGAGGACCTGCACCGAGCCCGGCTTCGATCTCGTAGGCGGGCAAGACCGCGATATCCGCCTTCGCCTGGCGCCGCACCGCCTCTGCAACCAGCGTGCCGAGTTGCAGCAACCCGGCGCTGTCCGGCAGGTACTCTACCGCGTTCAGACAGAGAGACGAGTCCTCGACTGCCCGGTCAAGTCCGCGCAGCCACGCCCCGGCCGACGAGCTGTCCCTGTCAGATCCGGGATCAACGTTCATCTGACGAACCTCCGTCTGGTAGATTGTCCGCTCGGTCTTGTTGAACAGCAAGTCGACAATCCCCAGCCGCTGACCGAAGGCAGCTGCTGTCACTACCGGGGTCATCTCTGCCCCGGCCATGCGGTTCTCGACTGCCCCAGTGCTGCCGCAGCAGACGACAAGGTCTATCTCTCTGAAGCTGTCGGCGATTGCGCAGCCATCCTCAGTGCTGAGGTGCCCGACGGCGATGACGACGTCCGCGCTCTCGGCGAGCGCCAGCGGCAGGTACCGGCGCATCTGACTGGCCGGGTCATCGACTACCCAACCACCGACGTCTTCGCGCAGGTTCAGCCGTGGTATGGACGGATCGGTGATCCCGATCACCGCCAGCTTCACTCCCATGATGTCTCTTACCAGGTACGGGCGGAAGAGCGGGGTCCGTCTTCGGAGTGCGACGTCAAGCGTTGGATCGGTGAGAATCGGGAACCTGGCCGTCCTGGCCAAGATCTCGAAGTTCGCAGCCCCGCCGGTGAAGTCTCTCGGACCAGGCACGGCGGCGTCGTATCCGGCCGCGTTCATGAATTCGACCGCGGCCCGGCCCTGAGAGCTGTCGCCTGCAGGTGAACCGAACCCGAAATCGCCGCAGTCAAGCAGAAGCGTCGCGTCGGTCCGCTCCTTCCCGATGAGCCGCAGTAGGTTGTCCCAGCCGCCGAGCAGCCGACGCGGCAGGCCCGCCGAGGCGAAATCGGCACTCGGCGTGCTCCGGCCGTGGAGGTCACCCGTGTAGAGAATCCTCAGGGCCTGGAAGTCCGAACGGGATGGAGGCGCGGCACAGACCAGCGCGAGCAAGAGACCCAGCACGCTCGTAATATAGCCGCTGCCCGCCTCGAATCAAGCCCGCACCGAGCTTGACACTCAGAAGGAGTGCTCTAGAATCCCGGCGTGGATATCTTCGACAAATGTAGAGAGTTCGCTAAGATCGTACAGCAGGCCAAAGACAACGACTATTACCCCTATTTCACACCGATAAGCTCGGAGCCTGACCGGCGGGTGATCATCCATGGCCGGGAACTCCTGATGATGGGCTCGAACAACTACCTGGGACTGACCACCCACCCGCAGGTGAAAGAGGCCGCAATTGCCGCGATCCGGAAGTACGGCAGCGGCTGCACAGGCTCGCGTTTCGGAAACGGCACCCTGGACATCCACGTCGAACTGGAAGAGAAGCTCGCCGCCTTCTACAATAGGGCCGAATGCGTGGTCTTCTCGACCGGCTACTCGGCCAACCTGGGTGCGATCTCGGCGCTGGTCCGGCGCGGCGACGTCGCCATCACCGACCGGCTCGACCATGCCTCAATCGTAGACGGATGCCAGATGTCGTATGGGACAGTGAAGCGCTTTGTCCACAACGACATGCACTCGCTCGAGCACGTCCTGACGACCGCCCACGCCGACGCCGGCAAGATCATCGTCGTCGACGGAGTCTTTTCAGTCGAAGGCGACCTCGCCCCGCTCGACCAGATGGTTCCGCTTGCCCACAAACACGGGGCGCGTTTGATGGTCGACGAGGCCCACGCCGTAGGAGTGATGGGCAAGAACGGGCGCGGCACGGCCGAGCACTTCGGGGTCGAGGACAAGGTCGACCTGATCATGGGCACCTTCTCCAAGACATTCGCCTCGATCGGCGGCTATGTCGTCGGCGACTCGGAAGAGATGTCGTTCATCCGCCACCAGGCACGTACCGTCCTCTTCTCTGCCGCCATCCCGGCCGCGGCGACGGCCACGGTCATCGAGACTCTCCGGCTCCTCCAGGCCGAACCCGAGCGCCGCGAGCATCTCTGGAAGAACACCCGCCGGATGAGTTCCGGCCTGCGCGCGATGGGTTACAACCTGGGGACCTCGGTGACTCCCATCATGCCCATGCACATCGGTGACGACGTCCGGACCATGACCTTCTGGCGGGGGCTATACGACGCCGGCATCTTCACGAACGCCTTCGTCCCGCCCGGCGTCCCGCCCGGACGTTCGCTCATACGGACTGCAGTCATGGCGACGCACACCGACGCGGACATGGATGAAGCTCTCGAGAAGTTCGAGAAGGTTGGCCGAAAGTGCGGAATCATAGCCTAGGTCGTGGTTAGGGTCCAACCGGTCGGATCCGGCGCGGACCTCGACCGGTTCGTCAAGCTGCCTTTCCGGCTGTACCGCAACGACCCGAACTGGGTCCCGCCGCTCATCTCCGACACCAAGCGCACCCTCACGCCCGGCCGCAACCCTTTCTGGAACCACGCTGAACGTGACCTCTTTCTGGCCATGCGCGACGGTACGGTCGTCGGCCGCATCGCCGCCATCGTCGACCGCAACCACAACGACTACCACCGGTCAAAGCTCGCGTTCTTCGGCCATTTCGAAGCCGAGGACGACCAGGAGGTCGCCGGTGCGCTTTTCGCCGCCGTCGACGACTTCGCCCGGGCCCGGGGACTGACCGACGTCTATGGACCAGCGAACCCTTCGCTCAACGACGAAGTGGCGATGCTGATTGAGCCATTCGACTCACCCCCGATGGTGAAGTCGTCATACAACCCGGCGTACTACCCCAGACTCGTCGAGGCGGCCGGGTTCACGAAAGTGAAGGACTTCTACGCGTTCTCGATGGAAACGGACCAGCCCATCCCCGAGAAGTACGAGCGGATTGTCAAGGCGCTCCGTGCCCGTCCGGAGATAGAAATCCGGCATCCCGACCTCAAGAACTTCAAGCCCGCCCTGGACCTGGTGAAGCAGGTCTACAACGACGCCTGGTCGAAGAACTGGGACTTCTCCCCGATGTCGGACGAGGAGATGGAAGACCTGGCCCGGCAACTCAAGCCGCTGCTGGTACCAGACTTCATCTCGATGGTAATGTACAACGGAGAGATTGCGGCGATGAGCATCGGCCTGCCCGACTACAACCAGGTACTAAAGAAGATGAATGGCCGGCTCTTCCCGTTCGGCTGGCTCACGTTCCTGACCGGACGCCGTCACATCAACCAGGGGCGGCTCTGGACACTGGGTGTGATGCACAAGTTCCGGCACCAGGGCTTCGATGCCCTGCTGTACTACGACTCACTGCTGGCCGCCCGCAAACACGGATACAAGCGCGGCGAGTTATCCATGATCCTTGAGGACAACCTCCCCATCATCCGCCCCATCACGAACCTCGGCGCCCGGATCTGCAAGACCTACCGCGTGTTCCAGCGGCCGGTCTAGCTACTTCGGCGTCAGCGTCCGGATCACGGCCTCAGTCTGGGACAAGGCGTCCAGCTTCGGCTTCCCGGGATGGTAGACCAGTCCGTCGGCCATGTAGAACCGGCCCCGGAAATTGAACGAGTAGTTGACAAACGGCCCGCCGATCACGTCGCGGTCATTCCTCCAGATTCCGGAGAGCCGGACGCAGGGCCCGGCCAGGAAAGCGATCGTCTCGGCCCGCAGGAACTGAAGGTCGATCGAATCCCCGTCGTAGTATCGTGCGGTGAGCCGGTCGCGCAAAGCCGACAGCGATTCGGGCAGAAGCGACCTGGTCGAATCCTGCCAGTGGACGAACACGTTCCGGTCCGGATTGTGCCCATACAGGTAGATGAAGTCGTCGCCCGCACCGTCCTGATTGAGGAGCCAGCGGCGGGGAACATCAATGGTGAACGAGTACTTCGCGCTCAACTCCTCGGTCGGCTTCTTTTCGACCCCCTCAATGTATACCGCCTTCGCCATCTGAGTCAGTACTATCTCGCGCAGGGTCTGCCGGATGCGCGCGGCATAGACCTCAAGCCCGGGCTCCAACTTCGCAGCATCGCGAGCGATGAAGATCAGCGCGAACTGGCCCTTCTGCCAGGGATTGGGAACCTTGAGCAGGCCGAAGTCGCCTTCGGACAGCGAATCGGCCCGTGGGCCCAGGATCTGACGGATGAGCGTGTCCGAGCTGGTACCGATGATAAGCAGTATGCGGAACTTGGAGTAGGTGTCGAACTTCCCCGCTGTTCCGACCCGCACCTTGAACTCGGGCTCGGGCTGCGGAGTCGGCACGGGCTCCTGCAGGATGGAGCGGACAGTACCCTCCAGTTCGTCCCACTGAGCGGAGATGATTGTCACCTCGCGCAAAGGCCCGATGAGACGCATCATCGGCGAGCGGGCACACGCCATAATCAACGCTCCTGCGCCTATGACTACGCTGACCGTCCTCCTCCCCCGACTCAGGCCCGACATCGATCAACCCACCCGCAGCAGTTCACTGCGGCCCTGGTAGCGCGACAGGAGAGTTCGCCGGATGCAGCCATTCTGCGGCTGCTTCAGTTCCGGGTCAAGTTTGACCAGCCGGAAGGCGTCCTTCCGTGCCTGCCGCAGGACCTTCCGGTCGCGGCCGATGTCCGCAACCCGCAGATCAGGAAGCCCGTGCTGCCTGGTACCGAGCATCTCTCCGGGTCCGCGGATTTCCATGTCCTTCTCGGCCAACTCGAACCCGTCGCTGGTCCGGACGAAGAATTCAAGCCGTTCGCGGGCGTCGCCGAGCCCGAGCCGCGGGGCCAGCAGGATGCAGAATGACTGCCTGGAACCGCGACCTATGCGCCCCCGCAACTGGTGGAGCTGTGCCAGGCCGAAACGCTCCGGGTGCTCGACGATCATGACCGTCGCGTCCGGCACGTCTACGCCGACTTCGATGACCGAAGTCGCGACCAGGATGTCCAGTTCCTTCTTCCGGAAGCGCTCCATCAGTTCGCCTCGCTCTTCCGGCTTCATCCGGCCGTGGACCAATCCGACCCGATGTTTGGGCAGCGCCGCCTTGGTCTGCTCGAACGTCTTCACGGCCGAGGCCAGGTCGAGTCTCTCCGACTCATCGATAAGCGGGCAGACCACGAACGCCTGCTCGCCGGCATCCAGGTGCCGCGCCGTCGCCTGGTAGACCGAATCACGATCCAGTCCGCTCATCAGCTTGGTTGCGACCGGCCGCCGCCCCGGCGGCTTCTCATCCAGGACTGAAGAATCCAGGTCGCCGTACAGGGTCATCGCCAGGGTGCGGGGAATCGGTGTGGCGGTCATCACCAGGAAGTCGGGATTCAGCCCCTTGTTGAGCAGCGCCGCCCGCTGCCGCACCCCGAATCGGTGCTGCTCATCAACCACGACCAGCCCCAGCCGGTTGAACTTCACTTCCTCCTCGATAAGAGCGTGTGTGCCGAACACCAGCTGCACGGCTCCGGATTCGAGGCCGGCGATGATCTCCTTCCGCTCGGCGGTTTTGGTCGACCCGGTCAGCAAAGCCGACTTCACGCCGATGCCGGTCAGCCGCTTCTGCCAGCCGTGGAAATGCTGTTCGGCCAGGATTTCGGTCGGCGCCATCATCGCCGCCTGGGCCGCGTTCTCGACCGCCACCAGCATGGCGAGCAGAGCGACCACGGTCTTGCCCGAGCCGACATCGCCCTGCAGCAGACGGTTCATGCACCGCTCACTCGCCAGGTCCTGCTTGATCTCGCCGAGTACCCGCTCCTGGGCCCTGGTCAGCCGGAAGTGGAGCTTCTTCAGGAGAAGCCCGGTCAGTTCACCGGTCACGACCAGGCTCGCGCCCTTGCGCGTCGCCGCATACTCCCGGTGTCGCAGCGCGAGCAGGAGCTGGAAGTAGAGCAGCTCGTCGTAGACGAGACGCTCCCGGGCGCGCTCTGCCGACTCCATGTCCTTCGGGAAGTGGATGGCCTGCAGCGCGTCGCGGATGCCCGGGAACCCGTAGTGTTCGATCATCTCGGGCGTCAGCGACTCGCGAACCTGTGCGAGGCTCTTGGCCATGGCCGCGGCCACCGCCCGACGAATCGTCCACAGGGAGAGCCCCTCGGTCAACGGATAGACCGGGATGATGGTGTTCGCGAACGAGAACTCACCCTCCTCATCGGCCAGCTCGAACATGGGATTGACGAACTGCAGCCCGCGATACCTGGTGACCCGGCCGGAGAGCATGATCTCCTGGTTCGGCCTGAACCGCTCGCCGAGGTCCGGCCGGTTGAACCAGAGCGCCTCCATCATCCCGCTCTCATCGCGCACCATGCAGGATATGACCTGGCGGCGGGTCTTCAGCCGGCGGGTTCCGGAAGTCACGATCCGGGCAAGTACGGTCGCTTCGTCCCCGGGCCGCAGGTCCTTGATGGCAATCATCTGCGACCGGTCGAGGTAGCGCCGCGGAACAAAGAACAGCAGTTGCCCGACGGTCTCCACCCCGACCTTCGCGAGCAGTTCGGCCCGCTTCGGCCCGATGCCCTTCAGATACTGGACCGGCGCGTCAATATCCGCGCCGTCAGCCCAGACGTCACCTAGTGTTACCGACATTTCTCATGGCTCCCGCGTTCCTCCTGCAACAAGACGCTTGAACTCCTTCTCATCGACAGTCTTCACGCCCAGCTCCCGGGCCCGGTCATACTTGGAGCCGGGCGCAGCCCCGGCCACGACGAAGTCGGTCTTCTTTGACACCGACGACGTCACACTGCCACCCAGAGAAACGATCATCTCCGTGGCCTGCTCGCGCGAAAGGCTCACGAGTGTACCGGTCAGCACGAATTTCTTGCCCGCCAGCGGCCTTGGCCCGCCCGCCCTCTTCTCCTCGAACCGGAGCCCGGCAGCCTGCAGCCGTTTGACCAGCGCCAGATTCTCTTCATCGGCCAGGAAGTTGCGGAACGACTCGGCGACCACGGACCCTACTCCGGGTACGTTCGCTATCTCGTCCTCTTTCCGCGCCTTGGCGTTCCTGGCGCCCTGGGCGGTTCTCCCGTCCGCTGCGGCGGCAGCGCAGAGTCGGTCCCACGAACCGAACGCCTGCACGAGCAGCCGCGCCGCGTGGATGCCGATGTGCCGGATTCCCAGACCGAAGACCAGTCGCGTGAACGGCCGTGATTTGCTCGACTCGACTGCCGCGAGCAGCCCGGCGACCGACTTCTCCCCCATCCTCTCCAGGCCGAGGAGCACGTCCGGGTTCAGCTCGTACAGGTCGGCAATGCTCTTCACCAGCCCGGCCGCCACCAGTTGTTCGACCAGCTTCTCGCCCATCCCCTCGATGTCCATAGCGGCACGCGACCCGTAGTGGAGCAGTCTCGCCTTGAGCTGGGCCGGGCAGGAAGCGTTCACGCACCGCCACGCTACCTCGTCCGACTCTTTGAAAAGCCTGGTCCCGCATGCCGGGCACTGCTCCGGAATCGCCACTCTTGACCGCCTGTTGTGTCCCTTGTCCGGGACCACTTTCAGTATCTGCGGAATGATCTCGCCCGCTTTGTGGATAACCACCATGTCCCCGACGCGGATGTCCAGCCGCTCCACCTCGTCCATGTTGTGCAGCGTGGAATGGGTGACGTTGGTGCCGGAGATGAACACCTGACCGACTTCGGCCACCGGCGTCACCGTGCCCAGCCGGCCGACGTTGAAGTAGATCTTCAATACCTCGGTCTCGGCTTCCTCGGGCGCATACTTGTAGGCCACGGCCCAGCGCGGGCTCTTCTCGGTCATGCCCAGTTCCTCGCGGTCGCTGAAGCGGTCGACCTTCACCACCATGCCGTCGATATCGTACGGCAGGTCGTGCCGGTGCGCCTGCCAGCCGTCGCAGTAGGCGACGACCTCGTCGATGCCGGCGAAGAGCCTGCTCTCCGGTGCGGTCTTGAACCCGAGTTCCTTGAGCGCGACCAGCACCTCGTGGTCGGCGGCGATACCCTCTATACGCCTCGGCACCGTGTGGACGAAGCAGTCGAGCCGCCGCTTCCGCACCAGCCTCGAATCGAGCAACTTGAGCGTCCCGGCAGTGGCGTTACGCGGATTGGCGAAGGCAGCCAGCCCTTCCTCCTCGCGCTCGGCGTTGATCCGCTCGAATTCCCGGCGCGGCATGTAGGCCTCGCCCCTGACTTCGAACCGTTCAAAGCCCCGACGCTCGTCACGCAGGCGCAGCGGCAGCGAGTTCACCGTCCGCAGGTTGGCGGTGACGTCGTCGCCCCTCGAACCGTCGCCCCGGGTCGCGCCCCGCCCGAACGCGAAACCCTCGTAGCGGAGCGACACGGCCACGCCGTCGATCTTCTGCTGCACCAGGTAGACCGGTTCCGGCACGACCTTCTTCACGCGGGCATCGAAGTCGCGGAGCTCATCGTATGAGTAGGTGTTGTCGAGCGAGAGCATCGGCGGGTCGTGGGCAACGGAGGCGAACTCCTTGAGCGGCTCGCCCCCGACGCGGCGGGTCGGCGATTCGGGCAAGACCAGTTCCGGGAACTCCTGCTCAAGCTGCTCCAGCCGCTTCAGCATCTGGTCGTACTCAAAGTCGCTGATGGTAGGTTGGGCAAGCACGTAATACCGGTAGTTATGCTCGGAGAGCTCGCGGCTCAGTCTGCCGATTTCGGCTCGTGCCTTGGCTTTGGTCAAGAGTACAAATCTTCCCGCTTTTCGCCTGAAAGTCAATCGTCAGCGGCGGGCGCAGATCCCGAGCGCAACAGCCACGAAAACACGAAAGAGAATGAAACGGGGCATGGACCTTCTGCTCCCGTCTTTCGTGACCTTGGCCGCAGCGTTTCCTGTCAGACGGTGCGTGCTTTCGTGGCCCGCAGTCCGCCTTCGAGCTTCAATCGTCATTCGGACTTCGAGTTTCGTCATTGGCCTTACGTCCCTTGACCCTCAACACCCCCCAGCTAGACTGATTGGAGTCACCTGACCCTACTGACAGCCAAACTGAGGTAACTGATGCAATTCATACTTTCGATCATCCTGCTCGCCTCCGCCGGGACTTCCGACGTCAAGCCGCTCCGCTGGCTGAGCCCGGACAACTCGAGACCGCTCAGCTACGCCGAGTGGCACTCCCAGCAGACGCCGCAGCCCTTCCGCTTCAAGCAACTGATATCGCCGGTCCGGCTCGAGAGCCGCGTCGACTTCTTCGTGGAGGAGACTCTGGCCGGTGCCCTCGGCCCCGCGCTCGAGACACTGGCTATCGACATGGAGTACGAGAGTGTGGCCGTCGCGGTCTTCTCGGTCAGCGGCAACTCGCCCGAATCCCTGAAGTCCCTCCTCAGCCGGGAGCACATGACCGGCATGTCGTCGGCGGTGTTCGTCGGCGACCTGCCCATTGCCTGGTTCCAGATGATTGATGACTTCAACAACCAGGGCGCGAATGACGGCTACGAGGAGTTTCCCTGCGACCTCTTCTTCATGGACCTGGACGGCGCCTGGCACGACAGCTTCGTCAAGCACGACTCCCTCGACAGCCTCATCCCCGGCTCGGACTCCATCTACGACCTTCACCTTGACTCGATCACGCCGGAGATAGCCGTATCCCGTCTGGCGGCATCGAGAATCGGCGATGCCCGGACACTGCTCGCGGACTACTTTGACAGAAGCCATCGCTACCGGAATCAGCAGCTGCCGGTAACTGACCGCGCCCTCGTTTACATCGACGACGACTGGGAGCCTTGGGCGACGGAATGGGACTCGAACGTGGGCCTGCTTTACCACGACCGCGTGCTGGTGAGCGACTCGGAAGCGACCCGCGTCGCCGACTACGAACCGCGCATCGACTCCGCAGCCTACCAATGGGTAGCACTGATGTCCCACTCCTGGCCCGGCGGCCACGCCATGTACTACCACCGGAAGGACAGCACGGACTGGTTCTATGCGACCTCGATCCCGTCGGTTGACCCGCAGGCGAACTTCTACAACCTCTTCGCCTGCTCGAACGTCCGCTTTGTGGAAGACGGCTACTGCGGTGGCTGCTACGTTTTCCAGACGGCAACCGGGCTCGGCGCCATCGGCTCCACCAAGACCGGCTCCATGCTTCAGTTCGGTGACTTCTACGCGCCGATGGGACAAGGTGCAACCATCGGTGAAGCCTTCCGCCAGTGGTTCACGGCGATACTCAACGACGGCTGCGACCCGAGTGAACGCTCCTGGTTCTACGGCATGTGCCTGATCGGCGACGGCTCGCTCAAACCGAGAAAACCCCAGGACGCCATCGAACAGGACGATCGGCGATTGGCGAATGGCGATTGGCGAATGGCGTCCTGCCGGCTCGTGGCCAACCCGGTACGCAGCCGCCTCAACCTTGACCTCATCCTCAACCTGCCTGCCAACTGCAGGATCGGCCTCTATGACAAGACCGGCCGCCTCGCTGCCGAGCTCCCCTCGCGGCCCTACTCGGCGGGCTCGCACCGGCTCAGTATGAACGCCTCCGCGCTCTCTGCCGGCGTCTACTTCCTGACAGGCAGCACCGAGGCCGGCTCTACCCGCATCCCGGTCACCTTAGTCGACTAGCTGACTCGAGTAGAGCCGGCAGGGCAGCAGTCACCCTGACGATCCATGGCCGGTGCGCGGCAGCGCTGCCCGTGCCGTATCGCTAGCGTCTGGGTCGCGTGCTTGGAGGCAGCGTCTCGGCCAGCTCGCTGCTCAGTGCCGCGGCGCAGCAAGTCCTCGACCAAACTTCTGCCTTCTCCACTCTGCCTTCCGACTTCTCACGATGTCAGGGCAGATGATACCTCGGCCCCAAAGGTCCACTCGGTCCCTTTGTCTCCTGGTGACGAAATCCTGACCTCGACCTCGCGCTCAAGGCGCGATCGGTTCGGGCAAAGCACCCGTCATTGCTCGCCGGCAAGCGTCGGTCAGAAGATCGTTCACCGCGTAGCGGACTGCGTCGGCGAGTGCGTCGTCAGCTGCGTAGCAAACTGCAGCGCCCACTGCATGAGTCATTGCACGCCGCATCGCATGCGTCAAAGCTCACCAAATGGCTCGCGGAATCGCGCGCGTCATCGCTCACGCCATCGCTCGGTTCAAAGCTCGAGACAATGCACCGGTCATTGCAGGCTTCAGTGCACGCCAGATTCGACCGGCAAAGGCTACAGGGTAGGCAGCCTCCGGATCATCCCCCCCATGGCAGGATTGTGGCCAAAGAGCGGCCCACCACTACATATAGACGACCGCAAGGTCCCTTCCTTCTCCCTCTCCTCCCCGAGGAGAGGGTCGGGGTGAGGAGTCCAGCGAACTGGCGACTCCGTCGGGACAGGGCTTACGCACGAGACCGGCTGCGGGTCAAGACACTCGCGCCAGAACTGCCGCGATCACTCTGGCGCTCAGTGCCGAACTGAACCGCAGACTCAAGGCGCGGCTCAAGGCCGGACTCAACTCGCGGCTGAACGCGCAAGTCAAGCCGGAACTCGCTGCGCGACTCGCCGCCCGGCTGATTGCGGGACTGAACACAGCGTTGAAGTCCTGACTGACGGTGGCGCTGAGCTCCTCAGTCTGGGCACGATTGACCGCCACGTTGAGCCCTGAGCTCATTGCTCAACTGACGGGAGAGCTAAGTCCTGGAATGACGGCCACATTGATGGCGGCAGTGAGTGCGGCTTTGAACCCAGCGGTCACCCCCGGATTGACCCCCCTATTGCCGCTGCAAGCGCCGGGCGGCACATAGGGTATCAGACCATGGTCTGTGACGGTTCTCATCCCGGAAGACAAGCTCCCTATGACGTATTCCCCTTTGGCAAGCGTATGAATATGTGAGAGGAGCAGTGGTGCGCCAAACGGTGCCCACGCCCCCGAAATCCGAATGGTCTGTACCCCGGCCTGACGGCCGGACAGGAGGCTTACCATGTCCGACGTGACTCGCAGACTATCGCGCTGGAAGGCGAAGTACTCGCCCGAGATAGCGGCGCAGACGACTGCCCGCATCTATGCCGACATGACGGAACGCTACCAGGCTTCGCTGGTTGCCTTGTGTGCCATGGAAACGGAGACCAAGCAAGTGCTGGACTCAAGCGGCATCG
>Ga0194113_10004577_pt1 | contig 18114 bp, 21 predicted proteins | sample TA2MahC200mmetaG_FD_146193 | JGI IMG/M metagenome (GOLD analysis project Ga0194113, IMG submission 146193) | Freshwater microbial communities from Lake Tanganyika, Tanzania - TA2015017 Mahale Deep Cast 200m | ecosystem: Environmental > Aquatic > Freshwater > Lake | place: Tanzania: Lake... | reverse complement strand
TGGTTTCTTTTATTAAAGAAGAAATAGATCTCCCTACATTGAAACAAAAGATACAGATTATCCCAATAGAGATTAGAACGCAATTAATTAGTGATGTATATTCATTTTATTTTAAAAAATATAACAATGTATTAGCAGTTTACTTAAGAAGCGAACACTCAAAGGACATAGAAGGGGAAATACTTAATAATGCAAATGTTCAGTTATCTTCTAAAGTGTCATTTTTAGAAATGCTTATTATGTAACCAAAACAAAACCTATTTAAACAAAACTACTCTATAAATATATTATAATACTTGTTTTTAGCAAAGTTTACTTTGCTTGAAACTCAGCAGAAATGCGAAAAATTTTCTAGATCTTTCCAAAAAGGAAGCAAAGAAAGAAAAGAAATTTAAAAAACTAGAGGTGAATAATTTGGCTAATATAAAAGATGTTCCTGCGCAAGTTATGATAACAGAGATAGCAAAGGACCTAAAGACAAACAAAAAAGTAAAAGCACCAGAATTTGCAGAATTTGTAAAAACTGGCTGTAGTAGAGAAAGAGCTCCACAGGATGCTGACTGGTGGTATGTCAGAATGGCTTCTATTCTAAGAAAAGTAGCAATTAATGATAAGACAACAGTTAACTCTCTAAGAACCTATTATGGTGGAAGAAAAAACAGAGGAGTAAAACCTGAGGAGTTTAGAAAAGCAGGCGGAAAGATAATTAGAGTTTGTTTACAAGACTTAGAAAAGCTAGGACTTGTATCAAAATCAGATGAAAAGAAAGGGAGAGTAATAACTTCTGCTGGTCAAAAATATCTTGATAAGATGGCAACAGAAATATTAAAGGACTATGACAAATACAAGATTGTTAAGAAAGAAAAAGAAGTCTTAATGACAAAAGAAGCAAAAGATAAATCTGTATTTGAAGGATCAGAAAAAGGCAAAGGAAAGAAAGATACTAAAAAGAAACAGGAGGCTGAGGAATAATGGCAAGACATAAATCTAGAGAAAAGAAAGAGTTTCTAATTGCTCAAAGAGATAAGGTTGGTCCGGGATATCTTAACACACCTGTTTGGATTATACAAAAAGCAGGAAAAAGAATTTGGAATAGAAGACAAAAAAGAAACTGGAAGCAAACAGAGTTTGGAGATCAGTTTAGGAAATTACAATTACAAAAAGCAGATGCTGTAAAGAAAACAGCAAGAATGAGCGGAAAGAAAGAAAAGAGCTCAAGAAGAAAAGTAAGAAAGACAAGAAATACAGTAATTGTGAGACATCCAAAAAAGAAAAAATAAAGGAGTGATTATATGCCAAGTGAAAATTATATAATACCCTTAAACAAGGTGTATGACAACAAACCAAGAAGCAGAAGAGCAAACAATGCAATTACTGAAATCTTTAATTTCTTTAAGAAACATACAAGAATGGAAAAGAAAGATGTAATTATTTCAAAAGAGGTAAATGAACATATTTGGAAGAATAGTATTCAAAAGCCTCCAAGAAAAGTTGCAGTAAGTATTAAGATTGATGGCGGCAAGGTTTATGTTTTCTTAAAAGACTCAAAAGACTTTAAAGAATTTGGAAAAGCTCCAGAGATCAAGGAAAAGCCAAAGTTTAAAGATGCAGTTACAAAAGTAGTAAAAGATGTTACTTCTCCAAAGAAGATGACAGCAAAAACTGCAAAGAAAATGAGCGGCAAAGCAGAAAAGAGAGCTGCAGAAAAAGTTGAGTCAATAACATGAAGCTAGATAGATCAACAATATATAATTCATCGTTTCTAAACATATATTCCTACTGTACAGACAAGATTTGCTTAGTACCACACAGTGTTCTTCCAAAAGAGGAAAGAAGAATTGAGGAAATTCTTGATGTTAAAGTTATTAAAACTTCAATAAACAAGTCTGGTCTTTTAGGAGTATATCTTTCAGGAGTAAATGAAAAAATAGTTGTTGAAAAAAACAGTATTCATACAGATGAGCTTGAACATCTAGCAAAAGAAGGACTAAAAGTTAAGACTATAAAAGACGACAACAATGCTTTTGGTAATCTTTTAGCAATTAATTCCAATTACGGAATTGCAAGCCCATTACTTCTTCCTGAAACAGTAGAAGAAATAAAGAAATTTCTAAAGGTAGAGATTGAACAGAAGAACTTCTCGAGTCTTGATCTTCCTGGAAGCTCAATTTATGTAAATAATGCTTTGTTTTTAATTAATCCAAGAATTGATATTAAAGAATTTAATTATTTTAAGAAAAAATTTAATGTTCCTGGTAAAGCAGTAACTGCAAACTACGGAGACGTGTTTGTTGGAAATGATGTTACTGGTAATAAGAACGGAATATTAGTAGGAGAAACAACAAGCAATATAGAAATGACAAAGATTGATGAGCTTGTCGTTGATATAAAATAAAATGAGGCGAAAGATTTATGGCAAAAAAAGAAAATGAAGAAAAAAAAAATGCAAAGGTTAGTAAAACAATAAAGCTTGATAAAAACCAAACTATACAATTATATCAGAATAAGGAAAAAGAACTTCAAGGCTTATCTCAAAGAATAGAACAGATTGATGGAATTCTTATTGAAATGCAAAAAGCAGAAGCTGCACTTTCTCAAATAAAGAAACTAAAGACAAGCGAAAAGATTCTTGTTAATATTGGCGCAGGAATACTTGTTGAATGTGAAGTTTCAAGCAAATCTCCAATTAAAGTAATGCTTCCAGGTAATATCATGACTGAAAAAGAAATGGAGGGCGTTGTTGCTGATGTTGAGAAGAGAAAGAAAGAACTTGAAGACGCAAAAACAAAATTAGTGACCACTTATAACCAAAACGCACAACTACTTAAGCAAATCTCTAAAGTCTTTAAGGAAATGCAAATAAGAGATGCTCAAAAAGAACAAGCAAACAATACTGCTATTGAGTAAATAAAACACAAAAAAGGAACTTGAAAATGTTTGATTTATTAAAAAACAAATTCAAGAGTTTTACAGAAAAACTATTTGGTAAAGCCAAGGAAAAGGCAGAAGAAGTTTCTGAACAGCCACAAATTTCAGAGCCAACAATTCAAGAAATGTTTCAGCCAAAACCAGAGCCTGTTAAAGAATTGGAAAAAGTTGCAGAAAAATTAGAAAAGGAAGACTCACTAATTCTTGGACAACCAGAAGTCGCAATCCCTCAACCTATTATTGAAGAACCAAAAATTGAAGAACCAAAGAAAGAGAAACATTCTATTTTTGAAATCTTTAAGCCAAAGCCAAAGCCTCAGCCACCAGTTGAAGAAAGGATTGTTCCAACACCAAGAGCAGAAATCAGGCCAACGCCCGTTGAACCAGCAAAGCCAGTTGTTGAAAGACCAATCCCAAAAGAAGAGCCAACACCAAAGCCATTGCCTACAGAAACTGCTGAAGATCTTACGATAAAAAAAACTACAGAAATAAAAAAGTCCTTTATTACTTCTGTTAAAAGTATATTTACAAGTAAAATCAAGTTATCAGAAAAAGAGATTTCAAATTTTCTTGAGGAATTCCAATTGTCTTTGCTTGAAGCAGACGTTTCAATTACTTCAGCAGAAAATATATGTAAAGACCTAAAAGAAAAACTAGTTTCTGCAAGCTTTTCTAAGGATAACCCACTTGAAGACATAAAAGAACAAATAAGACAAACCTTAAAGACACAGCTTGACATCGATTGTGATATTAATAATTATATGGCAAGGACTAGAAAATCCGACTTGCCATTTGTAATAATGTTTATTGGCCCAAACGGCGCAGGAAAGACAACAACTATCTCTAAGTTTGCTTATCACTACAAGAAGGAAAACAAATCAGTGATATTGGCTTCAGGAGACACCTTTAGAGCAGGAAGTATTGACCAGCTTGAGAAGCACGCTAACACCATCGGCGTAAAGATTGTTAAACAAAACTATGGCTCTGACCCTGCAGCAGTTGCTTACGATGCAGTTACTTCAGCAAAAGCAGGAAAGATTGACTATGTGTTTATTGACACTGCTGGAAGACAAGAAAACAACATCAATTTAATGCAAGAATTAAAGAAAATAAAAAAAGTAGTTAACCCAAGCCTTACAATCTACATTGGCGAAGCACAAGCAGGGCAAGCAATTGTTGACCAAGTTTCTGGCTTTGAAAAAGAGATTGGTGTTGATGGAGTAATCTTAACAAAGATTGACACTGACCCTAAAGGTGGAGTTGCAATCTCAATTTTAAACGAATTAAAGAAACCAATCTTCTATGTTGGAACAGGCCAGACCTATGATGACCTTGAAGCCTTCTCTCCTCAGTTCATAATCGACAGAGTTGTTGTTTAGATACACTTATAAGCATTTCTAGTCAAGTAAAGTATCTATTAAAGAAGGTGAAAAAACAAATGGCTAAAATAACAATATTGTTTTCATTTCTGTTAGTGGCAATGATAGCTGCAAGCTATGTTTCTTTTACAAATGATTCTTTTTCAACAGACAAAGTAACAGTAGATTCATTCACAAATACACACTATCAGATAATTAAAGGAGATCCGTCATCAGTATCCAAAACTCCAACAACTTTTAAAACAAGTCATGGTGTAATTAAAGCCATTTTTATTAAATGATTTTTATTTTTTTTCTTAATATTTAAATTTTCTTTTATATTTTTTATGGCAAAACTATTCAATAATTACAGAAATAATCGCAATTTTACTGCCTTGTATAGTGTATGTGATTCTCCAGTCATTTGAGAAATCATATTTATATAAATTTGTTATATAGTATTTTTGTATATACTCTTTAGGCCAAAGATTTTTTGGAATCTTTATCCCACAATGCGGATTCTCAGTTATTTAGAAATTATTTTGGATAAATTAGAATATAGTTCTTTGTCTTCAAATTTTGGGCTTTCTTTTAGTGCTTTATATAATTCTTCAGCACTAGTATCTATAAAATAAGGTTTTGGTTCTTTTAAAGTTTTACCTCTAGTTTTTGTCTTTTTACTCTTGCAACTTCTTTTGGATTCCATATCCATACCACCTGTTTTTTATCTATTATTATTTTGTGTCCTTTTTCAAGATAATCTATTGCTGTAAGATAGGTTTGCCACATTACTTTTTTTGGAAGATTTAACCATAATTGTCTTACAGTGTAATAATCGTCATAATCCATTATTGTTTTTTCAATCATCATTAATGTATCAAGACGAGGATACCTTATTATTTTGGTTTTACTTTGCATATCAATAATCACCTATTGGTTTGTATATTAATTGATATACAAAATATTTTTATATATTTGTAATATCTTTGTGCTTTTCAAGGCATATAAAACCCGCTCATCAATTTTTTTGTGAAATTGAAGTTTTGTGATTATATTTATATTCTATTTGTTTCTTTAATTATATACTAAAATATATTTTATTTGATTGATTATGGGACTAGGCGAAAAACTAAGAGATGCACTTGACAAAATCAAGAACTCAATGCATGTCGATAAAGAACTTATTAAAGAAGTAATTAAGGAAATACAAAGGGCCTTAATATCCTCAGATGTAAATATACAACTAGTTCTTAATATCTCTAAAGAAATAGAAGAAAAAGCTTTTGATGAAATTCCTAGTGGGATTACAAGAAAAGAACATATAGTTAGATTGTGTTATGAAACCTTATTGAAGTATATGGGAGGAGAAGTAAAGACTCCTTTGCCTGAGAATCCTGAGACTATTCTTCTATGTGGACTTTTCGGTTCAGGAAAAACAACAACAGTTGCTAAGCTTTCTAAGTTCTATAAGAAAAGAGGACTAAAGGTTGGTGTTATCTGTGCAGACACTTTTAGACCTGCTGCCTTTGAACAATTAAAACAACTGTCTGATATGGTTGGGATTGCTTTCTATGGTAACACTAAAGAAAAATCAGCAATGAAGGTTACAAAAGAAGGAATTGATTTCCATAAAAGAAATGGCTGTAATCTAATTATTGTAGACTCTGCAGGAAGAAGCGCTCTTGATGATGAGTTGGTTAATGAGATTAAAGAAATTGATTCTGTGTTTAATCCTAAGTTTTCCTTACTTGTAATATCTGCAGACATTGGCCAAGCTGTTAAAGACCAAGCTACTGCTTTTAATAATGCTATTGGGATAAACGGTGTTATAATTACTAAACTAGATGGTTCAGCAAAAGGTGGTGGCGCCTTAACTGCTTGTTACATTACTAAATCACCTGTTTACTTTATAGGAACAGGAGAAAAAGCAGATGATTTTGAAATCTTTGATGCTAACAGATATCTTTCTAGAGTTCTTGGCTTTGGTGATCTTGAAAGCCTAATGGAAAAGATTACTGAAGCAACAACAGAAGAAATGGAAAAGATGAAGGACATTAATCCTGAAGACATAATGAAAGGAAATGTTACTTTTAAATTATTCAAACAACAATTAGAATTTTCTAAAAAGCTTGGGCCATTAACTAAAGTCATGGGCTTTTTAGGAGTAGGAAACAAGCTATCTGCTGAACAGCAAAACTTGGGAGAAAAAAAGCTTGCTAAATATAGAGCAATATTAAATTCTTTAACAAAACTTGAGCTTGACAACGGTCCTGATTTCTTAACAAGATCAAGAATGGATAGGATTGCTAAAGGTTCAGGAACAAAACTTGAAGATGTTAAAGAACTATGCTCTCATTTAAAGAAAATGAAAAAGATGTTTAAAGGCATGGATGCAAAGAAGATGGAAGGCATGGCAAAGCAATTCCAAGGAAAAGATGGAGAAATAGACCCTAACAACCTTGACATGTCAAAGATAAACATGAACCAGTTTGCAAACCTGAAAGGAATGAAGAAAAAGAAGTTAAGATTAAAGTAAATTAAAGATGTGATAAAATGCTATTTGGCTTTGATACAATTTTTATAATAAGAATTTTAATTATACTGGTGGCTGTGGGCCTTGCAGCATACTTTGACAACAAGACCGGATATATCTATGACTGGATTAGCATTCCTTTGATAATTGCTGGTCTTATCATTAATGTCTTTACTTATTATTGGATAGATATTCTTGAGATTTGCCTTGTTGCATTAATTATCTATGCAGTTGGTTATATTGCTTACTATTATGGAAAGATTGGAGGGGGAGACATAAAATTATTTATTGGAATACATATGATGCTTCCTTTTTTCTTTAACCAGTTGTTTATTGTTTGGGTTATTATTGTTTCATCATTGTTATCAGTGTTATTTGTTTCAATTGGCTATATCATAAAACTTTATGGTAAAGTAAAACTAACACCAAAGCTTTGGAAAAGCAAGAAATGGCTGATTATTAAGTCAACATTAATGTTTTTAATTTTCTTTGCTTTTGTTATTATTGCAACAATAATTGGAGATCTTCCAAAGATTGTTTATGTAACGATTCCACCAATGTTTTTTGGATGTTTAGTTATGGTTTTTGAAGAAGAAGTAAAAAGATATATTTACTTAAGACAAAAACCAATAGCAAAACTAGAAGAAGGAGATGTTCTAGCAAGCGAGTTTGCAACAAAAGCTCTTTTGGAAAAACTAGGACTTGGTAAAAGAACAGTTCTTGAAAAAGAAGATATAGTAAGAATAAAGACATTAGATCTAAAAACTCTTCCAATCTTTGACTATCTTCCAAGGTTTGGAATATATATTTTTTTGGGAGTTGCTTTTGTCTTAGTATTTGGATATATTCTTTTCTAAACACACTAATTGTTGGACAATATTGAATTAATATGACCTTTAAAATTACACATAAATCTCAAGGTGCAAGATGCGGGGAGTTTAAGACAAGTCATGGCATAATTAAGACTCCTTTCTATATGCCTGTTGTCACTAAAGGTGCAGGAAAGTTTTTAACTTTTGATGCTCTTGAGGATGTTAATACTCAATGCTTTATTTCAAATGCTTATCTTCTTTACCTTAAGCCAGGTCTTGAAACAATCAAGAAAGCAAAAGGCTATCACAACTTTATAAACTGGCAAAAGCCAATCTTTACAGATAGTGGTGGTTTTCAATTACTTGATCCACAATTTTTAATTTCTCTTAATAACAAAGGCGTAAGATTTAGATCTCCTTTCTCAGGTGACCTCCATTTCATTTCCCCAGAGAAACTTATGGAAATTCAAAATATTATTGGTTCAGACATAGCCATGGTTCTTGACCACGTTCTTGACCCCGACCATACAAAAAAGGAATTTCAAGAAGCAACTACAAGAACAATTGCTTGGGCAAAAAAGTGTCTTGATTCTCACAAAAACAAAAAACAAAAGGTTTTTGGTATTGTCCAAGGCGGAACATACAAAGACCTAAGAAAAGAATGTGCTCTAAAGATAAATAATATGAACTTTGATGGCCTAGCCATTGGTGGCCTTGCTATAGGCGAAGAAAAAGAAAAGATGTACAAGGCCATTGATTATTCTCTTGAGTATCTTGACAATGACAAAATGAAATACTTGATGGGTGTTGGTTCTCCAGAAGACCTGATAATCTCAATTGGTAAAGGAGTAGACTGCTTTGACTCCATCTATCCAACAAAGATGGCAAGACATGGTATGATTTTTACAAGAAATGGAATTTTAAAAATAGGTAAAAGTTATAATGCTAATCTTTTCAGACCCATAGAAAAAGACTGTGATTGTTATGCTTGTAAACACCACACAATTGCTTATCTTCATCATCTTCACAGACTTGATGAGCCAGCAGCAAAGATTCTTTTATCAGAACACAATGTAAGATTTATTCATCGCTTGATGGAAGACTCAAGAAAACACATAGAGAAAGGAACCTTTGCAAAATTCCAAAAAGACTTTTTAAAGAATTATCTTAAAAATAAAAATTAAATTAATCCTTTTTCTCTAAAACTGAATGTTTCGTTTTCTGCAATGATGATGTGATCTATTAACTGAATATCCATAAGCTTTGCTGCCTTTTTTAACATCTCGGTCGCTTGCTTGTCATCAAGTGATGGCTCACAAATACCGCTTGGATGATTATGAACAATAATAATTCCATCAGCACCATGCCTCATTGCTTCAAGGACAATGTCTTTTGAGGATATTAGTGTTTGGTTACTTGTTCCTGTTGTTATTGTCTTATAATCAATTACATCATTTCTATGTGATAGAAAAATAGCAATAAGCTTTTCATGAGTTTGCCCAAAAAAAACATCAAACAAAAGATTGTAAACATCAGTTGGACAAACAATCTTTGTTTTTTCTTCTGGGCTTTTTAGAGTTTTCTTTTCTTGACTTAATATTCTTTTTGAAATTTCAAAGACTGCTTTAATTTGGCAAGCTTTTACTAAACCAATTCCTTTAATCTTTCTAAGCTCAGTTAAAGAAACATTTCCAATATCTTTAAGTGGAAATTTTGAAAATATTTCTTGACAGATATCAAGAACATTATTCTCTTTAGTTCCAGTCTTAATAACAAGAGCCAGAAGCTCAGCTTGAGAAAGACTTTCTGCTCCAAAAGATATAAGTCTTTCAAGCGGTCTATTGTCAAGTGACATTTCTTTTATTTTCATAATAATCTTTTTGTTGAATTTGTTTTTGTTAGTATTGTCATTTGTTCAATAGCAATAAGATTTAGTTTCTTTAGCCTTTCTATTTTATTAAACCCTTCTTTAATAAACACAGCATTTAGGTTTTCAAGATTAGAAAGGCACACCAATTGAGATATCTCTGCATAGTCCCTAATATTGCCATCAAGCTTTGGATTTTTGGTTTTCCAATCTTTAGCAGTCATTCCAAAAAGAGCCAAGTTAAGAATATCTGCTTCTGTTGCATAAATTATATTTTCTTGAATTTTAGAAATTATACGGGGAATCAGATTATTCTTTATTGCATCAGTACGTATATGATAATTAATTTTTGCAAGATTTATTTTAATATCCCAATCTAGTTTTAATCTTTGACTTTCATCAATCTTCAATCTTTGAAATTCCTTAATCAGATATAGTTTAAATTCTGCAGAAATCCAAGAAGCAAATTCAAAAGCAATATCTTTATGTGCAAAAGTTCCTCTGTCATATCCCTGTTTAGATATGAGCCCAATTGCTCCTGTTTTTTCTATCCATTTTTGAGGAGATAGAACAAAGGTATTACTTCCTGCTTGTTTTAGTAAGGGGTCGAATTCGACCCCTTTGAAATCAGGATTATTTATTTTCTCCCAAAGCCCAAGAAATTCAATAACACTTTTACTTCTTAACCAGTTTTTGACTACATCTTTAGGTTCATCAGGATTTTTATATCTTGCAAGATCAGTTAAAGATATATAGTCTCCTTCGCTTTTTGTGTAGTATGATACTTTTTTGCTTAAAACAGTAATTTCATTCATTATAGTCACTAGAAATATATGTGCATTCTAATGAGGGGCATTTTCGGGAGAGACACCCTATCTGTCCAGTGCGGAGCCGGTTTCGCAGAGCTGGTTTCGGTCAGGCTCGCACCCAATGATTACTGCTCACGCGCAGTGATTCTGCATCGGACAAGTGGTCCCAAAAACTATATATATGCTTTTAATCATAAATCTATTATGAGATATTCACATTCGCGTATTGAAAGCTACAAAAGCTGCCCAAAGAAATTTTATTTCCAATACATAGAAAAACCAGAAATTGAAGAAAAGAAAGGAATAGAAGGTTTTCTAGGTTCTATGGTTCATAAAGCTCTTGAAAAACTATACACAGATCTTAAGTTTACAAAACTAGATTCTCTAGAAGAAATTCTTGAATATTATGAAAAGGTATGGGAAGAAAACTTTGATTTAACAATAGAAATAATTAGACAAGACTACACAAAAGAACATTATAAGCAAATGGGTAAAAGATTTCTAACTGATTATTATAATAAATATCAACCATTTGATACAGGAAAAACACTTGGCCTAGAGATGGAAATTACTTTAAGGTTTCTTGATGATTATGGAACTGCTTTTGATTTGATTGGTTATATTGATAGACTAACAATGATAAACGAAGAACACTTTGAAATACACGATTATAAGACAAATGCTCATACAAAGACTCAAGAAGAAGTTGATAAAGATAAACAACTTGCTCTTTACACCATAGCAATAAAGAAAATGTATCCAACAGTTAAAAGAGTAGACCTTGTCTGGCACTTTCTAGAGTCAGGTCTTGAAATGCGTTCTTCAAGAACAGACAAAGACTTAGAGGAACTAGAAAAAGAAGTTGTTAAAGCAATGCAAGAAATAGAAAGAAAGCAAATAACAAATGATTTTCCAACAAAAGAATCTGCTCTTTGTGATTGGTGTTCTTTTAAAGAGATTTGCCCAGCTAAGTCTCATGCTTTTAAGCTAAAGAAACTTCCAGCAAACGAATATCTAAAAGATGATGGAGTTAAGCTTGTTCAAGAATATCTAAAACTAACAAAAGAAAAAAAAGAAGTTCTTGAAAAGATTGACACAGAGCTTGAAAAGCTAAAGGAAGCACTTGTTGTTTATTCCAAGAACAACAACTCTGAAAGAATATATGGCTCTGATGGCAACTCCATTCTTGTAAAAGAATATGAAAACTTTTCAATCCCTGAGAAGGATTCAAGAGAAAGACAAGATTTTGAAAAACTCTTGAAAGAAAGTGGAACTTGGGAGATGATAGCAGAAGTCAATTCCTTTAATTTCTCAAAAGCAGTTAATGATGGTCTTTTCTCTCAGGATTTCCTAAAAAAGCTAGGACCAATGATTACCAAAGGCAAAACCACAAGACTTTACCCTAGTTCTAAAAAGTAAATATAATATAATTAAATTTTCTTTCGTATTCTTTGTGTGTAAAACAATCAAGTATTACGCAAAGTATTCTAAGTTCATCGTTTTTAATTGTATAAATAATTCTACATCCATTTCTTAAATCAAATTTCCAAAGGTTTGTTATACCATAAATCTTTATGTATTCTTTTGGCCACAAGTTTTTCGGAAGATGAATCCCTGCAGTTAGTTTTTCTTTTAAAATTGCGATTGTTTTCTCAATTTCTTCTTTAAACTTTTTATCAGAAATAGATTCGATTTCTTTTTCTAATTTCTTGTTTGCAAAAGCTACATTAATAGTTTTCATCTGATTTTCACACCGGACTTTATTATCTTGTTTATTCCTTTAGGATCATAAAGCCACAATATTTTTTTGTCTTTTCCAATCATTATCTTTCCGGACTCTAAGAGATAATCAAAAATAACATTATATGTTTGATACATCATCTTTTTTGGAAGTTTTTGCCACAGCTGGTACTTGGTATATTCTGCACTTTTCTTTTTCATTGTTTCTTCAACCATAATTACACTATCAAGTGTTGGGCTATGTATTTTGATTGTTTTAGACATATATAACTTTATATAATAAACATTTTAAAAGATATTGTTTATGTCCAAATATATTGTGGTTTTAGAGCACATAAATTCAGTTCATCATATTTTTTGTATTTTTGCTAAAATTGCCCAAAATTATGCGATAACACAAATGTTTATAAACTATTTTCTCTTTGTATCTTTAGGTAATATGGTTGAAAAAGAACAAGTAAATATCATAACAAGTAAATCTTTAAACATAAAAGACGATATAAATAAAGATACATTAAAGAAAAAACCAATAAAGACAAAGCTATATCATATGTCTTTATCTAATCCTAAAGAAAAAAAAGAAATAAGCCAAGTTTCTAAAAAACCATTAACCAATAAAGAAAGATTCTACAAAGTTATAAGATTCATAATGGAAATACCTGGTTTTTTTGCAAATTTCTTAAATACTTCTTCTAAAGATATTTATTATGCAATTCTAGGAGCAATGATAAGTTTTATTTTTGCAATATTACTATTCCCTAGTAATCCTGGCTTGTTTTCTGTGTTTTTCTTAACTATATTTCTAGCACCATTTGTAATAAAAGAAATAAATCTAAATATTTTATTGATTGGAAGAACAACAAAAGTTGAACACAAAGGAGTATCATTAACAAGCTTTAAAATTAAAGAAACAGAAAAGTTTGAGCTTTCTCAATTTTATGAAGAAAACAAAAAAATACTTTCTACTTATTTTTTCTTTTTTATAGGAATCATGCTTGTTGTCATAGCATTAATTGTATTTATGCCAATGGATTATTCTGCACAATTGTTTAGTCAACAAGGCTGGAATAATTTTTTAATGCCTACAAAAAGTATAGGTTTTGATGGCCTAAATAAAACCTCTGTATTTCTAGATATATTAAAAAATAATTTTTCAGTTATGCTTGTTTGTTTTATTGTAGCATTAATCTTCCCATTAGGTGCATTATTAATGATAGTATGGAATGCAATGTATTGGGCAGTTTCATTTACTCAATATGCTTTGTTTTATAGTTCTGCTTATGATGTAAAATTATTATTTATTCTTTTGCCATTATTACTTAGTATATCTCTTCACACAATAACAGAAGCAGTATGTTATTTCTTTGCAGCAATGGCAGGAACAATTCTTGCAACAGGCATTAAAACAGAAAAGATAGACTCTGATAGATTCTTTTACATCTTTAAATATTGTTTAATTCTTTTAGCATTTGCTATTTTCTTCTTACTTCTAGGTTCATTTATAGAATCTTATCTTTTTGATACAATTAAGAATTTCTTTTTCTGGATATTTTAATTTTTACACTACTTCTAGGCTTCCAACACTATAGAATGTGCTTGGTGAACTCCAATTATTGTGTTGGGTTATTAACCAAGAAGGAGATCTTGCAATATTTGATACTCTAAATTCTTTAATATCTATTTTTGCATAGTTTGCTGGAGTACTATTTGCTCCAATTGTAAAATTATCATCGCCTGCAGTTAATATCCAACCACTTGTTGCAATATTACTTGCCAAATTAGAGTTAAAATAAGTAAACGAATTATCGATATTTGTTTTATTAGGAAAAACAAAAGAATAATTATTGAAAGCATCATATGTTAGAGTGTTTGTGTGTGTTCTTGCTGTTGAACCAGATCCAAAATCAGACCCAAAAGAATATCCTGTATTTCCTATATTTGAGGCTAGGAAGAAATTATTTTTTTTATAGAATATTCTTGCATAATTTATAATTCCACTTTTTGCTAAAAATATAGTATCTACAGTAAATTGCCCAGTTGTTAAAGGCGATAATAAGCTTGAAGTTCCTGCAGAAAGATATTGGGTCGCTCCATCAAGTCTTAAATAATAATCTCCATTAGAGTCTTTAGTGAATGCAGGAGATCCGGTTGCAGTTAAAGTAAATCCATTAGCTGTAGAATCCAAATAATTATTATTAAAGTGATGAACCATTAAATAATTACTATCCCAAACATCAGTGTCATTACTATTATTTTCATTATCATCTCCAAAATACATATATATTTTTGTATCTTCTGTTGATGAAAGCAAAGGAATCTTTACCCAGGCATATAATGCCCTAGTCGGATTTGTTATTTCTTCCATTTCTCCAACACTATAGAAAGTAGAAGGTGAATTTTGATTATTATATTCTGTTTTTATCCAGCCAACACTTCTTCTAGTATTAGATACTCTAAATTCATCTATTGGGCCATTAAAAATATACAAATTATCTGGCCTTTTACCAAGTAATGTAATAATAATGTCTTTATTATTATTTCCAGCGTTTGATACTCCGATATATTCTCCATTGATATATAAGTTATAATCATTAGTAGCAATTCTAACAGCAGTAAAATAAACAAATGCATTTTGTTTTGTCCAATTAACTGTGGTATATCCAGTTCCTCCATTATATGCTAAGAAATTACTACCATTGTATCTAATTCCTTGAGTAGAACCTGTATTTGTTCCACCAATAAAATATTGAATAGCAGCAACATTATTGAAATTTGCCCAAAGAGAAATAGTTCCCTGAAGTGGTATTGTTGTTCCAGCATTAGAAATGTAGTCATCATTTCCATCAAAAGTCTGTGCATTTAGTATTTTTCCTGAGGAATTATTTGCTGGTTCAGTTATTCCTTTTTTAGTTCCATTATTAGAATTAGAAGTAGAATCTGAGATGGTAGTTGTTCCATTATTATTCATATGCCAGACTGCAAGGTAATTATTCCAAGTGTCTGTATTATTACTATTATTCTCATTTTCATCTCCAAAATACATATATATTTCAGTATTAACAAGAGAAGACAATGTTGGTATATTTACCCACGCAATAAGATTCCCGGTTGCAGGATTATAATATTCAATTTCTCTTTTTAATCTTGTTGTTCCATCTGCTTCTGTGAAATATATGTCTGCTCCATCTTCTTTAGCATATGTTGCTAAATTAGCATCCGTAATACTTATTAACATTGGAAAATTTGTAAGTGTTTCTTGAACTTTTGTATAGTCTATTGTTATTTTTTTTCTTTTGTATGCATTAATATCTTCTAAGCTTTCAATTTCTCTTTTTAATCTTGTTGTTCCATCTGCTTCTGTGAAATATATATCTGTTCCATCTGATTTAGCATTAAGTAGATTTTCGCTTTTTATATTTATTAATGCAGGGAAATTTGTAAGGTTAGCATCAACCTTTGTGTGATCAAATAATATTTCTAATCTATAACCGGTGTGAGTAATAAAATAATCTCCAGAAAAAATATTGCTGTCCTGATATCCTTCTTTTACAGCAAAGGCTTTGATTGTCATATTGGTATCTAATGGAATATTAATAGGAGAAGAATATTCTGTACTTCCGATAGTTGGGATATTTCCATCAGTAGTGTAATATATAGTCCCGTTTTCTTCAGAGGACAATGTAACATTTTGTGAAGAAGTGTAGCTTCCGGCAACAGGGTCAGCAGTAGGTGTTGATAAATATAATAATTCTAGTATTTTAGTATAGGTTCTAGTAATTACCTCAGAAGGATTATAATTTGTCTTAAATGCTCTAAATTTATAGGTAGTAGTACTAGTTACATTTATGTCGCCAACATAGGGTGTTGATTCTTCTGTTGGAGTTTCTCCATTAGTTGTATAATATATATTACCAGCAGGATCACTACTAACAGTAACAATTAAATTTGTCTCAAAGTTTTGATCTTCTTTATCAACAGTAAAAGAAATAAAACTTAATAGAGTTTTAGTATATTTTCCAATAATAATTGTGCTTGGTAAATAACCATTAGCATATGCTCTTGCTTTAATTGTTGTATTGTTTGTAATTGTTATTGGTTCTGCATAAAGAGTAGAGTCTTCTGTTGGTTCATTACCGTCAAGAGTATAATAGATATTTGCATCTTCTGGGTTTGCCACCATAGTTACTTCTACACTTTCTAAAAAAGAACCAAATCGTGGTCTAAGATTAACAAAGGCAAGGCCAAGATAACTTGAAAGACTAATTGTTGGAATTCCATCAACAATATCTAAGACTTCCATCTTAACTTGTGTTCTATTATTAACTATAAATGATTTTTCAAGAGTAGTTATTCCATCAAGATAAAGAGTATAGATTAATTGATTATTTCTTTTAGTAATAAATATATTTCCATAATTTAGATCTCTAAAGTTATTAAAAGAGTCATTTGAAATCTTTTGTTTTATTTCTACGGTGTTAGTAATATTATCAAAAATAATTTCACTACGTGTATTAATATTGAGATTTTTATAAGTATTAATATCATAGTTCTTTAAGTCTATAAATTCTTTATTTATTAAAAAAAGGTTTTCTTTATTCTGCTTAAATTGGAGTTCATCTTTTAATGAAGAGATATAAGGTGTAACAAAACCAATAATAATAACCATTGCAACTACAGATAGCAACATAATCATGATGCTTGTAAAAATTACATTTGATCCTTTACTATTCATGCATTGCCCTTTCTATACTTATTAATATTTTATCATTTTCTTCATTATATTCTAAATATTTAATGGTTAATATGTTTTTGTTAGTTAATATTAGATTATTACAGTCAAGGTTAATTCTAGTATAGTTATTTAAATCGTATTCAAAGTAGACTTTGTTATTAAGTTTATAGGTACTAATGTTTTCTATTGGGGTAATATCTGTTCTGTATTTCCCTTTATATGGTAGGTTTCCAGTTATCTGATTACTATTACAGTCAATAACTATCTCTCCAGGATTTATAATAGTGATTTCTACAGTTTGCTTATCATCTACTACTCCTTCTACTGTTGTTTTTAAATTTGTAAAAATTTCAAGCATTTGTTTATAGTTTCCTTGTTCTTTGGTATTAGATAATAATTCAATTCCTGATGTTAATACTATTGCTAATATGATTACAGATATTAGTAAATAGATTATTACAGTAATAATTGAAGCAACTGCTTTTCTCATTCTTCTTCCTCATAGATATAATTCTTCTGAGATGCTATGTCTTCTGTTGTTTCGTTCTCTAAAGAAATTGTTATTGTATTTATATCTGTTTTCTTAAGTATAATCCTTGTGTTTTCTTTATTGCTTATTATATGTGATGGAGTTATATCAATATTTTCTAAATTAAAACAAGCACACACTATTTGTCCACTTCTATAAGAGTATTTGTTATTGTCTTCATTTATAGTTATTCCATTGTCAAAGAATCTTAGATGTTTCCCTATAGAGCAAACTTCTACTTTATCTACATCAGCATTAATATCAACTGTAATATTAGGTATTGAAAATTCTAGTTCTTTACTTCCATCTATTGGTAAATTATAAGCATCTAATATTCCAGAATATACAGCATCTCTAACTTTAATTGAGTTATCATAATTAATCTTTTCTTTACTTGCTGAAATTTCTGGAAGAACACCGCCAATAATTATTCCAACAACTATAACAACTATAAGCATAATTAGAATGCTGCTTATTATTTCTGAGACTCCTTTGGAGTTTCTTATTTTTATCATTATTAATCTTTATTATATTTTATCTATAATATATAATATATTTAGTATTTTAAATGTTTTGTATATTAAATATTATAGAAATACTTGCAATTTAGTGGTCCGAATAGTGTAGTGGTTAGCATAGAGGACTGTGGATCCTCTGACTCGGGTTCAAATCCCGGTTCGGACCTATTTAAATTAATAATTCTAATTAACTTTGCTTCTGTAGCTCAGCCTGGTAGAGCGCGTCCTTGGTAAGGACGAGGTCGCGAGTTCAAATCTCGCCTGGAGCTTTAAACTAGAAGTTAAAAG
>Ga0194113_10004575_pt1 | contig 18117 bp, 17 predicted proteins | sample TA2MahC200mmetaG_FD_146193 | JGI IMG/M metagenome (GOLD analysis project Ga0194113, IMG submission 146193) | Freshwater microbial communities from Lake Tanganyika, Tanzania - TA2015017 Mahale Deep Cast 200m | ecosystem: Environmental > Aquatic > Freshwater > Lake | place: Tanzania: Lake... | reverse complement strand
CTCCATCCCTCCATCCTGGACCTCGTCGTCCGGCTGAAGCCGCCGTCCAAGATCATCCTCGTCAGCGATGCGACTCGTAGCGCGGGAATCGGGGTCAAACCCCTCCGGACGAAGGCGGGCCGGCTGTTCGGAAGCTCGATGACCTTGGCCCGGGCGGTGGCCAACATGGCCGCCTGGACGAAGCGTCCCCTGGAGGAAATACTGGCCATGGCCACGGAGAATCCGGCCAGATTGGCGGGAGCTTATCCGCGCAAGGGACGTCTCGGCCGCGGCGCGGACGCCGATGTCGTCCTTCTGGATGACCGCCTCGAGGTCCGCAAAGTCTTTCTTCGAGGCGAGGAAATTTGGTAATTAGATATATCTTCATATAAGTCAGGGCTTGACTCTTTCCGGTCTTTGTTGTTAATTTATGGAAGTTCTCCCCACTTAATTACACTTAACAATAAGAAAATAAATGAAATAGAATAGACCCGGCCGGAGGCGTCCATGACCCCGAAAATCGACTACGAAGAAATCAATAAAATCATCAGGCTCCTGGAAGACCGGAACCTGGCCGAGTTCGAACTCGAAATCGAGGATTTCAAAATCAAAATCCGAAAGAATCCGCCGGTCATCGCCGTCCCGCCGGCCGCATCCGCGACGCCCGGCCTCGGGGGCGATTTCGAAACCGGAGGGGATTTCCACATGATCGCCTCGCCGATGGTCGGGACGTTCTACCGGGCCCCGTCGCCGGCGTCGCCTCCGTTCGTCGAGGTCGGGGACATCGTCAAAAAGAAGCAGGTCCTCTGCATTGTCGAGGCCATGAAGCTCATGAACGAGATCGAGTCCGACGCGGACGGGGTCGTCAGGGACATCTTCGTCGAAAACGGCAAGCCCGTCGAATACGGCCAGCGCCTGTTCGCCATCTCCCCCTCGGCCTGAGCGGTCATGTTTTCGAAGATCCTGATCGCCAACCGGGGGGAGATCGCCCTCCGGATCATCCGGTCGGCCAAGGAGCTCGGCATCAAAACCGTCGCCGTCTACAGCGAAAGCGACCGGACGTCCCTCCACGCCATGCTGGCCGACGAAAAATTCTGCATCGGACCGGCCAAGGCCCAGGACAGCTATCTCAACGTCCCCAACCTGTTGAGCGTCGCCGAGATCACCAAGGCCGACGCCCTCCATCCCGGATACGGCTTTCTGGCCGAGAACGCCCGCTTCGCCGAAATCTGCGAGACCTCGGGGGTCGCCTTCATCGGCCCTCCGCCGTCCGCGATCCGCCTCATGGGCGACAAGAACCGGGCCCGCCAGGAGATGGCCAAGGCCAAGCTTCCGGTCATCCCGGGCAGCGACAAGATCCTCGAGGACGCCGCCGAAGCCAAGAAGACCGCCCTGAAGATCGGGTTCCCGGTCATCCTCAAGGCCGCCGCCGGAGGCGGCGGGAAAGGGATGCGGATCTGCCGCCACGCCGCCCACCTCGAGGAACAGTTCCCCATCGCCCAGAACGAGGCCAAGAACGCCTTCGGCGATCCCTCCCTGTACCTCGAGAAGTACATCACCGGCGCCCACCACATCGAAGTCCAGGTCGTCGGCGACAAACACGGGACGATCATGACCTTCGCCGAGCGGGAATGTTCGGTCCAGCGCAAGTACCAAAAGGTCATCGAGGAGACGCCCTCGCCGTTCGTCGACGAGAAACTCCGGCGGAAGATGATGAAGGCCGTCGAGGACGCGGCCCGGCACATCGGATACCAGAGCCTGGGAACGTTCGAGTTCCTCGTCGACGAGGACAAGAAGTTCTACTTCATGGAGGCCAACACCCGGGTCCAGGTCGAGCACCCGATCACCGAGATGGTCTACGGGATCAACCTCGTCAAGGCCCAAATCCGGGCGGCGGCCGGAGAAAAGCTGAACTTCCCCTTCGAGCTCCTGCCCCGGGGCCATGCCCTCGAGTGCCGGATCAACGCCGAGGATCCGGACACCTTCGCCCCCTCCCCCGGGCGGATCGAATTCCTCGTCCTCCCCGGCGGCGAGGGAATCCGGGTCGACTCGGCGGCCTACGGGGGATGGCAGATCCCCCCCCACTACGACTCCCTTCTGGCGAAGATCATCGCCTACGCGCCGTCGCGGTTCCTGGCGATCAAAAAGATGCAGACGGCCCTCGAAATGACGACCATCGTCGGGATCAAGACGAACATCCCCCTCCATCTGGCCGTCCTGGCCAACTCCGATTTCCTGGAAGGAAAATACGACACCGGCTTTCTCGAAGCCTTCCTGGCCCGGAAGAACGGGACCTAGGCCTTCCTCCGGAAGACGGTCACGAGGAACGCCCCGGCGTTGTCGCCGACGACGTTTTCGTTGACCCCGAAGGTCAGGCGGCCGTCGGCCGGCATCGCCGCCAGAACGGCCGAACCGATGGCGAAGACCTCGCCGTACTCCCGGGTCGTCTTTTCCTTCGTCTCCCTGTCTTCGAAGACCTCGACCCGGACCACGACCCGGCCGAGAAGGCATCCGAGGTTGCGGTCGGTCAGCGGCTGCTGCATCGTCCCGAACTTCAGCCCCTCCGGGCCGCACTCGGCGATGGGATTTTCCCTCTGGAGAGAGACCGTGCCGGTCGCCTCGAAGTACAATTCCTCGCCGGCCGCGACCTCGAGGCCCGAATCGGTCCAGGCGATGTTTCCCGGCACGGAGATCGTGGCCGCCAGCTCGAAGCCCTCGGGAGGCCGGACGGCCTCCTGGGCCGGGCCCCAGGCCGGAAGCACGCCGGCAAAGGCCAAAAAAAGGCTGAAAACGGCCCTCGACGGGATCATCGCGCCCTCAATACCCCGATCAAGGCCTCGTGGATCCGGCCGTTGGAGGCCACGACCTCGGGACGGTAGATGTCCGCCGGACGGCCCTCGAAATCCGTGACCCGTCCCCCCGCCTCGGCGACGAGAAGGGCTCCGGCCGCCGTGTCCCAGGGATTGAGCTTGAGCTCCCAGAAGCCGTCGAACCGGCCGCAGGCGACGCCGCAGAGGTCGAGGGCGGCCGACCCGCAGCGGCGGACCCCCTGGGCCTTGAGGAGGACCCGGTCATGCTCGGCCATGTTGGCCCGGCTTTCCCGGATGTCGTACGAAAATCCCGTGGCCACGAGGCTGCGGACGAGATCGTCGACGGACGAGACCCGGATTCTCCGCCCGTCGAGCCAAGCCCCTTCCCCCGCCTCGGCCCAGAACGTCTCCCCGCTCATGGGGTTGTGGACGACGCCGCAGACGAGCCGGCCCTCGCCTTCGAGGGCGATTGAGACGCAAAAGACGGGAAAGCGGTGGGCGAAGTTCGTCGTTCCGTCGAGGGGGTCGAAGACCCAACGGAAGGCCGACCCGCCGACCCGGGCAAGCCCCTCCTCGGCCAGAAAATCATGGCCCGGGAAGCGGGCCGAAAGGCGGCCGAAAATGAGGTCCTGGGAGGCCTGGTCGGTCGCCGTCACGAGGTTGATCTCGCCCTTGAACCGGACCTCTCCCAGACGGTGATAATCCCGGCTGAGAAGCGCCCCGGCTTCGAGGGCGGCGTCCCGGGCCGCCTCCAGGAATTCGGCGTGAAGCCCCATGGGGCCGTATCATACCAAGCCGGCGGCCTTCCGGCAACCCGGGCGGCATTGACTTGCCCGGGCCGGGGCGATACATTAGGTCCGCCATGAAGGACGCTCCGTTCGAGGGCCGGCTGGCCGAAAAGCCGTTCCCCCGCCTTCTCTTCGAGCTCTGGACCCGGGAGAGGTCGGGCCGCCTCCGCCTCCGCCGCGAGGACGAGGAACGGCTCTTGTTCTTCGAAACAGGACGCCTCGTCCTCGCCCGGGAAAGCCTCGATGAAAGGGGCTTTCTCGGGGCCCTTGTCCGGAAGAAAGTCCTTCGCCCCGAGCAGGCCGAGTCGGCCGGACATCTTGCCGCCCTCAAGGGCCTGTCCGTCGTCAAGGCCGCCGGAGAGCTCGGCCTCCTCTCCCCCCTTCCCCTCTGGAATCTCCTCGAGTCGTTCTTCGTCCGCCGGCTTTTCATCCTCTTCGGCTGGGAGGAGGGCGGGTTCGATTTCGAGCCCGGCCCGGCCCCGCCGGCCGAGTCCCGCTTCGGGCTCCTCGAGGTCCATGACCTCATCCTTCAAGGGATCCGGCAGATGCAGAACGACCGGCTCATCGAACGCTTCCTTCCCGGTCCCGACGATCCCATTCGCGTTTCGGTCCCTTATTTCCTCCCTCTCCTCGCCCTCGATCCCCACGAACGGTACGCCTTGAACCTTCTCGGCGAAGTCCCCAGCCTCCGGAGTTTCCTCTCGAAGTCCGAACTCGGAGCCCGCGAAAGCCGGAAAGCCCTCTACGCCTTCGCCTGTCTGGGGGTCCTCGGGGCCTCCCTGCCGAAGGCCGGAGAGAGCCCGGCGGCCGAAGCCCCGGCCTCCAACCCCGTCCGGATGCTCGAAGCCCTCAACGAGAAATCCGTCTGCCTCTTCCGGTACGTCTCCAAGGAGGCCGGCCCCGTCGCCCAATCGATTCTCGGGAAAGCCCTCGACGATCTCAAACCCGGACTCGGCCCTTTGTTTCAATCCCTGGCCCTGCTCCCCGACGGCCGGATCGAAGTCGATCCTTCTCTCAAGCTGGGGAACGGCCGCCTTTCGGCCGAAATCATCCGGAAAATCCAGCGGGGATTCGATGACATCCTGATGGCCGAAGTCCTCGCCGTCCGCAAATCCCTGGGTCCGGCCCATGAAGCGGCCGTCGTCAGGAATATGGAAAAGGCCGGATGCGTCTGAGCCGCCGCCAAGTCTTCTCTCTCCTCGTCCTGGCGACGGCCGGCGTCCTGGCCTTCGTGGCGGCCCTTGTCTTCTGAGCTCCGGCCGCTCGTTTTCCTTCTCGGCCCGACGGGATCGGGGAAAAGCGCGGCCGCCCTCGGCCTGGCCGCCGGCCACGACGGCGAAATCGTCGGCTGCGATTCCCAGCAGGTCTACCGGGGTTTCGACATCGGCACGGACAAGCCTTCGACGGGAGATCGGGTCCGGATCCCCCACCACCTTATCGACATCGCCGATCCGGCGACACAATTCAACGCGGCCGACTACGCCTCCCTGGCCTCCGAGGCGATCGCGGGAATCGTCCGAAGGGGACGTCTGCCGCTCGTCGTCGGCGGGACCGGGCTTTATTTCAGGGCCCTCGAGGACGGCCTGTTTCCGGGGCCGGGACGGGACGAGGCTCTCCGCCGTCGACTCGAGGAAGAAGCCCTGAGCCTCGGCCTCGAGGCCCTCTGGAGCCGGCTCGGGGCCGTCGACCCGGCCTCCGCGGCCCGGATCGGAAAGAGGGACAAGATCCGGATCATCCGGGCCCTTGAAGTCCATGTCCTGACCGGTGTTCCCTTGAGCGAGCATGTCCTCCGGACGGAGGGGCGCTTGGCCGGATTCCGGGTCGCGAAGTTCGCCCTCCTGAGGCCCCGGGCCGAGCTTGTCCGCCGGATCGAGGAGCGGGTCGAGCGGATGTTCGCCTCCGGTCTGGTCGCCGAGGTCGAAGGCCTTCTCGCCCGCGGGGTGCCCGAATCCGCCCCGCCGTTCCGGGGCCTGGGATACCGGAGCGTGCTTCGCTATCTCCGCAAGGACATCGGCCTGCCGGAGGCGGTCGAAGAAACCAAAGTCGAAACGCGCCGATACGCCAAACGCCAGATGACCTGGTTCCGGAAAATGCGGGACGTCCGCTGGCTGGCGCCCGAAGAGCTCGAACCCGCCTTGGCCGGTTGGAAAACCCGCCCGGCGGACTGAAGCCGATGGAACAAGCCGTTCTCGTCCATCTGGCCACATCGGCCGGGGAGAAGCTCGAAGGCCCCGAGTCCCTGGCCGAACTCGAGGGCCTGACCAGGGCGGCCGGCGGAGTCGTCCTGGAAAAAATCTTCCAGGTCCGGCCGGCGCCGAGCCCCCGATTCTACGTCGGCGAGGGAAAAGTCGAGGAACTCCGCCTCCTCCGGGATCGGGCCGGACCGGTGACGTTCGTTTTCGACGACAAGCTCAGCCCCACCCAGCAGAGAAACCTCGAAAGCGCCCTCGAAGCCAAAGTCGTCGACCGGACCCAGCTCATCCTCGACATCTTCGCCCTCCGGGCCCGCTCGACGGAGGGAAAGCTCCAGGTCGAACTGGCCCAACTCCGATACCTCCTTCCCCGGCTGGCCGGACGGGGCAAGGCCCTTTCCCGCCTCGGGGGAGGCATCGGCACGCGGGGCCCGGGGGAAAAGAAGCTCGAGGCCGACCGCCGCCACATCCAGGACCGGATCACCAAAATCCAGCGGGACCTCCGGGCCGTAGCTCGGCGCCGGGCGGGCCAGCGGCAAAGCCGGAAAGAAAGCCTCATCCCCCTCGTCGCCCTGGTCGGGTACACGAGCGTCGGGAAATCGACCCTCTTCAACCGGCTGGCCGGGGAGTCGACCATGACCTCGCCGGCCCTCTTCGCCACCCTCGACCCGCTTGTCCGTCGGGCCCGGTTCGACGACGGCCTGCCGTATTTCCTGAGCGACACCGTCGGCTTCATCCGGAAGCTCCCGGTCGAACTCGTCGTCTCCTTCAAGGCCACGCTCGAGGAGGTCCTCGAGGCCGATCTCATCGTCCATGTCCTCGACCTTTCCGCCCCGGGCTGCGAGGCCCAGGCCGAGGCCGTGACGAAAACCCTCGGGGACATCGGGGCCGCCGAAATCCCCGTCCTCAAGGCCTACAACAAAATCGACCGCCTCCCGGACGGACCCGGCCTCCTCTCCCGGAACGCCGGCGACGCCGTCTACGTCTCGGCGGCGACGGGGGAGGGGGTTTCCGACCTCAAGGACCGGATGCGGCGGAGCATCTATCGAGGCCTCCATCCCTTCGAACTCCGGCTGCCTAGGTCCTCCTCGGGCCTCCTCGACTCTCTCGGCCGGAGGGCGCTGATCTTGAAAAAACAGGAGGACGGAGATTATCATGTCCTCCGGGTCATGGCCGACCCCGAGAGGATCGTCGACCTGGCCCCGTTCATCTCCCGAGGAGAGTGATATCGTGAGAAAAGCCGCCGTGGCCGTTTTGGTTCTCTTCGCGGGGGGGGCCTGCGTCACCGTGGCCCCGCTCCCCCCCTCGCTCTACATCGAAAGCCCGACGGCCTCGTTCACCTCCGCCCTGCCCCTCGACGCCCGGATCGCCGTCGAGGACGCCTGGCGCTTCCTCAAGCAGGGGCGTCCGGACAAGGCCGAAAAGGTCATTCTCACGCTCGGGGAATCCAGCCCGTTCTACTATGCCGGCCTCGGCTACATTTCCCTCCTCCAGAACGACTTGGCCGCGGCCGAAGGGTATCTCCAGAAGGCCGCCCAGGATTATCCGGAGTTGGGCGTCGTCCATATCGGCCTCGGGCAGCTCTACCGGAAGACGGGCCAAGACGATTTCGCCCACGACGCCTTCCTCGAAGTCCTCAAGCGGGATCCCGAGAACGCTTTCGCCCGCCGAGAAGCGGACAACATCGCCGCCCTGATGACCGACACTTATCTGGCCGAGGGCCGGTCGGCCTCGGCCGTCGGTTCGGCCGAAAAGGCCAAGGAGGCTTTTCTCAAGGCCCTTCATTACGCCCCGCGGCTCGAGGAGGCCCACCTCGCCTTGGCCCGCCTGTACCGGAAAGAGAAGGATTTTTCCGGGGCTCTCTTCCACCTCCGAACGGCGAGCGGGAACGCCCCGGAGCGTCCGGCCGTCCTGCTCGAGTACGCCCAGACGCTGGAAGAGGCCAAGCAGTTCGGTCCGGCCATGGAGGCTTACGAGCGTCTCCTCGCGCTCGACCCCCAGAACAAGGCCGGCCGGGAGCGCGCCGCCGCCCTGAAAGCCAAGCTCGGCGTCGTCGAGCTCCCCAGCCAATACGGCGAGATTCCGGCCCGGCAGGCCCTAACCCGGGAGGACCTGGCGGCGGTCCTCGCGGTCAAATTCCGAGACGTCGTCGACGACAATCCCCCCAAATCCCGCATCCTCGTCGATATCACGACCTCCTGGGCCTCGAGGTTCATCGTCAAGGTCGCCGCCTTGGACCTTATGGAGGTCTACGCCAACCACACCTTCGAGCCGAAAAAGCCCGTCTCGAGGGGCGAGATGGCCGAGACGATCGTTCGTCTCATCGGCTTGCTCGGCCGGAGGGGGATCAAGGTCATCGCCCAGATCCCCCCCGAACGGATCCAGGTCTCCGACGTCCCCCCCGAGCATCTCTATTCCCGGGCGATCCTCCAGGCCGTCTCCTATCAGGTCATGGACCTGGGGCCGGACCGGACATTCCGTCCCGACCAAATCGTCTCCGGAACGGAAGCCCTCCGCATTTTCGACCTGCTCCTGAGCCTCATCCGTTGAAGGATCTCGACGGCATGCCCCCCGACGGCCGGAAGACGGAGGACCTGAGTTCCTCCGTCTGGACCTTGGCCAACGGCCTGAGCCTGCTTCGCATTCTCCTCGTCCCGGTTTTCGTCTTGGCGGTCGCCGGGCGGAGGCCGGGGCCGGCCTTCCTTGTCTTCTTCGTCGCCGGGATGACCGACCTCCTCGACGGCCTGGCCGCCCGGGCCTGCCGCCAGCGAAGCCGTCTGGGGACCTATCTCGATCCGGCCGGCGACAAGCTCCTCATGGCCGCCTCCTACATCGTCCTCTCCCTTCCCTCCCTCGCCCAACCCAACGTCATCCCCCTCTGGCTGACCGTCCTCGTCTTCGCCCGGGACCTTCTCATCGTCTCCGGGGCGGCGTACGGCCGGTTCCGCCTGGGGCTGAAGACCTTCCTGCCTTCCCTGACCGGAAAGATCAGCACCGGATTTCAAGTCGGGACGGTCTTCTGGGTCCTGTTCTTCAACGTTCGGGGGACGACGCCCGGGATCCTGGCCTGGCTTTACGGGGCGACCGTCATCCTGACCGTGCTGTCGGGGGCGGCTTACTTCCGCCAGGGGCTCAAGATCCTCCGGGCCAGCCGGGCCTGAAGCCTAACCCATCGTCTTGTCGATGAACCCGCGGCGGAGGGTCTTCCACAGGATTTTGATGTCCAGGCCGAAGGACCAGTTCTGGAGGTAGAAGAAGTCGTATTCGAGGCGCTTCTCGATCGAGGTGTCCTGGCGCAGGCCGTGGACCTGGGCCCAGCCCGTCAAGCCCGACTTCATCTTGTGGCGGAGCATGTATTTCGGAATGCCGTCGGTGAACGTCCGGACGAATTCGGGCCGCTCGGGCCGGGGCCCGACAAAGCTCATCTCCCCCTTGAGGATGTTGACGAGTTGAGGCCATTCGTCGAGGCTGTAGCGGCGGAGAAAACGTCCGACCCGGGTCACCCGGGGGTCGTCGGCCCGGCAGAAGACCGGGCCCGACTCCTTCTCGGCCTCGCAGACCATCGTCCGAAACTTGTGGATGGAGAACGTCCGGCCGTCGAGGCCGACCCGCCGCTGATGGAAAAAGACGGGCCCCTTGGAGTTGAGTTTGACGACGACGGCGGTGATGAGAAAAAACGGGGACAGGAGGACGAGGCCGACGACGGCCCCGGCGATGTCGGTCAGGCGCTTGAGGACCCGCCAGCCGCCCCGGAGCGGGACCTCGTCGATCGAGATCACGGGGAAACCGTCGAGATCCTGAAGGTTCGCCTTGAGAGTCAGGAGCTGGAAGAGGTCGGGGATGAGCCGGACGTTGACCGGATAGCGATGGACGATCCGGAAGATCTCGAGGATCCGGGCATAATTGCCGAGGTCGAGGGCGACATAGATCTCCTGGACGCCCTCCCGCTCGATCACGGCCGCCAGGTCGTCGATCCCTCCGAGGACGGGCACCCCCCCGTCGACGGGAATCATCGTTCCGACGGGACGGTCGTCGGCCAAGAACCCTCGGACGACGAATCCCAGGTCCCGGTAATTGTGGAGTTTCTGGGCGACCGCCGCCCCCATCTCGCCCGCCCCGATGACGAGGACGTTCAGAAGGTCCTTGCCCCGGGCGTAGCGGCGCTTCATCGTGTAGTAAATCTGGTTCCGGAGGAAGGAGATCGTGAAGACGACGCCGACGAAGTAAACGGCGATGAATCCCCGGGACAGCTCGACGAGAGGCTGACCGAGGATTCTGGCCTCCCCGCGCCCGTAAGTCACGAGATAGGCCGTGACGAGAGTGACGAGGGCGATCGTCAGGACGGCGTTGATGAGGATGGAGAAGAAATCGTCGAGCTGGGTCCGGCGGAGGCGGCTCCTGTAGAATCCCTGGAGGAAAAAGATCCCGAGGTGGGCCAGGACGAAGAAGGGGAGGAGGACGAGGTATTGACGGAGAGGGGGGACCCCCAAGGCCGGGTCGACGGGGACGATGTAGGAATAAAAACGGAAGAGATAGGTGTAGAGAAAGGAGGCGACGATGGCGACGGCGTCGCTGGCGACGAAAAGGCCGGCCAAACGGGCCCTCTGTCTGTAGATCACCGGGAATCCTTGTGCCCGTCCCACAGCCGCCGGAGGCGGGCGGCGATTTTCTCCTTGAAAACGCCCCGCGAAAACTTCAAGGCGTGCGACCGGAGGGAATGCGTATTAAAGGCCAGGCCCCGGAATTTGTCAAGGGCCGCGGCCAAGGCGGCCGGGGTCGGCGCGTCGTAGAGGAGCCCCGTCTCTCCGGGAAGGACGGTCTCGCAAGCGCCGCCCCGCCCGTAGGCGATGACCGGAGTGCCGCAGGCCTGGGCTTCGAGGGGAGCGATGCCGAAGTCCTCCTCGCCGGGTTGGAGGAAGGCCGCGGCCTCCCGGTAGAGACGGCGAAGCTCCCCGTCGTCCACGGCCCCGAGAAAAGCGACATTCGGCCCGGCCGCCCGCCTCAAGGCCTTGTACTCCGGGCCGTCGCCGACGACCCGGAGCTCGTCCCGGCGGCCGCGAAAGGCGGCCGCCGCGGCATCGATCCGCTTATAGGGGACGAGGGCCGAGACGATGAGAAATCCCCTCCGCTCCGGCTCGGACTCGGGCGGAGTGAAAAAATCCGTGTCGACGGGAGGATGGACGACCTCGGCCGGGCGGCGGTAGTATTTTTCGATCCGCCGGGCGACGGCCTTGGAATTGGCCAGGAAATGGTCCACCCGGGCCGCGGAGGTCACGTCCCAGACCCTCAGGCGGTGGAGGAGGGGCGGAATGAGGAACCGCCCGATAGGCCCCGTCCTGCCCGGGCCGAAATACGCGAAATACTGGTTCCAGGCGTATCGGACCGGCGAGTGGATGTAGGAGACATGAAGAGCCTCCGGGCCGGGAATGATGCCCTTGGCCACACAGTGGGAGCTCGAGAGGACGAGTTCGAATTCCTGGAGGTCGAATTGCTCGACGGCCAGGGGGTAAAGGGGAAGGTAGGAGCGGTAGCGCTTCCTCAGGAAAGGCATCCCCTGGAGGAAACTCGTCCGGATGTCCCTGGCCTCGAGCTCCTGGACCTGGCTCCCGGGAAAGCGGATGAGGGTGAAGATCGGGGCCCGGGGAAAGAGCTCGGCCAGAACCTCGAGCACTTTTTCCCCCCCCCGCCGGCCCGTCAGCCAGTCGTGGACCAGGGCGATCCGGACGTTTTCCATCGCGTCCTGATTATAGGGGTCCACGGAAAGCCAAGTCAAACGGTCCCGGCCCCGGACGTTCGACCGTCAGAGGGGTTTGTCCGCGAGCTCGTCGTAGAGGGCGGCGTAGGAGGCGACCATCCGCTCCAGGGTGAAGCGCGGCGGGATTTCGGCCTTGGCCCGGCCGGCCAGTCGGCCGGCCAGGGCCGGGTCGGCGAGAAGACGGATGACGGCCGCGGCCAGGGCGGCCGGGTCCCTGGAGGGGACGAGCAGCCCGGTCTCCCCGTCGCGGACGATTTCCCGGACGCCTTCGACGTCGGTCGCGGCGATGGGCTTCCCCCGAGCCGCGGCCTCGATTAGGACGAGCGGCAATCCCTCCCAAAGCGAGGGCAGGACGAATACGTCGAAGAGGGACAGGAGGCCGGCGGCGTCGGTCCGCTCCCCAAGAAGGAGAACGGTCCGGTCGAGGCCCTTTTCCCGGATCATCCTCCGGAATTTCGCCTCGAGCGGCCCTCCCCCGACGATGACGACGCGGGCCTTGGGGATTCGGTCCCGAATCGCTCCGGCGGCTCCGATCAGGAAAACGAGGCCTTTCTGCCGATGCAACCGGGCGATCGTCCCGACCACGGGCGGCTCGAGCCCGTGAGTCCGGCGCAAATCAAGAAGATTCGCCATGCCCTCCGGCTCTTCCCCGGCCGCCGGGGGCCCGACCCCGTTTCGAATGAGCCTGAGTCGGGAAGCGGGCCCCAGCCTCATCCGAAGGGCCCGGGCATGGTCCCCTTCGGAGACGCAGACGACCGCGTCGGTGAATCGGGAGAAGCGCCTCTCGAGACCGATGAACAGCCGGCGGAGGAACGGGTTTCGATAATGGAGGTAGTGGATGCCGTGTAGGGTGTGGACGACGGAGCGAGTCCCGGCTTTTCTCGCCGCCCAGCGGCCGAACAGCCCGGCCACCCCGCCGTGGGTGTGGAGGATGTCGAAGCCTCCCCCGGCGAGAAGCCGCCGCAGGTCGCCGACCAGTCGAAGGCTCGGCTTCTTGCTGAACGCCGCCGGAAGGAATGGCCGCTCCAGCCGCCTGACGGCCTCGGCCATCGGCCCGTCGCCGCGGGAACAGACCGAAAGGTCGAACCTCTCCCGGTCCAGCCCCCGGGCCAGCGACAGGAGGATTTGCTGCCCTCCCCCGAGGAAGGATTTGTCGATCATCTGGAGGACGCGGAGGGGCTTCATGTCCTTCTCCCGTCCCGCTTCAACATGGCCTGGTATTCCCGCCGCAAGCTCCGCCCCTCGGCCCCGCGGAACCCCCCCCTCAACCGGGCCAAGGTCAGGGCCGTCCGCAGATACGCCCGCAGAAGGCCGAGCGAGGCCCGGGAATTGTGCTTCTCGTAAAAATAAAGCTGGCTCCGCCGGTATTCGAGGCGGCTCCGGGCTCGGCGCGGGGCCGTCGTCGCGCCCCCGGCGTGAAAGACGCGCGATTCGGGGACATAGAGGATCGTCCATCCGGCCCGTCTCATCCGAAGGCAGAGGTCGATGTCCTCGAAATAGATGAAAAAATTCTCGTCGAATCCTCCGACGCCGGCGAAGGCCTCGGCCCGGCAGAGGAGTCCGGCGGCGCTCAGCCAGCCGACCGGCCGGGATTTGCGGGCGAAGCGGAGCTGGATTTTCCGATAAGGGTTGATGACGGCCTTCTGGACGAACTGGGCGGCGAAATCGACCCGGCGGCCGAAGGAAACCTGGTGCCGTCCCGGGCCGCGGACGAGGGCCGGGCCGGCGGCGCCGGCCCGGGGGGATTTTTCCAGGGCCGCGGTCAGGACATCGAGGGCCCCGGGGAGGAGGGCCGCGTCCGTGTTCAGGAAGAAGAGAAGACCGCCGCGGGCCTCCCTGGCGGCTTGATTGTTGGCCCGCGAAAAGCCGAGGTTGGCCTCGTTCCGGAGAATCCGGACTTCCGGATATCGGGAAGCCGCGAATTGGGCGCTTCCGTCCGTGGAAGCGTTGTCGACGAGGATGATTTCGCGGACCGGGAAGGACGGCTCGCTCCGGAAAGAGTCCAGACAAGCTCCCAAATGTTCCCGGTCGTTGTAGTTGACGAGAATCACGGAGACGTCCGGCCGGTGCGGGGAGCTCATCCGCTCATCCCCCCCTCCGGACCTCTTTCTCCCGGCCGGCCCGCTCCGGCGAAAAAGGGCCCGTCTTCCCGGAAGGGAGGCGGGACGAGGAGCGCGCCGCCCAGGACTTCGGAAAGAATCCCCTCGACGGCGGCGACCTGGCGCCGGAGGGAAAATTTTTCGCGGACGGTGCGCCGGCCGTTTTCGACAAGCCGCCGGCGGCGGCCGGGGTCTCCGAGAAGGCTTTTCAGTCCTTCGGCGAGGGCCCCCGGGTCGGCCGACGGAGCGAGAACGCCGTTCTTCCCGTCCTCGATGACCTCGACCAGGCCGCCGGCCCGGACGGCCAGGACGGCCGCTCCGGAGGCCAGGCCTTCGAGGGCGGCCCGGCCGAACGACTCGACGGTCGAGGCGACGACGACGACGGTCACAAGGCGCAGGAAATGGGTCAAGTCCCCGATATACCCGGTCCAGACGACCCGGCCCTCCAAACCCCGGTCCGCGACGAGGCCCCGGATGGACTCGGCATAACTCTCGTCGCGGACTTGGCCGACGATGAAAAACCGGAGACGGGGGTGCTCGGCCGCGATCCGGGCGAAGGCCTCGACGGCTTCGCGCTGTCCCTTCCCGGGGTAGATCTTGCCGACGACGGCCGCCGCCTCATCCCCCGCCTCGAGCCCGAAGCGCCGGCGCAGGCCTTCCTCCCGGGCGGGATCGCTCTCGACAATCTCGATTCCGTTCGGGACGAGGACGATCTTGTCCGAAGGGGGAAAGGCCGACCGGGTCGCTTCCGAGTTGACGATGACCCGGACGGAGCGGCGGAGGATGAGCCTGCCCAGCCGCACGGACCCGAAGAGATACCGGAGCTGCCTCCCTTTGCCCCGCAGGATTTCATGGACGGACCAGACGTGGGGGACTCCGGTCCCGGCGGCGGCGAGAGCGCCTCCGAACGCCGCCGCGGAGTTCGAAAAGACGAGGTCGGCCCTCTCCTCCCGAACGAGGGCCGCCAAGCGGCGGACGCTCGAGCGGTTGAGAAGCCAGGCCGCCGGCTGCCTCCAGACGCGATTCGACTCGGAAAGCCACCACTTCGCCGGGACGACAATCGTCGCCACTCCGGCTTGGCCGGCCTCCTCGCCCAGAGGGCCCGGGCGGGGGAGGGCGAGGATCGGCCGGAAAGCCCGGCGATCGAGGCGGCGGAGCGTCTCGAGGAGCCAGAGCTCGGCCCCGTTGAGCTCGGCGGAATGGCTGACGAAAAGGACGGTCTTCATGCCTCCCCCGCCAGAGACCGGTAAAGGGCCAATGTCCGGGCGGCGGTCCGGTCCCATCCGAACTGACCGGCCCGTTCCCGCCCTCTAACCTGGAGGGCGGCCCGCAGCCCGCCGTCATCGAGGAGACGGGCGACGGCCCCGGCGATCGCCTCCGGGCTCCGGGGGTCGAAATAGACGGCGGCCTGGCCGCCGATTTCGGGAAGGGCCCCGGCCTCCGACACGGCCGCCGGAAGGCCGCAGGCCATGGCTTCGAGGAGGGGCAGGCCGAAACCTTCGCTCAAAGAGGGGAAGACGAAAACCGAAGCCGCGTGGTAGAGGGCCCGGACTTCGCCTTCGGACAGGTAGCCCAGGCGGCGGACGGCGGCCCGGAGGCCCCGCTCGCCGACCCGGCGATCGACGGCCGCCGCGTCGCCCCCCGGCCGGCCGACGACGGCGAGCGGCTCTCTCCTTCCCCGCCCGTGGAGAAGCGACAGGGCCTCGATCAGGACGGGAAGGTTCTTTCGAGGCTCGGAGGCGCCGACGAAAAGGAGAAACGCCTCCGGGAGGGCGAAGCGCCGGCGGACGGCCTCGACCTCCTCGGGCGGGGGGGGAGTCCGGAAAAGCGGATTCAGCCCGAGAGGCGTCACGGTGATCTTGCCGGGATCGAGCCCGAACCGCAGCCGGAGGGCTTTTTTCGTGTGCTCCGAGATCGCGACAACGGCATCGGCCTCCCGAAAAGCCCGCTCGGCCCTCGTCCGGAAATGGATTTTCGCCTGGCGGTCCGCCCGGTCCGGCTCTTCGAGGAAAAACAAGTCGCAGGCCGTGACCACGGTCCGGCCCCGGGTGGGCAGAAGCAGGGGCGTCGGAGAGTGGGTCAGGTCGAGCTTCGCCCCGGCGATGCGGTCGAGCGTCGGCCGGCGCCGGCCGTACCACAGGGCATCCACGGCCCGAACGGGCCATTTCTTATCGATGAAGCGCCCCTTGGCAAAAGGCGGGATTTTCTCGGCCGGGAACCGGTCCTTCCAGGAGGCCGAGAAGAGGACGTATTCGTTTTCCCGGTCGATCCGGGCCAGCTCCCAAAGGAGGTTCCTGAAGTAGACGCCGACCCCCGTCTCCTCCCTGAGAAACGGCCGGACGTCGAAGCCGATGCGCATTTTCTCCCCACTGTATGCCGCCCGGACGGCCGTTGTCAATTCGGCCGGCTTGCGGATTCGGCCGCCCGGTGATATAAACGAAGCGAAGAGGAGGCCCCCCCATGCCCATCGAACGCATCGACCGCCGCCTGACGGATTTTCGCGACGCCATGGTCGACCTTCAGCTCAGGCTGGGCGCGATCCCGGCCGTCGCCCCTTCGAGCGGCGGCGAGGGCGAGGCCGGCAAGGCCGAAGCCGTCCTCGAATTCCTCCAGGCGAACGGTTTTTCGGAGGTCGAAGTCATCAAGGCTCCGGACCTGGACGCCCCGGCCGGCTACCGGCCGAACATCCTGGCCTTCGCTCGCGGCCGGAGCTCGGCCCGGACGGTCTGGATCATGACCCATCTCGACGTCGTCCCGGCCGGCGAGCTTTCGCTCTGGCGCGGGGATCCCTTCAAGCCCTGGATCGAGTCGGGAAAAATCTATGGGCGGGGCGTTGAGGACAATCAGCAGGACCTGGTCGCCTCGATCTTCGCCGTCAAGGCTTTCCATGACCTGGGCCTCAAGCCGAAGACCGATGTCGGCCTGGCCCTGGTCGCCGACGAGGAGACCGGCAGCGAGAAGGGCATCGCCTACGTCCTCAAGCACACGAACGCCTTCCGGCCTCAGGACTGGATCATCGTCCCCGACGCCGGCAACGAGGACGGGTCCCTGATCGAGGTCGCCGAGAAGAGCATCCTCTGGCTCAAGTTCAAGACCCTGGGGAAGCAGAGCCACGGCTCGATGCCCGAGAAAGGGATCAACAGCTTCAAGGCGGCGTCCTATCTTGTGGCCAAGCTCGACGGCCTCCATGCCGCCTTTTCCGACCGGGACCCTCTCTTCGACCCCCCCATCTCGACGTTCGAGCCGACGAAGAAGGAAGCCAACGTCCCCAACATCAACACCATCCCGGGGGAGGACGTCTTCTACATGGACAGCCGGATTCTCCCCCGCTACCCCGTCGAGGAAATCGAGGCGAAAATCCGGGAGTTCGCGGCCGAGATCGAGAAGGCCTTCGGCGTCCGGATCACGATCGAGGACATGCAGCGGGCCCCGGCCGCCCCCCCGACCCGTCCCGACGCCCCCGTCGTCAGGGCCTTGGAGCGGGCCGTCGCCGAGGTCTACGGGGTCAAAGGGAAGCCGATGGGGATCGGCGGAGGGACGGTCGCCGCTCTTTTCCGCCGGGCCGGATTCGAAGCGGCCTGCTGGTCGAAGCTCGACGAAACGGCCCATCAGCCGAACGAGTACTGTATCATCGACAACATGGTCAACAACGCCAAGGTCTTCGCCCATATCCTGCTCCAGGATTGAGGAGGCCCCCGTGGACGACCGCACCCTCGTCCTCCTGACGACCGTCCCGAACGAGACGAAAGGCCGGGAAATCGCCCTGAACCTCGTCGAGAAGCGTCTGGCCGCCTGCGTCACCGTGAGCCGGGCCGCCAGGTCCTTTTATCGTTGGGAGGGGCGGATCGAGGACGCCGAAGAGTGGATCCTCTTCATCAAGACCAAGGCCGGCCTCTACGGGAAGATCGAGGCCGAACTCAAGGCCGTCCATCCGTACGCCGTCCCGGAAATCATCGCCCTGCCCGTCGTCGCCGGACACCCGGCCTATCTCAAGTGGATTTCCGGGGAAACGCTCCCCTGACCCCCGCCCGGCCCCTCGGCCCGGGCGTCTTGCGAAGGGCGGCGGCGGCGGTCTTGATCGTGTTCAAGTGGGCGGCGACCGTGCTCTCGACCTCCCGCCCATAACCCCCGGCCAGGACGACGGCGACCGGCAGGCCGAGGCGCCTGGCCTCTCCGATGACGATCCGGTCCCGGGCCGCCATTCCTTTTTCCGAGAGGAGAAGCCCGCCGAGCTGATCGCCGGCCAGGGGGTCCGCCCCGGCCAGAAAGACGACGATCTCCGGACCGAACTCTCGATAGATCCGGGGGATATGGGCCCCAAGGGCGGCCAGATACGCCTCGTCGCCGTCGCCCGCCCACAGCCCCACGTCCAGAGTGCTCGACGGTTTGTCGGCCGGATAGACGTCCATTTGGTGGATGGAAAAGGTGAAGACGCCGTCTCGGCCGGCGAAGACCGCGGCCGTTCCATTCCCCTGGTGGACGTCGCAGTCGACG
>Ga0194113_10004574_pt1 | contig 18117 bp, 17 predicted proteins | sample TA2MahC200mmetaG_FD_146193 | JGI IMG/M metagenome (GOLD analysis project Ga0194113, IMG submission 146193) | Freshwater microbial communities from Lake Tanganyika, Tanzania - TA2015017 Mahale Deep Cast 200m | ecosystem: Environmental > Aquatic > Freshwater > Lake | place: Tanzania: Lake... | reverse complement strand
TTGGCACCTCGATGTCGGCTCATCGCATCCTGGGGCTGGAGAAGGTCCCAAGGGTTCTGGAGTTCACAGATTAAAGCGGTACGCGAGCTGGGTTTAGACCGTCGTGAGACAGGTCGGTCCCTATCTGCCGTGGGTGGACGATATTTGAGGAGATCTGTCCTTAGTACGAGAGGACCGGGATGGACGTACCTCTGGTGAACCAGTTGTCGTGCTAACGGCATCGCTGGGTAGCTATGTACGGAAAGGATAAATGCTGAAGGCATATAAGCATGAAGCCTACTCCAAAACTAGATATCGTTTTCCTTTATAGGAAGAGAGACACCTTGAAGATTACGAGGTTGATAGGCCAGAGGTGTAAGTATAGTAATATACTAAGCTGACTGGTACTAATTAGTCGAAAAGCTTGACTTTTTATTTTTATCCCTACAAAGAGTCAATTGTTACCGTTAAGTCATTCATGATCATTATTTTTTTCCGGTGGGCATAGTAAGAATGAAACACCCGTTCCCATTCCGAACACGGTAGTTAAGGTTCTTACGCTGATGGTACTGGTGAAAGCTGGGAGAGTAGGTTACTGCCGGGAATAATCATAAAAAACCCGTCTCGAAATTTCGAGATGGGTTTTTTGTTTAATCAAGTTATTTTTTAAATGCTTAAATTTTAAGATGCTGATATGCTTTCAAAGGATGATATTTTTAAAGAATATCTTACATCGAAAAAATTAAAGTTTACCCCTGAAAGACAGGCGATACTCAATCGTGTGTTTGAAAACCACAAGCATTTCGAGGCGGACGAACTCTTAGTCGATCTCAGGCTTAACGATTTGAAAATTTCAAAGGCTACCATTTACCGCACGTTAGCCTTGCTCGTAAAAAGTGGTTTATTAAGGGAAGTGATTTTTGGTGAGAGACATGCTCACTACGAACATGTATACGGGCATGAACACCATGACCATTTAGTATGCAATGGTTGCGGAAAAATAATAGAATTTACAGAACACAGGATAGAAAAGCTTCAGGACGAAGTTTGTAGAAAGAATAAATTTAAGGCAGATTCGCATCGTTTACAAATACAAGGTTTATGTGAAGATTGCTGGGAAAAGAACGAAAACGCAGTTGAATAAAATATTATTGGACGGGGGTATAATTTATGTCGCGCGTATGTGAATTGTGTGGGAAAAAAACCGAGGTCGGAAATCAGATAGAACGCAGAGGGTTGGCCAAGTGGAAGGGTGGTGTCGGAAGGAAAATTACCGGCAAGACAAAAAGAACGTTTAAGCCGAATTTACAGATGGTAAAGGCAAAAATTGACGGTTCGGTCAAGAGAATCAAGGTTTGTACTCGCTGTATTAGCGCGGGCAAAGTTGTGAAAGCACCATCGTAGCGTTAAGGCCAAGCTAACAGTTTAATGAAGATTGAAAAAAAAGATATTGAATATATAGCGAATCTTTCCCGGATCGAACTTTCCAATCAGGAAAAAGAAACCTTTATTCATCAGCTCAGCGATATTCTCGCATATATTGATAAGCTCAACCAGTTAAATACCCAGGATATTAAACCGATGGCATACTCCATAAATACAACCAATGTATTAAGAGATGATAAATTGGAACCTCCAATATCAAGAGAAGATGCCCTTACCAATGCTCCTTCCACAATGGGTGTTTTTTTTAAAGTACCAAAGGTAATTGAATAGAATAAGAGAATCGTCTTTGAGACTTTCAGGATACACCGCACTCCAAATAAGAGAAAAATTATTATCCAGAGAAATACAAGCATCCGACCTTGTTGGACAGCTATTTAAATGGATAAAAGACATTGAACCGAATATTCATGCCTTTATAACAACGTGCGAAAAAGAAGCCTTAGAAAAAACCGTAGAAATTGATAAAAAGATCATAAATCGTCAAAAAGTAGGTCTGCTTGCTGGCATTCCGATTGCCGTTAAAGATAACATCTGCACAAAAAATTTAACCACTACCTGTGCCTCAAAAATCCTTCATAATTTCATCCCCCCTTATGATGCCTTTGTTGTCAAACGTCTGAAAGAAGAAGATGCCATAATTATAGGCAAAACGAATTTGGACGAATTTGCAATGGGATCGTCTACCGAGAATTCCGGTTACAAGATAACACGCAATCCCTGGAATCATGAATGTGTTCCCGGTGGATCAAGCGGTGGTTCCGCCGCTGCTGTAGCTGCAGACTTCTCATTTCTGGCTCTTGGGTCTGATACCGGTGGTTCTGTGAGACAACCCGCGGCCCTTTGCGGTGTTGTCGGAATAAAACCGACGTACGGCAGGGTGTCCCGATATGGACTGATCGCCTTCGGGTCTTCCTTAGACCAGATAGGCACTTTTTCGAAGGACGTAAAAGACGCAGCACTCCTGTTGCAGGTAATCGCCGGGTATGATTCGTATGACTCGACTTCTGCGCAAGTCCCCGTTCCGGATTATTTACAGGGAATTGAATCAGGCGTTAAGGGTTTACGGATCGGTATCCCGAAGGAATACTTTGCAGGCGGCTTGAATGCAGAGGTCAGTAAGGCAGTAAAGGATGCCTTGAAGCTCTATGAAAATCTTGGCGCAACGGTTGTCGACATATCTTTACCGCATACTGAGTATGCCGTTGCCGTTTATTATATTGTAGCAAACGCAGAAGCAAGCTCGAATTTAGCCAGATATGACGGCGTGAAATATGGTTATCGAACTGGCGAATCGCGCGGAATAATTGATATGTACTGCCGTACTCGTTCAGAGGGGTTTGGTAACGAAGTCAAACGCCGTATCATGCTGGGAAATTACGCACTGAGTTCCGGCTATTATGACGCATACTATCTGAAGGCATCAAAGGTAAGAAATTTAATAAAAAGCGATTTTGACGCAGCATTTGAAAAGGTGGATTGCATAATGTGCCCGACGTCTCCTGTGCCAGCCTTTAAAATCGGGGAGCGCGCTAATAATCCGCTGGAAATGTATCTTTCCGATATCTATACCATTCCGGCTAATCTTGCAGGCATTCCGGGTATTTCCATTCCTTGTGGATTTTCAAAAACAGGGTTGCCCATCGGAATGCAAATCCTTGCAAAACATTTTGAAGAGAAAAAAATCTTACAAATTGCATATGCTTTTGAACGAGAAACTGATTTTCATTTGAAGAAGCCTGCATTAAAGGGTTTGACAGGGTAAAGATAATTAAATTCTAAAATAGTCACAGATCACGCAGAGAAAAATATTTCTGTGCTCTCGGTTCCCTCTGTGGCAATTAAGCTGTTGAAGGTTGTTAATATGGAATATGAAGTTGTTATAGGTTTGGAAACCCATGCAGAACTAGCCACAATAACCAAGCTGTTTTGCGGATGCAGTACGAAATTTGGCGCCGAACCTAATACGCATGTGTGTCCGATTTGCCTTGGTATGCCGGGTGTTTTGCCGGTTATGAGTAAAAAGGCATTTGAATATGCGTTGAAGGCGGCTGTCGCTTTAAATTGTGAGATTAACCGGTTTACAAATTTCGACAGGAAGAGTTATTACTACCCCGATTTACCTAAAAATTACCAGATATCACAGAATTACTATAATCTGGGTGTAGACGGGTACATGAATATGAGCGTGAATGGATCAATAAAGAAGGTTCGTATCCATAATGTTCATTTGGAAGAAGAGGCAGGGAAGCTCATTCATCCGGAAGAAACGGGTGCAGACTATAGCCTGGTAGACTTCAACAGGGCTGGTGTCCCCTTGCTTGAGATTGTTTCGTATCCGGATATGAGAACTGTGGACGAAGTAGAAAGTTATATGCAAACCTTGAGGAAAATACTTTTATACACGGAAATTTCCGATTGTAAGATGCAGGAAGGTTCTCTCAGGTTCGAGGCGAGTATTTCACTGAGAAAAAAAGGGTCTGAGAAACTCGGCAACAGGGTCGAAATAAAAAATCTTAACTCGATGAAGTCTGTTATAAAGGCTATTGAATATGAGGCAATCAGACAGTCTGAATTGCTGGACAGGGGAGAAACCATCGACAGGGAAACCCGGTTGTGGGATGAGGTTGGCGAGAAAAGCCAGCGGATGCGTTCAAAGGAAGAGTCTCAGGATTATCGGTATTTCCCTGAACCGGATCTTTTACCTGTTATGATTGATGAAAAGTGGTTATCTGAGATAAAAAATTCTATACCCGAGCTTCCTTTGGATAGAAAACAGAGGTTCGTAAAAACATTTAATCTTTCCGATTATGATGCGGGAGTACTTATAGAAGAAAAAGTACTTGCAGATTTTTTTGATGAATGTGTGAAGATACTGGATCGTCCAAAGGCTTTCTGTAATTGGATTACCAATGATTTATTGAGAGAGGTGAAGGACAGAAAGCTAGATATTAATAGTTTACTAATAAAACCAAAACAGCTTGCATCTCTGGTTGAAATTATTGAAAAGGGTACGATCAGTAGCACCATTGCAAAGGAAGTGTTTTCAGAGATGGTTCAAACAGGAAATGAACCTCAAAAGATTATTGAGGGAAAGGGATTAGCCCAGATCAGCGATGAGGGGTTGATTGAATCGGTAATTGATAAAGTGATAGCAGGCAATCCCAGTGTAATAGAAGATTATAAGAAGGGGAAAAAGAACGCCCTTGCCTTTCTGGTAGGACAGGTAATGAAGGAAACCAAAGGCAAGGCGAATCCCAAGATGGTGAATGAGATGCTAATAAAAAAAGTTGGTGTATGAAGAATTAATTTTGGTATAATTCCGTTTGGATAAGATTCCTTTAAAGTTAACGCCGTATATTAGAGGAAAAAGCAAATGGGACATCCTTCAGTAAAAAAGGCTACGCAGAAACATACATGGGATAACTATTTGTCATGGCCAGATGACGAGCGCTGGGAGATTATTGACGGTGTAGCATATAATATGACACCAGCACCGTCAGTTAGGCATCAGACTGTTGCTGGTAATTTATTCAGCCAATTGAAGCAAAAGCTTGCCAATAAAACATGCAAACCATTTATAGCCCCTGTTGATGTAATCTTTTCCGAATATGACATTGTCCAGCCTGATGTATTCGTAGTTTGTGATACAAATAAAATTACCGAGGCGAATATAAAAGGATCACCTGACTTAGTTGTTGAAATACTCTCGCCTGCCACTGCCACAAAGGATTTGAGGGAAAAGAAGCATCTTTATGAAAAATCTGGCGTAACAGAATACATTGTTATCGATCCTATTGAAGAATATGCAGAAAGATTTTTGTTGGATGTGGATGGGACTTATAATAAAGGCGAAGTATTTGGTCCTCAGGAAATCTTGCCGTTTAAATCACTGGAAGGAATTGAAATAAACCTTTGGGAGATTTTTGAGGTGAAAAAAGTGTGAGGAATCACCCGATCATTATTTAAGTGGAGGAAGAAAATAATGGAAATATTACAAGAAATTAAGCAGTTATCTCGTACTGATAAATTAAAAGCAATGGAAGCTCTTTGGAAGGATTTAAGCGGTGATGAAGAAAAGTATGATTCCCCTGCATGGCATGAAGATGTCCTTAAGGAAACTGAAAACAGGCTGAATAGCGGTATCGAAGAAGTGGTGGAGTGGGATATTGCAAAAAAGAATCTCAGAAAGAAATATGAATGAAAAGGTTGTAACAGTGTGGAGGATATTAGATTGTCGTAAGGACCCAAAGAAAATAGAAAATATTATGAAAAAACCTTGACAAATGTATTTGGTTTTGATGAATGACTGCGAAATGTTTTACTACTGAGGACGCTGAAAACGCAGGGGAAATAAGGCAAGGAGGGAACGGTTGAATGCAGGTTTCTTGAGTTCTTTGTGTTCGTTGGGTTTATCGGGTTGACACAACAAACTCTATACCTCAAGAAACCTATAAACTCCGAAGTCCTTTTTGCTTCTGTGGTAAAAAGTATGGATATTTCAAATAAATTGTAGGAGTAAGCGGATGGTATATCTCTTGCAAGCCACATCTAACTATATTTTTAGTCTTACAATCTTGATAGTTTATAAAACGCCTTTTCTGGACAGAGCGCCGGGAAAGGCGTTTTTTTGTTTGTATTTGAAAAGGCAGGAAAAATGGCAAAAAAAGAAAATACCTGACAAGTCATGAGAATGGCGCTCAATTCCGTCATGGGGCTGTCCAAAAAGCGTTGGATTATTGAATAATGGGTGAATAATGGGTGACCCTGCGACTTTTTTGACTCAGTGTTAAAAAACGGTTGGTATCCTGTAATAGACATGTTAGCTCGTATGGTAGACCCAGAAGTGCCACACCACGTCATCCAACGTGGAAAGGTGTCTTCAGATACCCGGTTTTAATGGGATAGTTTACTTATCCTTGTATTTTTTTGAGAGAAAAAAACTCTTACGACTCGTTCGGGTTAGGAAGTTATAAAATGGGTTTTTTTAGTTCAACACCAGATGTAAACAAATTAGAGCGAAAGAAAGATATTATAGGATTGGTCAATGCATTGGGCTATTATAAGAAGTCGTTGTTCATTTGTGAAAAGATCGGGGTCAAACCTTCATATTTCAATTAACAAGCTCTGGAGAACAAGGAATATTTGATCCTTGTGTCTTTACCTTTTTTATTTTCTTTTGAGTTTTCTCTGGACAGTGGGGTTACAGTGGTAACATATCAATAGCCCATTTAAATGCTATTCTTAGTGGTCTTGCTACATTGCATAACGTCTTCCTTTTACAACCGTAAGGAAAGACAAAGACCACTTTATCCAAATTTCTCTTGGAGAGGTGACAAGGAAGTATCTCATAACATTATTTTGTTAAAATACGAGGTTCAAATCTATTTCCAGGCCTTTTAAAAGTGGTGAATGCAGGATAGCATCCGCAGGATATACATTTTCTGTCTTGTAGCCGGTTTTGGTGTGCGTTAATACCTCTATCGTCTGTTTTGAAGGATCAACGATCCAATACTCTTTAACACCGTATTTAAAATAAAGCTTGCGTTTAATTTCTCTGTCACGATACCCTATCTTAGAGGAGAGAATCTCCACGATTAAATCTGGCGCTCCCTGGATATTGTCTTTTGTTATAATGTTTTTCCGTTCCTTTGACACATAGATAATATCCGGCTGCACGACATCTTCATCGGAAAAAACAACATCAAACGGGGCGTCATACACAAAACCGGACTTATTCTTTTTCACATAACTCAGCAGTGCATATTCGAGTTCTCTTGATATGCGTTGATGATGTTCGTTAGGTGAAGGCACCATAAAAAACTCTCCTTCGATAAGCTCATATCGCTTATCTTCTGACATATGGAGATAATCCTGATAGGTAAATTTTACATTTTCAAGTGTTTTGGTCATGGTAATAATGTAAAGATGGTTTGATGTGTTCGGTTATCAAAAACAGGCATATTCCTGGTGATAAAATAAGCTTTACGCTGTATGCTGAAATTAACAGAAATGAGAAACAAAGTCAATGTAAATTGCCTGAAGAAACAAGTGTAAAACTCTTTGGGAGGTTTTTGAAGTCAGGAAGGTATAACCTCAAAGGTCTTACCATCAGCATAATTTTCATGCCAATGGCTTCATACCAAAATTCTCTTTTCCGCATACATAAGAAATCCCGCGCAACTCCAAAGAAGTAATAATAAAAACCAAATTGTTACAAAAACAAATCGTTTCGGGATCGAACTTAATGTTTCGAGAGGCCTCTCTTGTTTAAGAAAACGAGCAGGCGACGCACAAGCTTGTAAACCAGCCCGGAGAAGGCGGCCAGCCAGGCCAACAGCGCTATGTAGACAAAATAGCGCGGAATCACCTGCAGAAACTCCAGCTCCATCGCCCGTGCCATCTGGAATGTGCAAGCAGTATACATGCCCAGGGGGAAGATCGCTCCCCAATATAAGGGGTCGTACCTCAGGGGAAATCGCTTGTAGACATACCTCCACGCGGCCAGAATGAAGAGCATGGGGATCCACCACGTCCCGGTCGCCCAAAAAAACACCGTAAAACCTTTCATGAAGGGAAGCAGCGACCGAAGGAAGGGGGCGTCTGGCGCGTTGGCAATCAGCAGAGAACCGGCAAGCGTAGAGATGGCCATTGCCCCCATGTTGATCCAGTAGGGCGGCGCCAGGTCGCCAGGGGAAAACCTGAAGAAGGTGTAACGGTAGAAAATAAGGGAAATCATCCAGATGTAAAGCATACCGCCCCACAGCCACATAGACAGGGCGAAGAAGTTTAGCTCAAGCTTGTAAGGCTGTGTCCAGTGTGAGGCGATGAGGGCGCTCAGGACAGTTATTGCCTGGGTGGAGACAACAGCAAGCAGCCATGCACCGGTGATGCCCTCGTCCAGAGTGGGCTTATTCTCCTTAATGGTAAAGGCGGTGAAAATGGTGTAGGTTAAACCTACCCAAAGAATGATTCCCAATACCCATAAAAATGTTGCTGCCAGATAGTTCCCTGAAATCAGCACGAACTGGCTGCCGAGAACGCATGATCCGGCAATGGACGTGAAGAAACCCGGGCCGCGCTTATGGTCGACCATGTCGCTGAAGAACTGGCTCGTGAACCAAATGACTCTCAGCACATTCAGGAACCATAAGACAAGGTAAGTAACGATATTCAGCCAGAACAGGGCAACAGCGACAAGCGGCATCCCCAGCAAATGGGCTGCAATGGAGATAATACCCGTGGCCATAACCATTGCAAAATAGGCCGGAGACAAATCCTTTACACCCTCTTTCAAGCCGTTCAGGATGAGTGGATAATCGAGCATTTGGTTATCTTCAGGTTCTGGTGAAATAGCCATTATTTAATAATTAAGATTCGACCTTAGGTATTATGCAGGATTGATCGCTCTATGTTGGCATGCTGAAACATAACTTATTTGCCTTCATTAAGTATTCTATTAATCCAATATCTCGGCTCACGATGGAGATGTGAAACTGCCACAACTATAATTGTATCGGTATCAACACCATAAATAAGTCCGTATGGAAATCTTGAAAGCAGGCAGCGCCTGAGATTAGGCTCGATTTCCGGACATGACAACGGATAACTAACTATCCTTTTCATAAGAAACTGTCTCTAATTTGCCTGCCTTGTATGCCTGCCAGCGATTCCTTGCTTCTTCAGCCCAGATACGATCGATTTCCGGGTCTGGCTTGTCGAGTTGCATTAGGATTGAATCAACAAGTTTAAGCTTCTCGGTATCCGACAAAGACTGTATTTTCGCCTCAATCTCTTTGTTAATCGTTGCCATCGTCTTTCTCCTTTCTTCCGACTTGTTCGGGTTAGGTTATTATCTGGTTTAATTTTATATCCACCATTATTTAATAATTAAGATGCGATCCTGGATACCCAAACTTTTTTATGAATAGTTGTCATATTTTTTAGACTATACGCTTCCAACGCTTAAATGCTTTTACGTCAGCGGTACTTAAATCAAACCACTCTCCTTGCATTCTTTTTGCTTCAAAGCGCCTATGCCAGTATGCTTCAATACCACTTGGGTCATCGGTTTTGATTGAGTGGATTAAATCCGTTTTTTCGGGTAATTGAATCCTGATTTCATTCTCGCGCCTCACAGTATTGTTGGTTTTTCCAATTTTGTAATAGCGGCCTGACTTAAAAAGATATACCTCACCCAATTCCTGATTAGCATTGGAATCATCAACATCGCCCTCTACGTTGGTATTTTCAAGAATTGGTCTGCAAAGTTCAACAACATCATTATAGCCGTTTCTATTCGTACAATATTCAAATATTTTCCTGGCAAGTTCTTGCTTATGTCCAAATTTAGTAAAAACATTTCTGGTTGGAAATTCAATATCACTACGTTTTTCTATATTAAGTTCATCGCAGGTTGGAAATTTATTTAGCTTACGCATAACACCAATTACTTTTCCAATAATAAATTCATCAGAGTAAGCACCTTGAAGTTTGTTTGGCATAAACCCCGCTTCCTTTTGTGCATCTCCAAACCTAGTCCAATATTTCTTCCATTCATAAACCTTTATACCGGTCTCTTTTTCAAATCTAGCTATACCCAAAGGCTTGCCGTCGTTCTCTTTTGCGGTTTGGCGTATTGCATTGATAATGTTTTGTTTAGTTCTCATAAGTTTTATTTCAACAGATCATCGACTTGGACCTCTAATAGAAGGTTAAGAGAAGGTTAATGGTCACCCATTATCACCTGTCCTTTTCTTCAGCGCTCATGGATTACCTTCTTTATCTTTTTCGTCTGTTACCAGAAAGTTGGATTATTTCCCAACCGCGGGCAGACTGATTAAACTGACCAAAGGCAAAGATATTCTTAGAGAAATTTGTGTCTAGAGTTGCTGCACCAATCGTACCCGCGATCCAAGAGATAACTCCCCAGCCGGAAGAAGCATACAATAATCCAAATGCCACACCGGGAATTATACCATTCCTTGCATTTGTGTCCCCTAGCAGATGTCCGATAGGATTACTGTTTGGTCGTAATTATCGATGTGGCATAACATATAACCCTTTTTTGAATAGACATGCATGTGCAACGATGCATCGCCTTCAAGTTTGAGAGAAAAATCTTGGTCTTGTCCAAACTGAAGAGCGATACTCCTTTCGGTTGAATTAATGAAAAAGCTATTCCAACAAATTCTATTGTCATTGAACTTGAGCTGAACCCGTTGTTTTTTGCCATGTTTATCAGTGATCCCAACCTTATACAAAAGTGCTGCTACATGGCTAGCTTTTATCTTTGGTGGTACGATCATTTATCAGTCATCCATTCTATTCGAAGGATCATATCGAAGGGATAACTACCAACATATACACAGAATAATTTATAAATAATTATAAAATAAAAAAAAATTTATGTATATCACAATATTTTTGACTTTTACAGGATTTATTATTAATGTATTCTAGTGGTTTCGCTGCTTAAATCAAGGGGAAATGACGACTGGGAAGCGGGCTTATTCTTGTGATGGATTTTGTTAGGATACGGATAAGCACAGATAAATACAGATTATTTAAAAGGTAGGGGTTTAAGATTTTAAATCCCTACAGGATATATCCGTGAAAATCTGTGCTCTGTTTGGTTTAGCATCAAAAATATAAACTTTAGATTCTTCGTTGTTTTACTCCTCAGAATGACGCCGTTTGTCATTCTGAGAGAAGCGAAGAATCTTATTTGATGAGTGAATAATATGAAATTAAGGGATGATTTAAGAAGTCAGATTCTATCAAAGGTAAAAAAGGTCGTTGTCAAGATAGGTACGGGCGTGCTCACCACCGACGATGGATACGTGGATAAGGAGCAGATACAGCGACTTGCCGGGCAGGTCATTGAATTGAAAAAAATGGGTTACGACGTGGTTGTGGTAAGTTCCGGCGCTATTGGTTCTGGTATGGGAGAACTGGGCATTGAGAAAAGACCTTCTACGTTGCCTGAATTACAGGCGGTTGCAGCGATAGGCCAGAGCAAGTTGATCGGGGCATACGACGAGTGTTTCAAACTCCACGGATTTCATGCAGCACAGATACTCCTTACCCGTGAGGACTTTGAAGACCGCCAGAGGTATCTGAATACATGCAATACGATCCATACGCTGTTTCAGATGAATGCCATTCCTGTCGTAAACGAGAATGACACGATTTCCGTGGATGAAATCAAGTTCGGTGATAACGATGCACTTTCTGCGCTCGTGACAAACCTAATGAATGCGGAGTTGCTCATTATCCTCTCTTCCGTTGACGGGTTGTATGATAGATTTCCAACGGCAAAAAGCAAGGCAGCGGTTATTGCCCTTGTAAAAAATATTTCTCATGAAATTAAGCAACTGGCATTTGATTCAAAGACTGCAAGGGGGGTAGGCGGCATGCAGACCAAGCTGGAGGCGGCATCCGTGGTAACAAATGCAGGTGAAGCGGTGATTATTGCTAATGGACGAATGGATCATGTATTGAAGAAGATTGTGCAGTGTGAGAACGTTGGTACCCTGTTTCTTCCTAAAGAGGAAAAGCTGACAAGCCGCAAGCGATGGATTGGATACACGATAAAGCCGAAAGGAAAGATATATGTCGACGATGGCGCTATGCATGCCTTAGCAGAGAAGGGAAAGAGCCTGCTTGCCTCTGGCATTGTAGCGGCGGAAGGGGCTTTTAGTAAAGGTGATATTGTTTCGATCTGTAAAAGAGAGGATAGGACAATTTTTGCCAGGGGTCTGACAAACTATTCTTCACAGGAAATTGAGAAGATTAAGGGGTGCAGTACCTCCGGTATCGCAAAGGTGCTGGGGTATAAGTTGTACGATGAGGTTATTCACAGGGATAATATGGTCATTTTGTAAACATAAACATAACCGTTCACCCCCTCCCCTAACCCCTCCCACCAGGGGCGGGGAATGTTCACTGTCCCCTTGTATTCCTTCCTCCTTGATGAGGGATGTTTAGGTGGGGGTGGGTTGTTACGCATAAACATATCACCGCAAATGCCTGCCCTCATGAAAATGGGGGACGCAAAGAACGCAAAGATAATATTAAAAATCAAATTCTCCAATACAATTCTAAACTTGATTGTATAGGATTTTCATTTTATTTATGCGGTTTTCGTGTTCATAACCTATAAGGTAAATAGTCTATGGAAGACCTCCCCTTCCTCCCCTCCTTGCGAAGGAGGGGAAAGAGGGGTGGTTATAAGTTCAAAACTCAAAACTATTCCTAAAATCCCTGTCCATGATTTATTGCATTTATCATCTCTGTCACCTTTTTTGCTTCAGTTGGATTGGGCGCTAATCGTAATGATTCGTTCAAATGATACAACGCCTGTTTTGTGTCCCTTTTGTGCTTAAAATAAAGGATTCCCAAGTCTCTGTAAGCAGCATAGTCGTTTGCATTGTATTTGATAGCAAGATTCATTTCGTCCATCGCATTTGCATAAAGGCCTTTCATCGCATAGGCGATTCCAAGATTGTAGTGCGCATCTAAATGTTCTGGTTTTAATTGGGCGGCTTTTTTCAGTTCGTTGATTGCATTGTCCAGAACTCCCTTTTTAAGGTACATAGCCCCTAAATTGTTGTGTGCATCCGCATAATTGTTGTCTATTTTTAGTGCCTCCGTATATTCAGCCATAGCTTTCTCCGGATTCCCCATGTGTTCGTAGGTATTTCCAAGGTTATTGTGGGTGAGCGGGAAGTAAGGGTTGCTTGCCAGCGCGTTATTGTATGCCTCAATGGCCAAATCATATAATCCCTGTTTATCGTAGACAGTTCCTAGATTATTGAAGGCAAGCGTGTTGTCGCTGTTTCTTGAAATAGAAGCCTTATATTCCTCAACTGCCTTGTCAACCAATCCGAGTTTTTCGTAAGTAGCTCCTAGATTAAAATGGATAAAGGGATAGCTGAAGGGAAGGGAGAGCGACCTCTTATACATGCGGATGGCGGCTTCATACTGTTTGTTTTTAAAATAGGTGTTACCCAGGTTGCTGCAAGCGCGGGCGCTGTTGGGCTCTCTCTGATAGGTAGAAGACCACAAGGTGGTGTCGTTTTGCCACACGTCGTTTCTCCATAGTACGCCAATCTGCATACTCAAAATAATTATTCCGATGACAATTATGCCTGTTTTCCTGAACGTGGCGTTGCTTACGATACAGCCGACAATGCCGCAAAAACCTACGATGGGCAGATATAAGTATCTTTCAGCCATGATATTCCCGATGGGAACAATGCCAAGCACGGGCAGCAGCGCAATGAAGAACCACAGGCAAAAGAAAAACAGGAGTCTGTTTGCTTTATAGAGCCGTGCAATGATAACAAGCGCTGAAATGATGAATAACGAGGACAGGACAAATGAGATGCTCATACCCCGAATGTCGGGTATATAGTAGTCTGCATTGAGGTTTATAGGGATAAACAGGAGTTTTCCATACGATGCAACAACCTTTGTCATGGTAAAAATATTCGTTGGGTAGACGTCTATTATTTTAAAGGTGTTTTTAAGAATGACAAATCGGATGAAAAAGTAAAAAATTGCGATTGCGATGTATCCTGAGTAAAAAACAAACCACCTTTTTATTCTCAGTAAGGTGGAAGGCGGTTGTAGCTTATTCCAGGAGGAAAATAACAGGTCAAATATAATGAGGAGTATAGGGAGCGTTATGGCCATCTCCTTGGAAAAGAGAGCAAGCAAGTAAGAGCCGCAGGAGATGATGTAGAAGAGAACGAACCTCATATTTGTTTGTGTGAAAATTTCTTCTTTCCGGGAAGAAACAACTATTTTTGCAAAATAGATAAATGCCAGCAGGAAGAAAATCGAAGCAAGGATATCTTCCCGATAACAGACGGCATTGACGGTCTCTGTAAGGATGGGGTGGGACAAGAATAGTAAGGTAGAGGATGCAGCTAGTGATTGGTTTCTAAAGATATTTTTTGTAAAGACGTAAAATAAGAATACATTTATAGTGTGTAATATGATATTGGTAAGGTGGTAACCGAGCGGATTCAGCCCCCAGATGGCGTAGTCGATGAAATACGTCAGTGTCACAACCGGTCGATAGCTGAGTTCTCCGGAAAAAGGCAGATAATCCCTTGTAAACAGCTTCGGCAGATTTCCCCACGATTTAATAAAATAATTTTCAGAAATGACGTATGCATCGTCATACACGAAGGTGTTTGACAGGGTATTAAGATACAAAAGGGCGGAAATGAAAATAATGATGAAGGGCAGGATTTTTTCCAACCGGATATGTCTTGTAGTCACACGTTTTCTCTTGTAATGAAATAGGGAAACCACAGATAGCGCAGATTGCACAGATTATAAAACACGAGACTCCGTAGCACAAATAGAAACACCATATATAATCCCCCTCAATCCGCCTTTGCTAAGGGGGACTTGAGGAAATCCCCATTAATAAAGGAGGCGTGAGGGTTGTTCCCCCTTAACAAAGGGGGATAGGGGGTTGTTTTACCGGCATTTGTGGTATATCTAAAAAGTCGCTGCATACGGCCCAACCTAATTATATTTGTGTTTTTCTATGATTTTTTCCGTTTGAAAATAAGCCAATTATTTTCATTTGTATGGATTAAGGCATACCACCCTTCTAGCCTCTTTCCTGCAAGACGAAACACAATTTTGTCCTTTTCCCTGGATTCTAGCTCATATTCACCGTAATCCCAAATCTCAACGATGCCAGCCCCGTAATGTCCACCAGGTATTTCACCTTCAAAATCAATGTAACTAAGCGAATGGTCTTCGACCGACACGGCAAGCCTTTTGATTCCCGGCTCTTCTGGCAGTCCTTTCGGTACCGCCCAGCTTTTCAGCACACCATCCATCTCCAACCGGAAATCAAAATGAAGGTGGGTTGCCTGATGCTTTTGGATAACGAAACGAGACATTGTTTCCGACTCTTTTTTTTATTATAAACTGTTCTGTGAGGTTACTCAAATAGTTTAATTTTGTGTTATACGGTGATTATCATACAAATTGAGTGATTTAGAATCAATATTGTTTGAAACAAATTTATGTAGGTTGGGTGAAGCGGAGCGCACCCAACGAACATTTAAAAACGGTATTGGTTAATTCATTTCACCATCTCGACCATTTCAAGAGCATTCCCGGCCGCCTTGCCTGCGTGGCAGTTGTTGAACATGGTAATGGTCTTTCTGGTGGAATTGGCTATATTCTTTATGTCCGACAGAAAAATGAAAAAAGAATTACCACAGAGATACGGGAATACTGAAAAAACGGTTTATAAACTGTGCTGTATCAAACACACCCCTGGATCCCCTCTTAATAGAGGGGACTTTAAATTCAAGACATCTTTATTTTTTTCTATGCTCTCAGTGTCTCAGTAGTTTTTATATCCTTGTTTTTCTACAGAACCCATTTTTTGTTGATTTCATGTAAGATATTATTTGTCGTGAAGCCGTAATGTTTGGCGATCGCTTTCGTTGGCGCTGAGGCGCCATACTGGTCGACACCAATGATAAGACCGTCCAATCCAACAAATTCATACCAACCACTTGTTGCAGAGGCCTCAATTGCTATCCGTTTTTTGCATGCAGGGGGAAGGATACTGTTTTTGTACTCTTCAGGAGTTGCTCTGAACAACTCAAAACTCGGCATGCTGATGAGTCTCGCTTTAACCCCTTTACCCTGCAATTGCAGTGTGGCTTCAAGGGCAATGGCAACCTCAGAACCTGACGCAAGGAGGATGATGTCAGGAGCACCATCAGAATCCTTCACTATATAAGCGCCGTATTTCAAATGGCTTTGTGATGGATACATTGAACGGTTAATTACCGGGATGTCCTGGCGGGACAGGATTAATGCCGTTGGTCCATCTTTATGATTCAAGGCTTTTACCCACGCAGCAGCCGTTTCGGTAGCATCTGACGGCCTTATTACTAATAAGTCGGGAATTAATCGAAGTGATGGTAAATGTTCTACGGGTTGGTGGGTGGGTCCGTCTTCTCCCAAAAAAATGCTATCGTGGGTAAACACATAGATTACCTGTATCTTCATCATAGCGGCGAGGCGAATGGAAGGTCGCATGTAATCCGAAAAGGTAAGAAAAGTCGAGCCAAAGGGAATGATGCCTCCATAGAGCGCCATACCATTTAAAATACCTCCCATCGCATGCTCCCTGACGCCAAAATGAATATTCTTGCCGTCAAATTTGTTTTTGTCAATTGAAGAGAAGCTTTTGATGTAGGTCTTTGTCGATGGGCATAGGTCGGCAGAACCACCCATAAAACCAGGTATTTGTTGCGCAATCACCTGCATCATTTCCCCGGAGGCCGTACGGGTGGCTATCGAGTCTTTCTTGATAGTTTTCAGTAATTCAGATTCCAGATTTTCCGGGATTCCTTTTTTAAAGCAGGAATCCCATAATTGAGACTTTTGGGGGTCATCTCTGATAAATTTCTTAAACTGTGTCTGCCAGTTCTCGTATTCCTCTTTTAGCTCGGCTACACGGCTCTGGCAAAACTGCTTTACTTCTTCCGGGATATAAAAAGTCTTGTCTTTCGGCCAGCCGAGACTCTCTTTCGTTAGTTCGAGTTCTTTCGCCCCCAGCGGTTCGCCGTGAATGGAGGCTGTATCCTGTCTATTCGGGCTTCCCTTACCGATGTGGGTTCTGGCGATAATCAGTGAAGGTCTCTCCTTTTCTCCCCGTGCCGCCTCGATGGTTTCAGCAATTTCTGTATGGCTGTGCCCATCTATCTTGAAAACACGCCAGTTATAGGCTTCGAATCGTTTAGCCACATTTTCCGTAAAAGTGAGAGACGTACTTCCCTCAATCGTGATTTGGTTACAATCGTAGATATAGATTATATTGGCAAGACCAAGGTGTCCGGCAAACGATGCGGCTTCTGAGGTTATCCCTTCCATGAGATCACCATCGCTCACAACGCCGTATATATAATGGTCGATAATCTTCGCATCGCCAGTATTGAACCGTTCTGCTAATATTCGTGCTGCCAACGCCATACCCACCCCATTTGCAAACCCCTGCCCCAGTGGCCCTGTAGTAGCTTCCACTCCAGGGGTATGCCCGTATTCAGGATGACCAGGGGTTTTACTTCCAAATTGCCGGAATTGTTTTATGTCATCTAAAGACAAATCGTACCCAAAAAGATTTAAGAGGGAATACAGCAGCATGGAACCATGTCCGGCGGACAGGATGAATCGGTCACGATTTGGCCATTGTGGGTCGTGGGGATTAAATCGCAGGAATTGCATCCATAGGACTAACGCAACGTCGGCAAATCCCATAGGGAGGCCGGGATGACCGGACTGCGCCTTCTCTACGGCATCAGCAGAAAGCATTCTTAAGGTATTTACGGCAAGTTCGGCCTTGTGTTTGTCTATTGTATTTACCAGCATCTTAATTCAATTGTATAGGAATTTACATTTTATTTATGCGGGTTATACGATGTATGGCATAGAGAATTCCCCTTAGACTTTGCCGTGAGCGCTCAGTCGAACGAAAAGGGGTTTTTCCCTCGAAATCCCCCTTAATAAAGGGGGCTAGGGGGTTGTAAACTTGTCCTCGCGAAACTCGTCCTTGTGAAAATGGGGAACGGGGAATAGCCCAGAAAAAAACACAACCCCCTGAATCCCCTTTTTTAAGGGGGACTTAAACGGAATAATTTAATT
>Ga0194113_10004569_pt1 | contig 18120 bp, 18 predicted proteins | sample TA2MahC200mmetaG_FD_146193 | JGI IMG/M metagenome (GOLD analysis project Ga0194113, IMG submission 146193) | Freshwater microbial communities from Lake Tanganyika, Tanzania - TA2015017 Mahale Deep Cast 200m | ecosystem: Environmental > Aquatic > Freshwater > Lake | place: Tanzania: Lake... | reverse complement strand
ATAGAATAATATAGGATAAATACAACCTAATTATTTATTGGGAAAAATTACTATTGATAAAGAAAAGATTTTTGAGAGACAACAAAGTATTTATAAAAAGTTTCGAAATTTCACTAACCGGGCCGGTCATTCCGGTATTTATGTCATAGTTTTTATATTACCTGATTTTGGTAAAGCCTCAATGCCGCAAGGATTGCTCTGGCCTTACTGCCATTTGCTTTCCTTCTGTCCAAAATTATAATTGAAGCATTTATTTTAAGCTGTTTATTTTCTTTTAGGTGAAAACCTTATTCATAATTATTATCATATAGTATAATATGTATAATTAAAATCATAAATAATAAGGAAGAATTATGGAAAATAAAATCAATAGTGATTTAATGGTTTGCAAAGCATGCGGTTATAAGATAAAACCCAAAAAACTTAAAACTTTATGCCCTGCTTGCGGAGTCGGTAAAAAATATTTTGAACCTTTTAATGATAATATTTCGCCGCTGAGGCGTAAAATTCTTGAACTGCACCTGCATCCGATAGTTGTCCATTTCTCAGTGGCCATATCTGTTTTTTTATTTCTTGCAGTGCTTATATCCTTTTTTACATCAGGTAAAGTAACCAATACTTTATATGGCACATCTGCAGTTATGTCTGTGACTCTTCCATTTTTTGTGGCAGCGGGCCTTGTTTCAGGAATTATTGATGGTATTACAAGATTTAAAAAAATTAAAAGGCCCATGATTTTAAATAAAATTTACTTAAGCATATTTTTTCTTTTAATTTCTGTCGCTGTACTGGCGCTGGTCCAGGTTTTTAAATTTGATATTTTTTATATAAATATTTTGTTGCTTATTCTTTGTTTTGTTTCAGCAGTTTGCGGGTCTTTACTTGGAAAGCTTGGGGGACGCCTTACAGATGCGATTTTACCCGGTAAATAAAGGTTAAATGATTCAGCTAAACAGCCAGGCTATTTGTATTTATGCTAATAAAAAAATTCAAGTTTTTTATATTTTGAAGCCGGATATTTTTTACCTTAAATAAAACCTTTCCCAATTCTTTATAAACTGTTTATTAAGGCTTTCATTAATTTTATTTCCAGTGGTTTGAGGCTTGTTATTGTTCCATATATCAATAAACTTATAATAATCCTCAACACTGTTTATATTAAAGAAATTAAGGCTGTCAATTTTGTTTTCATCAAGTTCTTCCTGGCCCACTATCTCAATTTTTATATAATCAAAAATTTCTGATATTTTATACCTGTTCTTTACAATATTATTCTCCAGATATTTAAGGCAGGATGCGTTGTAAAAGCCGCAAAGAACTTCAAAACCTTTAACTGTTTTTATTATGCGTGCATCAATGCCGGGCGTTGCTCCTTCTTTGGCCAGGCCGCCTGCAAGAACAGATAAAAGTTTTTTTGATATAAAAGGCATGTCAAATGCAAGCACTATACTGTATTTGCCGCAGGCATTTTTTAAACCTGTATAAAGGCCCATAATAGGGCCCGCGGCCTGCTCCGGAATTAATAAACCACTGCTGCAGAATCTTTCATCATTTATCACTTTTGCAATCTCCATACCTGTAAGCCCTGAAAATGGATAATATTTGCTGTAGGCGTTAATATTACTAAGCTCTGAAGTTATAAACTTACGGTTTTTTTCTGAAGTAATAATTAAGACTTCATTGCAGAAATCGCTTAACTTGAAAACCTGGTCAATAAAAAGAGGTATTTTACCAATCTTTACTTCAATTTTATTAAAACCAAACCTTCTGCTTTTTCCGCCAGCAAGTATTATTCCCGATAAATTATTTTTACTTATACTCACATTTTATCCCCGGTAATAATTCTTGAAGGCACAGAGTATATATTGAACCTTCCTCCCCTGGCATAACCTATTGCCGTAAGGTTCATTTTTTTTGCAAAAAGAGCAGCGCTGTAAGTTATTGATGAATTTGTGACAACTGCAGGTATTTTCATTTTAATAACTTTGTAAACAGCATCCAGGCTCAGCCTGCCTGTGGTAAATAATACTTTGTCGCTAACATCAATTTTTGATATCGATATTCTTCCTGCAAGCTTATCAATGCAATTGTGGCGTCCGATGTCTTCTGCCATCGCAAGAAGGGAACCGTCCCCTTTAAAAAGAGCTGCGCTGTGAAGACCGCCAAATTGCTTTTTATATTCCTGCATGCCTGCATTTTCAGTATTCATTTTAAGAACGTCCAAATAATTTATTTTAAAACCGCTTTTAATTTTCTGGAGCCCGGAATTCAATACAAAATCGTCAATGCTGCCGCACGCGGAACTTATGAATTTTGGATGGCCGGGGTTGCTTTGCATTTTAATGTTAGTGTGTACTTCAATATTTATAAAAAAATCATTTTTGCTTATAATGCAGTCTATTTCTTTATGGCATATCTTAAGCAGGTTTATATCTGAGTAGCTGCTGATATATCCATTGTTAATAAGGTATCCCACTGCAAGCTCAATAAGATTTTGGGGCGAGCATGAAATCATTGCAGCTGCATTACCGTTTAAGGTAATTGTCAGAAAAAGCTCAGCAGGTATTATGTCCTGCATTTCTTCCACTTTTGATGATGCCCTTATTTTTTTTATCTTTATTTTCCTGCCGAAGTTGGTTCTTTTTTTCATCAGTTTATTTCCGGACAAATGTGTTTTAGCATTTATAAATTATATTATAATCCTGGATGATTTAATAAGCCGGGAAAAATATTTATAAACAGATTTCCAACCGGGTTGCTATACCTTCATTATTTTAACTGCACATGCTTTAAGTTCAGGAATTTTTGCTTTTTTATCGTATGCGGGATTTGTGAGCATGTTTGCAGGAGAGTCAGCATAATGAAACGGAATAAAAACAACACCTTTCTTTATATTTGCATCCACATTTGCTCCTGCAGTAATCTGCCCCCTCCTGGACTTAAGTATTACTTTATCACCATCGCTTATACCTGATGACTCTGCATCCTCTGCATTAATATGCGCAATATTTGCAGGGGCTATTTCATTTAAACCTTTGACTTTGCCGGTCATTGTCCTTGTATGGAACTGGTACAATATCCTGCCAGTTGTAAGTATAAAGGGATAATTATCATCCGGCATCTCAGCAGGGGGGGTGTGGGTTACCGGTATAAACCTGCCCTTTCCGCCAGTAAAATTTATTGTGTGAAGAATGCTTGTCCCCGGATCATTATGCTGGCGGCATGGCCACCTTAGCTCACCTTCTTCTTCAAGCCTGTCATAGCTTATTCCACCATAAATCGGGGTAACGCTTGATATCTCATCCATTATTTCTGAGGGGTTTCTGTAATCCATGCTATAGCCCATTGCGCTGCTTAACATGCATATTATTTTCCAGTCCTCAAGCGCAAGCCCTGGCGCCTTTACAGCCTTTCTTACGCGCTGAACCCTCCTGTCTGTATTTGTGAAAGTCCCGTCTTTTTCCGCAAAGCAGGCCCCCGGAAGAATAATATCTGCAAATTCTGCTGTCTCAGTTAAAAATATATCCTGGACAACTAGAAATTCCAGTTTTTTAAGAGCTGATGCAATATGAAGGATATCCGGGTCGCTTATCATTGGGTTTTCACCCATGATATACATTGCTTTTATCCTGCCTGCCGCAGCGCCTTCAATTATTTCAGTAATGGTAAACCCGTTTTTATTGGGCAAAGTTTTTTCCCACCTTTTTTCAAAGCGCCATCTCATATTGTCATTTTCAACACCCTGATAGCCGCTGAACATATTGGGCAGAGCCCCCATGTCGCAGGCCCCCTGAACATTATTCTGGCCCCTCAAGGGATTTACACCTGCACCGGGACGGCCAACATTTCCTGTCATCATCGCCAAATCAGCTATTGCCATGACATTTTCAGTTCCGCAAGTATGCTGCGTGATGCCCATTGCATAGAAAATCAATGCATTTTTTGCTTTTCCATAAATTTGCGCAGCTTTTATAAGGCTGTCTATATCAACTCCTGAAATACCTGCAGCCTTTTCGGCGCTGTAATCTGCAAAGCTTGCCTTAAAAGTCTCGAATCCTTCAGTCCGGCTATCTATGAAATCCCTGTCAACCAGCCCGTTCTTATAAATTTCATTCATAAGTCCAAGAAGCACTGCAATGTCAGTTCCGGGCTTCTGCCTTAAATGGAGCTCTGCGTATTTTGTAATGGGAATTTTCCTCGGGTCAATTACTATAAGTTTTAAACCGTTTTCCTGCACACACCTTATAAGTTCATAACCTATAACGGGATGCGCCTCTGTGGTGTTGGAGCCGATTATAATTGCTGCATCTGCATATTTTATATCATCAATGGAATTTGTCATTGCCCCGCTTCCAAATGTCGGAATAAGGCCGGTAACAGTTGAAGCATGGCAAAGGCGCGCACAGTGGTCAATGTTGTTTGTTCCTATAACTGCACGGGCAAATTTAGACATCAGGTAATTCTCCTCATTGGTGCATTTTGCAGAGCTCAATACTGCAACCGAATCAGGGCCGTATTTTTTTATAATTGAACCAAGCTTTGAAGAAACTTCAGATACAGATTTTTCCCAGCCGGTTTTTTTAAATTTTCCGCTTTTATCCTTTATCATGGGCGAGTTCAGTCTTTTGGGGCTTGAAACAAAATCGAGGCCAAACTTTCCCTTCACACAAAGATTGCCCTTGTTAGGATTGCCGCCTATATCTGAATCCACGTTTACTATTGTATTATTTTTTACCTGCAGGTTTAATACACAGCCTACGCCACAGTAAGGGCAGACTGTTTTTACTTCCTCGGTCTCCCAGATTCTTGCTTTTTTAATATATGGTTTTGACTGCAGGGCCCCAACAGGGCATGTTGATATACAGTTGCCGCAGAATACGCAGTCTGTATCAAGAAGTGACTGCTCAAAGGCGGGTATAATTTCTGATTCAAATCCCCTGCCTGCATAGCCTATAGCATTTGCGCCAACCACCCCGTCACACATCCTGACACACCTGCCGCAAAGTATACATTTTTCATTATCCCTGCGTATAAAAGGATTATCGCTGAAAACTTTCTTCTCATGGACCTTGCCGCTGTATGCAATATCTTTTACATCATAAATATATGCAAGATCCTGCAGCACACAGTAGCCGCATGCCTGGCAGGTCATACAGTCAAGGGGATGGTCTGATATTATTAGTTCCAGGTTGACTTTTACCATTTCTCTAATATATGGGGTATCCGTCTTTATCTTCATACCCTCTTTTACCGCGGTAACACATGATGCAACAGCGCCTGGCATACCCTCGATTTCAACTACACAAAGCCTGCATGCCCCCTGGGATTTGAGTCTTGTGTCAAAACAGAGATTTGGCACATATATGCCATTTTCAAGGCAGGCTTCAAGAACACTTTTACCCGGAAGCGTGAAGAAGGCCTTATTGTTGATATGTATCTTAATGCTCTCAGAGCTTTTTCCAGGCGGTTTCTGCCTGTATATCATGTCTGCTATGCTGGCGCTGTTATATGGTACTTTTTTATCATGCAACAGCGGAAATAAGTTTTTAGGGACGCTAATTGATCTGCTTATCAACCTTTTCTCAGGCATTTTTTCTCCCTGGTCTATAATTTACAATTTAGAATAAATCTGTACATCTTATTAATTACCAATTGATGCCAATTTTATACCTTTTTAACCTTAGCCTTTACATGGAGGCGTTCGCAGGATTTCTGGGTTATTATATGTTCCTCAAACTCCTGCCTGAAATACTTAATTGTGCTGAAAACAGGATTTGGCGCAGTTTTGCCCAGGCCGCAAAGCGAGGTTTCCTTTATGACTTCGGCAAGCCTTTCAAGCTTTTCAATGTCACCTTCCGCACCCTTGCCTTTTGTGATGCGCTCAAGGATTTCAAGCATGCGCCTTGTGCCTATCCTGCAGGGAACACACTGGCCGCAGGATTCATCCTGTATAAAATCCATGAAATACCTGGCAAGATTTGCCATGCAGGTCTCTTCATCAAGCACTATCATGCCACCTGAGCCCACTATGGAGCCGGCTTCTTTTACTTTTTCATAATCAATGGGAATGTCGAGATATGTTTCAGGGATGCATCCTCCCGAAGGGCCTCCAAGCTGCACTGCCTTGAATTCATTATCTCCTGCGATTCCGCCGCCGATTTTAAATACAATGTCCCTTAATGTCATCCCCATGGGAACCTCGACAAGCCCCACATTATTAACTGCCCCTGCAAGTGCAAATATCTTTGTGCCTTTGCTGGTTTCTGTTCCTATGCTGTTAAACCATTTTGCCCCGTTTAAAATTATCTGTGCAATATTTGAAAAAGTCTCAACATTATTTATAAGGGTTGGCATGCCATTCAGGCCCTCATTTGCCGGAAACGGCGGTTTGGGTTTTGGCATCCCTCTTTTTCCTTCAATGCTTGCCAGCAGCGCTGTCTCCTCCCCGCACACAAATGCTCCGGCCCCCTGGTAGATCTCAATATCAAAACAGAAACTGCTGCCAAGTATATTATCTCCAAGCAGGCCATACTCTCTTGCCTGCTTTATTGCATGATCAAATGTAGTAACAGCAAGAGGATACTCTGCCCTGATGTAAGCATATCCCCGTCTTGAGCCAATGGCAAGTGCAGATATAATCATGCCTTCCAGTATTGAATGGGGATCAGACTCAAGAAGGTTTCTGTCCATAAATGCCCCCGGGTCCCCCTCATCTCCATTGCAAACAACATATTTAATACCTGAAGGGGATTTTGCAGCCCTGCAAAGTTCCCACTTTTTGCCTGTCGGAAAACCTGCCCCACCCCGGCCCCTTAAGCCGGATTCAGATATTATTTTGATAATTTCGCTGCTGTCGGCAAATTCAAGCGCTTTTGCAAGGCCCAGGTAACCATCATAAGCAATATAATCTTCTATATTAAACGGGTCAATCCTGCCCCTGTTGCGAAGCACCCTTGATTCCTGGTAATTGAAAAAATCTGCAAGTTTTGAGCCTTCAGTGATTGGCTCAAGTTCATCTGCTATTTCTCCACCATCTATGTGTTTTTGGAATAATTTCTTGATTTTCTGCTCATCAAGGCTGTAATATACTGCCGGTTTTCTGTTAAAAGACTGTACTGTAAGCATTGGTTCAAGAGCGCAGAATCCCACACATCCTGAAGTGGAAAACATAATAGAGCGCCTGTCCCTTGAATTTATTTCCAGCTCTGCGGCCTCCTTTATAATGTCGGCGCCGCTTGCAATTCCGCATGTGCCAAGATGAACCGTTATTTTATGCTTTTTAGCAACACCGTCAAGAGCGCTGGCGTTTTTTAACTCATCCCTTATTTTTATTAGCTGGCCGGCTGACTTTATTTTTTCTTTTTTATTGCCCACTATTTTAATATCCCTTCATATAAATAAATTACTCCTGCCTTTTTATTTATTATAAGAATAAATTATATCCATAACTTCTTCCGTTTTTACCTTCTGATAGATTTTATCATTTATAATAATTATGGGGGCAAGACCGCATGCACCCACGCACCTGTTTACCTGGAGTGAATATTTCCTGTCAAGAGTTGTCTGTCCAGGTTTTATGCCCAGCTCTTTCTGTATCTTATCAGCAATCTTCTTGCCGCCTTTTACAAAACATGCTGTCCCAAGGCATACGCGTATATCATTTTTGCCTCTCGGTATCATAGAAAAAAATGAATAAAAGGTTGCAACTCCGTATACTTCTTTCTCGGCAATATTTAACTCTGCAGCTATTTTTTTCTGCACTTCAACAGGCAAAAACCCGATGTTTTTCTGTATTTCCTGGAGAACGGGAATGAGAGCGCCTTTTTTATCCCTGTATTTTTTTATTACCTCATTTATAACAGTTATTTCATCCTGGCTGAGGGGGTATTTTGGAAGGTCAGAAATTTGCATGGCCACCCTTTCTTTTTAATACTTGCGAAAATAATTTTAAAAGATTATAGCAAAATACGGGAGATATTTGTAACTATTTTTACACCCGGTTTTTTTAAATTTTAAGCAAATTCAGTAAATGATGGCATCAGCAAAGCCCTGAGGCAAAAAATGCGCATGTTTTTGGAGATAAAACCTGCAATTTTAATATATTTTATGCTAAAAAATAAAAAATGTTTTTTAAAAATAAAAAAACTTTCTATAATGGTAAAAGACATAAAATATTTATTAATTTTTTAGCGGCATAACCAAACTGCTTTAACTCTTGAAAGGGGATATAAACATGCTTAAAAAACTTACGCCAAATCTTATTGTTGATGATGTGAACAAAACAATAGAATTTTACCAGTCTACACTTGGATGTTTTGAGCTTGTTTTAACTGATCCAAAAAAGGGGCAGTTTGACTGGGCGCTTATGAGATGCGAAGATGTCGAGCTAATGTTTCAGTCAAAGAAAAGCCTGAAAGATAAAATACCAGCATTTCCGGAAACGGAATCAGGCGGCTCAGTTATTATATATATTGAAGTTGACTCCATAGAGCCCCTTTATAACTGGATAAAAGACAGGGTAAAAGTTGTAAGCGAGCTAAGTGACACCCAGTACAGGATGAGGGAATTTTTAATAGAAGACTGTAATGGATTCATAATTGCTTTTGCTGAGTGGGCATAAGCTGCAAATGGCGGCCTTTTATTCTTTTTTAGTAAAACTTTCTTTTGCTCCGCATTCACATTTCCTGGGTTTGCACCTGCTGTCTTTTTCATAACCGCAGGAGTTGCATTTCCATATTGCCATAATTATTGCCTTTCTTTTTTATTGCCTGAATTTATTTTTGATTATTTTTTATTTCTATAAAATTCCTGTTTAAGGAAAGCTCTTGTTACATAAAAGTTTTGACGAAATTAAGCTGAAGGTTTGACAGTGAAGATTTTAGATTTTCAGCTTCCTGTGCACTTATTTCCTCAGACAGGACTTTAAAAAGCGCATCAAAACAGTCAACAGCAAGCTTTGCCTGTGCCTTATCTTTATATTTGTCATTAGTTCCGGCGGGAATTCCCATCTTCTTGTATGCAAGGCTTGATAAGGACATCATCATCTGCATTACAATATCCTTTGTTGTAAGCTTGTCTATTTCCTCCTGCAGTTTATTTATAAGTTCAGCTTCTTCCTTTTTTCTTGCCTCTTCATCAACAGGCGCTTCCTTATCCAGCCTGTCCTCGCCATCTCCGCCTTTTTTCTTTTCTTTTTTTGCCGCCATTTGTATTTCCTCCTTTATTTAGAAAAACATATGTGTGCAAATATAATATGCATTAATAATAATCAATTTTATATCCTGTTATATTCAAATACAATAAAACCACTATATGCGCATTTATAAATTATATTTAAGCTATCCTGCCTACTCGGAATCATATTTTATAAGGGAAAAAACATCATAACCTTCAAGAAGTTTTCTCGGGTTTAAGAACTCAAGTTCAACAAGAAAACAGAAACCGCAAACTTTTCCGCCGCAGTCTTCAATAAGCTTTGCCTGGGCCATTGCAGTGCCGCCCGTTGCAACAAGGTCATCGACAATAAGTATATTGTCCCCCGGCTTTACGGCATCGGTATGCATTTCCACAGTATTGCTGCCATATTCAAGATCATATGATACTTTGTATGTTTTATATGGAAGCTTGCCCGGTTTTCTTACCGGAATGAATCCGCATCCAAGCTTGTATGCAATGGCCGCTCCAAACATAAAGCCTCTTGCCTCTGCCCCTAAAATTGCATCAATTTTGATGCCATCATACTTTTTTGCCATTTCATCAACTGCCTGCCTTAATGCGGCCCCGTCTCTTATAAGGGGGGTGATATCCCTGAAAACAATGCCTTTTTTCGGGAAATCCGGAATATTCCTTATTTTCTCCTTTAAATCCAATTCCTTTTCCTTTCATCTTTTGCTAAATAGAATTTGTGTTTTAGCCCTGCATTATTTAATCTTTCCAACCGGGCCCAATTTTGCATAATAATATATATTGATTAAAACTTTTTCATATCAGGGGCCTGTACTTATTTGTTCTTTAAGGTTTTCCACCAGATATGAAATATCAAGCCCTCTAAAATCAAGCTGGCACAGTACTTCCTCCGGTCCATATTTCTGGCCGTAGCTCCAGATCTCCTTTAAAAAACTCCCTGCCTTTTTCTGCGCAAACCATTCATAACCAAACTTCCTGCACATATAGTCCTTGAGCTGTGCTTCAAATATCCAGGCCCTGATGTAATTTGTACAGTAAAAACCCTCATCAACATCTTTCAAATAATCCTGGGGGCCATAGCTCATCATAACTGCATCGCCCAGGACCTGGCTGTAAATTTCGTCCCTTCCGGCAAGACCTTTGCCGTCATGCAGCATTAGCTCGTATTTTAATTTGGCTGCATATCTTCTTAAAAACCAGAGCTTTGAAATATTTGAAAAATATACAAATCTTTTTGACATATCAGGCGCCATTTTAAGAAAACCTGATAGCCACATAGTGCTTTGCATAAGATGTTCAAGTGTAAAAGCATAGCCTTCCGTAACGGCATTGTCCCCTAAAAACTTAAATTCAAAATCAAGGTTTTCTTTTGTATTTGCAAAATGCTCTGCATGCCCCCCTTCATGAAACATCGCCTCAAAGTCATCCTGTCCGCCTTTTGGCATAACCACAAGATAAATTTCACCAGGCACTTTAACTGTTGCACAGAAAGCCCTTGGTGATTTATTCTTGCGCTCGCTGACATCAAGGATTATGTTGGGTTGCCTGTCAAGGTCAAAGCCCATACCCAAAAGTGTGTCTTTAAATAAGCTAACCAGTATTTCTTTTTTAAAATACCTGTCGTATTTTGCGGCCCTTCTTAAATATGCAAAATCGCTTCTCCTGGAATCAGGAAGGGAAATGCCAAGCTCATTTTTCAAAAGGTTTCCAAAATGCTCCGTGTAAATATCCTCTGTTTGCTCAAGCAGGTTGTTCATCGAATCTTCAAGAATTGAAAAGTCCTGGCCCTTGAGGAATTCAAAAAGCTTTCTGTAGCTTGAAAATCCAAGCTCTTTTGCCTGGCTGTGCATGGCCTGCCAGTACTGGGTAAGTAATGGGTTTAAAGTATTTTTTGTGACAGAAGATCTTTTATCATCTATTAAATCCCTTTTTGCTTTATCTGCTTCATTTGCAAGCAGCACATCGCTGAATCTGTAGGAAACCTGCTGGCCCTCAATATCAATTGCCGCTTTTGCCTCCTGCTCTCCTATTTTGTCTACAAGTTCCTTTGCGCAGTTCTCAATGAGCCCTTCCCCGCAGAATCTTGTAAGATATGAAAGTTTTTTTGCCTCATCATCACTGCATGCACTTTTTTTCAAATCTATTATTGCTTTGAAATTATCCAATGAAAACAGGCTTCCGTAACGGTTGTATATATTTGCTATATTCAAATCTTCTTTCAGCCCTGAATAATGCAGGTAATACTCCTTATCAAGCTCTGAAAGAAAATCCTGCGCATTTTGCCTGTATTTTTCCATGTCAATATTTAACATTTTAAACCAGGTGCTCCTTTAAGGTTTTAATTACTGAAGCCTCATCAAGCCCGTATGCGGCATAAAGCTCTGCCGGGCTGCCGGAGGCCCCGAATTTATCATTTACCCCGATCCGTATGACTTTTGTTGGGTGTTTTGCAGAAAGAAGCTCGCATACAGCGCTGCCAAGCCCCCCTATAATATTATGGTCCTCAACTGTAAAGACAAGCCCTGTTTTTGATGCGCTCTCCAGTACAAGTTCCTCATCAAGAGGCTTTATTGATGCCATATTAATAAAATCAATCTCAATACCCTCTTCTGAAAGTTTTTTTACAGCAGAAAGACAGATATGGGTGACAAATCCAGTTGATATTAATGTTGCGGCTCCGCCTTCAGAAAGTTTTGCGCCCTTGCCGATTTTAAAACTGTACTTATCATTAAATATAAGGGGGCTTGCTCCACGGGTGAGCCTGACATAGCAGGGCCCGTTATATTCAGCTACTGCGTCTATGGCCTGGATGGCCTCAGTTGCGTCTGACGGGGAAATAACAGTAATTCCAGGTATTGCGCGCATAATGGCAACATCTTCAATAGCCTGGTGCGTGGCGCCATCCTCTCCCACAGAAATGCCGCAATGTGTTGCGCATATTTTAACATTGAGTTGCGGGTATGCAATTGAAGTGCTCACCTGGTCACATGCCCTTTTCGTGGCAAAAACACCGAAAGTTGATATAAACGGGATTTTGCCCATTGTTGAAAGCCCTGCGGCAACACTTGCCATATTTGCTTCAGCTATTCCCATATTAAAAAACCTGTCCGGGAATTTTTTTGCAAATACTGCTGTCATTGTGGATTTGGAAAGGTCGCAATCCAGCACTACTATATTTTTGTTTATTTCCCCCAGTTCTGCAAGCCTTTCTCCATAAGCATTTCTTGTTGCAACTTTTTTATCACCATCATAAAGTATTTTTTTTATTTCTTCAGTAATCATTTTTAGCGCCTTTCTATTTTTATCACCATAATTATACCAGGACTGTACCTGCTCTTCTTTTTTAGAATTTATTTAAATTCCGCCCTGCTTTTAATGGATATTCTACAAAATATTGATTAAAATTTATAGTTGAAAATAGTTCGAATAATTTTTAAAGGCAGTTTTATTATAAAGTGGTTTTTAATGATTTATACATTATTGCTGTTTATTTCAAGGAAACCTTTATAATAAATAAAATGCTGGTTTTTTAAAGGTTAAGAAATACTAAAAGAGGATTTATACAGATTGTGTTAAGTATTATGCTGTTAAAATTATGGGAATTTTATGAAAAAGATTAACAATGCACGCAGGCCCGGTGTTAGTTTTGCGCTTACCGCAAAACGTATCAAAAGATATTTTAATTATAATATAAAGCCATATGCAAAAGAATATTTGCTTGAAATAATAAAGACTATAGGCCCTATTGTTTTTATTGTCCTTGTTATGCATTTTTCATTTCTTAAACTTCCCAGAGAGATACTGTTTCGTTTTTTACTTGGAACTTTAATGGTTGTTGTTGGTTTAAACATGTTTTTAAAAGGAATAAAAATAGGGCTGATACCTGTCGGTGAAATGATTGGCTCAGAGCTTCCGAAAAAAGGCTCTGTGGCGCTAATGCTTGCAATCGGGTTTGTGCTCGGCTTATCTGTAACAATTGCTGAGCCCGATGTACGCGTTCTTGCTGCCCAGGTGGATTTTGTTTCAAACGGCGGCATTGATAAAAACATACTTATACTTGCAATAGGAATCGGAATTGGCCTTTTCCTCCTTATATCAATACTCAGGATAATAAAGAATATTCCTCTTATTTATTTTCTTTTTGCCGGATACATTACAATACTTGTATTATCATTTTTTACACCCCAGAAATTTGTACCGATTTCTTTTGATTCGGGAGGTGTGACAACAGGGCCCCTGACTGTACCGTTTATAATGGCATTTGGCATAGGCATATCTTCAGTTCTTGGCGGGAGGTCAAATCTTTCTGACAGCTTTGGTTTAATTGGAATTGCATCAATAGGCCCTGTAATAACTGTTATGATACTGGGGGTTATTTACGGATGAGCCAGATAATAATACTTGATGATTTACTGCATTTATTGCTTGAAATACTCTATGCGCTTATTCCGCTTGTTTTAGTTTTTATATTTTTCCAGGTATTTGTATTTAAGCTTGGCAGAAGCAGTGTGTTAAATATTATAAAAGGCATTGTCCTGACTTATGTCGGGCTTGTTCTTTTTCTTTACGGAGTTAAAATAGGTTTTCTGCCCACAGGTAAAATAATCGGCGAATCGCTGGGCAACAGTCCAAACAACTGGGTTCTTGTACCAATAGGGTTTTTGCTTGGTTTTGTTGTAACTTTTGTGGAGCCCGCCATAAGAGTGCTCTGCATTGAAGTGGAAAAATCATCAAGCGGTTTTGTAAGGGAAAAAACAATACTATACACCCTGTCTGCCGGCGTTGCTGTATCTGTTGCGCTTGCAATGGCAAAAACAGTTTATGGCATATCGCTTGCATATCTTTTAATTCCCGGCTATTTTATTGCTTTTGTGCTTGCAATTATTACCGGCCCGGATTTTACAGGCATTGCTTTTGATTCAGGCGGTGTTGCAACCGGACCCATGGTAGTAACTTTCATAATGTCAATTTCAATAGGTGTTGCAGATGTTATGAGCGACAGGGATGCAGTAATTGACGGCTTCGGGCTCGTATCGCTTGTGGCGCTTGCCCCTATAATTTCAGTTCTTTTACTGGGGCTTGCATACAGGATAAAGGCCGGTATGCAAAACGGCAATGATATTAAATATAAAGGAATGCCAAAAAGGCTGGCCATGAGTCTAAAAACGGGAATTTTAAATACATTTAATATAAATTCTAAAGAATCAGGCGAAGGTGAGGATAATGGAGAATAATGAAGGCATAGAAAAAACAGGCGCACAGCTTGTTTGCATTAACAATCATGATTTAATTGTTACAATTGTTAAAAAGGGTAAAGCTGAAACGGTGCTTAAAGCTTCCAAAGCGGCAGGGGCCGAAGGTGGCACTGTTATTTACGGAAGGGGCGCAGGAATCCGTGAAACAAGCACAATAATGGGCATACCTGTTGAACCGGAAAAAGAAATAATACTGACAATTATTTTAAAGGATTTAACCAGCAAAGTAATGAATGCAATAATTGAAGCAGTCAATTTACATAAACCCGGTTCAGGAGTAATATTTGCCCTTGAATTAAAGAATGTTGCAGGAATTTGCCATTTAATTGAAAACATCTAGCTTGCCTGGATTTTCCTGTTTGCAGCAATAACATTACCTGTTTAATTTGGGAAATTTAACTTCTATAAAAGTTTAAAATATAGCTAAATAAGAGATTAAACAGGTTTTATTTAAAGATAATTGAAATTAAATATTTTAGAATTCAATAAATTTTGGGATTATTCCATCTATCTTTAAAAGCTCACTGTTCATTGCCTGGATTTCGCTATCATCTCCAAATAGCTGGAGGATTAATATGCCGTCTGTTGAACACTGGTCTTCATTTACTTCGTGAAAACCTACCCTGGTTTTAATATTGCATCCATACTTTGTAAGAACATCCTGTACCGCTGGCGCATTAGCAATTCTGCCATTGACTTTTATGGCCATTATTTTATTCATCCTGGAACTCCTTATTATTGTAAGGTTTTTATATTGAGCTACATTTATATATTTTTTTTAAAAAAGTCAATAATTATAATTTAGATTATTTATTAAATGGCGCTTTTTAATTTTGCAGGTTTGTAACAATCTTTGCATTATTTGCATTTAGTAGTAGAATATATATTAGAAGGAAGTGGTATTATGAGATTGAGGAAACATAATAACATCTCTGACAAAACAATTTATTTTGAGGAAATGCACGAGGAAGTCTTACACACACTTCAAGATGGTGGAATAGGCGATATTTCACAAGAATATATGGATTTAATCGGTGATGAAATAGTAAAACCCCAGAAAAAGCATAAGAAAAAATAATCTTTTAGCTGCTTTGATGCACCTATGGTAATATTGAAGTTAAGGTAAGATTAATAATAGGTTTTGATAATCATTTTAATCCTGGCCGTACTGCCCTGTTATCCTGGATTCAAGCGAGAAATTCTGTAACTTAAATATAATCCTGGCCATAGTGCTCAGCTATTCCGGTATTTATGTCAATATATATTTTATGATTTATTGAAAAGACTAAAATGCCCAGGCTCAATACATTTAACTCCTTTACCTGGTGAAGGCATATAATTGATGATGTCCTGACTTTAAAATATAAATTCAATCCGAAAGTGCGCAGCAGCTCTCAATAAATTTAAAATCATAGTTATTATTTGCTGCATGATTAATCGTTTGTTCAGAAGGAAAGGCTATTATATCAATTCCTGTTTCTAAAAGCTTGCTTTCAAGCAACTGGCCGGTTTTACCGGATGGTTTTGCGCATCCAAGAGAGATTTTTAAATCAGGGCAGGTTTTTTTGCAGTATTCTGCAAGGCTTAAAATCTTTTCTGCATTTATTTCATTGCGCCTTAACTCATCAACTGTTTCTGACGGGACAGCAGTAGAGGTTTTTGAAGAGTCCTGGCGATTGGCGGTTTTGCCTGTGTTGGTTTTTACTTCATTTCTTTCACAGGACCTTCTGTCATTTCCATATCCGGATTTGGCAAAAAGGTTTTTTACAGAAACAAGCACAAGCCAGTCGGCACCGATTTCAAGAATATTTTTTAAAGCTTCAAATTCATTGGTCTTATCCCTATTATCCAGCCCAACAACTATATGTGGAGCTGTTTTAAGGCCTGCTTCTTTTAAATTAATGAGGGAGTCATAATAATTGCGGGGTTTATATCCTTTGAGATTATATACATTTTCTATGGCATTTATGCTTCCTATAACATTTAAAAGGACTCCGTCACATCCTGTTTGACCCAGTTTGTGTGCCATTTCCCTGTCCACAAAACCAGCATGGATCAGTATTTTAATATCCTTAAATGATTTTTTAAGATCTTTTATCTGCCTGTAATACCTGTCAAGCTCAAGCACTCCGCTTGCGTTAAATCCCCCGCTTATAAGAACTCCTTTTAGCCCCCTGCCGGCTTCCGGCGCAATAATTTCATAAAGATTTCCTGCAGCTGCGCTGGCCATGCTTTTTAGAAGCTCTGCCCTGCAGTGGCTGCACATAAGGCTGCAGGCACTTCCCGTAAGGCTTATATTTATAAAGCTTTTTGGGCTGTTTTTATAGAAAGAGCTTATATAAACCTTGGATCCCGGAACAGCAAATATTATTTTTTTATACGGATTTTTTTTTGTGCTTTTTTTATCCATATTTACAACCATTTCTTTGGCCCTGTTAAAGGCTTAAAAAAACCTGATGGAAATAAGGGGACGGTTCCCTTATCGTGGCAGAAGTGATTCTATCTGCTGCCTTATCCTTAACTTTTCTTCCTCACCTGGAAGGTGCGGATAATTCCTGAAAACCTCAGAGGGCCGCTCATTTGCAAAGGGCCTGTTGCATGCTGCAAGGCTGCTGTTTCTGCAGGGACATCCTGATGTCATAAAAGCAGCGCCGTCACTTAATAAGAAGCTTATATCATCCTCAAACTTTACAAGCCGGCCGGATTTATCAAAAACAAACTTATTAATGCCCCATTGCTTTTCATTTATAAGATACCTTGCAATCTGTATTTTGCGGTAACTTAATAGAGGAGGCGGATTCTTTTCTGAAAGGGCAGTATTTGCCTCAGGATAAAAGGAAAAAAGGTGTGTTTTTGCCCCCATTGAGTGGGCCCTGTATATGGTTTGCACCATTTCCTCTTCAGTTTCGCCCAGGCCGCAGATAAGGTGCACGCCTGCCATGTATTTGCCGAAAACATCAATCGAATATTGCAGCACTTCCCAGTACTTATCCCATTTGTGTGGCCCGATTACTCCATTACCCCGGTACCTTTCAAAAATCTGCTGAGTTGCACCGTCTATTGCAACGCCTATCATTTGCGCCCCGGCTTTTTTGAACTGCTCAATATATTCTTTTTTCTTTATAACAGTTGGGGCAATAAGAAGGCTTATGGGAAGACCTGAGCAGCTATTTATCTTTTCTGTAAGCCAAACTGTATCTTCAAACGCCCGCCCATGGGTAACCATCGATATGCAAATCCTCTCAAAGGAGTTGGGGCTGTTTTTAAGCCTTTCAAGTATTGTATCAATGCTGTAGACGGGCCATTTTACCCTTATAAAGGTCTTTTTTGATGTGGCGCAGCTTTTACTGGCCTGGGTCACACCGCAGTAAGCGCACCTTCCCGCACATCCATTTTGGTAAGTTAGCAGCAGATTAAGGCCCGTGAGGCACACGCCATCTGCAAAGCTTCCCTTTTCAAGTCCCAGCGACATTGCCGCAGCAAGACTCGTTTTTACATATTCTGGACTGTTTTCCTTCTCCATAATGGTATACTAATATACATCAATGATTTATAATTTTGAAGCTTAATTATCCAAAAACAATTATTTGCAGATGAAGAAAGAAATTAAAAAAGTCAGGGTCATTGATACTGGCCATTTAAGCGCTGCTGAGAATATGGCTCTTGATGCCGCCATACT
>Ga0194113_10004562_pt1 | contig 18129 bp, 11 predicted proteins | sample TA2MahC200mmetaG_FD_146193 | JGI IMG/M metagenome (GOLD analysis project Ga0194113, IMG submission 146193) | Freshwater microbial communities from Lake Tanganyika, Tanzania - TA2015017 Mahale Deep Cast 200m | ecosystem: Environmental > Aquatic > Freshwater > Lake | place: Tanzania: Lake... | reverse complement strand
CAACATTCGGCCTGGTTCAGTTCGGTCCGGGTTGTGGTGGCGCGCGCCCGGAACGTCTCCGCGTAGGGCGAGCGTGGGCTCCCAAACGCGAGGAAGAGCGTTTGGGGACCCCGTCCCCGCTCGCCGGAAGTCGGGCGCGGACGCCCAACGTACGAAGAAACGCCTCGCGGCGTCACTACAAACGCGTACACCGTCGCATGGGGACCACGCGCCCGGAGTCGCGTCGTCCGCCACGCTCGGGGCGCGGAATCTCCATTTGTGCCATAGGAATATACGGGAACTACGGGGCCGCACCTTGTCTTCGCGGCGGAACGAGGCCCTCCCGACCAGCCGTACCACCAAAGATGCTCAACACACTCCGGTGCGCATCTTTGGGAGAAGGTGAGCATCTTTGGCCGGGGGTGAGCATCTTCGGGCAGTGTCGCCCATCTTGCGGCTTTCGCCCACTTCCCGGCCGGGTGGCGTGCGGGACGTGCCCCATGCGGTAGCCCGAGCGGACACGCTCAAACCGGTTGGCAAGCCAACCGGCTTGGGCGTGCCGTGCGTCAAATGCCGGATCTGTTACCCGGTTCTGAGCCAGGCCGGTTGCCCTGTTGACAAGAGGGACACAAATGTCGTACACTACGGGAGTTACGGCACTCCGGTGACACAGGCGACCGGGGGAGTCGGGTGACCGGCGCCGACGGCCGGGAGGAAGGACGTGAAATGCACAACTGCTCGGGACGCATGCCCCATGTCGCGTTCGCCGTTCTGGTGGCGATCTGCGGGATAAGCTACCCTCTCTCCGCGATCCCGGTCGGCGCGGGCGGGGGTGCGGCTGCTGAGGGCCGGGGACTCCCGCCGGCCATCCGTACGGCAGCGGATGATCTGCCGGTGCGGATCAACGAGATTATGGCGTCCAACAGCAGTGTCCTTGCCGATCCGCAGGGCCGGTTCGAGGACTGGGTCGAGTTGCATAACCCGTCGCGGACGCCTGTCAACGTGGGCGGTCTGTACCTGACGGATGACGCCAGTGCGCCCGCGAAATGGCGGATTCCCACAGGCCAGGCGGCCTTGACGACCATTCCGGCGGGCGGATTCCTGATTATCTGGGCCGACGGCGATACGGCCAATCCGGGACTGCACGCCAACTTCAGGCTGAATGCGGAGGGCGACAGCCTCTATCTCTTCGATTCGGACGGCAGCACCCGGCTCGACGGGGTCGAATTCGGGCCGCAGTACCCCAATCTCTCCTACGGCCGGTATCCTGACGGCTCGGGCGAGTGGCAGTTCCTCAGCTCGGCCACGCCGGGCCGGCCGAACGTCCAGACGTACGCCGGGCTGGTCGGCGAGGTGTGGTTCAGCCACGAGCGGGGCTTCTATGAGCAGCCGTTTCAGGTCGCCCTGATGTGCGACACGCCGGATGCCGCTATCTACTATACGGTCGACGGCAGCGAGCCATACCAGGAGGGAGGACGCTTCCCGAACGGGACCCCGTACACGCAGCCTATTCGGATCGCCAAGACGACCTGCCTGCGGGCTATGGCGGTCAAACCGGGCTGGAGGTCGAGCCGCATCGAGACCCGGACTTACATCTTTCTCGCCAACGTCCTCCAGCAATCGGCCCGGCCGGCCGACTTTCCGGTGGATTGGAAAGGGGTGGCGGCCGATTACGAGATGGCCCCCGCGATCCTCTCCAACCCGCAGTATGCCGCGGAGGTAAGGCCCGCCCTGTTGTCGATCCCTTCCCTGTCCCTGGTGATGACCTTGCGGGACCTGTTCGACGCCCAGACGGGCATCTACGCCAATCCGCAAGGTGAAGGAGTCGCCTGGGAGAGGCCGGGGTCGGTCGAGCTGATCTATCCGGACGGCACGCCGGGCTTCCAAGTCAACTGCGGCGTCCGGGTGCAAGGGGGCTACTTCCGGACCCCGGCAGCCACGCGCAAACACTCCTTCCGCCTGCTGTTCAAGGGGATCTACGGGGCCACGAAGCTGCGCTACCCGCTGTTCGGAAAGGACGCGGCCCAGGAGTTCGACACGGTCGTCCTGCGCGGCGGGGCCAACGACGGCTACTCCTGGAGCGGCAACGAGCAGAACGCGACGTACCTGCGGGACCAGTTCGTGCGCGACCTCCAGCGGGACACCGGCCACGCGGCCCCGCACGGGACGTTCGTGCACCTCTACGTCAACGGCCTGTACTGGGGCCTCTACAACCCCTGCGAGCGGCCGGACGGGTCCTTCTCCAGCAGCTACCACGGCGGCGACAAAGAAGACTGGGACGTGTTCAAACACAGGGGCCTGGCCCTGGACCAGGGCGATCGCACGGCCCTGAGCCAGATGCAGTCACAGTGCCAAGCGGCGGCCACTTCGTACGAGGCCTTGCTGAAGCTCCAGGGCAAGGGCCCCGACGGCGCCGTCCGGCCCGGCTATCCGTGCCTGCTGGACCTGACCAACTATGTGGACTACATGATCGTGAACATGTGGGTGGGCAACTGGGACTGGCCCTGGAACAACTACTGGCTGGCCCGTGACCGTACGCCGGCCGGCACCGGCTTCAAGTTCTACTGCTGGGACGCCGAGGACGTCATGCTCACGTCGCGCTCGCCGCTGAACGTGGACAGAATCACCAGCCCCGATAGCCGGGACGTGGGCCAGTTTCACGCGCTGCTGCAGAATAACCCCGAGTACCGGCTGTTCTTCGCCGACCGCATCCACCGCCTGCTCTTCAACACCGGGATTCTCACCCCCGGCCTGGTATTCGAACGATATTTGAAGATGGCGAGTGTCATCGAAAAGGCGGTCATCCCGGAGGCGGCCCGCTGGGGCGACATGCACGGTCGGAACATCACGCCGGCCCATTGGGCCGCCATGCGCGACCGGATCCTCAGCACATACCTGCCCCAGCGCACCGCCATCGTGCTCGGCCAGTTCCGCACCGCCGGGCTCTATCCGAACCTTGACGCGCCGGTCTTTTACGTCAACGGGATCTACCAGCACGGAGGCCACGCGGCTGCCGGGGCCCGGCTGTCCCTGGGCGGCAGCGCCATCTGGTACACGCTCGACGGGACCGACCCGCGCCTGCCGGGCCAGGCCGCGCAGGGCGGCAGCTCGGTGACGCTCGTGGCGGAGGACGCCCCCAAGCGGGTGCTTGTGCCGACGGGGCCTGTCGACAACGCCTGGCGCAGCTCCTGGCGTTTCAATGACTCGACCTGGACAACCGTGACGGGCAGTCCCGGCGGCGTCGGTTACGAGCGCGGCTCCGGCTACGGGCCGTTCCTCAGCATCGACCTCGGGGCCCAGATGTACAACAAGCAGGCCACCTGCTACATCCGCATCCCGTTTACCGTGCCGAACACGACCTATTCGAGCCTGCTGCTCAAGATGCGGTACGACGATGGCTTCATCGCCTACCTGAACGGCACGGAGGTGGCCCGGCGCAACTTCACGGGCACCCCCCAGTGGAATTCCGTGGGCAGCGCAGACAATCCGGATGCCGCGGCCGTGGTGCAGACGACGATCGACATCTCCGCCTACGTGAGTCTCCTCGCCCCCGGCACCAATCTGCTGGCTATCCATGGGCTCAATGGGACCCTCGACAGCTCCGACTTCCTGATCTCGGTCGAGCTTGCCGCCATGAAGGCAGCGACGAGCAGCGCCCCAACGGCTGACGTGACCGCTTCGGCCATCCGGTACACGGGGCCCATCGTGCTCTCCGAGAGCGCCGTAGTCAAGGCGCGAGCCGTCAGCGGCACCACCTGGAGCGCCCTGAACGAGGCGGTCTTCGCGGTCGGACCGGTCACGCAGGGCCTGCGGATTAGCGAGATCATGTACCATCCCCTCAACACAGGCCATCCCAACGATCCCAACACCGAGTATATAGAGCTGACCAATATCGCCGCCCAGAGCATCAATCTGAACCTCGTGCGGTTCACCAAAGGGATCGGCTGTACCTTCCCCAGCTTCACCCTGCCGCCCGGCGGCTATTGCCTGGTCGTCAAAGACCTCGCTGCCTTCCAAGCCAAGTACGGCTCCAACTTGCCGGTGGTGGGCCAGTATACCGGTAGTCTGGACAATGGCGGGGAGCGGATCGAGCTGGTGGATGCCGCCGGGCAGATCATCCAGAGCTTCCGCTATGAGGACAACTGGTTCAAGAGCGCCGACGGCCAGGGGTACTCGCTGACGGTCAAGGACCCGAGTAGCTCGGACGTCAATAGTCTCAACGAAAAGGCCGCCTGGAAAGCGGCGATTCCCTCACCCGGCCGGGAAAATCCGTGAGCGGTCTCGCCTGCGATGCCCGCGCGTTCCTCATCGGCCGAACGCTCCCGCCCACGGGACGACATCACGCGGGGACACACGACACAGTCGCTACGAGTACCGCATTTCACAAGTACCGCGACTATGGTGGTAGATTGCCGCGCTCGGCGAGCCTCGCTCGCAATGACATAGAGTGCCCAAGTATGTCATTGCGAGGAGCTTCAGCGACGAAGCAATCTCTACCCTATAGTCTCAGGACTTGCGAAATGCGGTACGAGGAGAAGTCCTCCAACGTCATGGCCGGCGGGCCCTCAATACCGTGGCGTATAGTTCAACCTGCCCCAACAGCCGCGTTGCACGACATAGAGGTCGGCAAATCCCTGATCCGTGGTCGGCACCCAACCCACCTGAGGGCCCCGATTTTCGTAGTCCCGGGCGTGCTTGATCGTCTCGGTGCCGCGCCACCGCCAGTGCTCGACGTGGCCGTCGGCAAAGGACACTGTCACGCCATCCCCGTGCCGCACGGGAGGGTTGTCGAACCACTGCTCCAGATGAATGTACACCGCGTAGGCATCCGACGTCATGTAGCCCTCATCGATGAAGACCAGCCTCTGGGCCAGGTTCGGACGGATCTCGGTTCTCTTCTTGACGTGGGCGCCCTTGATCCCCTGGGACCAGGGGTGGTTGACGGCGTTCATGGAGAACATGATCGAGTAGGTCAGGGCCTGTCCGCGCCGGCCCGTCGGGCACCGGTAGAGGGCCTCATTGCGCACGTACGGCCACAGGGCGCCCCGGCGGATATCCTGGATCTGGTCATCCCAACTGTTCGGGCGAAAGCCGTCGATCCAGGCCTGCTCGCGGGAGTGGTCGCCCCACGCCATGTTCCGATTGCTGTAGCCGGTGGCCCCGTTGACGAGCCGGTCGTCGTTCTCGTCGGCGTACATGCTCCAGGCGAGCGTCAATTGCTTGAGATTGCTCAGACAGGAAGCCCGTTTTCCCCCTTCGCGGGCCCGATGGAGGGCCGGCATCAGAACCGCCATCAGGATGGCAATGATCGCGATGACTACCAGGAGCTCGATGAGGGTAAAGCCTTTTCGCGTACGCATGACCACAATTCTCCTTTCGGTAACATGGGCAAAATGCCCGCGCTACGAAACGCATCTGACGGCGTCCCGGCACCCCGGCCCTCAATGGTTGGGTGTGTAACCGAGCTTGCCCCAGCAACCCCGCTGCATCTTGTAGAGGTCCTTGAAGCCGTCCGCGGTCTCCGGCGTCCAGTTGCCGCCGGGGCCTTCGTTCTCCTTGAGCCGGGCCCGCTTGATCGTATCGGTGCCCAGCCACCGCCAGTGTTCCACGTGCCCGTCCGCGTAGGAGAGAGTCACGCCGTCGCCGTGGCGGACCGGCGGATTATCCCACCACCGTTCGGCGGTGTAGTTGACGGCGTAGGCGTCCGCCGTCATGAAGCCTTCGTCGATGAAGACCAATCGCAGCGCCGGCGCCGGCCGGATTTCGCTGCGTTTCTTGACGTGAGCGCCCTTGACGCCCTGCACCTCGGTATGGCACACCGCATTCATCGAGAACATGATCGAGTACGTCAGCGCCTGTCCCCGCCGCCCGGTCGGGCAGCGGTAGATGCCTTCATTTCGCAGGTAGGGCCACAACGCGCCGCGTCGGATCCCCTGAATCTGGGTGTCCCAGTTGCTGTTGTCCAGCGTGTCGATCCAGGCCAGCTCGCGGGAGTGGTCTCCCCAGGCCATGTTCCGGTTGCTGTAGCCGGTGGCCCCGTTGACGAGCCGGTCGTCGTTCTCGTCGGCATACATGTTCCAGGCAAGGGTCAACTGCTTGAGATTGCTCAGGCATGCGGACCGTTTGCCGCCTTCACGAGCCCGATGGAGAGCCGGCATCAGAACCGCCATCAGGATGGCAATGATCGCGATGACGACGAGCAACTCGATGAGCGTAAACGCTTTGCGTGAACGCATGGCCACGATCCTCCTGTAGAGAATACTCTTGCCACTAGACTACAAGATGCCCGTTTGGGCGCGGATGTTCCCTATCAGATTCTCCATTTTACTGCCGGGACCGCCCCTTGGCAAGGCGCAGACTTCAGGATTATCGCCCCCGCGGGGCCCCGGACGGGGTCTCCGGAGCATGGTCCGGCGTCAGATCACGACCGAGCCGCCGGCAGCCAGCATCCGCCGGAGCCTCTGGGTATCGATCTCCGCCACGCCGGAGCCGGTCTCCAGAGCGAGATAGCAGGCCACCGCTGCCGCTTCGCCCATCTGGTTACAGTTGACCATCACGCGGACCGCGCCGAAGGCACCGCGGTCGGCATCGACCATGCGGCCGGCGCATAGGACGTTTGCACTGCCTTTGGGAACGATACTGCGGTACGGCACCTGGTAGAATGTCGGACTCATATCCCGCCTCTCGCGCCACCGGCCTTCCACCTGCTTGCGGCCCGGGACGCTGTAGACCTCCCGTCCGTCCAGATAGCGGAACGTCAGGCCCTCCTTGTCAGGATGGTGAACGTCCACGCGGTAGCTGCCATTGGCGATGGCATCGTCGAAATGGACGGCTTCCAGCACCTCCATCTCACTCAGCCGGTGCAGGCAGACGGCGTGCCGGGTCTCGCGCACGCCGATCCGCGCCGGCAGCGCCCCCACGGAGACACTGCCGCCCGCCTGAAAATTATCGTGAAGAACGTCACGAATCGCCCGCACCTGCCGGCGTCCTTCGATGGAGGCCCGGGTCAGTTGATCCGCATCGCTGCAATCCGCGCCCCAGACCCGGGTGCCGGCCACCATCGTCACGCCAGGGAAGCCCACCGACTCTGCGGTCCAGACGAAACCCGGGGTCAGGGCGTCCGCGAATCGTTCCCTGTCGTAAATCGCCTTGGCCAGGTCGAAACCCGGATTGGCTTTGCGCACCTCTTCGAGACCCGCGATGAGGGCACACATCGTCGGCGGCTGTAAGAGGTGGTCCTTGCGGACGGGCAAGCCGATGCGGGCCAGGACATCCGCGTCGCCGGTGGCATCGATGAAGCACCAGGCCTTGATGGCACGACGGCCGGACTTGTCCTCGATGATGGCGTGGCTCATGCGCCCGGCTTCCGCGACACCATCTACGAAAAGGGCATGCAGAAAGGGGTGGATCGACCGGTGCTCCTCGACCATGCGGTCCAGTTCCATCACCATTTCCGCGCTGTTGAAGACCGCGTAACGGCTGGGATTGGATTTTTCATAAACCCTTGCGGCACCGCGTTTAACGAGCCGCTCGATCAGCTCGACCGTCAGGCCGCCGATAATCTCCTTGTCTCCGGTGGTGTCAAAGCGGGAATGCCAGATGTTGACCTTGGCCGCGGTGGCGACGCCTCCGAAGAAGCCGTTGTTTTCGATCAGAGCCACCTTGGCACCAAGCCGTGCCGCCCGGATCGCCGCAAAGACCCCGGTGCTGCTGCCTCCGACCACACAGAGGTCGCACTCGTACACGACAGGCGTTTGCCGGGGCTTCTCCTGGATCACCGGCAGCGAGCCCCCTGCCGCTTCGATTCTCGTCCCGCCCGCGAGCGCACCGAGGCCCATGCCTATGAGGAAATCACGTCTGGTGTTCCCGGCCGATTCCATCGCCAGCACCTTTCTGATAAGATCGCAGAGTCTTGGAGCACGGTCTGTGTGCCCGAACGGTCCATCTTACCGCCGTGGACGCGGAGAGAAAAGGGATTGGTGAGGCCGGGGTGCATGGCCGTCCCTGCACGGGCGTCCCGGCCCGGTCCTGACTCCCGCCGGAAAAGGGGACATTCTACTTTTCCTTCCGGGAGGGGGAGAAGTAGAATGTCCCCTTTTCCTCTTCTTGCACCAGGAATGACACATTGGGAGCGGAGTATGGAACGGACGATTCGCTTGGAGCCGCAGGACACGATCGTTTTCACCGGCGACAGTATTACCGCCGCCGAGCGGCGCCGGCAGGCTTACAGGCCCCTGGGCTATGGATACGTGCATTTCGCCGGCAATTTCCTCCTGGCCCGGCATCCGGCGCTGGACCTCAGAATCGTCAACACCGGCGTCAGCGGAGACACCATAACCGACCTGGAAAACCGCTGGCAGACCGACTGCCTCGCCCATCGGCCCAGCATCCTGAGCATCCTGGCCGGCATCAACGACGTGTGGCGGCGCACGATGGAGCCGGACTTTGCGGGAAACGCCGTAGGGCCCGCCAAGTACGAAGTAACATACGAGCAGTTACTTGTCCGAGCGAAGGAACAATGCAAGTGCCGACTCATCCTGATGGAGCCTTTCCTGTTTTGTCGGGACCAGAGGGATGAGCTGTATCGAGCCCTGATGCCCTACGTGGAAGCCGTGCGCAGACTGGCGGCACGACACGAGGCGCTGCTGGTTCCCCTGCAGAGCCGGATCGACCGGCAGATCGGGGAAGTCCCGCCGCAAAGATGGTCCGAAGACACCGTTCATCCCTACCTGTGGGCCCACGCCTGGATCGCACAGCGCTGGCTTGAGGCGACCGGCCTATGAGCGCGGCCCGGATACAATTTTTTTTCGTTCCGTAGATTCAGTTGTCTCAAGGACTAAGCGAAAAGCCGCGCCTCGAATCCTCAGATTTCTGCCTTTTTGGTCTTTACAGATTCCGGATGAGAAAGTAATCTGCCTGCCGATACGTGGCTCAACGATAACAACAATATCTGGCGAAGACCCAGTTTTTCCCTAACTACATGTAGTAGGTTTGGTATTGTAGCATGGAGGCGCCGAATGTCCTACAAGTTTGACCCAGAGAACCCTTTCAAAACGGAGCGTGCACGCGTGAAACCGGTCGTCCACGGGGAGAGCACTAAAGGGTTGACGATGGAGCCTTTCTTCTCCACACCGGGCACGCACCCGTTCGAACAGGTGGAATGGGAGAACCGCTCGGCCAAGATCGCCAGCGACAGTGGCGAGGCGGTCTTCGAGCAGGACAACATCGAGGTGCCGGTCAATTGGAGCCAGTTGGCCACGAAGGTCGTGGCGAGCAAGTACTTCTATGGCGATCTCGAAGGGGGGCAGCGGGAAAATTCCGTCAAGCAGCTCGTGCATCGCGTCTGTAAGGCCATTGCCGACCGCGGTTTAAAGGATGGGTACTTCGCCACAGAGCAACAGGCAGAGGTCTTCTATAACGAGCTGACGTGGCTGTGCGTAAACCAGTACGGGTCGTTCAATTCGCCGGTCTGGTTCAACGTCGGGCTTTATGACGTCTACGGCATCGCCGGCGGCAAGCACAACTACCGGTGGGACCCGCGGGAACGGACGGCGATACCCTGCGAGAACAGCTATGAATACCCTCAGGCTTCGGCCTGTTTCATCCAGTCGGTCAAGGATTCGATGGAAGACATCATGCGGCTGGCCGCCAGCGAAGCGATGCTTTTCAAGCATGGTTCCGGGACCGGGACCGACTTATCAACACTGAGAAGCAGCCGGGAGAAACTGGCCGGCGGCGGCAAGCCCTCCGGTCCGCTGAGCTTCATGCGGGTATACGACCAGATCGCGGCGGTCATCAAGTCCGGCGGCAAGACCCGCCGGGCCGCCAAGATGCAGTCGCTCAAGGTGAGCCACCCCGACATCAAGGAATTCATCACCTGCAAGACGGTGGAGGAAAAGAAGGCCTGGGCCCTGATCGAGGCAGGCTATTCCGGCGAGCACAACAGCGAAGCCTACGAGAGCGTGATGTTCCAGAACTCCAACCTCTCGGTCCGCGTGACGGATGAGTTCATGCAGGCGGTCGAGAAGGACGAGAAATGGGTCACCTATGCCGTGACGACGGGCCAGAAGATGGGCGAGCATTCCGCCCGCGAACTCATGCAACTGATCGCGGAAGGGACCCGGGTCTGCGGGGACCCCGGCATTCAGTACCACAGCACGATCAACCGCTGGCACACCTGCCCGAACTCCGGGCCGATCAACGCTTCCAATCCGTGCAGTGAATTCATGTCTGTGGATGACTCGGCGTGCAACCTGGCCTCCTTGAACCTGATGAAATTCCGCAAGGAGGACGGGTCTTTCGACGTCCAGGCGTTCAAGAAAGCGGTGCGGATCTTCATTCTCGCCCAGGAAATCCTCGTCGACAACGGCAGCTATCCGGACAAGGCAATCACGATCAACAGCCATCGCTTCCGGGCGCTGGGCCTGGGTTATGCCAACCTCGGCTCGCTGATCATGAGCCTGGCCCTGCCGTACGATTCCGACCAGGCCCGGACGATGGCCGCGGCCGTCAGCGCCATCATGACGGGCACCGCCTACGCCGCCAGCGCGGAGATCGCCCGGCTGAAAGGCCCGTTCGAGGAGTTCGAGAAGAACAAGGACCCGATGCTGAAGGTGATCAACCTGCACCGTCAGCACGCCTGCAACCTGCCGGAGACACACTGCCCGGACTACCTGCGGAACGCCGCCAAGGATGCCTGGGACGAGGCGGTGGATGCCGGCGCGAAAGCGGGATTCCGCAATGCCCAGACGACCGTCCTGGCGCCGACCGGGACGATCGGCTTCATGATGGACTGCGATACGACGGGCATCGAGCCGGATATCGCCCTGGTCAAGTACAAGCTGCTGGCGGGCGGCGGGATGCTCAAGCTCGTGAACAAGACCGTGCCCATGGCCCTCGAGCGGCTCGGCTATGCGCCGGAGGACATCAAGGCGATCTGCGACTCCGTCGATGAGCGCGAGACGATCGAAGGGGCTCCGAAACTCCATGCGGATCACTTGCCGGTGTTCGATTGCGCGTTCAAACCCAAGAACGGCAAACGGTTCATCCACTACATGGCGCATCTGAAGATGATGGCCGCCGTGCAGCCGTTCCTCTCCGGGGCGATCAGCAAGACGATCAACATGCCCAAGGAGAGCACGGCCGAAGAGATCATGGCGGCCTACATGGAGGGGTGGAAGTTCGGCCTCAAGGCCGTCGCGATCTACCGGGACGGCTCCAAGCGGCTCCAGCCCGTCTCCACGGACAAGCATAAGGAGGAGAAGGCCAAAGCGGGCGTCGAGGCCCCCATGCCGGCCCGGCCCTTCCGAAGAAGGCTGCCGGATACCCGCCACAGCATTACGCATAAGTTTTCGGTTGCAGGCCATGAAGGCTACCTGACGGTGGGGCTATACGAGGATGGTCAGCCTGGTGAATTATTCATCACCATGGCCAAGGAGGGCAGCACCGTCGGTGGCCTCATGGATGTGATAGGCACCTGTACGTCAATGGCTCTGCAGTACGGCGTGCCCCTGATCACGCTGGTGGACAAGTTCCGTCATGCCCGGTTTGAGCCCTCGGGCATGACGTCCAACCGGGACATCCCCTTTGCCAAGAGCCTGATCGATTACATCTTCTGCTGGCTCGGCTGCCAGTTCATCCCGGGTTACGCCGACAAGAATCTGCCCAACCGGACCGCGCCCGTCGCCAGTGGGAACAAAGCCGTCACGACCGCCCGGGAGCTGGTCGAAAAGACCAAGGACCTGGCCCACAAGATTGCGGAAGCCAAGGCGGCCGGCCACAACGGTAAGAAGGCGGGCAAGGCGGAAGAGCCCAAGCCCCCGGAGGTCCCGGTCGCGGCCAAGATGACGAGCCTGCTCCATCTGGACCGCCTCATCGGGCGGCCCAGCCGGGTAGCGGCCCCGGTGGCCGTCCCGGCCACCCCGGCGGGCGCGGCCCAGCAGGCCGAAGCCGTCCTCATGCAGCAGTTCAACGAGCAATTCGCCCACTTCGGCGACGATGCCCCGGCCTGCGACATCTGCGGCTCGATCACCGTCCGCAACGGCACCTGCTACAAATGCTTCAACTGCGGCAACTCCATGGGATGCTCGTAGAATTGATGATTGATGATTCGGGCGGGCGGCGACGCGGCAATCCGCCCGAGTGTCTTCGCCGGCGAACACTTGTACCTCGTCTCCGGCGTGGCGTCGCGATAATCGGCTGTCCGCCTTCCTTGCAGTGGCTCAGTTCAGGCGTGCCCTCGTCAGGCAGTGAAATCCTTGGCTTCGGCGAATCCGACGGTCCGGCTACGGGGTAGTGGAGGCCGCGTTCAGGACCTCCATCGTGCGAAAGGCGCCTACGATCCGCAATTCGGCCTCGACGGCCTCCTCTTGCCTGCCGAAGGCATACGTGAACGGCCAGGCCTCGTCGGGCACGATACTCCGGCAGGAAGCGGGAAAGAAATGGCCTACCGCCACGATGCGGCCGCGGGTATCGCGTAGCGCGGCCTGCAATTCCACGCCGCGTGCGGCGGGACCGACGTTCTTGATCTCCCCGATGACGGCTACCTGCTCAAAACTGTCACGAATCGCCCGGAAGGTCAGAATCGTAAAGCCATGCCGCTCCAGGCAGGGATGCCCCGCCTCTGCTTTCGTCCCGGTCCATGTCGCATCCGCCGGGGGCCGTTCGTCTCCCGGAGGAACCTGCACGGAGGCCCTTTCCGCCCGCCGGAGCCCCGTACAGCCGCCGGCCGGCAGCAAGAGACTCATCAAAAGAACAATTGCACCGCTTCTTTTCATTACTCCATCCCCTTGTTCAGCCCGTCCAGGCGGCACGGAATCCTTCGGACCGCGGCCGACCGTTCCGCTTCCCTGCTTGTTGCCTCTCTGGAAGCCCTCCACGGCCGCCTCTTTGTTTCCCATTATCCACTCTCGGAATCCCCGTGTCAAGGTTTTCTGGCCGGCCGCAAGACTCTGTTGTCGCAACAAAACCTCTTGCCCGGACCGCCGGCGGCTTGGTACAATGGGGTGACTGTCTGCATCTTCGGAGGACAGTACGTGAGCAAGGTCAAGGAAGGAACACCGACGAGGCAAAACGAATCTTGCTGGTATGGCGGCTGAAGAGCCCGCCACGGCCGGACGACAGGTCAATCCTGGTGTCCGAGTACCCATTGTCCCAAGGGAGGAAACGCGTCATGAAATCCAAAGGCTTCACCCTCATCGAACTGTTGGTGGTCATTGCCATTGTGGCGATCCTGATGGCGATTCTGATGCCATCTCTGAACCGGGCTCGAGAACAAGGCAAGCGTGCGAGCTGTCTGAGCAATCTCAAGCAGTTGCAGATGGCCTGGATCGCCTACGCCAGCGACAACGACGACCGGATTGTCAACGGCGAGGCGGAGTACGGCACCGCCGGCACGTGCACCACGCCGACCAGCGGCCGGCACCGGAACGAGAAATGGTGGGTGGGCACCGACTGCCATTCCGGCTATATGACGGGGCAGAAGCTGGCCCAGGACGTGCAACTGTCCGCCATTCGCGCCGGCGCGCTGTTCCCCTTCGTCCCCGCCGAGAAGCTCTACCAGTGTCCGACCGGCGTCCGCGGCGAGATGCGAACCTATACGATCACCGACGCCATGAACGGTCTCTACCGCGACGGGACCGCGAACGCCTCCACCTTCACGGGGACCCGGGTCGGTCGAACCGTGCTGTGGGTGAAGAAGATGAGCGAGGTCGTCGTGCCGGGGCCTTCCGAGAGAATCGTGTTCCTCGATGAAGGCCGCGTGACGCCGGACAGCTACGCCACGCACTATCTCAATCCCCGCTGGTGGGACCCTCCGCACGTCCGCCACGGCGACGGCACGAACGTCTCTTTCGTCGACGGCCACAGTGATTACTGGAAGTGGGAGTCCAAAGAGACCCTCAGCATCGGCAAGATGGCGAATCCGCAGCACCAGTACGTGCCGCAATCCCAGGAAGCCATGGACGACCTGCAGAAGATGCAGAAGGCAGTCTGGGGCCGACTCGGGTACCGGTAGCTGACAAGATCCGCCCCCACGGGCATACCGCGATTGGCCTGGCCGGCCCGATGTAGGATTTCTGCTTGAATCCTGTGCGCCCGAGCGAGGGGTTATCGGGGTTAAACCGGAGAGACGGCTCGCGCGGTGGCAATCCTTGTGACATCGCGCGGTGTCAGAATCGGCAACGTGAGAGGAGCGGTCAAACGGCGCGCGAGCCCTTGCATTTCCTGTACTGACGCGTACGGTTTTTCCTACGGGAAGCCGGCGAAAAAAAAGCTCAAGAAAGTGAGTCCGGCCTGCCGAAGAGGATGGTGACAGGTGAGCTGAACCGTGTGGCTCGAAGCTACGACCAGCAAGGTCCTCTTAACCTGGACTTGTGCCGTTCACCGTGGGGATACGCCAAATCGCAATCCGGACGGCACGAGGGGCGGTTAGGAAAAAAAGGAACGAGCCACCTACAATTGGGCGTGCCCCTGCGAAGTAGCAGACGAGTATTACAACAGGCTAGAACCGAAAAAAAGGATACCGAGTACCTCGTCTTGCCGTCGTAGGGGCTTTTTCTCTGCGCCCTGGTCCCGGCGCGTCCCCCTCATCGGCTCGGCCGCACTTCGTCTTCCCACGCCTTGAGCAGTCCCTGCAGGCGCGACACCGTCTCGGGTCGGCCGGCGCAGAGGTCGTTCTTCTCCTGCGGATCGGCGGCGAGGTCGAACAGGTGCTCCTGGACCTTGCCGGCGTTGTCCAGGACGATGTACTTCATCGCCCCGTCGCGGACGGCCTTGCGGGTCCAGTCTCCCCGTCGGAGCCGCCAGAAGAGCGTGCGCTGCTGGACGGGACCGCCGGCCTCCACGTGCCGGAGAATATCGATCCCGTCGAAGGGACGCGGGGAACTCGCCCCGGCCGCCCGGACGATCGACGGCGAGAAGTCCATCGTCAGACACGCCTGCGCGGAGATCGTCCCCGGCGCGAGCACTCCCGGCCATCGCGCCACGCAGGGGACCCGAATTCCGCCCTCAAAGACATTGCCCTTGTTGCCGGAGAACGGGGCATTGCGGCCGATTTTGGTCGCGCCGTTGTCGCTCATGAAGATCACCAGCGTATTGTCGGCGATGCCGTGGTCCCGCAGGGCCTGGAGAATCGCGCCGACCCCGTCGTCCATGCGCTCCACCATGGCAATATACGTGTCGCGCGTCCCCTTGTTGTAGTCACTCTCCCGCAGGTAGTCGGGCGGTCTATCGTTCGGCCCCTGATACGGCGTGTGGGGCGCTGTATAAGCGACGTAGAGGAAGAAAGGACGCCTGGCGTTGCGGCCGCTGAACCGGACGGACTCTTCGCTGATCAGGTCGGTCACATACCCCTCCCGATCCACCGGCCGGCCGTTGAGGTACAGGGCCCGCTCGCCCGTGCTCTCGCGATGGTGGAAGTAATCCATGCCCCCGCCGATCGGGCCGAACCAGTGGTCGAAGCCGTGGTTCGCGGGGAAGAATTTCGGCTCGTAGCCGAGGTGCCATTTCCCGCAGACGCCGGTGGCGTAGCCGGCCGACTTGAGCATCCGGGCGATCGAGGTCTCCGAGGCGGGCAGGCCGAGATCGCGGGTCTCCCGCAGGCGGATCGCATCGTCGTATCGCCCCACGTTGCCCGTGCCGATGGCGCATTCCAGGCCGCCGACCCGGTGCTGGTACCGGCCCGTCAGCAGGGCCGTCCGCGTGGGCGAGCATTCCGGACCATTGGAGTAGAAGCTCGTGAAGCGCACCCCTTCGGCCGCGATCCGGTCGATGTGGGGCGTGCGGATGTCCGGGCAGCCGTAACAGCCGAGGTCCCCGTAGCCCAGATCATCCGCCAGGATCAGCACAACGTTGGGACGGGAACTCTTCGTGGCACGGGTCGTCTGGCACCCCCCGAGGCCCACGGCACCCGCGAGCAGACCCCCTGCATAAGCCATGAACCGACGGCGCGAAATATCCTGCCTCATTGACGTGCCCTTTCTATTTCAATGCTCGGGTGCCATACGCAAACTTGTTTGCCGGTGTCCTTCCGTTTATAATGGATCCCGGCGTCCATGGCAAATGTGTGACACGATTCTCTGTCCGGAGGACAACTATGAGCAGCACAATGAAACGACGCACGTTCCTGAAGCACAGCGCCGGCGCGGCTCTCGGCACGTTGGGCCTGCCCCTGTTCGTTCCCGCCGGCGCCCTGGGCAAAGCGGGCCGCGCCGCTCCGAGCGAGCGGATCACGCTGGCCTCCATCGGCGTCGGCGGCATGGGCACCAGCAACATGCGGGCCTTTCTGGCCCAGCCCGAGGTCCAGGTGGTGGCGGTCTGCGACGTGGTCGAGGCCAGTGAAGAGTACGGACACTGGTACAAGCGCGGCTGGAACGGGGCGTGGTTCGGCCGCGAGCCGGCCCGCAAGATCGTCGAAGAAGACTATGCTCGGAAGAACCCGTCGGGCAGCTATAAAGGCTGCGACGCTTACGTGGATTTCCGCGCGATCATCGCCCGCCGGGATATTGACGCCGTCTGCATCACGACCCCGGACCACTGGCACGCGATTCCCGCGATCCTGGCCGCCAAGGCCGGCAAGGACGTCTACTGCGAGAAGCCCCTGAGCCTGACGGTCGCGGAGGGCCGCGCCATGGTGGAGGCCGCACAACGGTACAACATCGTCTTTCAAACGGGCACGCAGCGGCGCTCGAGCGACCAGTACCGGCATATCTGCGAGCTGGTCCGCAACGGCCGCATCGGTCAACTGAAGCGGGTCACTTCCTCCATCGGAGGCAACAACAAGCAGGCGCCGCCCAGCGACTGGCAGCCGATGCCGGTCCCCCAGTGGCTCGATTATGACATGTGGCTGGGGCCGGCCCCCTGGGCCCCCTACCACAAGGACCGTTGCCTTTATACCTTCCGCTTCCTGCTCGATTACTCGGGCGGCCAGACCACGAATCTCGGCGCCCACGTCATCGACGTGATCCAGTGGGCCAACGGCACCGATACCACCGGCCCGGTCGAATTCGAGGACATGGGCAGCGAGTGGCCCACCGACGGCCTGTTCACCACCGCGACCAAGGTGAGCTTCCGCGCCCGCTATGCCAACGGCGTCGAGCTCACCTGTCAGACGCAAAAAGGCGAGTTCTGGCGTTTCGAGGGAACCGAAGGCTGGATCGAGGTGCAGGACAACAAGTGGACCGGTTCCCCGGAGTCCCTCAAGACCACGACCATCGGTCCCAACGAGATCCACCTGTACAAGAGCAATGACCACCATCGCAACTTCGTCGATTGCATCAAGAGCCGCCAGATCACGGCGGCCCCGGCGGAGATCGGCCACCGCTCGACCTCGATCTGCCTGCTCGGCAATATCGCGATGCAACTGGGCCGCAAGCTCCACTGGGACCCGGCCGCCGAGCGGTTCACTAACAGTGACGAGGCGAACGAGATGCTCCACAAGCCCCTGCGAAACCCTTGGCACCTATAGAGGTCGGACGTAACCGGGCACAAAGAACTAGCGGAAGCCAGCATTTCTGGACGCCGCAAGGAGATACGCAATGAACGATCAAATAACCGTCGATCCCCGTATCTGCAATGGCAAGCCGGTCCTCGCCGGCACGCGCATTCCGGTCACCGTGGTGTTGGATCAACTCGCCGAGACGGGGTCCGTGCAAGAGGTGCTGCGCCGATATCCGGAACTCTCGCCCGAACAGGTCAAGGCGGCCTTGCAGTACTGCCATGCCCTGATCGATCATATGGAGCTCGAGCCCGAAGCGGCATAAGAGATACAGCATGCGTCTCTTTCTGGACCAGATGATTGATCGCGACGTAGCGGAGGCCCTGCGGGCAACAGGCCATGACGTCGAGTCTGCCGCACATGCGGGTCTGGCACGGGCGGATGACCTGGAGATCCTGGAATATTGTACGAAGCAGGATCGCGTGCTCGTCACACTGGACGAACATTTTGGCAATTGGACCGTGGTAAAGCTAACCGCACATGCCGGGGTCATCCGGCTCAAGGTCCATCCAACCGGTTCGCGAAATATCGCGAATACGGTCGTACCTCATGATATTGGTAAGACTTTCTTGCGAAAACGACAATCCAAGGCCGATTCTTGTACGGCATTGCGTTCCTCAGCCCAGATGTCACGCTGGAGGTCGCTGACATGGACC